>Ga0335395_10000359_pt1 | contig 29067 bp, 30 predicted proteins | sample MAT02_FD_205744 | JGI IMG/M metagenome (GOLD analysis project Ga0335395, IMG submission 205744) | Freshwater microbial communities from Lake Fryxell liftoff mats and glacier meltwater in Antarctica - MAT-02 (spades assembly) (version 2) ... | reverse complement strand
TCTACTGAGGATGGGAAAACGGCCCCAGGACTTAAGTTTCCGCGAGAAGGTTGGAGGTCAGAAAATCCCGATTCTAATGCTCCGCTATTAGGAGAACCGGATTTGTCGGTTTTCCTGGGAACTAATAAGAATAACCCAGGTTATAATGACAGCCGTGCTGGGTTTACGAAAGAAACAGATCCTACTGTTGGTATTGCTGGAAGGGGAGCCGTACACGGACGTGTTTTGAGTTGGTATGGAGGAACATCTGACTTGTTTCCAACTAATTTCCCCTTCGATGAAGACTTAGATGTTAATCCTATTTTCCGCCGGCGCGGTGATGGGTATCGCGAACCTTTGTTCGATCAGGACTTTTCATTTGGCGGTACTGTTGTGACAGGCCCTGCTCGCGTTAGCCCTTGGTATACGCCGGAAGAGCGTTTTGAGCACGGTGTTGATGCTGCTCCTTGGGAGGGAATTGGTACGGGGTGGTTTTATTCGGTTTTGGGTGGCGGTTCGGAGTTGCGGCCCCAAACGAATGTAGAGCGTATCCCGGTTGATTTTGAGAATACTTATGATGCCAGGATGCGGGGAGATTTTGCGGTTCCCACTCTGTTTAACGGCAACTTTGATGCTGTTTTCAATCCGACAGGATTAAATAGAACTCTTTTTTCTGATGCGATTCCTGGTTGGTCTTTGCATAATGGTGAAACGTCAGCTAGCGTGTCTACAAACAATCTCGTTGATGTGAATCAGCTATCTGCAAGTGATGCTCCAGCTTTGCACGCGGAATTGGATAGAATTGGGGTCGATCGGACTCAACCAAATTATGCTCTGAAGCTAGAATCGGGTAAAAGCATTACCCACAACCGTTTTGTCGTACCTGAGTGGGGAACTCTGCGGTTCAATCTTCACGTACCTGAACTTACCACCAATGGAAAAGTCAAAGTTTCTATTAAAGGCAATGCACCTAGCGATGAATACCAACTGTTAGAAACTGTTGATGATGGTACGATCGATTTGAGAGCAGCAGATGGTCGAGTCAATCCAGGTTCTACAACTGAAATAGCTTACCCTCTAGGCTATGCTGACACCGATACTTACAGGATTGGTTATGGAGACCGAGGATTTGAAACATTCCACGTAGATATACCAGAAGAATTGCGAGGCGAAGTAGCGACTCTCAAGTTTGAATTAACTGACGGCACTGTTTATCTGGATGATGTTTTCTTCCAAAGCATTTCTACAAAACTTGGTAATCCCACCTTTGCCCGGTCTTCTGAGACTACTCACCGTGAAAACTACCTAATTGAGAAGCCACAGTACACGCTTTCATACAACGATGCTACCAAAGGCCCCAATTGGGTGAGTTGGCAACTTAACAAGAGTTGGTTAGGTAATACAACAAGACCATCAGATACTGTCCCACCTGGATATCCTCCCACAGGTTTTCCAGATGGAACTTATCCGGCAATTATACGAGACTATCCCTGGCTTGGAGATAGCGCTCTGCCTAGTACCTGGGTGCGTACAGAGGGGCCTGATTATCGACTGAACGATCGCAGGATGCAAAGAGGGCACATGACTGCTTCTGCCGATCGAACTCGCACCACTAAGGATATTTACTCTACATTTCTAACAACCAACTTACTGCCACAACATCGAGACAATAATCAGTCAGGTAGTGCGTGGGCTGCTCTCGAAAACTACAGCAGACAACAACTGGTTCGACAACATAACCGTGAACTCTACATCATTGCTGGCGGGTTTGATTACAGTCCTGCAATACCTCCTGGTCATTCAGACCTTAGAGAGATCCACAACAAAATTTCAACAGATAGTCAGGGCAGAGTTGTTCTCGATCCAAATGGGACTTTGACTCCCAATCCCAAAACTATTAGGATTCCTAATTACACTTGGAAAATTATCGTTCCTTTGGAACCCGGTCAAGGAATAGCTGATGTCACTGCTAATACGCAGGTCATTGCTGTCATAACACCCAACAGATCTAGTAGAAAAACTCCAGATCCTGACTACAGATTACCAGGAAGCCCATCCTATCCTAATGGATTTCTTCCCAATGGTGTAACTAACTGGAAGAACTGGCAACAGTGGCGCGTCAATGTTGATTATCTCGAAGAATTGACTGGATATGACTTTTTGTCAAGTATTCCTGAACAAATTCAAGAGGTTATCGAAACAGATAGTTCTAGTCCTCTTGTATAAATGACTGTTCCTGACTAATAAGGCACTTACGTTTCATTAGTCAGGATTTACCCCAGAGGATAGAACTTCAGGAGCATTTGAAGGTGTAAATAGATTAAAGAGGCAAGTTATGAACGCAGAAGAACTGCTCAAAAGATACGCAGCGGGTGAAAGAGATTTTCGTCTGGTTAACCTAGAAGGTGAAACACTAATAGGCGTAAACTTGAGTGAGGCTGATTTCAGTGAAGCTGACTTGAGAGATACCGATCTGAAAGAAAGCAATCTCAGACGTACTATTTTTAGGTCAGCTAGATTGGAGGGAGCTGATTTAAGTCATAGTATGCTGGACGAAGCAGATTTGTCTAATTCTAGTTTAGAAACCAACCTAGAAAGAGCTTCATTGGAGAGAGCTAACCTAAGTAATGCCAACTTGACAGGTAGTAATTTGGAATATACTAATCTCCGAAATGCCAACCTGCAAAATGCTAATTTATTTGAAGTTAGCTTAGATCGAGCCAATCTGGAAGGAGCAGACCTTAGAGGTGCAATGATGGGTGAAACAGGTCTGTATGAGGCAAATTTGAGAGGAGCACTCGTTGAAGGTTGCGATTTAAGCGACAGCTACAAGCGAAATACTATCATGCCAGATGGACAAGTTGTGACTGATGAATATGCTGAGATGCCATCTGACGATTAACCAAATCGAAGAGTTGACTGGACGTGAATTTTTCTCAAATATTCCCTCTGGAGATTGAGGAAATAATCGAATCATAAGACTCTTGACTTTGCTAAGTAGATAATCAAAATAAATCACAATAGCGGTTATTAAAAAAATGAGGTATGCGAGCGAGCGATTACCAATTACCGATTGCCGAGCGTACCTCATTTTTCTAAGAAGCGTCATACCATCTCCAGTACCATTTTCAAGTCAAACTCGATCTATCAATCACTTTAAGATGAATTGTCATTTCTAATGGTGCCGTCCGGCATGATGGTATTGCAGAAGATTGCCCCTTCAATTCCACTAATATTAGCCCACTCTAAATCAACGATCGCTTCACTTAAATTTACTCCTGTTAGATTAGCTCTTGTTAGCAGGGGCTCGCCCAGATAAGTATCTCTTAAACAAGCTCCAGTCAAGTTGACTTCCGCCAGTGATACTTCTTCTAGGTTAGTTCCACTCAGGTTTGCTTGACTTAGATCGGTTCCGCTTAGGTCAGCTTCAGCTAAATTGGCTTTACTCAGATTAGCTCGACTTAGGTCAGCACCGTTTAATTGAGTACAGTTCAAGTTGGTTCCACTCAGATCGGCTTGACTCAAATCTGCTTTAATCAAGCTGGTATAGAATAGGTTGGCATTGCTTAAGTTGGTACCAGACAAGTTCGCTTCATTCAGATCGCCATCGGATAGTTGGACACCACTCAAATCAGCATCACTCAGATTAACACAAGTCAGATTTGCTCTAGTCAAGTTAGCACCGCTGAGATTGATACCACTCAACTCATTCTGACCTGGTTCGAGGTCTTCGATGTATGTCACGTTAGCAACGTTTAAGTTAGCATGACTTAAATCAACTCCAGAGAAATCCCTCTCTCCTGCTGCGTAACGCCTATATAGTTCTTCAACGTCCATATTGGGTGTCATGAATCTGTTTAGATCAATATTAGCCGATCGCCCTTTTACCGCCTTTTACCCGTTCTCCTCATCAAAAATACGATTCGATATACATAATTTAATTAAAAAAAAGAGCGATCGCCCTTTTGTTACTCTTCAAAAAAAAGCCGTAAAGCGGAGCCATCCCGTAGGGAATCGCCCGCCCGCACAATTTAAGCTGATTGTTCTTGCATTTCCAGCAACTCAGGAATCGTCACAAACCGATATCCCTGCTTCTTCAAACCAGCAATCATCTCCGGTAAAGCCGTAATAGTACGAGATCGATCGCCCCCGCCATCGTGCATCAAAACAATCGCCCCCGGCTTCGCACCCTTCAACACATTATTAACAAAAGCGGACGGTTGAGCGCGCGGATCGGTATCCGCAGAAGTTACCGACCACATCACCACAGAATAATTCTGCTCCTTAGCATACTTAGCCAAACCATTATTCAAAACTCCCCCCGGCGGGCGGAAAAAAGTAGTCTTAACTCCCGTCGTTTCGTAAATAAGTTTAGCCGTGCGATCGATTTCATTAGCCGCCGTCGCCGCATCCATCTGATCGTACCAGTGATGCCACGTATGATTACCAATCGCGTGACCTTCTGCCACAACTCGGCGAGCAATTTCAGGAGAACTTTCGAGAGATTTACCTATCCAAAAAAATGTTGCTTTAACATCATTTTGCTTAAAAATATCGAGCATTTGTTCAGTCGTTTCCGGCCACGGCCCATCATCAACAGTTAAAGCAATAACTTTCTCAGAATCTGGGACTTTTGCCTGAAAAATAGTTGTTCCCTGAAACTGCTCCGGTGGCACAAAAGTCAAGCTTTTTTCCTTGGATTCCAATACAGTGAGAAGTTGCTCAATTGTGCGATCGAGATTAAACGCTATTTGATTGTCCCCAACCTCCTTTGCTAGCGGATTTACCGTTAAGGATTGGTTAAGGTTCTGCACCGCGGCGGTTGCAGGCTTGTCGCTTCCCTGTGGGTTTCCGGGTAGCAGCATACCGATGATCAAGCTAATCGTAGCAGCGGCCAGGGCGATCGCCACAAAACGCCATTTTTGTCGCAGTCTTTGAAACAGATGATTTCCGGTCACTTGGGATTCCCTTCACTCCACACTGCCGATAATGATAATGGGAATTTCAGGGAAAAAAAACCTAATTTTTGATAAATATGTCTGGGCGGGGATTGACAACGGGGCAAAAGTTGGCTCCTGAATGCGGGCGTCTGTTTTTTCAGAAGTGCCACCGGCGCAACGCCGAAAATTCAGAGACATTAAAATGTAGTACAGTATTGCGATCGGATTTACCTATGGCAACACCACCACTTTTATAGCTCAAAGTCTTTGTTTACAAGGAATTATCGAGCTGAGAGTCTTGGGTTGGGCGATCGACACCCACCTTAAAAAACCAAATTTAAAAAAAACTTGTATTACCCCCTTGACAGTCTTGTATTACGTCATGTAGTATAAATGTATGGCGAAGGGGAAAAGCTTCAAAGCTTTATTCCAAAAGCAATATGAACTTTGAAAACAGAATAGATAATTAATAGTGTCACATAATTGCGGACATTGGCGGTGTAGACTCCGGTAACAAAAGCCCGATCGGGTTGTAGTACGCGGAATCAACCGCCAGCAGTCCCAACTTGAGTCATTCAAGGACAGAATATTGTCGATTTTCGCGGGGGTATAGCTCAACCGGTCAGAGCAGTCGCCTGTCGAGCGAAAGGTTGCGAGTTCAACTCTCGTTACTCCCGTCAAAGTCCCGCCAAAAGCCGTCTTCCAAGCGTGAAGATTGCGAGTGAAAACCTCGTCGGGACTCCCAGGTTAGGTGGCCGAGTGGCTTAAGGCGTCGGTCTGCAAAACCGAATTTCGCGGGTTCAAATCCCGCCCTAACCTCTGTTCCCAATCGAAAATTAAAAATTATAGAACCTACGCAGAACCTATATGTAGGGTGCGCAATGCGCACCGCCATAATTCCTGCATCAAACGATTTTTTTCGTAAGTCCTGTAATCCAAATTTTTAACTTTCAAAAGGAACAAAGCGACATTAACATTGCAGTGTAGCTTAATGATAAAGCCCCAAGTTCATACCTTGGTTAATGCGGGTTTAAGTCCCGCCGCTGCTACCAAAAGCAGGGATAGTGTAACTTGGCAACACTCTGGTCTCCAAAACCAGCATTCTGAGTTCAAATCTCAGTCCCTGTGCCAACTTTCTAGTGCTGTAGGCAAATGGTTTAAGCCGCTTGGTTTTCACCCAAGTGAATTGCGGGTTCAACTCCCGTCAGCACTTCCAAAATTCCAGGGTTGGCCCTCCTATTGGTGTGGGTAGCTGTCTGTAAAACAGTAGCTTAAAGCGTTGCTGGTTCAATTCCAGCCCGACCCATTTGCAACTGTACTTATGATGCAGTTGCGATGAGAGAATGTGTTGTAATCGGACAACAACTCAGTCTGCGCAACTGAAGATTTGGGGGTTCAAATCCCTCCGTTCTCGCTCTCGGAGAAGTGGCCGAGAGGCTTAAGGCGCTTTCCTGCTAAGAAAGAGCGGTTTAACACCCGCCGAGGGTTCAAATCCCTCCTTCTCCGTTTTCCCCCGATAGCTCAGTTGGTAGAGCACTTGTTTGAAGAACAAGAAGTCGTCAGTTCGATACTGACTTGGGGGATTGCGTTGCCTTATAGCTCAATTGGTAGAGCTGCACGCTGTTAACGTGATGGTTGTAGGTTCGACTCCTACTGAGGCAGCCATTTTACAAACAGTCTTGGACGCATTAATAACCTATTTCTGTCATTGCGAGGAACGAAGCAATCGCAGTATTTATCAGTAGCGCGTCCAAGCATTGTTTGCACAATTCTTGTTTGAATTGCCGAGTGGATGAAAGGCAAGTCGCATCGCTCTGAACGATGAGGTTGCAGGTTCAAATCCTGCCTCGGCATTGAATTATTCGGAAGTCGCCTAATTGGCATGGCACCGCTCTTTGAAAGCGGAATAATGCAGGTTCAAACCCTGCCTTCCGAGTTCTGCTTTCCTAACAGCAGTAAAGATGATGCTCCTGTAGCCCAACTGGCAGAGGCTGCAATTTCAAACCTTGCGTGTTACTGGTTCACATCTCACGCCTGAGTACCAAATTTTTAACTAAGTTTTTACTTGCTCCTGTGGCGGAATTGGCAGACGCGGCAGACTTAAAATCTGTTCTATTTTGATTGTGAGTTCGAGTCTCACCGGGAGCATGAACGGGATGTGGCGCAACTTGGTAGCGCGGCGGCTTTGGGAGCCGAAGGTTGCAGGTTCAAATCCTGCTATCCCGACTTTACCCCTGTGATGTAATTGGAAAACATCGCTCGCTTAGAACGAGTGTTTTGCTGGTTCGAGTCCAGTCAGGGGTATTTGGTGATAGCGCGGGGATGGAGCAACGGTTAGGCTCGGCAGTCTCATAAGCTGCAAATCAGCAAGTTCAATTCTTGCCCCCGTTACCAAATTGCAGGTGTGATGTAATTAGCAACATGAGGCCCTTGTAAAGCTTTTATGCGAGTTCAAATCTCGCCATCTGCTTGGCGTGCTGGTGTAGCTCAATTAGGCAGAGCAACTGATTTGTAATCAGTCGGTTGTAGGTTCAATTCCTATCACCAGCCCCACAATTGCGGATATGGTGTAACGGTAGCATTCGAGTCTTCCAAACTCTAGGCACGAGTTCGAGCCTCGTTATCCGCTTTCGCAGTCCTTTAACTCAACGCTAGAGTATTTGTCTTACAAGCAAGGGCGGGGTAATATCCTGCCAGGACTACCAATTTAGGGAGTGTAGCTCAATGGATAGAGCGCCGCGCTATGCGCTACCGCGCACGCTTCGCTAACGGACGCGGATGTTGTGGGTTCAAGTCCTGCCACTCTCGTTGTTTTCGCTTTAATTTAAGGAGGTTGATTCCATTGAATGGATAATTTTTTATATTGCAAAACTTACTGAATCAAAGAAACCGGGTTTTTCAGCGAATCTGCGGGCTAAAACCAAGTATTTCGCAAAGAACCCGGTTTCTGGCCGCCCATAAGTAAGTCCTCTTAACAAAAAATACGGGAGTGTAACTCAACTGGATAGAGTGTCGAGCTTCTACCTCGAATGTTGTGGGTTCAAGTCCTACCACTCCTGCTGAATGGGTTCGTAGCTTAATTGGAAAAGCATCTAACTGGCTGTTAGAAAGATATCGGTTCAAATCCGATCGCAATCCACCAAATTTGGGTCTGTAGCTTAATCGGAAAAGCGCCTAGTTCGCAACTAGGAAAATGTCGGTTCGAGTCCGACCAGTATCCACCAAAAAAGGGGTCATAGCTCAATTGGTAGAGCGCTTGCCTTGCACGCAAGAGGTTAGGGGTACCCTTCGGGAAGACGAAGCCTACAATTCCCCTTGATTCCACTGCGGTGTCTGAAGCCAAAGCGGTAGCGGCGCTGGTTTGTGGAACCAGTAATAGCGGGTTCAATTCCCGTCAGACACCCCTCGGAAGATGCCGCTAAACGGTTGGCAACTGGTCTCGAAAACCAGGGTACAGGCAACTGTAAGGGTTCGATTCCTTCATCTTCCTTTTAATTTCAAATCCGGTTGATTGCACCGATCATTGTAGGGACACAGCACTGCTGTGTCCCTACGGATAGGTTGCGATGTGGCAGGAATTTGATTCACCACCGGAAGCCGAGAAGCGAGGCGCTGTGCTGATAACGCAGAGGTAGAAGGGGCAGTACCTTCCCGGTGGATTTCCTATGTTTTAGTCATAGGAATCATGGATATTTTGCATCATGGAAGATGCCGCTAAATGGTTGGCAACTTGTCTTGAAAACAAGGGTACAGGTAACACCTGTAAGGGTTCGATTCCTTCATCTTCCTTAATGAAATATTCTTGAATTTTTCCAATAGATTTGCTATCCTGTAGGAATAGGAATTTTGGGGAGTTCGGCTAAATAGAATAGTATGGTAAAAACTTTTAGGACTTACGCATTCCTACCAAAGAAATCGGACTTTTGCCTAATCTAGTGGCTGCAACGAGAGATTTTAGTTAAAAACCCGGTTTCTAGCCACCCGTGCATAAGTCCTGACTTTATCAAAAGTAAGGTGAAATATGAGAAAACTAAAATATTACGTTGCTTGCACGGTTGACGGATTTATTGCTCGCGAAGATGGCTCATTTGATTGTTTTCCGATGACAGGAGAGCATTTTGCCGATTTATTCGATTCTTTTCCTGAGACTTTTCCGGCTCATGTTCAAAATGCTCTCGGCATTAGTGCAGAAAACAAGCAGTTTGATGCTGTTTTGATGGGACGCAAAACCTATGAGGTAGGGCTAAATGTGGGTTTGACTAATCCTTATCCCAGCTTGAAACAGTATGTCTTTTCGCGCAGTATGGAAACAAGTCCCGATGAGAATGTTAAACTCGTTTCGGACAATCCAGTTGCATTGGTTAAGGAATTGAAAAAGGAAACGGGAAAAGATATCTGGCTGTGCGGCGGTGGGGATTTAGCGGCAACTCTTTTTCCTGAGATTGATGAGATGATTCTGAAGTTGAATCCGGTAGTCATCGGAGCGGGAATTCCTCTGTTTTCCGGGGCGATCGCACCTACAAATCTGGAATTGGTCGATCGCAAAATCTATAGCAATGGTTTCCTGTTGCTTCATTATCGATTGCAGAAATGAGGTGTTTGGGCGATCGCCTCAAATGAGAGGCGTGGATTGGTTTATAATAAGTCTAGATTTGCTAGTCATTAAACATAGAAGCTATGAGCATTCAAGTTCTCAAATTAGAATTGATTCAGTGGATTTTGTTACTGAAAGATACTCAACTTTTAAACGAAATCCAAAAACTGAAAGAAAAGTCACCCGAAAAAACGGCTGTCCTCAAACCTCGTCAATTTGGCTGTGGCAAAGGAATTTTTACTTACGTTGCGGATGATTTTGATGAAACACCTCCTGGTTTTGAAGAATATATGTTGCAATGAAATACTTGATTGACACTCACATTCTAATTTGGTTTGTTGAAGGTAACGATCGGCTTGATGAAGATGTGCGATCGCTGATTGCTAATCCTGTAAATTAAATTTATATCAGCCAAGCTAGTCTGTGGGAACTTACTATCAAAATCAGCATCGGTAAGTTGTCTTTGTCTATTTCCGTGTCGGAGTTAGAAATGTTTCTGATTAACCACGACTTTCAAATTATCGAAACTAAGTTCCTCCATTACGAGAAATTGCGAAATCTCCCTTTTTACCATCAAGATCCTTTCGATCGCCTAATTATTTCTCAAGCCCAAGCAGAAGATTACACTATTGTTACACAGACGATAGGTTCAAACAGTACGATGTCAAATTGTTGTCATCTCAAATCTTGAGCAAGGATCTGTCTAATTTGAGATTTGAGATTTGGGATTTTGCATGGAAGCTGCTGCCGCAGGGACGGCGACTTGTCTTGAAAACAAGAGTGCAGTTAACTGTACGGGTTCGATTCCTCCAGCTTCCGTTGAGATTTTATGGGTGGTTAGCAAAGCGGTTATGCACCCGGCTTTTAACCGGTATCAGATAGGTTCAACTCCTATATCACCCACTCTCAATATATCTGCGTTAATCTGCGTTAATCTGCGTTAATCTGCGGTTAAAAATCCCAAACTTGGAAGGTGCGGCTGTGTGGACGGCAACTGGTTTGGAATACCAGCGTACAGCGAAAGTTGCAGAGGTTCGACTCCTCCATTTTGCGTATTCGATCGGGTATTGTAGGAGCGATCGCACTTCGATTAAATGTTGATCCGGGGCGATCGCCACAATTATTTACGAAAACAGTTGAATTTTTAGAATAGTTATGTTATAGTCATTTAGATACGGGAGTATAGCTCAGTTGGTTAGAGCAGGTGACTCTTAATCTCAAGGTCGAAGGTTCAAGTCCTTCTACTCCCATCCCGCACTTCTTTTATAAATGAAGGGTTTCAGGTTCATTAACCGCCGAAATTTCTATCTTTTGATTAACTTTTGGTCAGTCCTACTCTTTTAAGTAGTCGAATATTTTAAACGGCGCTTTTATTACCAGACAAGCTTTGTATCAAGTTATTCTGTCAGCTTTTTGTTCTCTGCCGATACTTTGTCTGAGCTCAGATTTGGCATCAGCCACCTCAAGCTTCAAGTTGGCGATGTCATCGTCTGCTATGTCAAGTGAGTGTTGAGCCTTTAGCAACTTTCTTTGCAAAGTATTTACTTCCGCCGTCAACTCTCCGATTCGGCTGTACAGGCGAGGTTGCTCGCTTTTTTCAAAAGATTCTCCGTTATCTAGCTTACGAGCCAGAGCCAGCAGTTTGTCTGCTAGGACGATCGGCACTCGGATAGTACGGGTTGTCCCATGCTTCCACTTGCTCTCAAAGGGCGTGAGGTTTGCTAAGCTACGGTGATTTACGTTTTTCATTGATAAAATCAACCGTAAGAGTGCTGTGTTGCAATCATTTTTACATAAATCCTTTTTGCTGTCAAGATTTCATCAGTTGTGTCATTTGATTGTGTTTGATGTTGTCCATGATTTTTCAATTTTGTGCGATCGAATTTTTAGTCTCGATCGCGCGTTGGCGAAGCTTGCAGAAGAGGATCGGCGGATCGCCCAAGCTATTTTTGGACTGAATAACAATAGGATATGTTGATACTCCCCAGGGCTGAAGCCACGGGGATTCTTGAATGAATCCGAAAACTCTCAAAGGTGTTATCAAATCACCTCTAGACGCTCAAAACAACTACCAGTACAAAAGGTATTGCAATTGCGCTTACTTTTAAATTGTTTGCTTTCATAATCCATCACAATGCCAGATAGGTACGCTTCACACTCTGCCGTTACTTGTCAGTTATACAGGCTTACTACTCAAGGGTAGTGGTGGCTCACTGTGCCGGGATTTCTCCGATACTAGAATGCTTCAACACGTAGATGGTTGTTTTACTTGCTAATCTAATTATAGAATAACATTCCAATCAGTTGTGTAAATAAATATTGAAGGTGGCGGTCACGCTCGCGTAGTCGAATGTGTTGAAACCGCTGCCGACTTCCTCCCCGTGTCTAAAGCCAGAGGCCCGCCGGGCTCGTTCTTCGGTGATTAGTTATGACCGCAAATCTGTCAGCACGCTCTTATGCAGGTGAAAGCGATTTAGAGCCGATCGCCCATTTAATCAATACTTGCGAAAAGGTCGATCAGCTCGATGAAGGCACTTCCATCTCGGAATTACAACAAGAATTTAACCAACCGTCCTTAGACGTAGCGCGCGATATCCGCCTTTGGGAAGATGCGGAGGGAAAATTAATCGGTTTTGCTCAGTTGTCGATTTCTGAACCAGGGGAAGTCATCGACGGTTGGCTGTGGTTTCGCGTCCACCCCGACGCCCGATCCGGCGATGTGGAATCCGCGACAGTGGCTTGGGGCGAAACGCGGATGCGGGAAGTGGAAAAAGAGCTAGGCGTGCGGGTGAAGCTGCGATCGTGGACTCGCGCTGAGAATGCCGATCGCATTTCATTGCTGACAAATTGCGGTTTCAAGGCCGATCGCTATTTTTGTCGGTTGGCGCGATCGCTTTCTGAACCGATTCCTGAACCAGAATTTCCCGAAGGTTTCTTGCTCAGTCAGTTCCCCGGCGAACAGGATTCGGAAGCATGGGTAGAAATGTTCAACCAGTCGTTTATCGATCACTGGAATCATCACGATTTAACGGTGGATAAATTTAAGTACGATTTAGCCAAACCGGATTACAGAAATGATTTAGACTTGATTGCTGTTGCTGACGACGGCACTTTTGTCGCTTTTTGTTATTGCGAAATTAGTGGCGATGAGTGCGATCGGACTGCACGCAATCAAGGTTGGATTGCGTGTCTCGGTACGCGGCGCGGGTTCCGCAAAATTGGATTGGGACGAGCTATGTTGCTCGCTGGTTTGCACAGGCTGAAAGCTGCCGGTGTCGAGACTGCGATTCTCGGCGTCGATGCTGACAATCAGTCCGGTGCCATGAAGCTTTATGAATCTGTTGGCTTCCACAATATTCGCAATAGCATTGCTTATGTCAAAGAGCTTTAATCAATACAGCCCTCGACGCATGGGAGTCTAGAAACCGGGTTTTTCACGAAAATACTTCGGTGCAGCGCGGAAATTCGGTAAAAAACCCGGTTTCTTTGGTCAAGTGCGAAGTCCTGAAAAAAAACTTTTGCCACCCCCTTGACACTTCTGTAGTACGTGTGTAGTATTAAAGTATGGAAAACGCAGGACAGACAAAAACCTGTATTTTCCGTACCACTTCTGAACCTTGAAAACTGAATATAGCTCCCAATTTCAAGGAACATCAATTTGAAAGTCTTGTAACAGAGACTCGATTATCATGTTGTTACTTTATACCACACTGTTCGGTTACAAGCTGACTCCCTCAGAGACAGAAATTCTGCCGAATAAGTCTAATTTTAACGGATTTCATGCGGATTCAGAACAGACAAACTCTGCCAGATTGGCATCAACCAAAAAGGCTGAGGAAATCCGCAACATCAAACAAGCTTATTACTTAGAACGGCGCTTCTTTCAGTAAAGATTATCAGATTTCGTGAATCTTTACCGATACTGGCAATTTTATCAGCCTGACACAAGCCAATTTCAAGAGCAGATAAGCTACCAATCCCAAATCCAAAATTGCTCGCCAGAGGTATCGGTAATGGTTCACATTCGTTTTGAAGGACGTTCCTATGACTTGGCAGAAAACCAACTCGGTATTGCCGCAGGAATGGGCGACAAGGCTATTAAAGAACGTCTTGCACAGCATTTTGATGTTAAGGGCGATCGCTTCGAGTCTTATGTACTCGATCGGCGTCCCAGTGGTGATTTAATTGTCCGCCCAGAAGCCGTTTACGGCTAGAAATTGAATTTTATTCCGCGCCCCAATTCGAGAAGCCTACATACTTCCAAAATGTCCAAAGCCTTTCATACTGGCGCGGAACAAAAATTTGATCGACTATTAGGGGGCGCACCCTAACTAAAGAAGCTTACACACTGGTAACGTTCGAGCGATCGAATAGTAGGTTCAAATCCTATCGTCTTCTCCTGTTGGAGAGGATTAGCTTCTCTGACTTGTGCGCTTCCTCTTATAGATAAATTTTTTAGATTTAAAGAGACTGTTGGCGAATCAAGAAAGGGTGTCACCCCTCACATCTGAAGAAAGGCAATTCATGAATTGCCCCTACATTTAACCCGGACGATGGATTTAAATCGGATTAGTTGGAAACCATTCGGTAGGGGCAATTCATGAATTGCCCTGACTCTACCCAACTTGCGCGAAGTGACTTTTACTACCGCCAACATTTTGATGTCATTGTGAGATCGGCGCGAAACAATCGCAGCATCTATTTTTTATCATTTCGGAATTAAGGATCGACTTTTTGCACTTCGCGCCCTAACTGATGAAGCTTACACACTTTCCTAACTATAAGGGCCCTAATGTACCGATATTTGAGCGATCGAATTAGGGAAGCATTCCGAGTCTCTAGCTCTAGATGAGGTTTGCGTGTCCACTGCCAGGTAAAAACTGGTAAGGACGGTCGTGCTTACAGCTTTTTCGACTTGTGCGAAGTGTTTTAATTTTGGTCATATTTGAAATTGATGTGATTGAAACCGCTAAGCTAATCAGCATTTAAATTGCACATCAAGACATAATCAAACTCTTGTGGGGTGGGCTTCTAGCCCGCCCGAAATTTAAATATCGAAAAAAAAGGTAGTACCAATGAATATAATAGAGCGCGATTTACGTTTGGAAATGCTCAACAGTCTGCTGACAACTCCTCACCGCCAATTAGAAAAAGTAGCAGAAATTCACAAGTTAATTGTCGAATTAGACCCAATTTTTTACGGTCATTTAGCGGTGTGGTATCAGCGTCAAGGCGATGTGCGCGATCACAAGGAAGTTTTTGTCGGAAATTTGCTGACTTCGGCGCTGACGGAACACCGAGATGCCGGGTTTATGATGCTGCAAGAGTTCCCTCCCTACGAGGTTTCGCGGATTGTGGACTTTATGAAGCAGCACCAAAATAAGGTGCCTCGGAGTGCGCGCACTGCTGTCACTCGCTATCTGAAATCGCGGGAAAAGAATGCACAGTTTTTCGATCGCGCCGCCCTACGCAACCGCAAAGCAATGAAGCACTTATACGCGACTTTGCACGTCAAACCGAGCGATCGAGCGTCGGCTATCCTGTTCCAGAACAATCCGCCGGAAGACTCTCTGGCATTCGTGTTAAAGCAGTTAGCAAAGGCGAAAACAGCGGCGGAACAAGCTAACTTGATTGTTGAGTACAAGATTCCGTATACGATCGCAGTTGGTGCAGTCAAAATGCTCACGCCAACGGTGTTAGCAGCGCTGATTAACTCGATGTCGCCGCAGGAAGTGATCAACAATCTGAAATCGATTCAGTCTCGCGGCGCGATGGATCACCCGGATGTCAAGCAATTGATTGACTCAAAGCTGGATGAAGCGGCAAAGTGCGATCGGGTTTCTGCATACAAAGCGAGTGTGGCGGGCGCGGGCGCGAACTTCGACGCAGCCACAACGGCGAAGCTGGAAGCGGTGACAAACGAACAGGTGAAGAAGCGCGGCAAGATTGTGAAAGCCACCGGTTTATTGATTGACAAGTCGGGAAGTATGGAAAGTGCGATCGAACTTGGCAAGCGTCTAGCTGCTTTAATTTCGGGCATTTCCGACGCTGCGCTGTTCGTCTACGCCTTTGACACGATCCCCTACCCAGTGCAAGCAAACGGCAGTGAATTGACCGATTGGGAGCGCGCATTCAAGCACATTCGCGCAGGCGGCGGCACAGGTTGCGGTTGCGCGGTGGAAGCAATGCGGATCAAGAAGCAGGTGGTTGAGCAGTTCATTATGGTAACAGATGAAGGCGAAAACACTGCACCTTATTTTGCCAATGCTTATCAGAATTACTGCCGTACTTTGGGCGTAATTCCTGATGTTGTGATTGTGCGAGTTGGCGCTTACTGCGATTATGTGGAAAAACAATTGAAGGATAAGCAAGTGTCGGTGGAAACGTTTACGTTTGCGGGTGATTATTACTCGCTGCCGAACTTGATGCCGATGTTGTCTCGCCCTTCGCGGCTGGAGTTGTTGATGGAAATTCTGGATGTGGCTTGGCCAGTCAGGGATGACAAGTGATATAATTTAGGCATTGCCCGTCAGTTAAGGAACAAAAATTTAATAACTTAAACCACGACTACAGTCCTCTCTCCTATAATCTGGGAAGTAAAAGGAGGCAGAGCCTCCGGATCTGCGTTACCAGGCAGAGCGAAAGTAACAAGCAATCACTACGAGTAAAGCGATAAAAGTTTAGACCTTAAGTTAGTGGGAGTTAAAATTTTATGTCAACTGAGATTACATACATTGAATCTGAAACAAATTTAGAAAACCTGTGCACTCGCGCTGTTGAAACTGGGGAAGTAATCGTCATTACTAGGCCAAACGGCAAAAATGCAGTTTTGATTTCTGAAGCAGAATTAGAAAGTTTGCTAGAAACGCTTTACTTGTTGCGATCGCCTGCTAATGCAACTCGCTTGTTAACGGCACTGAAACGAGCTAAATCAAGAGTCACTCAACCTCAGACGCTTGATGAAATTTGCACAAAATTTGGGCTTAATGAAGAAGCCGAGGGACTCGATGCGTCAGAACAAGTTATGCTAGAGGGAATGCGTCAACATCATCGACATTTGGCAGAGATAGAATGGTAATTCGCCAGAGAGATATCTATACTCTAACATTAAGAGGACAGCTCGGTGACTTCAATATTAATCAAAGATTTAGCAACCGAATTAGAGCTTTTCACCGAAGATCCAGTGGAAAGATTTATTACCAGCGGGGTAAGTTGGGAACAGTATGAAGAACTACTGACTCAACTGGGAGATAGTCCTTGGTATCGGGTTACATATTTAGAAGAAGTGCTGGAAATTATGTCCCCAAGTCGCCGTCATGATCGAGATAAAACCAATATCGGGATGCTGCTAGAAGCGTACTTTCAAGAAACACGGACTCGGTTTTGGGGATTGGGTTCAACTACATTTCGCATCCAAGCAAAAAAGGGTGGCACAGAACCAGATGAGTGCTATTGTATTGGTACAGAAAAAGAGTTTCCCGATTTGGCGATCGAGGTTGTACTAAGCAGTGGTGGTCTGGATAAGCTAGCTGTTTACCAAAAGCTCGGAGTCAAAGAAGTTTGGTTCTGGAAAAATCGTCGCTTTGAAGTTTATCATCTGCGGGAAAATGAATATGAAAAAATCCAGCAAAGTGAGTTGTTGCCCAATTTAGATTTATCACTGATCGCAGAGTATGTACAACGCCCCGATCCTCTTGAGGCGGTGTTGGAGTTTCGGGAAATAGTTAGACGAAATTTAGGGGAAAGTTGAGAGTTAATATTGTTTTCGAGTGCTGTGCGAGCGAGATATTTAAGCTAAACTAGAATCATAGTTAATCAAACAGGTACAACCTCATATCCAACATGAAAACGGATCTTTCCCTCCCTGATTCACTCTATAACCAAGTATCCATCCTGGCAAATGAGATGCAGATTCCTGAAAAACAACTGTTGATTCTAGCAATAGAAGACTACTTGCGTCGCCATCATCAACAAGAACTCCTCAAAAGCATCAATGAAGCCTATGCAGATGGACTAGATCCGTCAGAACAAGTTATGCTGGAGGGAATGCGTCAACATCACCGACATTTGGCAGAAACAGAATGATAGTTCGTCAGGGAGATATCTACTGGATAGATTTAGGACAGCCGATAGGTTCTGAACCCGGTTATCTTCGTCCTTATGTCGTGATCCAAAACAATGTCCTAAACAGTTCTCAAATCAGAACTGTAATTGTTTGTACATTGACTACTAATCTCAGACGAGCTAAGGCGATGGGTAATGTATTGCTTGAAGCCGGAGAAGCTAATCTAGCAGACAAAAGTGTAGTGAATGTGTCTCAAGTTTTGACAGTAGATAAAGCTTTTTTGATTGATAAAATTGGCAGAGTCTCTCAGGATAGAGTCCGACAAATTCTAGCAGGATTAGCACTTGTGACTAAGCCAATGGAAATAGATTCAGGTGAACAAGATGAGTGAGATAATAGTACGATCGCACTTTACTCCCAAACATCTCCCTCAATATCCTCAAGCGGCAACTTTTTCCCGATTCTCAATTCTTCTCTAGTTTGCTTGATAATTTCCAGTAACTCTGGATTGGCGATGGATGAAACTAACTGGGAATCCGCAGCAGCCAAAGCAGCGCGCAGCTTGCCCGAAGTCAGTGTAGGATATTTCTCTAACACCTGTTGTTCAGTCCATCCCGCCGCAAAGAGTCCCAGCACAAATTCTACAGACAATCGAGTTTCTGGCGCTGCTGGTTGACTTGTTGGAGTTTTTGGGTTGGCATGAATGAGCTTTCGCCAGTCCATTGTTTTAGTTAAACTATTTTGGGAAGATTCTACCGATTATACTGCATTTGGGCACAGTATAAATACGGGGATCGTTAACTTACTCTGTAAATTGATACCGCAGATCATTTCCCGATTTTGCGATTAAATTCTGATGACGATCGCACCGCAGCACTTTCTTGTAGACTAAACTGGTAGAGTGGCGATCGGGCAATCGCCCTTTTTGATTTTGTCCGTTTCAATACCAAATCGCGTTAGCGAACCCCGCCCCTACGGGAGGCTCATCAACGAAGAGGATCACACCAAATCTCAACCCACTGTGCAAACCACCGTGCAAACCACCGTGTAACCGACAGTACAACTACTTTAACTTCTTAAAACTATGGGAAAAAAGTCGAAAGCCAAAAAATCCCAGGTCAAAGAATCCAGTTTACTCTCTCAGAGACTCCAAGCAGCTCTCGATCGAGGCAGTAAAGTTTGGATTAAAACAAATAATACCAGTTTCGGTGGCATCCCGATTAATTTGTACGGGGAGTTTGCCGAAATTTTGGTGATAGTTCCTCCTAACGAACACGGGGAGAATACCGATGCTTACGGACAAGTTACGTGGCTGATTCGACTCTCTGATATCATTGCACTTGCCTATCCTACTGAATACTGGTCTAAAGATAGATTAGAAAGTTTGCTGCCGCCTGATGCAGTTACTTCTGAAGTAGGAGATTAACTCAGTAAGGTGCGCAATGCGCACCCTACATTTGCCCTGGTTATCGCATTTGTTAACTAGATAAGATGCGCAATGCGCACCCTGCGTTTACTATTTTCTAACCAGTTTTACGATCGGAAATATACACCGATCAGACCGATTTTCATCAGTTCAATTACTTGTTGCAAGCTGAAAGCTGTATTTTACAGTTGCCTCCTTCCAGTTCACTGCAAGCAGCAAGAGCTTCAGCTTCTGCGGCTCCTTTATTATCACCCCAACCAGCACCTGCTCCTCCCTTCCCTACTGATATCGCTCCACAATTATTCGTATTAGATGTCAGCGGTGCGCAATCGTTAGCCCCGCCACTTTGTTGATTGCAGGCAGCTACTGCTGCATCTAGTGCTGCTTTTTCTGTAGCATGATCCCAACTAATACCTGTCGCATCAGAAGTCGGAGAATAAGCAGTAGCTCCATGAGTGTTCTGAGCATTAGCATTCTGGGCAAATGCTAAGATAGGAATTGTCAAAGCTGTCACAATAACTAACTTAGAAAAGAGTTTTTTCGGCATATTTACTTGATATCTCTATAAGGTTAAATCTTGACATCAATAAATATTATAGGGTAATATTTATTGATGTCAAGATTTTTTGTAAATGTTTATAATCGCTTAAGTTAAGAGCAGGTTATGTAAAAACAAGTAATATTACGGAGGTCAATTCAATGACAGATATCCGCCAAATTCTCAGCCAACTCGCGGCGCAAGAAGGGCAACTACTCGATACCCAATTCCTGGCTCCCTGCGTGCGGGGGGGAAGGGTGCGGACAAGGATAGGTGGGATGACTTATCTGTTTCAAGCCTCACCGCACAACTTTGAAGGATGGGCTATTTTTAAGCCTGTAAATGAGAAAATTGCTGCTGTAATTGAGGAGCCTATTTTGCCGCAAGTGGCAGAGTATTTGCAACTGCTTGTGCCGATTCGTTTGCAGTTGGCTTGCGTGCTGCAAGGGCAAACTTGGCTGGCTTATCCTGTTAATGAATCTGATGCTAAACAGCGCACGGGTGTTGCTAAACCTGTAGCTGTACATTTAGTAACAAAAGGCTCGCAGTTTGAGCCGATTGTGGCGCGGTGGGATGGTAATTGTTTGTGGTTTGAAGAGGTTGACAGGCGCGCCGATCCGCTGCTTGCTGAGCAGTTGAAAGCAGCTTTAAAAAAGTTGATTTTGCCTCAAGAAGTTCGATTTAAAGGAATGACGCCGGAAATGCGAACTGTTTACGAATTGGTATGCCGAAATATTAAAGATTTCGATCCGAAAGTACGCGTCGAACAGCGCTTGCAGCGGGCTTTAAAGATGGGCGGCGGTGAATTGCGGGATTTTTGCGATCGCCAAAATTACTGGCTGGTTGAATGGACTAGCGGCAGTGGAGAACATCATAGTTCTGCGATCGCCAAAAATGACTTAACTGTGATGAGTGCTGGTATTTGTCTCAGCGGATTGGACAATGATTTCGACTTGCAGTCATTAGTCGGAGTAGTCGAAAATCGATAAAAATCATCAATAAGGTTCATGATCGGGGATGCTCGCACTTCTGTCAACTGTCAACTGTCAACTGTCAACTGTTAAGGTGTGCGGCGCGGGCGCTTTGGGTGCGAATATTGTAGAGAGTCTGGCGCGATCGGGCTTTTGTCAGTTAAGAGTCATCGATCGCGATCGCATCGAAGAGCGCAACCTTTCCACTCAACCCTACTATCGATCGGACATCGGCGCATTCAAAGCCAAAATTCTCGCCAACAACCTCTACCGCGCCTTGGGAGTCAGCATTGACGCGCACTCCAAAGAATTGACACCCGCAAATGCCGATCGACTGCTTGTCAAGAGCGCCACAGTCATCGATACTTTTGATAACAGTGTCGGGCGACAAGCAGTCAAGGATTACTGTGCGAGTGTCTCCATTCCCTGCGTACACGTCGGATTAGCTGCGGATTATTCCGAAATAATTTGGAATCCACACTATCGGGTTCCTTCAGCGGCGAATGATGACGTTTGCGATTACCCGTTGGCGAGAAACTTGGTGATGCTGACGGTTGCTGTTGCTTGCGAAGTAATTGTTCGTTTTGTGGCTACCAAAGAGCAACAAAATTTAACTTGCACGATCGGAGATTTTGCAGTACAGCCACTTATATTGTAGAATGTCCGTTGACTGTTGCCAGAAACCAGGTCGATCGAGATTGGATGCGTCCATCTCAGAAATCGGGTTTCTCACTCTCAAACAATCGTCAAAATTCCAGAAAACGCTTGATAAAATTAACAGGGAAAGTATGGTCGGATCGCAGACTTTTTATTATTTAGTAGCAGTTCTCGGCTTATTAGTTTTGACTGGCGCAAATGCCGCCAACTTTTCAGCAGGCGGCGATGCAGTTTGCCCGACTAATGATTGCCATGAACCGGAAGTTAGACCCCATAAAAGGATTTTAAAACACGGATCGAGAGGGGAAGATGTCAAGAGACTGCAAAAATTGTTGAACGCGCGGGGTTTGTGTCCACAACCGATCGCACTTGATGGCATTTTTGGCAAAACAACTCTCGAAGCAGTGAAGAAGTTTCAGCGTCAAGCTCAGCTTCCTGTAGACGGAATTGTGGGAGGCAAAACTTGGGACAGACTGTTTGCTAGTTCGTAAATTTCAGCACCGGAAAACAACAGTTCCTAAGTTATCTCTGCCAATCATTAATCGCTGCTGTATGTAGTTGCACACAAAGCATATGTTATGCAACTACAGACACAGAAGCTGCAATTAACAATCAATCCTACACTAGATTGCTAATGAATAAAGTTTTAGATTTTTGGTTTGGTCGATCGCACTCTCCAGAGTTGGGTAAAGTTCAGAAGAAGTGGTTTGAAAAAAATGCAGATTTTGACGCGGAAATACTAACGAACTTTCTCCCACAATACGAACTAGCCGCATCGGATCAACTGGATAATTGGCAAGAATCCGCCGAAAGCTGCCTAGCACTAATTTTACTACTAGATCAATTTCCACGAAATATGTTTCGCGGCACGACTCAAGCCTTCGCCACAGACAGCAAAGCCTTAGCCACTGCCGAATATGCTGTCAATAATAACTTCGATCGCGAATTGCTGACTGTACAAAAATGGTTTATGTATCTGCCTTTTGAACACAGCGAAAACTTAGAACACCAGCAAAAATCACTCGAATTATTTAGCAATCTTCAGGGTGAACCTGACAGCCAATCAGTCATAGATTTCGCAATTCGGCATTTAAAAATAATCGAACGTTTTGGGAGATTTCCCCACCGCAATCAGATTCTCGGACGCGAAACAACTCCCGAAGAAGCAGAGTTTCTCAAACAACCAGGTTCGGGATTTTAGAAGACCGGGCGGTTGAAACCGCGTCTATACAGACAAAACCCGCCTCCGCGGGTTGAAGAAAACCGGGCATTTAAAAATAGGCGATGTTCTTCAGTCCGCGGAGGCGGACATCGTTTGTGTAGACGCGGTTTCAACCGCCGTCTCATCTAAAACAAGTCCTCGCCCAATTCTCAGCCGCGATACTGAACCCGATAAATCCGGTTATTCGCTTCCTCAGTAAACAGCAAACTCCCATCAGGTAAAACCAGCAAACCAACAGGCCGCCCCCAAGTTTTCGGGCCCGACGGATCTGTCAGAAAACCAGTCAGAAAATCCTCATAATAACCTTGAGGGCGTCCAGTTGCCGCATTAAAGGGTACAAACACGATTTTATACCCAGTTCCGGCATTCCGGTTCCAACTGCCGCGAAACGCCACAAACGCGCCGTTAAAAAATCTTTTGGGAAATGTTTTTCCGTCGTAAAATTGAAGCCCCAAAGCCGCCGAATGCGCCTGAAATAGCACGTCCGGCATTAATGTTTTAGCTGCTAAATCAGGTCGATCGCTCTTACCGTTTTTGACAAGGCGCGGGTCGAGCAAATTCGGCTTAAAATAAGCATAAGGCCAGCCATAAAACTGACCTTGACGAATTCTGGTTAAGTAATCCGGCACCAAATCATCTCCCAAACCATCCCGTTCGTTGACTGTAGTGTAGAGTTGATTGGTTGTTGGGTGAAAATCTAATCCCACCGGATTTCGCAAACCAGAAGCAAAAGTTTGCTGGTTCTTGCCGTCCAAATTCATCACTTGAACAGAGGCCCTTGGCAGCGGTTCTGCATCGGCATTAGACTGGGAGCCAACTGATACAAAAAGCTGACGGTTGTCCGGGGAAACCACAACATTTCGCGTCCAGTGTTGGTTGTAGCCACCGCCCGGTAAATCGGCAATTTTTTCACCGCTACCTGTCAATTGTTCCTGTCCTTTTATGTAAGGGAATCGGCGGACTTCAGCGGTATTTCCGAGGAAAAAATATCGATCGGCAAAAGCCATGCCAAAGGGAATATTTAACCCATTTTGGGCGCTGGCAAAAGTCATGTTCACCTCAGCAACGCCGTCACCGTTGGCATCCCGCAGCAGCCTAATCCGATTTTGGCGCGTTTCTGTTACCAAAACATCCCCTGTCGGTGTCAAAGCCAGCCATCGGGGAGCGTCTAAATTGTCAGCAAAAACGTTGACTACAAAGCCAGGAGGCACTCGCAGCACTGGCGATGCGGGAATCGGTACTACTTGAGGAGGTTTTGAGGCGCTTTGGGTGGCTCCTGGCTGCGGCAAGGAAGTTGCAACAATGCGGATCGGCTGTGGCGAAAGCGGTTTGGTTGGTACAATTTGATTTGTCCGAACATTTGACAGCGGTGCAACGGAGGGAATTTGGGACAGCGGACTTGGTTCGGGAATAGGAGTCGCTGTGGCTGTGGCTGTGGCTGTAGCATCTGTAGCTCGATCGCACGCAACCAGCGGTAACAGCAGAATTAGTAGCAAGAAACGCAGGTAATACATAGCAGCTATTTCTCAAGAATTGCTCGACAATTTTCTGATTCTAACTGCTCTTCAAAAGTGAAGCCACCGCGCGCGCAGTGGCTTAATTCCGTTTAAAAACCTAGCTCTACCAAAGTCCTCTCACAGGAGCCGGAGCCGGACGGGGAACGGGCATGGGGGCTGGACGGGGAGCCGGACGGGGAGCCGGAGCCGGACCCGGAGCCGGACGCGGTGGCGGTTCAGGGGCCGGACGCGGTGCGGGTGCTGGGGTTGCCGGACGAACAACCGTTGTGGATACTACCTTATAATTGGCGATCACGGCGATATTTTGTACCTGATCTCCCGATACCAAGGTTCTGACTTTCATTCCTGGTACGAGAGCAATAATTCTCAGGACGCATCTTTGAATCCTGAGAGTCCTGTAGGGCGCATTTTCTTCGCGAATTGTTACTACGTCGCCGACAATACTTTTGACAAAACCGGTAACGGTTTGAGTGTTTGCTGTTGTGGTGCTCTGCGTTTGGGCTATTTGAATTGCAGGGTTAGCCATCGCAGGATGCACTGAAACCGCCGAAATTAGCACGGACAGGGTTGCACCTGTCAATAATTTGATATTCTGAAAACGCATTGAAACCTCACATTAACTTCTATTTAGAGTCGGGTTTGCTTTCGCTGCGCGAAAGTCCCAACCTTTAGACCTAATCCAGTTTAATCCCCGGAGTAGGAAATTTAGGACAATCTCAAAAAAAAATATCGAACAACTATTAAAAGACTGAATTTTAGATCGTAAGTTCCTGATTTACAACAAGTTCAGCAGTTCGCATCTCTGGAGTGCAGGCGTGATATATTGAGTTTGTTCGATCGACCGTTGGAGTTTTTGCGCCAACCTAACTGTTGCTGCTGGATGGGAAAGTCTGCCAAGACATAGATTGTGGTTGCCGGATGCAGCAGCGCCCTTGTTTGAATTGTCGATCGCCAGCCTACCATTACTAAAAAATCAAATTAGTCGGAGGTAAAATTCAATTATTTTGTGCTTGATTTACGCATCAACCTGATTTTGTCACGAAACTGTCCTGCGGGGCTCCACCGATGCCGTGTTAAAACCCGGTTTTTTTGGTATTACTGCCTAATTTTTGTGTTAACTTACAAATTATAAGTTGTAGAATCGAAACTAAAAACGTTGCAGAATTGGCAGTCATAAAGCCATCTTAAAACCTGAGAAAGCGGGTGCAGTTTGCGGATAATTAGATAGAAAGTTTGTAGGAATTACTGGTGAGGATATTAGCTAACAAAACAATGGTGAACAGCAAATTTTTATTGAATAAGTTAATTGTCTTGAGCTTGAGTGCAGCCGCGCTGTCGATCGCCCTACAGCAGCAAGTTGCTGCCGAATCGGTGGCTAATTCAAGTAATAGTGCGATCGCACAGCAGCGGCCAAAATCAGAGATAAAGCCGAGTCTCGGAGTCCCAGAACTACCGCCCCTGGGCGAGTCATTTCGGTATATTCCCCAGGAACCAAAGGCTCCAGAAAATCCAATTGAGGAAGTGCGTTTAGTGTTGAGATTGCGAGAAAGGCGCGTCTATGTTTACCGCAAAAATAAGGTGCAAGCCAGTTTCCCAGTTGCTGTGGGAAAAGGTGGCTGGGAAACTCCTACAGGCAATTTTAAAATTACACACATGATCAAAGATCCAGTTTGGGAACATCCTTGGACGGGAGAACTTGTACCCGCAGGGCCGGATAATCCTTTGGGGAGTAGGTGGATCGGGTTTTGGACGGATGGTAAGAATGTGATTGGTTTTCATGGTACTCCGAATCCAGAGTCGATCGGGCGGGCCGCTTCTCACGGTTGTGTCAGAATGTTTGATAAGGACGCACAGGCTTTATTTGAGAAAGTCGCAGTTGGTACGTCAGTGATTGTTGAAAAGTAATTATCAGTATAAAAACATCAATTCCCGGCGATTGAAATCGCGGCTACACAAACAAAGTCCGCCTGCGCGGACTAAAGATTTTCTTAGTCCGCGGAGGCGGACATCGTTTGTGTAGTAGCGGTTTCAACCGCCGATTTTCAACCGCCGATTTTCAACCGCCGAGTAATTTTGATATCAAATAGATTGCTGGTACTTTTCCAACAATTCTGGGATATAATCATAGCCATCAACACCGATCGCCGGAATGATCTGCGATCGACTCTTAGCCAAAGACTCTTTAAAAGATTCCGCCCCCATTTGTCCCCGCAAAATTATCAGCAAACCAGCCGATTGACGCCACTCCATCGCCCCAATTTGCTCCAAAGTATACATCCCCAAACTACCAGCAAATATCGCTTTTTCCAGCTCATTAATACTATAATAAGCTTGAGCTAAATAAGCCAAATTCAGACCTTGCAAATATAAGTCCCCGGAGAATTGGGCCGCTTGCCAACCTTTGACCAAATACTCGATCGCACTTTCGGAATTTTTCAATGCAATTTTAGCAATTCCCAGACTGCTGGAACAAAAAGCTTGACTTTGCCTGTCTCCCAATTTCTCCGATAATAACAAGCCTTGCTCCAAATAGCCGATCGCACTTTCATACACCTCCGGCTCCACATCCTCCAACTGTCGCGCTTGAAACACCTCGCTATAACCTAAATTAGCCAGCGCATTCGCCTCACCTTGCCGCTCACCCGCTTGTCGTGCCATAATTAAAGCCCGCTGACTATAATTAATCGCTTCCTGATAGTTTTTCTGAGAAACATAGTTGCGGCTGATGTGATTAAGATTAGCAACTTCGCAGGCCTTATCATCTTCCAAACGGGCAATTTCCAGCGCTTCTTTGTGCAACAAAATAGCTCGTTCGTAGGCTCCCATAGCCCCCATCGAATAACCCAAAAGCGTCAGGATTCGAGCCTTAGCTTGAGTACCTTCAACCCGTCGCAGCGGTTCATCTAAATACTCCAAAGTATGTCGCAGAGATTTGCCATCAAACGAGGCGAAAATCCCGCCGTAAAGCGGAAAGTATTCTCGCTGAGAAAAAGCCCGCAAAATTTGCAACGTTACTTGAAAACAAGCATTTGCCAACTGTTCGCCACTTTTGGTAGAATTATTAAATCCACTGGCTAACTGACTCCAAATTACCGAAAAAGTAATGTAAGTAGAAATTGAAGCTTTGGTTGACACTTTGGAATCGTAAACTTGTTTGTCAAACCATGTCGCCAAAGCCCGCTGCAAGCACTGCAAAATAATCGCTAACTCCACCAAAGCGCCCAATTCTAAACTCGCTGTTTTTGCCGCTAATTCAACTATTGATTCACCGATCGCAATTGTCTGCAAAAGAGCGTGAGGAAACGGACTTTTCACCTTTTTTGCCCAAAAAGCCCAAGGCCCATTTTGTTCGGGACTACCGCTAAATCCTAGCTGCTGGGGCTGATAAATCCAGCCTACGAGTTCCGGTTCCAGCCGTTGCCAAGATTCTAAACCTTTGGCAATCCCGGAGGTGATTTGCTGCAAGTCTCGCTCAGTTTCGGGATTGGAAGTTTGCAGCATTTGTTGGTGCAGGGATTTTGCTAACTGCTGCAATTGATCGAGAGTCAGGGGAAGTTCTTTGTTGGGATCGATTACTTGGAATAATGTCAGGAGACGACTGTTAGATTCGGCGGCAAGGATTTGTTGAATTGCAGAGGCGATCGCACTGGAAACTCGGTTGTCCTTTTGCCAGCGTTCCCATTCTCCTTGGATGGTTTTTAGCGCCCGGAAGGTGCGATTTGCTTTGGCTTGTTTGATTTCGTCCTTTTCATTTTTAAGCTGGTTTTCGGTGGCATCCAGGCGTTCTCCGAAGCAGCGTTCAAAAATTTCGCCAGTGCCGGTGCCGATGTCTTGCACGAGCATTTGATATACTTGTTCTTTCGAGCGAATTTGACCCTTGAGGGTAATTTCGACGATTTTGTCGATTAGGGCTAAGTAGCGATCGCGTAATGAGGTAGATTCTGGCATAAGTAATTTTTTGTTAATAAATTTTTATGGACAGTGCTAGCAGCATTTGACGCTAGTATTTAATTTTACAGCTCATCGGGATTTATGCCCATTGCTCTGAGGCGATCGGCTAAACGATTTGCTCGCTCCCTTTCTAATTCAGCTTGCTGTCTTTCAAATTCAGCACGTTGCCTTTCTGATTCAGCTTGCTGTCTTTCAATTTCAGCTTGCTGCCTTTCAAATTCAGCTCGTTGACTTTCCAATTGAGCTCGCTGTCTTTCAAATTCTTCAGGAGTCGGAATCAAATTCCCATTAATATCATACCAGCGCAGCCACAACCTTTCATTTTGGAGGAAAGCACCTTGCCACAAACCCAAACTTAACTGTATTTCCGGTATCCAAAATCGAGAACCTGTTAACACTTGTTCGCGGTAACGGTTGCCAATTAAGCGAAATACTCTCAATTGGTTGTTGTATTTGCTAAACACAAAGTAATAGGGAATCTTCAAAATTCTCTCGTAAACCTGCCACTTAGTCGGGGGTTTGTTTGGTGCCGATTCTGTCAGCCCCAAATCTTCATCTTCCGTACTTGGTGATAGAAATTCGATCGCAATTAAAGGACTTACAGCTTCGTCCCAAATCACGTAACTTTGGCGCAAGTCTCTGTCTTGGTAAAATCTCGAAACGCCTACAACTAAATACCAATCGGGTCTTTTGTACCAATTAAGGTGGTTGGAGTCGTAGTATAGATTCAGATCGCTGGCAGAGAATACGCGATCGGCTGGATAATTAGGGGGAATGCAGCTATCGCACAAAACTTGTGCTTGCAAGCGGTGATATTCGTCAGGCAAACCAGGCTCCTCCGGGTCTTCACTGGGTAGATCGTACATCGTCGGTAGCACTTTTGCTTGGGAAGATTGCGAATCTGGTATGTACATTGTTATATGATTAGCATAAAACTACAGTTCATCTGGATTAATGCCCATGTCTCGGAGGCGATCGGCCAATCGATTTGCTCGCTGTCTTTCAGATTCAACGCGTTGACTTTCTGATTCAGCCCGTTGACTTTGAGATTCAGCCCGTTGACTTTGAAATTCAGCGCGTTGACTTTCTAATTCAGCCCGTTGTCTTTCAAATTCTTCGGGAGTCAAAACCCAATCGCCACTAGCATCGTACCAGCGCAGCCACAACCTCGAAAAACCTTCATAACAACCTTCCCACAAACCAATAC
>Ga0335395_10000358_pt1 | contig 29115 bp, 20 predicted proteins | sample MAT02_FD_205744 | JGI IMG/M metagenome (GOLD analysis project Ga0335395, IMG submission 205744) | Freshwater microbial communities from Lake Fryxell liftoff mats and glacier meltwater in Antarctica - MAT-02 (spades assembly) (version 2) ... | reverse complement strand
CCCCCGAGCCGCTCGACCACGCCGGCCGCCCGCTCGATGCCCGCGGGCGCCGCCGCGAAGAACACCGGGAATAGCATCACTGTATGGTGTGACAGCGGGAAGAAGTTCATGCCATTGCTGGCCAGCAGCGTGAACGCCAGCCCGAACCCGAAGGTCCACCACAGCGGCCCGGCCAGCAGCGGCAGCAGCAGCAGCGGCGCCAGCAGCACCGCCAGGAACACCAGCTTGCGCAGCGCCAGCACCTCGAATAGCGCGTGCGCGGGATTAGCCAGCAGCGACGCCGCCACCGCCCCGAAGCCCCCGCCCTCCGCCGGCACGAACGCCGCATAGCGCCGCGCGTATTGATACGGCGTGAACTGCACCAGCAGCTTCACCGCCACGAAATAGCCGATCGCCGTCACGATCGTCACCAGCCCCAGCCGCCGGCGCCCGGCGCCCAGCGAAGCATACAGCCCGATCCCGATCACCAGCAGCGCGACGTCCTCGCGGGTCAACAACAACAGCGCGATCATCAGCGCATAGCGCCGCGTCGCCCCCGACTCGAGGAAGTACAGCGCCCACAGGCACAGCGGCGCCGCGAAGGCCAGCGAATGCACGTCGAACAGGATCGTGCCGTGTACCGACGGATGCAGCAGATACGCGAGCCCGAGCACCAGCCCCAGCCACGCCAGCCCGAGCCGCCTCACCGCCAACAAATACACGGGGACCGCACCCGACAGCACCGCCGCCGCCTGCATCACCAGCAACACCGCCGGCCCCGGACTGCATGCATAGATCGGCGTCAGCAGCACCAACACCGGGTCGACGTGCGCCGTGACGTGGCTCCCGCCGCGCACGAAGTCGCAGGCCAGCGGCCGCCCGTGCATCGTGTTCCACATCAAATTATCGTAGATGCCGAGGTCGAACACCCGGCTCACCAGCGCCGCGTGCCGCAGCAGCGCCAGCTCCACCAACCTCGCCAGCACCGCCGCACCCGCGCCCGCCAGCGCCAGCCCGCACACCCGCGGCGAGCCCAACACCGCCTGTACTCTGCGCCATGTCCCTTGCGACATGTCCGAAGCGCCATACACCGACCACGCAACCCCCGCGCCGAGCACCACCACCAGCGTCGGCGCCAGCGCCCCGGCCAGCCCCGCCGGCTCGAAGCGCAGCAGCGGCCACAGGGGCAGCAGCGCCAGCCAGCGCCACCCCGCCACCCACTCCACCAGCGCCGCCCCGCGACCCACCCCCGCGCGCCCCCGCCGGCCGCCATGCACTGCAGCCATCCCCAGCACCAGCGACGCGCTGACCCCCGCCCACAGCGCAGCCTCGCCGCGTCCCCCCGTCACTTCGTCGCGCAGCAGCGCCGCCGCCGGATCGCCCTGCCGCACCGCCCACAGCGCCAGCCCCGGCCCGACCGCCATCGCGGCGAACCAGAGCCACCCGGCGGGGCGCAGCGAGGACGCGGTCGACACCGGCCCTGTATACCGCGCCCCCCGCCCGCCACGCGAACGCCGACCGCCGGCCGCCCCGCGTTACACTGCGCCGCGCATGCGCCTGCTCCCGTCCCTGCTCGTCTCGCTCGCGCTCGCGGCCTGTCACCCCGGCTCCCCGGGCACCCCTGCCGCCCGCGCCACGCGAGATCCCGCCCGATCGACCCGCGAGCCCGGCACCGATCTGCTCGAGCTCGACATCGCCGAGGCCCAGCGCCGCATGGACGCCGGCACCCTGACCTCCGAGGACCTGACCCGCGCCTACCTCGCGCGCATCGCCGCGATCGACGACGACGGTCCCACGCTCGGCGCCGTCATCGAGCTCGACCCCACGGCCCTGCGCTACGCCGCCCTGCTCGACCGTCACCGCAATGAGGGCAACGTACGCGGCCCCCTACACGGCATCCCGATCCTTATTAAAGACAACATCGACGTCGCGGGCATGGTCAACTCCGCCGGCTCGCTCGCCATGCTCGACAACCGCCCCGAGCGCGACGCCTTCCTGGTCAAGCGCCTGCGCGGCGCCGGGGCCGTCATCCTCGGCAAGACCAACCTCAGCGAGTGGGCCAACCTGCGCTCGACCCATTCAGTCTCCGGCTGGAGCAGCCGCGGCGGTCAGACCCGCAACCCCTACGCGCTCGACCACAACCCCTGCGGATCGAGCTCCGGCACCGCCGTGGCTATTTCAGCGAACCTCGCGATGCTCGGCGTCGGCACCGAGACCGACGGCAGTATCTTGTGTCCCGCGGCCGTCTCCGGCCTCGTGGGTCTCAAGCCGACCGTCGGCCTCATCTCGCGCGCTGGCATCATCCCGATCTCCGTCACCCAGGACACCGCCGGACCGATGGCCCGCACCGTCACCGACGCAGCGATCCTGCTCGGCGCGATGACTGGCCTCGATATCACCGACCCGCTGACCACCCACGCGCCCAAACCCACCGACTACACGATCGGGCTGCGCCCCAACGCCCTCGTCGGCAAGCGCATCGGCGTGCTGCGTCAGGCCATGGGCTACAGCCCCGCCGTCGACGCCACCACCGAGCGCGCGATCGCCTCGCTGCGGGCCGCCGGGGCCGTCATCGTCGACCCCGCCGACATCACCACCTGGGACCAGTGGAATGCGCCCGAGCTCGAGGTCCTGCTATTCGAGTTCAAGGCCGGCCTCAACGCCTACCTCGCCCGCTCCGGCGGCGCCGTCCACAGCCTCCCCGAGCTGATCGCGTGGAACGACGCCCACGCCCGCGAGGTCATGCCACTATTCGCCCAGGAGCTGCTCATTCAGGCCCAGGCCCGCGGTGGCCTCGATTCACCAGAGTATCTCAAGGCCCGCGCCGCCGCCCGCCGCCTGGCCTGGGACGACGGCCTGCTCGCCACCCTCGAGCGTCACCAGCTCGACGCCCTCGTCGCACCGACCGTCGGCCCCGCCTGGCCCACCGACCCCGTGCCCGGCGAACACGTCGGCGGCGCCGGCTACGGCGCCGCCGCGGTCGCCGGCACCCCGAGCCTCACCGTCCCCATGGGCCACGACCGCGGCCTCCCGCTCGGCCTCGTGTTCCTCGGCCGCCCGTTCGCCGAGGCACAACTGCTCGCATTCGGCTACGCCTTCGAACAGGCCACCCGCGCCCGTCGCCCGCCGAACTATCCTCGTACTGCCCCAGCGGCGCCGCCGCCGGGCACAAACCCGTCATCTTCGGCCCCATAGCTCCACGCGCCCGTCATTCCCCATTGGCAGGCGCGCCGCGGCTTGCTACCGTCGGCCGGGGCGCATGCAGATCCAGCTCATCAGTCACGCGTCCGTCGTCGTCCGCACCGAGGACACCGAGATCTGGACCGATCCCTGGCTGACCGGCAAGGTCTTCAATAATTCGTGGACCCTGCTGGTCCCGCCCGCGTACGACCCGTCCCTGCTGGACGCGATCGACTACCTCTGGATCTCCCACGAGCACCCCGACCACTTTAATATAGCGACCCTGCGCGGCCTGCCCGAAGCCTTCAAGCAGCGCGTCGTCGTCCTGTTTCAAGCCAGCAACTCGGACAAGATGTTCGACGCCCTGCACAGATTCGGGTTCCCCAACACGCAGGCCCTGCCCCACCGGCAGATCGTGCACCTGCGCGGCAGCACCCGCGTATATTGCTATCAAGTCGGCCAGATGGACTCCTGCCTGGCCGTCCTCGCCGACGGCGAGACCGTGCTCGACATCAACGACGCCGAGGCCGACCGCCACGACTGCGCCCTCATCCGCGCGGACCTCGGCAGGATCCGCGTCGTGCTCAATCAATTTTCGCTGGCCGGCTACGGCGGCGAACACGACCGCGACGCCCGCCTGCCCGCCAAGGCCCGCCAGATCGTCGACAACATGCTCGCCAATCACCGTGACCTCGGCGCCGAGGTCACGATCCCGATCGCCAGCTTCGTGTATTTTTCGAGTATCGACAATGCATATATGAATAATTATGCCAACAGTCCGCGCACCGTCGCCACGGCCTTCGAGCGCGCCGGCCTCGAGCTCGTGGTCCTGGACCACGGCGACGCCCACGAGGTCGGCCAGCCGTGGGACAGCGCGCCCGCGCTGCGCCATTACGACGACCTCTATCGGAGCTTGGGCGAGCTCCCCCTCGACCCCGTCCCGCCCGCGACGCTCGCCGACATCCGCCTCGCGCTCACGAAATTGTCGACGCGCCTCCAGGACCTCTATCCGCGGTGGCTGCTGCGCACCTGGCTGCGCCCCGTCAGCGTCGAGATCGTCGACCTCGCCGCCGTCGTCGAGATCGACCTCGCCACCGGCCACCTGCGTCCGACCCCCGGCGCCGCCGCGGACCTCTCGCTGTACGCCCAGCCGCTCCTGTTCGCCCTGCAATTCCCGTTCGGCGTGCAGACCCTCGGCGTCTCGGCGCGCCTGACCGTCCGCGCCAACGCGGCCAACTGGCGCCGCCACCGAATCTTGCTCTCGATGTATAACGCCGAGGTCTACCTGCGCCCCGACCTGCTGCTCACCCGCCGCAACTGGGACCTGCTGCGCGCCCGCCTGCGCGGCGGCCTGCCGCAACTGCGGTATCAACTCGCCCGCATGCGCTGATCCAGGACCACGGGACCACAGGACCAGGCTTCTTCCACGACGGGGCTGCTTGCACGAGTAAAGCCTGCGCCTTCGGGTTCTCCACGGGCCGCCACCACGCGAGGTACGGGGGCACAGTCGAGGGAGCCGCCATGCTGGACAGGCGCGGCATCTCCGGGCCAGCGACCGTTGCGCGTCGGGCCATCCGCGACGATCGCGCAGCGTCTCCCCGTGCCTGTCGGCGCTGTGCCGGCCCCCCCCGCACAATTTGATGGCGCCCGCCCTCCAATTGGCCCAAAAGTGGCCCTCATGGCGAGCGTGCAAGACCCCTTCAACACCCTGCGAGAGTTCCACTTCGCTGGCGGGACCGGCCGTCTGTTCTCTTTGCCGGCCCTCGAGAAGGCCGGCCTCGGCAAGATCTCGCGGCTGCCGCGGAGCATCCGCGTGGTGCTCGAGTCGGTGCTACGCAACCTCGACGGCCTGCGGATCCGTGAGGACGACGTGCGCGCGCTGGCGAAGTGGTCGGCCAAGGCCCAGCGCACCGAGGAGGTCCCGTTCGTGGTCGGCCGCATTGTCCTTCAGGACTTCACGGGTGTGCCGCTGCTGGTCGACCTCGCCGCGATGCGATCGACCGCCGCGCGCCTCGGTCGTGACCCGGCGATCATCGAGCCGCTGGTCCCCGTCGACCTCGTCATCGACCACTCCGTGCAGGTCGACTACTACGGCCAGGCCGACGCCCTCGAGCGCAACATGGAGATCGAGTTTCGCCGCAACCGCGAGCGCTATGAGTTCCTCAAGTGGGGCACCGCCGCGTTCCAGGGCTTCAACGTCGTGCCGCCCGGCATCGGCATCGTGCATCAGGTCAACCTCGAGCACCTCGCGCGCGGCGTGCTCAACCAGGGTGACATCTACTACCCGGATTCGCTGGTCGGCACCGACTCGCATACCACGATGATCAACGGCCTCGGCATCGTCGGCTGGGGCGTCGGCGGCATCGAGGCCGAGGCCGGCATGCTCGGTCAGCCGGTCTACTTCCTCACCCCCGATGTCGTCGGCGTCCACCTCAAGGGCGTCCTCCCGCCCGGCACTACCGCCACCGACCTCGTGCTCACCATCACCGAGCTGCTGCGCAAGCAAAAGGTCGTCGGCAAGTTCGTCGAGTTCTTCGGCGACGGCGCCGCGTCGCTGTCGGTCACCGACCGCGCCACGCTCGGCAACATGGCCCCCGAGTACGGCGCCACCATGGGCTTCTTCCCGGTCGACGAGAAGACCTGCGCCTACCTGCACGACACCGGCCGCAGCGAGGCCCAGGTCGACGCCGTGCGCCAGTATCACATCGCCCAGGACATGTTCGGCATGCCGGCCGACGGCGACCTCGACTACAGCGCCCGCGTCGAGCTCGACCTCTCCACGATCGAGCCCAGCGTCGCCGGCCCCAAGCGCCCGCAAGACCGCATCGCCCTCAAAGATCTCGGCGCCAAGTTCACCGAGCTGCTGCACAGCCCCAAGGAGTACGCCCGCCCCGAAGGCGAGTCGCGCCGTCGCCTCCAGGTCATTACTGGCAGCGGTAGCGGCATCATCAGCGGGGGGGGTTCGCAGCAAGTCTCGACCCTGCCGGAGCAGGTCAACGCCGCGACCACCCCGAACAACACCAACCCGGCGACCGAGGCGGAGATGCTGCACAACCGGCCGACGCCCGACCGCGTGCAGGACAGCGAGCCCGCCCCGGAGCGCATCGTGCTGCGCCACGGCGACGTCGTCATCGCCGCGATCACGAGCTGCACCAACACGTCCAACCCCAGCGTCATGCTCGCCGCCGGCCTGCTCGCCAAGAAGGCCGTCGAGCGCGGCCTCAAGATCCGCAGCGCGGTCAAGACCTCGCTCGCGCCGGGATCGAGGGTCGTCACGGCCTATCTGGAGGCGACCGGCCTGCAGCCCTTCCTCGACAAGCTCGGGTTTCAGACCGTCGGTTACGGCTGCACCACTTGCATCGGCAACTCCGGCCCGCTCGACCCGCAGCTCGAGGCTGCGATCCAGGACCACGACGTCGTGGTCGCCAGCGTGCTCTCCGGCAACCGCAACTTCGAGGCCCGGATCCACCAGAGCATCCGCGCCAACTTCCTCATGAGCCCGCCGCTGGTCGTCGCCTTCGCGCTCGCCGGCCGCGTCGACATCGACCTCGAGAACGACCCGCTCGGCACCGACAGCGCCGGCAAGCCGGTGTTCCTGCGCGAGCTGTGGCCGACCAGCGCGGAGATCGGCGAGCTGCTGACCAGCGCGACCGACCCCGACACCTACCGCAAGATCTACGAGGACACCGCGGCGCTCAGCCCGATGTGGGCCGAGATCCCCGCGAGCACCGGCAAGGTCTACCCGTGGGATGACGCCTCGACCTACATTCAAGAGCCGCCCTACTTCGAGAAGTTCTCGGTCGACCCGACCCCCCCGAAGACCATCGCCGGCGCCCGCCCGCTGGCGATCTTCGGCGACAGCGTCACCACCGACCACATCAGCCCGGCCGGCAGCATCCAGCCGTCGTCCCCCGCCGGCAAGCTGCTGATCGAGCGTGGCGTCTCCGCCGAGAACTTCAACTCGTACGGCGCCCGTCGCGGCAACGACCGCGTCATGGTCCGCGGCACCTTCGCCAACGTCCGGATCCGCAACCTCATGGTCCCGGGCGTCGAGGGCGGCGTCACGCTGCACCAGCCGACCGCCGAGCGCATGAGCATCTACGACGCCTCCATGCGCTACCAGGCCGCCGGCATCCCGCTCATCATCTTCGCCGGCTCCGAGTACGGCACCGGCTCCTCGCGCGACTGGGCCGCCAAGGGCACCCGCCTGCTCGGCGTGCGCGCCGTGGTCGCCACCTCCTTCGAACGCATCCACCGCAGCAACCTCGTCGGCATGGGCGTGCTGCCGTGCCAGTTCGAGCCCGGCACCGACGCCCAGAGCCTCGGCATCGACGGCACCGAGACCTTCGACCTCACCGGCCCCGACGCCGTCACCCCCCGCGAGACCCTGACCCTGAAGATCCACCGCGCCAGCGGCAAGGTCGACGACGTCCCGGTCACCCTGCGCATCGACACCCCGATCGAGGTCGAGTACTACCTCCACGGCGGCATCCTCCCGTACGTGCTGCGCCAGCGGGTCGCCAGCCCCGTCGCGGCGACGTAGCTCAATCCCAGCGGTCGATGAGGTAGGTCGCCACCGACTTCGCGGTGGTGACCCGCAGCGGCAGGTTCCAGGGCTTTTGGTCCGTCATCCCCAGCCCGCAGGCGTCCGCCTCGTCGGCCCCGGCGATCGTCGCCGAGCGGGTGAACGCCTCGAGCGTCGAGCGGACGCTGTGGAAGTCGCTGCGCAGCGTCTCGGTGAAGAAGCCGCGCCCGAGCCCCGGCGTGGCGTCGCGGCAGCCCTTGAGCAGGAAGAACGTGTGCCGTCCGTGTTGCAGCAGCGGCCGCTCGCCCCACAGGTTCGGCGACGCCACGATGCCGGTGACCGGCGCCCACGCGCCCGCGGCGACGTTCCATCGCTGGGTACCCGGCGCCGGCGGTGCGGCGTTTCGCGGCGGGCTTACCAGCGTGCGCCCGGGCTCGTGGTCGAACTCGAAGACCGTCACGTCCGAGGCGACGCCGGTCTGTCGACCCGGCGATACCACACCGTTGAAATGATAGATCTCGCCGGAGATCTCGACCTCGACCTTATACGGCGTCGGGTGCTGGTCCCGCTCGTGGAAGCGGAAGTTCTGCACATAAATGCGGTAGTGGCCGCGGGGCGCCGCGCCCCGGGCCCAGCGGATGTTCTCGACCGGCGTCGTGGTCTCACCGCGCACGTTCATGTCGACGTCCAGCCAGCCTCCGCAGCCCGAGCGCTTCGCTCCGAAGTAGATATGTTCGCCGCGCGGCGTGATCACGTGCAGGTCGAGGTCGTTGCGATTATCCCATAGCAGCGAAGCACGAATATCCACACCCTCGTATTGCCCGCCGGCTCCCTCCACGCGGCGCTTGATCTCCGCGTCGATGCCGGCGTGGTAGTACCAACTGAGGGGATTACGCCGGTCCTCCGCGTCCCATTGCAGGATCGGCGGGGCGTCCGGGTGCTCCGCCGTCACCAGCGCCACGAACCGGTCCGACACCGCCGGCACCTGCGCCTCGATGGCGATCGCGTCCGGCAGCACCGTGCGCGCGAACTTGTCCCACGTCATCGTCTGCTGCGGAACCACCACCTTGCCCGCCGAGGAGCGCTGCTTCGGCGTCAGGTGCCCGAACACCCCGCCAGAGTTGGCCGTAGCCGGTGCCTGCGGGCGCCACAGGAACTCGGTCAGCTCCGCCAGGCGGGCGTGACGACGCGCGAGCGCTCCGGTCGCCTTGAGCGTCGCGATCGCCTTCTCCGCCTGGGCGATGTTACCGGCCGACGGCTCGACCTGGGCCCGCATGTACTGGCTCGGGGCCATCTTGTCGTCGAAGCGGCGCTTGATCGCGGCGCTGTCGAGGCCGCTCGCCAGGTCTTCCAGCAAGGTCCCGATCATGCTGCTGCGCACGTGGGCGAAGCCTGCCGGGGCGGTCGCCGCCGCCTTCCACAACAGCGCCTCCTTTTGCTGCGGAGTCTTCACGGCCGCCAGCGCCTGGTGGAGTTCCAGCAGCCAGGTCGCCACGCGAATACACTTCTCCGACCGGTACAGCGCCCCCGAGGTCAACAGCGCGTGCGCCCGCTCGACCAGCGCCTGCGGGAACTCCTCCAGCCCGCGCGTCAGCATGCGCCAGTCCTCCTTGCGCTCGGCCTGCACCTGATACGCGCTGTGCAGCGCGTGCGCGTGGGCCCGCGGCACCTCGACCGCGAGGTGGGTCCACACCTTGCCCGCGGCGGTGGCCGGCGACGCCGGCGTCCCCAGCACCCGCGTCGGCGGCAGCAGCACGCCCTCGATCGCCGCGCTGGTGACCGCCTTCGCCATCATCGCGGACGCACGGACGAAGTCTGTCGGCGCGTCGTCGGGCCACAGCGCCGAAGTCAGGCGCCCCGCCCCGTCGATCGTCACCATCGCCCCATAGCGCTCGACGAACCGGCGACACGCGTGGCACGTGTAGTGCTGCTTCAACTCCGGCGCGATGGTGTCGAGGAACAGCGGCCACAACCCGGTCGCCGCCGTGACGAACAGCGGCCCCTCGGCGTGGGCCGCGAAGCGCCGCTGCACCGCTGCGAGCAGGCCAGGAAATTCGTCGCGCGTCACGGAGCCGTTCGGGTCGGTGGTGTCCATGGATCCTCTCGTCGAACCGCCGAGATTACGCCACAAGCCGCGGACCCGGGGAAGCCGATCGACGCGTCAGATCGCGCGCAGGGCCGCGCGCTCGCGGGCCAGAGCCAATTGAGCCGCCCTGTCCGGGTTTCCGCCGCGGTCTCAGGCCCGACGAGCCCAGCGCATCCGGTAAAAAGCCAGTACAAAAAAAAGAGCGCAGAATCCCACCCTCTTTTTTTTGTGCTGCAGTCACATCCGCCTCCCCGCCCCAAGAATCGCCCATTGAACATTGGCAAAACCTCATTCGCCGCGAGGTCGTCTCACGGCGGAGAGACCTGATCATCCGCGCAGACCGGCGGAGCCGTACTCACACCCTTCGTCCGGCAGGACCTCGACCACGGCGACCAGGCGCGGCGCGCCGAAGCTGAAGGGCACCTGATCGACCTCCTCATCCGGGAGGACGAACAACGCCTCGGCGGCCAAGATGGCGGTCTTGGCCGAGATCGGGGCGTCCCAGCCGGCGTAAGTCTCGCGGGCGTCGGCGATCGCACCGCTGACACTGACCGCGCCGTGATATGGCGCGAGGGTCACGGCGACATACTCGCCGGCGCCGATGACGGGCAGGCCCCTGTACGCCTGGGCGAAGCGGTGCAACACCAGCGAGCGGTGACGACGAGGCGGGACCGGCCCCAGGGTGAGACCCGCGAGCGGGGTGATGTCTGGCATCGGCGCGGACAGTCCGGCGCGCGTCGGGCGTACGGAGATCCACTTCTTGAAGCGGGCGAGCACGACCGCGGCGTCGTCGGGGTCGTCGGTCGCGAACATGGCCGCGCCGCGCCGCGTCCAGCCGATGCTGGCGCCGCTGCCGTGGACAAAGCGCTCGGTGCAACAGGTCGCACCGGGCTCACATGCCGCGTCACAAATATCGGCGTCGCGGGCGTCGATGGGGTCCGACGCGGATGGCCCAGCGTAGGGAGCACGGCTGCGAAATGCAACGCGCCATGCCGGCGCATAAGAGCGGTGAAACTTTGGGGTGGCCCACCCGGGCGCATCGCCGGCTCACGTCGTTGGGGCGGGCGGATGTCGGGGCAGGACGACGGCGAGGCGGGCCCCGCGGGCGCCGTCCGGGCGGTCCTCGGCGGTGATCGTGCCGCCGTGGGCCTGGGCGATCTGGCGGCACAGATACAGGCCGAGGCCGACGCCGCCGTGGTCGCGCGCGCGGGCGGCGTCGAGGCGGGTGAAGGGCTCGAAGATCGCGGCGCGCTCGGCCGGGTCGATGCCGGGGCCCTCGTCCTCGACGGCGAGGATCACACGGTCGCCAGTGCGCTGCGCCGTGACATCGATCTGGCCTTCGGGACAGGCGCGGCGGGCGTTGTGCAAGAGGTTGGCGAGCAGGCGCTCGATGAGGACGGGGTCGAGCTCGGCGCGCAAGTCGGCCTCGCAGCCCACGCGGGCGGCGACGCGGGCGGCGACGCGGGCCAGCAGCGGCGCGAGCTCGGTGTCGCTGCGCTGCAAGGTCGCGGCGCCGCCGAGGTCGAGGCGCCCGGAGGTCAGCAGGTCGGCGATCAAGGTCTCGAGCTCGACGAGGTCATCGCCGAGCTCGGAGATGCCACGCCGCACGCGTACGGTCGCCGGGTGCTCGGCGTCGGGCATGCCGGCGAGGCGCTCGGCGAGCAACTCGGCGAGCACGCGCATGCGCGCGACCGGGGTCCGCAGCTCGTGCGAGACGTTGGTGAGCAGCGCCCGTTGCCCACGCACTTGCGCCTCCAACTGCGCGGCCATGTCGTTGAAGGCGTGGCCGAGGCGACCGAGCTCGTCGCTGGCGCGGTCGTCGGGGATGCGATGCCCGAGCTCACCGCGGGCGATGCGTCCGGCGCCCAGCTCGAGCACGGCGAGGCGCCGGGTCAGCGAGCGGGCGAGAGGCCACGCGCCACCGGCGAGGATCGCCAGCAGGCCGAACAGGGCCAGCACGAGCAGGCGGCTGCGCTCGACGCCGCGGTCGCCGACCTCGAGCGCGAGCACGGCGATGACGGAGCCGTCGGCGCCCGTGAGACCGAAGCCGAGCGCGGGGCCGCGGTCGCCACGTTCGCCGCCGCGGTGCACCACCGGTTGACCGCGCTGGAGGCGGGCGAGCTGGCGCGGCTTGAGGGCGCGGGGGCTGCGGGTCGCGGGGTCGCCGGCGATCAGGCGGCCCTCGGTGTCGCGGATCGCGGCGCGCAGGTCGAGCTCGTGGGCGAGGGCGGCGACCTCGGCCGCGAGCGCGGCGCGTCCGGAGGGGTCGGCGACCAGACGACTCAGAGTCGGCTCACGCGCAGCGACGGCGGCGTCGACCGACTCGACCCATGCGGCGTCGTACTGCCCCGCGAGGCTCAGCACCACCACGCCGACGATCACCGCGAAGGCGACCATGGTGAGGATGAAGGTGACGTAGATGCGGAGGAACAGGCCGCCGCGCCGCGTCGACGGCTCCGGGCTCACTCCGGACCCTTGGTGTCCGGCGGCGCGAGCATGTAGCCGACGCCGCGCAGCGTGCGGATCAGGCCGGCGCCGCTCGAGTTGGCCGCGGCCAGGGCGGCCCGAACCTTGCTGAGGTGTACGTCGATCGATCGGTCGACGGCGGGGTCGAAGTCGCCGGGCGCCTCGCCTCGCATGGCCCGCAGGCGCTGATGGATCTGCTCACGCGAGAGCACCTGCTCCGGGGCGCCCGCGAGGATCCAGAGCAGGTCGAACTGATAGGCGGTCAGCTCGCAGGCGGTGCCCTCGACGCTGGCGCGGTGGCGGTCGCGGTCGATCGTCAGCGGGCCGACCCGGCGTTGGTTCGCCGCAGGGGCGCCAGAGCCGGGGGGGGCCGAGGTGGATGTGGCCGAGGTGGCCGGGGTGGCCGAGGTGGCCGGGGTGGCCGAGGTGGCCGGGGTGGTCGAGGTGGCCGAGGTGGCCGAGGTGGCCGAGGTGACCGCGCCGCGGCGCAGCACGGCACGGATCCTGGCGACCAGCTCGCGCGGACTAAACGGCTTGGCGAGGTAGTCGTCGGCGCCGAGCTCGAGCCCGAGGACGCGGTCGATCTCCTCGTTGCGGGCCGACAACATTAACACCGGCACCGCGGAGCGCTGACGCAGCTCCTTGCACACGCTGAGCCCGTCGCGTCGCGGCAACATGATGTCGAGCAAGACGACGTCGTGCTCACCCGACAGCGCCCGCGTCAGCCCGAGCTCGCCGTCACCGGCGACCTCGACCACGAAGTCGTGGCCTTGCAGGTACTCGGCCGTGCGCTCGGCGAGCCTGGCGTCGTCCTCGACCAGCAAGACACGAAGCGGCTCCACAGTCTTCTGGGCCTACGGCACATCGGGGACATGATCAAGCCCGATCAGGGGCCTCCGAGGGTTGACAGCGGGGCGAGCGCGTCGTACGCCATGAGGCATGGAGTTCCACTGCTCCCGGTGCCATGAGCGGTTCAAGGGCTCCGAGGACGGGGCGCCGGGGCATTGCCCGAAGTGCAAGGCAGAAGCTGGCCTCGAGCCGGTCAAGCGCACCCCGCTGCCGATGATGCTGTTCGCGGCCTTCCTCGCCACTGCGGTCGTGGCGACCGCGGTCGGTGGGATCGTGTCGATGGTGTCGGGCTGAAACACCGCGTTCACGGGCCTTTTTCGGCCGATCCGGCCCGACGAGGCCCGCGCGGTGACCCCGGCCTGGTCCCGGGTCCAGGCCTGCGCCCGCGGGCTGGCGAGATCGGGGCATCGACCCCCATCAGGACCCGGCGGCAAACCTTTTCCAGCGCGAAGCCGCGGATGCGGGGTCCGGCCGCGTCTGTGTTATGGTGCGCGGAGCGAGCTGGCCCGTGATCATCCGATGCACCAAGTGCAGCACCGAGTTCGCCCTCGACCCCAGCCAAGTCGGGTCCGAGGGCGTGACGCTGCGCTGTTCGGTGTGCTCGCACATGTTCCACGCAGAGCCCGACCCGGGCGCCGCGGCGGCGCCATGGCGGGTGCTCACGGTCGACAAGCTCGCCTTTAGCGTGCCGGACCTGCGCCGCGTGCTCGAGCAGATCGAGGACGGCCGACTGCGCCCCGACGACCAGATCTCACGCACCGGTGAGACCTGGATCAAGCTCGGGGAGATGCCGGAATTCTCGTCGCTGTTCATCGGCGCCGAGGGGCTGCCGCGGGTGTTTCGGACCCTCGAGAGCTCGCCCGCGGGTGACCTCGGGCCGCCCCCCGCCTTCGGCGCCGCGATCGACGACGTCCGGCGCGAGGAGACCGTACGCTTCAACCTCGCGTCGATCGCAAGCGGACCGACCGGAGGCCGCCGACCGCCGCCACAACCCGGCTCCGGGCTTTCATCATCACAGTCATCGCGGGCGGACGAGTCACTGCCAGGACCCCCGGACTTCGACACCGCACTGCCGGCGCCGCCCGAGTTCGACACCCCGCTGTCGCGTCGCGGCCGCGGGGCCGACCCACGCAGCTTCCCCAGCACCATCCCCAGCAGCTTCCCCAGCAGCTTCCCCAGCACCAGCAATTCCGGGGCCGACCCGCGCCGGCCGGCCGCGGCCTCGATGCTCGAGGCGGTGACCAAGGCGGTCGCGGCGGGCGAGGAGCGTCGCCATCCGGCGGACGTCCCGACGACGGACTCGGCCCGGACCCGCAGCCAGCCGATCCTCATCGCCGACCTGGCTCGCGCGGCGGCAGCGAGCGCCGAGAAGGCGGTGCAAGCGGTCGACGGCCAGCGTGCCCGCGAACGGGCCGAGCGCTCGACCGGCACGTTTACCGGCACCATGTCTCGCGTCGACCCCTCGCGGGTCGAGCCGGCGCGGGCCGAGTCGAGCATGCTCAATCACCGCGACGGCCGCAGCGGCACCCGGCCAGTGACGGGCAGCCACGCGACGGTCAGGCCGGTGACAGGCAGCCACGCGACCGCTTCGCGCGACGCGACGGTCCCTCCGCGTGAGAGTCGGCGCGAGACGGCCGACCTGAAGCTGGCGACCGCCGCGGTGCGAGCCGCCGAGCTGCGGATGGCGGCGGCCCGCGAGGGCGAGCCGACCCAGGTGCTTGCGCCGCCGATGGGCTCGCTCGACGAGTCGACCAGCGGCGAGACGACCGAGATCCCGCGCCCGCCCGAGGTCGTGATCGTGAAGGTGTCCGAGTCCAGCGGGCGCGGCAGCTCGGCGGCGCTGTGGGGCCTGCTCGGGGTCGCGGCCGCGGCCGGCATCGTGTTCGGGGTGCCGAGCATCCGCGAACGGGTGTGGAACCTCGGCGGCCCGCCCCCGGTCACCCGCGCGGACCCGGATCAGCCCGCAGTCGTGACGCTCGCGGACACGACCCCGCAGGAGGTCGAGCAGGCCCGCAAGGCGATCCGCAACCTCGGCTTCAAGGAGAGCAACAAGGTCCAGGCGGCGTTGCAGTCGGTCATCGACGACCCGAAGCGCTCGCCGCAGGCGGTGCTGCAGGCCCGCCTGACGCAGGCGGAGCTGGTGTTGATGCGCGCACTGGCCTGCAAGATCGCCGTCAGCATCGAGCCGGCCGCGATGGGTGGCCGAGCCCAGACCCGCAGCGTCGAGGACCCCGCGTACGCGGAGGAGCTGCTGGCGAGCATCGCTGCGCTCCCCACTGACCCGGCCGACCCCGTGGCCGTCGCGCTGGCGGACCAACTTCTGCGCGTACGAGCCCTGCAAGCGCTGGTCGAGGGCAAGCCCGCCGGTGAGCTGCCGCCCGGTAGCGAGGAGCTCGCGGCCCTCATCCAGGGCGCGCCGCTGTGGCGCAACGAGGTCCGCACGCCGCCCGCCGGCCTCATCACCTCGCTGCGGCGACTGGCCAACCCGTCGACGCTCAGCCAGTCGGTGCAGGCGCTGGCCTTGTGGCGCAGCGGCGACATCGACGAGACCCGCGCCGTGCTGCGCAGCATCCTCGACCGCGTCGCCGACCAGCCGGCCGCGCGCACCATGCTCGAGGCGCTCGACCGCCAGGACATGCTCGCGGAGAATGGCGACCCGGAGCTCGCCGTGCCGCCCTCCGACCCCGAGCCCGAGCCCGAGCCGGAGCCCGAGCCGGAGCCCGTCATCGACGCACCGACGCCGACACCCACGCCGGGCGACACCAAGGCCGTGCCCGTGCGCCCGACCGGCGGCAACTCCCCCGCCGGGGAGCGCGTCGAGGTCATGATCTCGACGGGCTGTCAGAAGGTGCGGCAGGGCGACCCGCTCGGCGTCAAGCTGCTGCTCGACGCGGTCGACCGCGGCGCCGACCCGATGCAGAACTTCAACCTCTGCTTTTGCCTCGGCGCCGGCTTCGCCCGGCAAAACAGCCACGACGCGGCCCTCACCTGGTATGCCCGCGCGGTCCGCCAGTCGCCGCAAAACCGCGACGCGATCGCCGGCGCGGCCCGCTCGGCCGAGCTGCTCGGACGCACCGGCTCGGCGATCGACTATTACAAGAAGCTGCGCGCGCAAGACCCCGGCAACGCGGCGGCAGCGGCCTACCTCGCCAAGCACGACCAGAGCCATGAACCGGCCCCGCCCGTCGACGACCCGCCGGGCGAGCTGATGCCGATCAAGCCCAAACAGCGATAGTCGGGCAGGGAAGGACGGAGGGTGTCATGAGTCGTCGACCCAATGAGACAGAGCAGGAGTACCAGGCCCGCCTCGTCATGGAGCGCCAGCGAGACGCCGCCCACCAGCGCCAGTCCCAGCTCGGCGACGACGACCGCGAACGCCAGCGCCACCTGCATTGGATGCACTGCCCCAAGTGCGGCGCCGAACTGGCCGAGGTCCAGTTCCGCGACGTCAAGCTCGACAAGTGCTTCTCCTGCGGCGGCGTCTACCTCGACGACGGCGAACTCGAGCAGCTCACCGGCAAGCCCGGGTGGTTCGAGAGCATGCTGCGGTTCTTTCACAACTGATGCGGCGAGCACCCGTCGTCACCGACCTCCGCGCTCGTCATGGCAGGAAGCGTGTTAGCCTCCTGTCAATGCCTGCGAAACCCCCTCCTGCCAGAGACTCCGCGCTCGTCGCCGGCGGCGAGACCGTTCCGGTGCTGCCGTCCTCGACCGTCGAACGGGCAACGACCGTACGCCAAATCTCCCGCGCCTGCGAGGTCGATCGTCCGCTCACACCTGGGGATCCGCGCTGGCTGGATCTCTCGCCGGCTCGTGGCGACCATGCCGCCCGCAAGCTCCTGCGTCGCTTCGAGGACAAACCTGCCCGCGATCCACTGCACATGTTGTTCGCCAGTCATCGCGGTGCCGGAAAATCGACCGAGTTGATGCTCCTCCAGAGCCACCTGCCCCCGCGCTATCATTGCCTATATTTTGTTGCCAACGTCCAGATGGACGCCAACCAGATCGAGGTCGAGGATCTGCTCTTGGCTCTAGCGCAGGGCATCGAGCAGCATATGCGCATGCTCGGTAAGCCGCTCCCTGACGATTTGCTCGATCGAGTCTCCCAGTGGTTTAGCAAGATCCTTCGGACGACCACCTGGGGCGAGGACGCTGCCATCGAGACGTCGGCCGGGCTCAAGGCGGAGACCGGTGTGCCATTGTTCGCCAAGCTCTTTGCCAATGTCTCTGCCCTCTTCCGGGTCGAGAGCAAGCACCGCGAGGAGATCAGGAACGAACTTAAAAAATTCCCCGGCTCACTCCTCGACAGCGTGAATCTACTCCTCGACGCCGCGGCGCAGCAACTCGCCGGTCAGGAACTCCTGATCCTGATCGACAATCTCGACCGCTATCCCCCTTCGGTCGTGGATGCGCTGCTGGTTCGCAATGGCGACCGGATCCGTCAACTCCATTGCAATCTGCTTTTGACGCCCCCGATCGGCCTGTTGTACCGCCCGCACAGCGAACAAATTGACACCTACTTCCCGTGTGAGGTTATGAATACGGTGCGCCTGCGTCGCCCGGATCAGGCATATGACGCCTTCGATGGGCGCGGGCGTGGCCTTCTCCTGGCTGCGTTGGACCTCCGCATGGATCTCGCTACATTGCTCCCGGACAATCGCGCTCATGATCGACTGGTCACCGCATCCGGCGGGGCCATTCGAGAGCTACTTTCACTCGTCGTCGATGCCGCCCTAAACGCCGAAGGCGCCGCCATTATCCTCGGTGACGTCGAATATGCTATCCAACGCAAGAAGCAGAGACTCCGCGACCTGATCAACGCCAACGGCTGGTGGAGCACGTTGGCCGCCGTTGCCCGTGACAAGCAGATTGTCAGCGGCGAGGCTTGTCTCGACGTCTTGTATCATCGGCTTGTGCTCAAGTATAACGGCGACGGCTGGTACGACGTGCTGCCTCTGCTCACCGAGTTGCCCGAGTTCAAGCATGCCAGCCAACGGCTCCCTCCCAGATCTTGACGGCTCGCCGCTCTCAGAGGCCGATCACCGCGCACTGACTCGTTTCCTCGAGCAAAGCCTCGACCACGGCTTTCGCCTGGTGATCATCGAGGCGAGTAACCATGCCGACCGCGAGGCAATCCTGACCGACGTGGCCCTCATGGTTGGCCCCCGCCTGTTGCGGCTCACCATCGACGAACTTCATGGCGCCGACACCAACCTGTGGATGGCACTTCAGGAGCCCTTTACGACCCACGCTCCTCGCTGTCTGGCCCTCTGGGGCTTCGAGAGTGCCTCGCAGTCCGACTGGGCGCGCCAGCTCAATGTCCAGCGCGACCTCTTCGTGACCGATTTTGCCGTCCCGTGGCTACTGTTCATCCACCCCACGTCGCGCGTCCCTCTATTACAGGCCGCGCCCGACTTCTGTGACTTCGCAATCCTCTGGCTACGCGCCGATCGCACGTCGCCCGCGCCTGTCGCATCCACGGTCATGCATACGGATGATAGCTGGCTGTCTTCCGGCACGCCGAGCACCGCCAACCCCCTCCTGCATCAAGCCCGGGCCGCGCTCGACACCGCTCGATTCGACGCAGCACGCGACGCCCTGTCCCAGTTTGACCTTCAGCCCGACCACGACGTCGTCGACCGCGTGAGTCGCCAACTCTACGGCGCCCGCCTGGAACGGGAGCAAGGTCATCTGGCTCTCGCCGAAGCATTGGCCCGCGACGCTCAAAGTATCCTCGCACGCCAGCCCCCGAGTGCGAATGCCCAGGCCCTCATGCGAGTCACCGTCGCCGAACTCGGCATCTGCCTGCTGCAATCGGGTCGCTACGAGGAAGCAGAAACCCTGCTGCGCAGGACCCTGCCGCTCGTCGCGCAGGCGCTGGGACGCGAGCATCCGGACTACAGCGCGTTCCTCGGCACTCTCGGGGTTGTACTCACACGGCAGGGCAAGTATGCCGAGGCCGAGCGTGTCCTACGCGAACCCCTCGCCATCCAGGCGACGCTGGGGCGCCCCTCTTATGGCACAATTCTGAACAACCTCGCGGCTGTGCTGTTTGCGCAGGGCAAGTATGAGGAAGCCGAGCGCATCGTCCGGGAGTCCCTCGAGGTCAAGGCGACGACGCTCGGGCCCGAACACCCGTCTTATGCCGCGTCCCTCCACAACCTCGCGGGTGTGCTATCGGCGCAGGGAAAGTACCATGAATCCAAACGGGTCCTCGACGAAGCTCTCGCGCTCAAGGAGAAGGTGTTGGGTATCGAGCATCCCGACTACCTACGCTCGCTCACCAATCTCGCAACCATCCTCTTAAGGCAAGGCAAGTTCATGGAGGTCGAGCGCATCCTCCGTGCGAGCCTCCCCGGTCTCGAAAGAGCAGTGGGACGTGAGCACCCTGACTATAGCCGGTCGCTTCACTATCTTGCCACCATTCTTTCAGAACAGGGCAAATACTCCGAGGCTGAGCGCCTGGTCCGCGAATCCCTGGCTCTCAGGGAGAAGACACTGGGGCGCGATTTTCCGGGCCATGGCGAGTTGCTGCACCAACTCGCGGACTCTCTGACGAACCAGGGTAAATACGGAGAGGCCGAGCGCATAGGCCGCGAATCCCTCGCCGTCCTCGAAAAGGCGCTGGGGCCAGATCATCCCCGACTCTGCCCTGTACTTGCCAACCTGGCCATGGCTGTCGCCCACCAGGGCCGGACCCGCGAAGGCATTCGCCTCCTTCAACGCGCCTTGCACATCGGGCAGACCACTTTGGGCGCAGAGCATCCGACAGCTCAGCATATGCGGGATCTACTCAAGCAGATCCAGCGCCTCCGTCGCCGACGATGATTCACCAACCTGGGCGGCCCTGGGTCCCCGGCTCGGGGCATGCGGTACGGTGACGACAATCGTCCCCGCCGAGCACCCATGGGCGGAAACGAGCGCGACCGGGGCTTGGCATCGCCGGTAAAAAATAGTTTTGAAGCAAACCCGGCGGCCTGCGTATAAGGCTCCCACGCTCCCGCGGCTGCTCACTGTCGGAGTGTCATCTTTGTCGGTTGCTCTCGTTGAGGGCGACCGTTTCGGGGTCCCTGGTGCGTGCGCGCCGGGTCTCCCAAACCATGTCTCGCGGGTCCATGCCTGCGCAGACACGGAGTGATGTGTCATGCAGCCGAACAAGCAATTGAACCGCCTGTTCGCGGCGCTGGGCCGCGAGGGGTTGGAGGTGAGCCGCGAGGGTCGGGTGTACCGCGTGCGGCGCAAGGAGGAGGGTGGTCCGCCGGCGGAGGTGTTGTTGCCGGACGACTTCCCGGTCGAGGCCAAGGCGCTGCGGCAGCTCGCGGGGTTGATGGCGGTGCGGCATCCGGCGGGTGGTTCGGTGGAGCGCGTGTGCGCCTCGCCGGACTTTCATCCGGGCGACGCTGGCGTCGCGATCGGGTCGATCGCCGTCACCGAGGGTATGGTGATCCCGGCCGCGGTCGGGTCCGACATTAACTGCGGCATGCGCCTGCATGTCGTCGACCTCGCGCCGGACGTGTTGCTGGCGCGCCGCGACGAGCTGGTCGAGCTGCTCAAGGGGGACTTCTTCTTCGGCACGCGCGACCTGCCGATGGCCGCGGCGTCGATGCGCGCGCTGTTCCACGAGGGCTTGCTCGGGTGGACCGACAGCGTGTCGCAGAAGCCGCTCGGCGTGCTGGCGGGCTCGGACTTCGCCCAGATCTCGGCGGAGATCGATCGCGTACACCTCGGTGGTGCGCTGGACGGGCACGCGCGCTGGGCCCCGGAGGACCTGGTGCCGGAGCACGGGCAGGTCCGCGACGGCGGTATGGCGACGATCGGCGGCGGCAACCACTTCGTCGAGATCCAGGTCGTCGAGGAGGTCGTGCACGGGGGGCTGGCGCACGCGTGGGGCGTCAAGGCGGGGCAGCTCGCCTTCATGATCCACTCGGGCTCGCGGGGGGTCGGCAAGCACGTCGGCGCCGCGTGGCGCGACAAGGCCCGCGCCGCCTGGCCGAAAGGACAGCGGCACCCGGACGAGGCGCTGTTCGCCCTCTCGCTCGCCGATCGTCCCGAGCTGGTCGCCGGTTACCTCGAGGCCGAGGCGACCGCGGCCAACTACGGCTTCGTCAACCGGCTGTTGCTGGCGGAGCTGCTGCGGCTGCGGCTGCGGCAGTTGTTCGGGGCCGGGCTCGCGGCGCCGCTGGTCTACGATCTGCCGCACAACATCACCTTGCCCGCGGAGGGTCCGGCGCGCCGCTGGATCACCCGCAAGGGCGCCTGTCCGGCCGACGCCGGGCAGCCGGTGATCATCCCGGGTTCGATGGGCGCGGCGTCCTACCTCGCGGTCGGGCGCGGCGCGGCGACGCTGCTGTCGTCCGCCTCGCACGGGGCCGGTCGGGCCCGCTCGCGCTTCATGATGTCGAACCACACCGACCAGGACGAGCGCGCGCTCGGCCTGACCGGCGTCGACTGCATCACCCTGCGCGAGGAGCGTCGCGTCGAGGAGGCGCCAGCGGCGTACAAGCCGATCGAGCCGGTCATCGCCTGTCAGGTCGAGGCTGGCACGATCGACGTGGTCGCCCGCCTGCGCCCGCTCATGACCTTCAAGGCGTGAGTCGGCGAGGTTGTCGACCCGCCGCCGGGCTGCGATGCTCGGCGGCGGGAGCGTGCGAATACACGGAAGAGCCAGCCGCCGGGTCGTCGTGATCGCGGTGCTGACGGCGCTGGCCGCCTGCGAGAGTCCGACGTCGATCGGGGACGTCGACGCGCTCGAGGGGATCGAGGGGATCGAGGAGCTCGACGCACCCGCGCCGGCGCGGCAGATCCCCGAGGCGGCGCCGGTGGTGCGCTCGCCTCTGGCGCGCCGTCTCGAGGTGTTCGCGGCCAAGGTCGCGGCGCGTCGGGCCGGGGTGCAGCAGGCCCGGATACCGGAGCCGCCGGACCTGACCAGCGCGGCGGGCCCAACTGCGGTGTTCGACGTCGCCGGCCTCGACGCTGCGATCCGCAAGATCGTCGCGCCGCTCGAGCGCACGACCGACGTCTCGGTACACATCCGCGAGCTCGCCTCGGACGACGTGCTGTTCGACTACCGCGGCGACGCGCCGCTCAACCCGGCGAGCAACCAGAAGCTGCTGACCGCCGCGGCGGCGCTCGACCTGCTCGGCGCCGACTTTCGCTTCGAGACGCGGGTGCTGCTGCACGAGGACGCGTTGTACGTGATCGGCGAGGGCGACCCGACGCTCGACGAGGCGGCCCTGCGCGCGCTCGCGGCCGAGATCAGGGGCGCGGTCGATATGACGCGCCTGCGCAGGCTGGTGGTCGATGACCTCGCGTTCTCGCCGCGGACTCTCGCTCCCGGGTTCTCCGACGCCGGCGTCGGTGAGGCGTATCAGGCGCCCAGCGGCGCGCTCAGCCTCGCCTTCAACACCGTCGAGGTGACGGTCACGGCCCCACGGACCCGGGCGAAGCGCGGCGAGACGGTGAAGCTGGTGGTCACGCTGCGCCCGCGCAGCCCGCACGTGGTGGTCGACGACCAGGCCGTCGTCGGTCCGGGCACCCTCAAGCTGCGCAGCTACGCCGGCATGGAGCTCGCGGGTCAGGCGCGCACGGTGCTCGAGTTGACGGGCAAGCTGCGCGCCGGTCGGACGCTACGCGAGCGCCGGCGCGTGGTCGACCCCGGGCTGTATACCGGTGGGGCGCTGGCTGCGATGCTGTCCGAAGAGACAGGTCTCGCGATGTTGCCGGTGGAGCGCGGCGTGGCCCCGGGGCCGGCGCAGCGGCCGACGCTGGTGGCCCGCCGCGAGTCGGGTCCGCTGCAGGAGATCGCCGGTGGGGCGCTCGCGTGGTCCAACAACTTCATGGCGGAGCAACTGCTGCGCACGCTCGGCTGGCGCATGACCGGTGCGCCGGGCGACTGGGACAACGGCGCGCGGGTGGTGCAGGCCTACTGGGACGCGCTCGGGCTGCCGGACGACGCGCTGGTGTTCGAGAACGGTTCGGGCTTCAGCCAGCGTGGGCGCGTGACGACCACCGCGCTGGTCGACCTGATCGCGGTCGCCAGTCGCGTGAGTGGGGGGGAGGGGTTGCTGTCGGCGCTGCCAGTCGCGGGCGAGGAGGGCACGCTGCGGGCCCGGCTGCGGCGCTCGGGCAAGCGCGTGCGCGCCAAGACCGGGACGATGGCCGGTATCAGCGGACTGTCGGGTGTGATCACCACGGAGGATGGCACGCCGCAGGTGGCCTTCTCGATCCTCAGCAACGTGCGTGACGGCGGAGCGAGCGCCTCCACGCGTCGCAAGCGGGCGGAGGACGCGATCGTCACCGCGGTGCTCAAGGCCCTCGATGCCTGGGCCGTCGAACGCTCGAGCGCCCACGCGGCCAAACCCGTGCCCTGAGCATGCCGGTCGCCCGCGCGTGACCCGTGCCGGAGGGAGTCTCCGGCGCGGCGACTCGCCAAGTTGGCCTCGCGCGTGGCATTGCGTGCTCTGCCGGCTCGCTTGCGCGCCGCGTCGCCGGGCAGGTATCGTCGCGACCTCGCATGAGCAAGCAGCGCCTCGAGGTCGCCGAGTACGTGGCCGGCGTCCGCGCTGGAGACCGCGCGTTGCTGGGCCGTGCGATCACGCTGGTGGAGAGCCAGCGGCCGGATGACCAGCAGCGGGCGCAGGCGGTGGTCGACGCGCTGCTGCCGTTCACCGGCGGGGCGCACCGCGTCGGCATCACGGGGGTGCCGGGGGTCGGCAAGAGCACGCTCATCGAGGCGCTCGGCACCCACTTGACGGGGCAGGGTCGGCGCGTCGCGGTGCTGGCGGTCGACCCGAGCTCGCTGCGCAGCGGCGGCAGCATCCTCGGCGACAAGACGCGCATGCAGTCGCTGGCTCGCGACCCGATGGCCTTCGTGCGGCCGACGCCGACGCTCGGGGCGCTCGGCGGGGTCGCCAGGCACACCCGCGAGACCGTGCTGCTGTGCGAGGCCGCTGGATATGAGGTCGTGCTGGTCGAGACGGTCGGCGTGGGCCAGAGCGAGGTGATGGTCGCGCAGTTGGTCGACTGTTTCGTGGTGTTGATGCTGGCGGGCGCGGGCGACGAGCTGCAGGGCATCAAGCGCGGCATCCTCGAGCTGGTCGACATCCTGGCGATCACCAAGGCCGACGGCGACGGTGCGGAGGCGGCCAGGCGCGCGCGCAGTGAGTACGCGATGGCGCTGCACCTGATGCGGCCCCGGCACCCGGCGTGGACCGTGCCGGTGTTGACCTGCTCGGCATACACGCAGGACGGGATCGCTGCGCTGTGGACCGCGGTCACGGAGCACCGCGCGACGCTAGAGCGGGCCGGCGCCTTCGCTGCTTCGCGCGCGCAGCAGCAGGTGTACTGGATGTGGCGCGCGATCGAGACCGGGCTGCTCGATCGCTTCATGCACGACCCGGCGGTCGCGGGCCGCAGCGGCGCGCTCGAGGCCGAGGTGCGGGCCGGCAGCGTCAGCCCCGACCACGCCGCCGCGACGCTGCTCGAGCTGGTTCGCCGCGGCTGAGATCACACCACAGGCAGCTCGTTGCGACCGGTGAGGTCGATGCGCCGCCACGCCCCGCTGCGAAACCTCCACCACACCGCGACGGTCAGGGTGATGAAGTACACCAGGAAGCAGGCGGTGGCGGCCGGCGGTCCGCCGCCGAGGCCGTAGACGACCCACATCGACAGCGGCAGCCACACCAGCCAGGCCAGGCCGACGCGGGCGTACAGCACCCAGGCGGTGTCTCCGGCGGCGCGCAGGGCCTCGCTGATCGACATGACGGCGGCGTCGAAGAGTTGCCAGGCGGCGGAGATCGCCAGCAGGACGGCGCCGAGGCTGGCGAGCTCGGAGGCGTCGACGTCACCCTCGGCGAACAGCGCCATGATCGGGACCGGCGCCACGACGTACACGAGGCCGACGAGGCCCTGCCAGCTCGCGGCGACCAGGCCCGTGCGGCGCACGATCGCCGGCACGAGGTCGTGCTGGCCGGCGCCGATCGCCTGGCCGACGAGGATCGCGCCGGCCGAGGAGAGCCCGAAGGCCGGCATGAACGCGATGCCATTGACCTGCATCACCGTCATCAGCGCGGCGACGGCGAGGGTCCCGAGGTCGGCGAAGATCAGGTTGACGAAGATCAAGAACGCCGAGAACTCGAGGAACCAGTTGAGCCCGTTGGGCAGGCCGAAGCGCAGCATGCGGGTGAACTCGGGCCAGCGCAGGCGCCCGGCCCCGGCGGCGACGGGGCCGACGCTGCCGGGCATGTAGCCGCGCAGGAACACGGTGGCGACCACCACGAAGCCGGCCCACGTGGCGATCACCGACGCGATCGCGGCGCCGGCGACCCCCATCGGCGCGAACCCGAGGTGCCCGTAGATCAGCATCCAGTTGAGGCCGATGTTGACGACCATCGCGGTGACGTTGGCGAGCAGCACCAGGCGGGTATCGCCGAGTCCGCCGTACCAGTTGCCGAGCGCCTCGATGCCGACCGCCGCGCCGATGCCGAGCAGGCGCAGCCCGATGTAGCTGGTCATCAGGGTCTGCACCGCGGGCGTATAGTTGCTATGCGCCAGGCCGAGCCCGACCAGCGGGATCGCAGCGAAGGCGACCAGTTGCGTCACCGCGGCGAGCAGCAGGCCGTACCACGCGTAGCGGCGCGCGCCGCTGATGTCCTTTTGTCCGACGAGCTGCGCGGCGAAGCTCTGGACAATGAACACGATGCCCATCGGCAGGATCATCAGGCCGAAGGTGTTGAGCGCCCCGGTGGTGGTCGCCGCGAGCGCGTCCTTGCCGAGGTGGGCGATCATCGCGGCGTCGGCGAAACCGATGGCGGCCTGGGCCGATCGCGCGAGCACGATCGGCCAGGCCAGGATCAGGAGCTGACGAAGGCCGGCGGTCACGGGCGCGCGAGGGTACACGCGCACCAGGGCGACCGCCAGCGACCCGCGTACCGGGGGCTCATGCCGCTGGGGGGTGCTTCGCCGCCGCGAAACGAATGCCGCGATCGACCTCGCCGCTAAATGCCCGGACCACCGCGAGGGTCGCGAGCACGAGGTAAGCGAGGCACGCCAGCGCGAGGAGGCCGTACATGCCGACGAACATCAGCATCCAGATCGTCGGGGGCACGAGGGTGATGGTGTTCATGATGATCATCATGCACACGATCACACCCATGACGATGGCGAACGCGGCCCAGAGATACAGCCTGATCGCGCGTACGGCGTGCTGCGTGACGAACTCGGACCGGCCACGCTGAAGCAAGTAGACGACGATCGGTATGACCAGGGGCGGCCCGAACACGGCGCCGATGTGGGTGAAGCCGGCGAGCAGCCGCTCGTTCGAGCTGGGGACGTCGGTGGGGGCGGGGCTTGCAGCGGCTTGCATCGCCCGGCTTCGGCACCCGGGTCTCCGCTGTTGCGCCGGTCTTCAGATCGCAGCGAAGCGGGCGCTGCTCGGGTCGGCGAGCGCCTCGCCGCGGACTCGACCTGGCCCTTCATCGCTGGCGAACGGACCGTAGTAGGAGGAGGAGGAGGAGATGCTCGGCTACGCCGGTACCCAATTTCACCGACCAGAGTTCGTCCACCATTTATCCGGTCGTCGACGACGGCTGGGTGCTCACGACGGATGAAGCATTGCCTCGACGCCGGGCCAGGGGGCTGGCTCGAATTCGGGGGTTGGGATTGCCTGCGAAATCATCCACTCGACGATCTGCGCGGGACGGAGCGGCGGGAGCGGGACACGGATCTTCGGCTTGACATCGAGGGTCGGACCGACGTGGCAGTGCAGAGCGGCGTGACCGCAGGCGCCGAGGCCCTCTCGATCTCCCTGTGGGCGTCCCAGCGTTCGGTCCTCGTGCGGCAGGTGAACTGCGAGAGCCCACGGAGTTCCGTCAAGGCGGAGACCGCTGAGCATAATGTTGAGCTCCTGAAGACGCTGAACAGAGCGATCAAAGCGCAGCAGCACGCTGAGTAGAGCCTCGCGCAACGCGACGCGGTCGCGGACCGGCTCCGGGAGCTCCGACAACAGCAATGCCTCGCCGGAGCGCTCACGCCCCAGCGTATACTGGACAGTCGTGCTGCGCGGAGCTCTGGCCTCGACCAGTCGGCTCTGCGCATCTCGCCGGAGGGCCGCGTATGGCTTTTCGGACAGGCGGCGCAGCACGGCGCGCAGTTCGTTAGCGACCTCGCGGTCGTGCATCCCGCGGAGCCACTGATGCTCGCCATACAGATCGACCCAGGACTTCACAATTACTCCAGTGTCATCGCCCAGAATGCCCGCGTAAAATTCTCCTGTGTGCGCGGGACGTCCTGCGACCGCCAGGGGACCAGCCATTCCTCCGGAGTGGTACCGACCTCCGCGGTGAAGGCTTCGCGTTCGGCGTCCATGTCGAGCTCAGCGAGCGCTTCGGGATCCACATCACTGCCGCCTGCCCAGCTCCATGCGCTCGGGGCCTCGAGAGCGAGCGTATGGTGGCCGTCCCCATCGCGGAGTAGGAAGAGCACGATCGGCTGGGTTCGCGGTGGTTCAAGGGCTTGATCGCGGCAGGCATCGAGGTCGCGGACCACCTCGGCCTCGTCGTTCGGGATTATCAGAGCCATACGATTCGGCTCGCCCAGCGCTTCGGCGACCGAGGACGTGCGAAACGGACGCGCGTCGCTCGGTACGAGGCTCTCGACCTCACGTACGAGCCAGTCGCGCAGATCGAGGTCCGGACAGGTGATGAACGCCAAGCCGCCCTCGTCACGAGCGATGGCTCCGGCGATTGCGACGCCTGGCTCACGCATTTCGTTTGCCTTCGAGCAGCGGCTGCGCGAGGGGATGGATATCAAGGAAATACTTGCTGCCCTGCCGTCGCTCCAGGATTACCCCCCGCGCCAAGAGGCGGATCTTGCGGCTGAGCTCCATCTCGCGCCCATCGGTGCCCTCTACTTTGCGCACTGCATCGCTGTCGCCAGGTAGCAACGCGCGTCGGAAGCTATCTTTCTGATCCGCGATCGCGTCGGCCAGGTCGCTCTCATTCGGCCACGCTCCACCGCGCCGGATCTGGGCGTATTGGGCGGCATCGGCCATGAGCTGAAGAAATGTTCGTGGCAGGCCGCCGCTCCAGCGGGCGGCCTCAAGTACCATCGCGCGCCCGAGCTTCACGCCGGACAGGCCCAGGATCTGTGATGCGTCCTCGTTCTCGCTCAGGTGTTCCCGTGGCAGGCCAAGACGCTCCGTGAGGATATCGGCCAGAAATTGTCGCCCTGCCAGGCCACTGGTGCCGTCGACCCCTGGCGCGGGCAAAGATGCGAATAGGGCCGCGGGTCGGATCGTATCCTCGGGCACCCCGAACGCGACGTGCCAGGGAACGACAGCGATGATATCGACTTCGTCGCTGATCTGGCCGAGCGCGGCGAGCACCTCCGAAGATTCTGGCGTATCCGGCAGCTTTTCGAGCCCGTCGACTATCAGTGAGATGCGAGTATAGCCAGTGGCGCGGGCTACCTCGCTGAGGGCAGCATCGAGGAGAGAGCGTGGGCTTCCAGTGAAGGACACCTCGGGGACAGGGATACTTACCCCAGTGACTTGTGACGCGACCGTGCCTGCCACGCGCAACGCGCCGAGAAGCGCCGCGGATATCTGGGTTCCACGGCCGCGGCGAGCTGATTCGATTCTAGCCAACTCGACCAAGTCGCGGGTGATCCTCGAAAACATTTGGTCGGGGGTCAGGCGGCGAATGTTCTCATGGCGATCAAGCCGCACGAGACAAGCGACACGCTCGTCTCTAAGCAGGGCGGTGATGCGGGCGAGTTCTGTGCTCTTGCCCACACCGACGGGGCCACCGACTAGCACCGTCGTCGTGCCGGTCGCTACGAGGGGAGCTATACGCTCGGCGAAACCAGACGGCGGCACGACATACTGGACCCCGTTCGAGTCGAGCGGACGATGAGGAGTCAGAGCCTTCCAGTCGAACGACATGAGCGCTACAGGCTTCTTTCTTACGGCCTTCACCAATGGCGGTCAACACATGCGTCCAAGGCCTGGGGTCTACGGATCTCGCGCGGCTCG
>Ga0335395_10000356_pt1 | contig 29197 bp, 19 predicted proteins | sample MAT02_FD_205744 | JGI IMG/M metagenome (GOLD analysis project Ga0335395, IMG submission 205744) | Freshwater microbial communities from Lake Fryxell liftoff mats and glacier meltwater in Antarctica - MAT-02 (spades assembly) (version 2) ... | reverse complement strand
GGGTGCCGGCCCTGGATATAGTTCAGGTCCCACATATCCTTCGCCAGGAACACCGGGTGGCCGTCGCGGTCTCCGGCTATCTGGCTGCGATGCTCTTCCATCAGCTTCTTCAAAGCGGCGGGATCGTCAGAGGCAACCCAGCGTGCGGTATCATAGGGCGCGGCCTCCAGCTTGGCCTCTACCTTATATTCCACTTCCAGCCGGGAAATCAGCACTTCCAGCTGCAACTGGCCGACAACACCCACAACCGTCTGCGCACCGATCGACGGGTTGAACACCTGGATCACGCCTTCCTCGGCCATATCGTCCAGCGCCTTTCTGAGCTGCTTGGTCTTGGTCGGGTCTTTCAGCACCACCCGTCGCAGGATTTCCGGCGCAAAGTTGGGCAGCCCGGTGATCGTGACGTTCGGCCCGTCCGTCAGCGTGTCGCCCACCCGCAACGTCCCGTGGTTGGGGATGCCGATGATGTCGCCGGGGAAGGCCTCGTCAGCCAGCGCCCGGTCGCGCGCGAAAAACAGCACCGGCGAATGCACTGCAATCTGCTTCCCCGTGCCCACCTGGTTCAGCCGCATGCCGCGCTTGAACCGGCCGGAACACAGCCGCATGAAGGCGACGCGGTCCCGGTGCATCGGGTTCATGTTGGCCTGCACCTTGAAGATGAAGCCCGTCACGGTCGGGCTTGCAGGGTCTATGGGTGCAGGCGTTGCCGGCTGTGAACGCGGGCCGGGCGCAAAGCGCGCCAGCGCTTCGATCAGCGGCTCCACCCCGATCTCGCGCAGCGCTGATCCGAAATACACGGGGCTCAGATCCCCGTTCCGATAGGCTTCCGGGTCAAACGCCGGATAGCCCATTGCAGCCAGCTCGAGCTCTTCGGAAACACGCTCGAAAATGGGGCCTGACACCAGGTCTTTCAGCGCGCCGGTTGCGATCCTGCCATCTGGCCGCTGCAATCGCTGCCGTTCGATGTCCCACAAACCCTCGAACTCCCCGCCCAACCCCACGGGCCAGCTCATCGGGCAAACGTCCAGTGCCAGCTTGTCGGCAATCTCGTCCATCAGTTCGAAGGGGGATTTCCCTTCGCGGTCCACCTTGTTGATGAAGGTGATGATGGGCACGCTCCGCAGCCGGCAAACTTCGAACAGCTTCAGCGTCTGCGCCTCGATGCCCTTGGCCGCATCGATCACCATCACAGCGGAATCGACCGCTGTCAGCGTCCGGTAGGTGTCTTCGGAAAAATCCTCATGGCCGGGCGTGTCCAGCAGGTTGAACAGCAGCCCCTCGCGCTCGAATGTCATCACCGAAGACGTCACCGAAATCCCGCGCTGCTGCTCGATCTTCATCCAGTCCGATCGCGCCCGCCGGGCCTGCCCCCGCGCTTTCACTTCGCCAGCCGCATGGATGGCACCGCCAGCCAGCAACAGGCGCTCCGTCAGCGTCGTCTTCCCGGCATCGGGGTGGGATATGATGGCAAAGGTACGGCGTTCCGGAATGGCACCGGCGCGCACAGCAGGCTGTGTGGACATGTGCGGCCCCTAGCGCGAATATGCGCCCGCCTCAATCAGCGGAGCCAGGCCATGGCAACAACAATCAAGGTCGACATCATCTCCGACATCGTCTGTCCCTGGTGCCTCATCGGATACCGCCAGCTCGAAAAGGCGCTACAGATCGCAGGCCTCGAGGCCGACATCCGCTGGCACCCGTTCGAACTGAACCCGCACATGGGCCCCGAAGGCCAGGACGTGGTGGAGCACATCCGCGAAAAATACGGCGCAACGCCCGAACAATCGGCGGCCAGCCGCAGCCAGATGTCCGCCATCGCCGCGCCGCTGGGCATCACCTTTGATCGCACAGCGGGCCGCCGTATCTACAACAGCTTCGATGCCCACCAGCTCCTCCACTGGGCCAGGGATACGGGACGGCAGACCGCGCTCAAGCTCGCCCTGTTCGATGCCTATTTCACCCGGAGCGACGATGTGAGCAACCGGGGCGTGTTGCTTGCCGCTGCAGACATCGCCGGGCTCGACCGCGCAGAGGCCGGGACGGTGCTGGACGACCAGCGCTTCGCCGCGGCGGTCCGCGCGCTGGAATCCCGCTGGCAGGATATGAACATCACCGGCGTTCCGGCGTTCATCCTAGCAGAACGCGGCCTCGTGCTGGGCGCGCAGGGCGAAAAACGGCTTGCGGCAGCACTGACGAAAATGGCCGGGCAGCCATTGGAAGGCATCAATCCGGCAGGATGACCGCGCCGTCGCCCGCCAGCGGGAAAAACGGATTGTAGGCGATTTCCCAGGGATGCCCGTCCGGGTCCAGGAAATAGCCGGAATAGCCGCCCCAGAAGGCCTTGTGTGCTGGCACATGCAACGTCGCGCCTGCAGCCACGGCATCGGCCAGAACCGCGTCGACGTCTGCCTCGCTGCGCGCATTGTAGGCGATCGTGGTCGTGCCCGCAGGCCTCCCGCCCGGCAGGTGGCAATCCTCGGCCAGCTTTTCGAACGGGTAGATGCCGAGCACGATGCCGCCCAGCTGGAAGAAGGCCATCGTCGGCGTCTTCTTTGCCCTGCGCTCCAGCCCCATCGCCTCCCAGAAGACGCAGGCACGGGCCATGTCGGCAGTTCCAAGGGTGACGATCGAGATTCGCTGTTCCATAGTGCCACCCAACACCAACGCAGCGGGGAGGACAAGTGAGCGCGACGATGAAAAGAGTGGCGCTGGCGCGGCACATCGAGGGCGTGCCCACAGCCGAGGATTTCCGGCTGGAGGAGGCCCCCCTGCCAATGGTGGAGGACGGCAAGTTCCTCGTCGCCAACAGTTTTGTGTCGGCCGATCCGGGAACCCGCTCCCGCCTTTCTCCCGGCGCCAGCTACGCCCCGCCGCTCCCGCCCGGCGCTACGGTTGATGGCTTCGCCGTCGGCAGCGTCATCGAATCCCGAAACGAGCGTTTTCCCGTCGGCACGCTTGTCACCCATGGCGGCGGCTGGTCGACCCACGCCTTGTCGTCCGGCCGTGGCTATTGCATCGCGCTGCCTGAAATAGGTGTTCCTGAAAGCGCGTGGATCGCTGTATTGGGCGTGCCGGGGATGACCGCCTGGTTCGGCCTGAAACGCGTCGCCGCCATCCAGCCAGCCGATACGGTCCTCGTCACGTCGGCTGCCGGCCCGGTCGGCGCAACCGCCGGCCAGCTCGCGCGCCACTTCGGCGCATCCCGGGTCGTCGGTCTTGCCGGAAGCGCGGAAAAGCGGGACTGGCTTGTGGAGGAATGCGGCTTCGACGCCGCGCTCGATTACCGCGATCCCGATCTTGATCTCGCGGTAAAGGCGGCCCTTCCAAATGGCATCGACATCCTGTTCGACAATGTCGGCAACGCCATGATCGACCGCATGCTCCCGCAGATGAAATTGCGCGGCCGCATCGTGATTTCCGGGCAGGTGGCAGACTATAACACCCCGCCGGAGCAGGTGCCCGGCATCAGGCAGACCCGCGAGTTCATCGCACGCCGCCTGCGCATGGAAGGCATGGTGGTGTTCGATGATCTCCCCATGTTCGCCGGCGCGCAATCCGAAGTCGCAGGAATGCTGAAGGACGGGTCCTTGAAAACCAGGGAGGTGATCGGCGAAGGCATAGAGTCACTCCCGGGCCTGTTCGCCGGCCTGTTTTCCGGCACCGATTTCGGTCGCAGGCTGGCGCGGATATGATCCAGACGTTCATCGACGAACCCCCCCATATCGCCGAAATCCGCGACCAGCTTCGCCGCTTCGTCGCGGCAGAAGCGCCGCGTGAAAAGCGCATCGCGTGGGACAAGGCGCACCGCTGGCCGCGCGATGTCTATGCAAAACTCAACGCGCTCGGTTTCACCGCGCTCACCGTGCCGCAAGAGCATGGCGGGGCAGGGCAGGATCTCGTCGCCGCGGTGGCGGTGATCGAAGAGCTGGCGCAAGCCGGCGCTTTCCTTGCTGGACCCTTCATCCACACCGCATTCTATGGCGGGATGAACCTGTCCGAAAACGGCAGTGCGGAACAGAAAGCGCAGTATCTGCCGCGCCTCGCAAAGGGTGAGCTGTTCTTTGCCTATGGCCTCTCCGAACCCAATGTCGGCGGCGATCTCGCAAGCGTCGAGACCCGCGCAGAGCTTGAGCCCGGATCGGGGTCCGGGCCAGGTGGCGACTCCGTCATCGTCAATGGCGCAAAACGCTGGTGCACAGGGGCGGACTGGGCCGATGTCATCTACTGCCTCGTACGCTCGGGGCCGTCAGACCAGCGCTACCGCAACCTCAGCTTCCTGCTCATCCCCACCGACACGCCCGGCATCAGCATGACGAATATCGAACATTCGAACCTGCGCTACACCGCGAGCCAGGATGTGTTCTTCGATAATGTGCGCATCCCCGCCGCCAACATCGTCGGCGGGCCGCAGATGTGGAACCAGGGCTGGAAACTGCTCGCGGGCCGGGCGCTCGATGTGGAAAAGATCGAGATTTCCGCCTGCTGCTTCGGTATCGCCCGCGCCGCGCTGGCAGAAGCATGGCGCTATGCACAGGAGCGCGTGCAGTTCGGCAAACCCATCAGCCAGCATCAGGCGATCCGCCACAAGCTGGTGACAGCGGCCACAAAGCTGCAGGCCTGCCGCCACATGCTCTATCATGCAGCCTGGCTCGCCAACGAAGGCAGGCCCTGTTCGGTGGAGACCAGCATGGCCAAGCTGTTCATCGCCGACACCGGGGTCGAAATCGCGCTGGCCTGCCAGCAGGTGATGGGCGCCTATGCCATGTCCGACAGCTATGAGATGGAGCGCCATGTTCGCGACCTGTTGGGCATGCCCATCGTCGGAGGATCATCCGACATGCAGCGTAACAACCTTGCGAGCCTGATGAAGCTATGAGCCAGCCCCTGACTGCAATCGCCATTGCGCGAAGCTTCCAGCCGGCAATCGCGGCCCGGGTGGATGAAATCGAAACAGGCCGCCGATTGCCCGCAGACCTGGCAGCCGATATGGCGAAGGCTGGCCTGTTCCGCATAGCGCTGCCCAAATCGCTTGGCGGGCACGAACTCCCCCCGGCCGATATCGTCGCCACGATCGAGGCCATAGCCGAAGCCGATGCATCGGTCGGCTGGTGCCTGATGATCGGCTCGACAACTGCTGTCAGCCTCGCGTGGCTGCCGCGTGAAACGGCTGCCGAAATCGTCACCGATCCGGCCATCATCACGGGCGGCGTTTTCGCGCCGACAGGCAAGGCCGTCGTCGAAAATGGCGACTACCGCGTTTCGGGCCGCTGGAGCTGGTGTTCCGGCAGCGCGAACTGCCAGTGGCTGTTCGGCGGCGCAATGATTCACGAGAACGGCCAACTGCGCACCCTGCCCGGAGGCCGCCCCGACACCCGCATGATGATAATGCCCCGCGCCGATGTGGAACTGATCGATACCTGGCACGCGGCTGGCCTGAAGGGCACCGGTTCCGGCGACATGGCGGTGAATGACCTTCTCGTTCCGCGCGAGCGATCGGTTTCGCTCGTCGCCGACAGGCCGGTGGAACAGGGCGCGCTCTATCTCTTCCCGGTGTTCGGTTTGCTGGCGCTCGGCATTGCAGGCGCCGCCAGCGGCAATGCACGCGCCGCGCTCTATGCGCTGAAATCCGGCCTTTCCAGCCGCCGGCCGATGGGCAGCGCCAAGAGCGCTGCCGAGCGCGCGACTGTCCAGGTCGATTACGCCAAGGCGGACGCAATGCTCTCAGCCGCCCGCGCCCTGTTGTTCGACACGCTCCACAGCGCCTGGGAGACTGCTTGCCAGACTGGCGATGTCAGTCTCGAAACCCGCGCCCGCCTCCGGCTGGCTGCAACCCACATGGTCCGCACCGCGGCAGAGGTCACGCGGATCGCCTATGATCTTGGTGGCGGGTCTGCCCTGTATCTGGAAAGCCCTCTGCAACGCCGTTTCAGGGATGCACATGCGATGACGCAGCACATGATGGTCCAGCCCGGAACCTATGAGCTGGCAGGCAGGGTGCTGCTGGGGCTTCCGACAGACGCATCCATGCTGTGATACCGGGGCTCGAGGAGGAAGTCTCATCGAGTTCGGCCTTACGGCCGGCGTGCGGTCGCACTGGCGGCGTTCCGCCGAGGCCAAAGGTTCTCGTTACTGGGATGGGGCATAGCGGGATGGGGTGTCCACCTGCGGCAACAGCTGTTGCGCCGTGATCGCCTGGGCTGCAACGCGGGCCGCAACCTTGTTGCCCAGCGGTGTCCAGTGCCGGTGGCCCTTTTCCATATACAGTTGCACATCTGGGCTGCGCATCGTCAGGAACGTGTCCAGCGGGCTTGCATAGGGTACCTGCCCTAGCACAGCATCGCCCAGAAGGTGGCGCGCCGGCCCGCTGTAGAAACGGCGGTTCGGCCCCATCGGAATCTCGAACAGCATCATCCGTGATCCCATGACTTCGGCTTCGCGCGCAATCTGCAACACCAGTGCCTGGTTCAGCGCCTGACTGGCAACGTAGCGCGGCGTCTCGGCACTTGCGCCGTTTGCGGTCTCTTCCGCCTCCGGGGGCGCATCTTCCGCTTCGTTGCCAGCGGCCCGCACCCGGGCGATCGCAAGGAGCCGCTTGCCCATTCCGCCCGCCCATTCGCGCACCGCCGAATACAGGTGGCTGTTCTCCTGCGCCCAGCGATATATCCAGAATGCGTTCAACCGGTCGCTGATTGCAACGCCGGGCAGAAAGCTCCGGCCTGTCGGTTCCAGCCCCTGCGGCCCCGGCTGGAACAGGTTGGCGCGCAGATTGTCGAACCCATCCGTGCTGTGCACCGATACCAGCATCAGGTCGGGCGCCCAAGGCCTGACCCGGCTTTCCAGCGTCGCCAGCATCTCGGCATGGCCAAAACCCGAAACCGCGAAGTTCAGCACCCGGCACGGCGTCCCTCGTCGGGCCAGTTCCTCCTCCACCCGGTTTGCAAAACTGTTCTCGAAGCTGCTTTCAAAGCCGACGAAATAACTGTCTCCTAGAAGCGCGATGCGGCATTCGCTCGGCGCCTTTTCCAGCGGAGGCGGCGGCCGGTCGTCGCGCATTCCCGCCATATTGTAGCGCAGCATCACATCAACTTCGGGGGTCCATTGCCGGAATTCCACGCCCGGCATGTTCGCCCGAACGCCCTCCGGACCTCCCGTCACATAGCGTGGTATCAGAGCCTGCGGCTTCATCAGGCGCAGGAACATCTCGCCGAACAGCAGGGCATACAGGATGACAAGTGCCATGATCGCCACGCGAAGCCAGATCGGCCTCGGGCTTTTGCGCCGCCCGCGTTGGCCGCCGCCGCGTTCGCCCGCATCTGCCAAGGTTGCTGCCATCGGTCCTGTCTGCCCTAGAATGCGAAGTAGATGAAGTCTGATGATTCGTTCGGCGCAAAAAAGATCAGCGAAAAGACCAGAAACAACACCATGTTCAACCGCACGAACGGAGAGCTTTCCGCGAGGAACTCCAGCTTGTCGGTCCAGCGCTGCCAGCATTGCACCAGAATTAGCGGAACGGTGTAAAAGGCGAGCTTGCCCCAATCCTCGGCCCGCAGGTCGAAGCCGCTGAACATACCCGTCAGATAATGGCCAACTGTCGCCATGTCGGGCGCGCGAAAGAACAGCCAGCCCAGCAACGTAAGGGCGAACATGATTGCAACGAGCACGCCGTTTGCAGCCAGCCCCGCGACCGGGTTCGTCTTCATCCAGCCGTTCACTGTGGGCATCACCCGCCGGTCAACATCCGCCAGCCGGTAGGCGACGAGTATGAAGCCATGAAAGGCGCCCCACAGCACGAAGGTCCAGCTCGCGCCGTGCCACAGGCCGCCCAGAAGCATGGTCAGGAACAAATTGCGATAGGTCATCAGCGTAGACCCGCGGTTTCCCCCCAGCGAGATATAGAGATAATCGCGCAGCCAGCTCGAAAGCGAAATGTGCCACCGCGTCCAGAACTCCGATGGAGTCCGGCTGAAATAGGGCAGCTTGAAGTTGAGCATCAGCTCGAAGCCCATCATCCGTGCAATACCCCGCGCCATGTCGGTGTAGCCGGAAAAATCGCCATAGATCTGGAAGGCGAAGGCAATAATTCCCACCAGCAGTTCGCCTGTCGTCGCGGTGGAAGCGCGGCCGAAGATGTCGTTGGTGATAGGCGCCAGATTGTCTGCGATCACCACCTTCTTGTACATGCCCCACAAGAACAGCAGTGCGCCCGATCTCAGCCCTTCGGCCGTGATCCGGCGCGGTTTCAGGAACTGCCCATAAAGATGGCTGGCCCGCTCGATCGGCCCGGCTACCAGCTGCGGGAAATACGCGATGAAGCTCGCGAACGTCAGGATCGAGGCAGACGGCGGGAAATCCCCCCGGCGCACATCCACCAGATAGCCGATGATCTGGAAGGTGAAGAAGCTGATGCCCACAGGCAACACGATATTCGCCGTCGTCCAGGTCACGTCGCCCCCGAACAGTGATGTCACTCGGACGAAACTGTCGGCGAAGAAGTTGAAATATTTGAAAATACCGATCAGCAGCAGAAGCGCAATCGTGCCGATCGTTAATGCCAGTCGTGCCCGCCGTTCGGGGTCTGTCACCCGGTCCAGACCCAGAACGATTGCCGTCGAAACACCCATCGCGGCCAACGTCGCCGCCAGATAGCGCCACCCGTTCGCAACGTCCGGCAGGAACGAAACGAGCGCGCCCGCCAGCGTCAGCGCCAACCCTTCCAGCAACTGCCGTCTCGGCAGGGCTCGCCCGGCAACGGCCGGGGTCAGGATGTAGGCGAACGCGGTTCCCCCCACGATCAGCACCAGGAAGCGGACATCCCACCATCCATAGAAGACGTAGCTCGCCAGCAGCAGCAACCGGTTCTGCCACACCAGCTGCTTTTGCAGCGCCCAGTAAGCCGAGAACACAAGCGCGAAGAACACAAAGAAGGGGATCGTCTGGAACAGCATCAGCCGGCCGCTCCGGCAGGCTGGGGCATTGGCAGAGAGATCGGGACCAACGGCTCGAGCGCAGCATAGGCGTCTGGCGTCAGATGAAGCGAATCCCGGCGGAACCGGTCTGGCACCTGCCCGCTGCCATCGCGCAGCAGGGGCATCGGGTCCACGAATTGTGCACCATGCCTTGCTGCAATTCCCGGCAACGCCATGTTCAGCGCGGTCACATAGGCATCGACGCCGCCCTGAAACAGGATGCGCCGCTTCAGATCCGGCCGGATCGGCGGGATTACAGCCATGATGATGAGGTCAACGCCATTGGCCTGTGCCAATGCCGCCATTGCCGTAATGGCGTCCAGCGAATCCTGCAATGCCGTGTCGCGGCGGTCGGCCGACACGAGGCTTGCCGCAACCGCATCGTTGACACCCAGTTGCAGAACAACAGCCGTCGGCCTGTGCTCCGCGATGGAACGGGCGAAGCGCGGTATCAGGCGAATTGCCGTCTCGCCCGGGTAGCCTGCCACCACGATGGAATAATTCCGTTCGGGCGCGGGGTTCCACTGGGCAATCCGGCTGTCGCCGAACAACAGCAGCACGGGCGGGTCGGCGGGTGCGATGGCAGAGGCCGTTTCCAGCGCAGGTGGGGGCTCCAGCATCGCCATCTTGGCTTCGCGCCATCCGAAAAACGCAAACGTCAGCCACCCAAGGCCTGCGAGAAGCAGGGCGAGAGGAAGCACAAGCCAGCGCCGCATGCCGTTCACGCACCCTCTTTCCCGTTCCAGTCCGTGTCGCAACACAGCCCCTACACGCCCGGAAAAGGCCGTGGCAAGAAAGCCTTGTTAATTGTTGGACCATGATCGGCTCAACGTTGTCCCGGCTGATGTTGCCCCGCAGCATCGGCGCTGCTAGGCGCGGGGCATGGCAGTCGATCATGATATGGTGGCCCGGGTCGCGGGGCTCGCGCGGTTGAAGCTGGCGCCGGCAGATGTCGCGCCGCTGATGGATGAACTCAACAAGATCCTCGGCTGGATCGATCAGCTTCAGGCGGTGGATACCGGCAACACCCAGCCGATGAACGCGGTCATCCCTAACACCCGCCCCTGGCGCGAGGATGCGGTAACAGACGGCGGCATTCAGGAAGATGCCCTCGCCAATGCGCCAGATGCCGCGCACGGCTTCTTCGCCGTACCCAAAGTCATCGAATAGGCGCCCTCAGTTGAACAACCTCACAGATCTCACGCTCGCAGCCATGCGCGAGGGCCTGGCTGCGCGCGATTTCACCGCCCGCGAACTCGTCGGCGCGCATATCGCCGCTGTCGAGGCCGCGCGCCCCCTGAACGCGTTCATAGTGGAAACGCCCGAAATCGCGCTGGCGGCCGCCGACGCTGCCGACGCAGCGCTTGCCAGGGGAACAGCCGGGCTGCTGGCGGGCATCCCGCTGGGAATAAAGGATCTGTTCTGCACCAAGGGCGTGCAGACAACAGCCGCAAGCGCCATCCTGAAGGGCTTCACGCCGCGCTACGAGAGCACGGTCACGCGAAAACTGTTCGACGCGGGCGGCGCGATGCTGGGCAAGCTCAACCTCGATGAGTTCGCCATGGGCTCCTCCAACGAAACATCGGCCTTCGGGCCGGTCATTTCGCCCTGGCGTGCCAATGCTTCGGATGCGCCGCTTGTTCCGGGCGGATCGTCGGGCGGATCATCCGCTGCAGTTGCTGCCCGCCTGTGCGCCGCTGCCACCGGCACCGATACGGGAGGCTCCATCCGTCAGCCGGCGGCCTTCACCGGAATCGCGGGCATCAAGCCGACCTACGGCCGCTGCTCGCGCTGGGGCATCATCGCCTTTGCGTCCTCCCTCGATCAGGCGGGCGTGCTGGCGCGCACCGTTACCGATTGTGCGCTGATGCTGGAAGCGATGGCAGGCTATGACCCAAAGGATTCCACGTCGCTCAACGCGCCGGTCCCCGCTTACGCAAAGGCGCTGGACGGAAGCTTGAAGGGAAAGCGCATCGGTATCCCGCGCGAGTACCGGATGGACGGGATGGACAGCGCAGTCGATGCGCTGTGGCAGCAGGGCATCGCCTGGGCCCGCGACGCCGGCGCTGAAATCGTCGATGTCTCGCTGCCTCACACCGGTGAGGCGCTCCCCACCTACTATATCGTGGCCCCGGCCGAGGCATCATCCAACCTCGCTCGCTATGATGGCGTGCGCTACGGCCTCAGGGTCGCGCCCGATGGCGGGACGCTGAACGACATGTACGAAGCGACGCGCGCTGCTGGCTTCGGCCACGAAGTGAAGCGCCGCATCATGATCGGCACCTACGTGCTCTCGGCGGGCTATTATGATGCCTATTATCTGAAGGCGCAGAAGGTCCGCGCCCTCATCGCACAGGATTTCGAGCGTGCATGGGAACGCTGTGATCTCCTCTTGACGCCAACCGCCCCCACGGCCGCCTTCGGGCTCGGTGCCAAGCTGGCGGACCCGATCGCCATGTACCTGAACGATGTCTTCACCGTCCCCGCCTCGCTGGCCGGCCTGCCGGCCATGTCGGTACCCGCGGGGCTCGACGCAGAAGGCCTCCCGCTGGGCCTCCAGATCATCGGCAAGCCGCTCGACGAACAAGGAGTCCTGAACGCCAGCTACGCGCTGGAACGTGCGGCAGCTTTTGCGTCCGCCCCGACACGGTGGTGGTGATCATGCGCCATGATCAATTCCCCCGTATCTGAGCCGAGCGCCAGGGCATCTTTTGCCGGTTCCCTGAGGCGGTTTGGGGCGATGATCGCCATCGTTCCGGAAGATGGCCCCACTCTGACCTATGCTGAACTCGCCGATCTTACAGACGGCTTCTCGCACCGTCTCGGGCCGGTAAAGCGCTTGATACTCGTCCAGGCCCTCAATTCGACCGAGACCATCATAGCCTATCTTGCAGCGCTTGCCGGCGGGCACGCCGTAATCCTGTCCGCCGAGATCAACGATGCACTTGTTTCGACGTTTATGCCTGATGCAATATATCGGCTGGGCGTTGATGGATGGCACCTGAGCCTTGAAAAGCCTGAAGGCGGACTGCATCCTGATCTGGCGTTGTTGCTGTCCACCTCGGGAACAACGGGGGCTACAAAGCTGGTTCGACTGTCGCTTGCTGCCGTTGAAGCCAATGCCCGGTCGATCGCAGACTATCTCGGGATCGCTGCAGGGTCATGCGCCCTCACAACGCTTCCATTGCACTACAGCTATGGTCTTTCTGTCATCAATTCCCATCTTCTGGCGGGCGGTACGATCCTGCTCACCGGAAGGTCTATCGTAGATCCGGCACTCTGGTCGTTCTGCGAAGAAAATGGCGGCACCTCGTTCGCTGGCGTGCCTTACAGCTTCGAGTTGCTTGACCGCATCGGGTTCTGGGATCGCTGCCCAGCGTCACTGAACACTATCACGCAGGCCGGCGGGCGCATGCCGCCTGAAATGGTCGGCCGCATCGGGTCTTGGGCAGATGAAAAGGGCATTCGCTTCTTCGTGATGTACGGCCAGACCGAAGCAACGGCCCGGATCGCCTATCTCCCGCCTGAACGGCTGCGCGAAGCACCCGATTGTATTGGTGTACCGATACCCGGGGGTGTTCTCGCGCTGCAGCGGCCCGATGGACATATTATCGAGGCCGCGAATGAAGAAGGCGAACTGGTCTATACCGGGCCGAACGTGATGATGGGATATGCGCTTGGCCGATCAGATCTGGCGCATGGATCCGAAATTGAACACCTGGCAACCGGCGATCTCGCAATCCGCACGGACGACGGTCTGTTCCGCATTGTTGGCCGCACGAGCAGGATCTGCAAGCCCTTCGGCTTACGGGTGTCCCTCGACGAAGTCGAAGCCATCTGCGCCAAGATGGGACTGGCGGTTGCCGTTGCGGGAAGTGACGATTGCATTGCGATTGCGAATGCCCGGGATGTCGACCCGCACGGACTGACGTCGGAACTCGCAGCCCTGTTCAAACTCCCGGAGACCATCTTCGTGGTCTTGCACTACACCGAGCTGCCGCGCCTGACCAATGGAAAGACGGACTACAAGGCCATATTGAAGGATGCGCTGGAGAAGCGAGGGTCTGTGGCCGCACCCACGGACGCGAAGGATCCCTTGCATTTGGCCTTCGCAAGAATGTTTCCCAATCGGGCAATTTCAGATGAAACCAGCTTTCTGGAACTGGCCGGCGACTCGCTGACCTATGTCCAGCTCTCGATGGAGCTTGAAACCATTCTGGGCTATCTTCCCGATGAATGGGAAGGTCTCTCCATCACAACGCTGCGTTCGCTTGCGAGTAGCAATGGAAAGACGGCGAAATCCTGGCTCAGCCGCATTTCGTCAGAAATCGTTCTGCGCGCGCTTGCCGTCATTGCCGTCATTGTCAATCATTTGAGCTCATATCAGACTGGCGGCGGTTCAGATGTGCTGTTGCTTCTGGTCGGCTATAGTCTGGCACGGTTTCAATCAGGCCGATTTATCGCCGGGCGTGGACATCAGGTAATCGGTCGGCTTTTCGTGAGGGTGATGCTGCCTTATCTGCTCATACTGCTTGCCTATTCCGTGCTGAGGCGACCAGTCCCGATCGAGAACTTTTTCCTGGGAGGCAATCTGTTTGGCAGAGCGGGCGGATTTCTTGAGCCATTCTGGTTTCTCGATGTTCTGTTCCAGATCAACCTTCTGTTTCTTCTGATTTTCCTGTTTCCCCATGTGCGGCGGCTGGCAGATGCGAACCCCTTCACTTTTGGCGTTTGGATGATGGCCGCTGGTTTCGTAGTGAAATTCGGTGCCATCCTTCTTTTCGATCATGCGGCATCTCACTATAACCGGACACCTGACGCGGTCTTTCTGCTGGTCGCTATTGGTTGGAGTATCTGGTTCGCGAAGACCGCGCGGCAACGACTGATGGTATTGGCGATCAGCCTTGTACTGGCTGCATTGACGGCGGGCTTCGTCCCCGCTCTTGACTTCTGGAGTGTGATCCATCCGTCGATAGGCGAAATGCGTGCCACATGGCTGATTGCAGCAACATTGGTTCTGATTTATATTTCCAACATCTTACTTCCATTTTATGCAAGCAGAATAATTTCCAGCATATCGTCTTCTGCATACTATATTTATATTTCGCACGGAATCGTTGTGTATCTGGTTATTGTTCATTTTCAGACTTTGCCACTGGGCATATCCATCGCCGCAGCTTGCATTCTCGGGATACTGATCGGGCAAATTGTCATGCGAACGGCGCGCGCGGTCGAAATGGTCAGGGCGCCGGGTTCCGGGCGGAGGTAGCGTCGCGGGCGCTTGTCATCCGCGCCGCTCCGCGCCAAGAGGCGGGCATGTCTGGAACCGTCTCCGCAAACTCCGCCCCGGCGCCTTCGGCCTCCATGCCGGGGCCCTACACCGATGGCCACGCCGGCACATACATCATCGAGGGGCGCACCGGCCCGTGGGAGCTCGTGATCGGGCTAGAGGTGCACGCGCAGGTCACCTCCCGCGCCAAGCTGTTTTCCGGCTCGGCCACCGATTTCGGGTCCGAGCCCAACAGCCAGGTCAGCTTTGTCGATGCCGCCATGCCCGGCATGCTGCCCGTCCTGAATGGCGAATGTGTCCGCCAGGCGGTGCGCACGGGCCTTGCGCTCGGCGCCGTCATCAACCGCTGGTCACGCTTCGATCGCAAGAACTATTTCTATGCCGATCTGCCCCAGGGCTACCAGATCTCGCAATATCAGCATCCCGTCGTGGGCGAGGGCGCGATCGATATCGAGCTGGAAGACGGAACGCGCCACACCGTCGGGATCGAGCGCATCCACCTCGAACAGGATGCGGGGAAGTCGATCCACGATCTCAGCCCCCTCTACAGCTACGTCGATCTCAACCGGTCGGGCGTGGCGCTGATGGAAATCGTCTCCAAGCCCGATATGCGCTCGCCGGCAGAAGCCGCGGCCTATGTCTCCACGCTCCGCGCCATCCTGCGCGCCATCGGCAGTTGCGATGGCAACATGCAGGAGGGCTCGATGCGGGCCGACGTGAATGTGTCCGTCCGCAGGCCGGGCGCCAGGTTCGGCACCCGGTGCGAAATCAAGAACGTCAACTCCATCCGCTTCATCCAGCAGTCCATTGCCTATGAAGCCCGCCGCCAGGTAGAGATTCTGGAGGAAGGTGGCGCCATCAAGCAGGAAACCCGCCTGTTCGATCCGGACAAGGGCGAAACCCGCTCGCTGCGGTCCAAGGAAGATGCGCATGATTATCGCTACTTCCCCGAGCCCGACTTGCTGCCGCTGACGTTGACCGAAGATTTCATCGCTGCGTGCAAGGCGAGCCTTCCCGAACTCCCCGCCGCAAAGCGCGCCCGTTTCGAAGCGGAGCTTGGCCTCAGCCCCTATCTGTCGGGCGTGCTGACGGCGGATGCTGATGCATCCCGCTGGTTTGAAACCCTGCTTGCCGAAACCGCGAACCGGCAAGGCAAAGCGCCGCGCGATGTCGCCGAAAAGGCCGCCAACTGGATGACCGGGGACCTGTTCGGCGCGCTGAACCGGCTCGATACCGACATCGCTGCCAGCTCCGTTTCGCCAGCCCAGGGCGCGGAGCTTCTGGCCCTGGTGGCCGACGGGACGCTTTCGGGCCCGCTTGCAAAACAGGTGTTCGAGATCATGCTCGAAACCCGCGAGGACCCGGGCGCGATAGCCGAGGCCCGCGGCCTGAAGCAGGTGAGCGACACGGGCGCGCTGGAGGCCGCAATCGGCGATGTGATGGCTGCCAACCCCGAAAAGGTCGCCGAATATCGCGGTGGCAAGGACAAGCTGTTCGGCTTCTTCGTGGGCCAGGTCATGAAGGCCAGCGGCGGCAAGGCCAATCCCGCCGTCGTGAACGATCTGCTGAAGAAGGCTCTGGGCTAACACCCTTTCCCTCGCTTGCTGCACCCGCTAAGCGCCTCTGCGTGAACCCGCCGACCTGCTTCCAGGATATCATCCTCACCCTCCACGCCTATTGGGGCGATCGGGGTTGCGCCATTCTGCAACCCTATGACTTGGAGATGGGCGCCGGCACCTTCCACCCGGCCACCACTTTGCGGGCACTGGGGCCAAAGCCTTGGAAGGCCGCCTTCGTGCAGCCCAGCCGCCGCCCATCGGATGGCCGCTACGGAGACAACCCCAACAGGTTGCAGCATTATTACCAGTATCAGGTGATCCTGAAACCTTCGCCCGACGATATCCTGAAACAGTATCTGGGCAGCCTCGAGGCGATCGGGATCGATCTTGCCCTGAACGACATCCGCTTCGTGGAGGATGATTGGGAAAGCCCCACGCTAGGTGCATGGGGCCTTGGGTGGGAAGTGTGGTGCAACGGCATGGAGGTGACGCAGTTCACCTACTTCCAGCAGGTGGGCGGCCATGATTGCGCACCGGTCGCCGGGGAAATCACCTACGGCCTCGAACGCCTCGCCATGTACATCCTGGGCGTGGAGACCGTGTACGACCTGCCGTTCACCAAGGAAGGACTTAGCTACGGCGATGTCTTTCTGGAAAACGAGCGGCAGTTCAGCGCCTATAATTTCGAACGCGCCAACACCGAGACGCTGTTCGACGCCTTTCGCAAATGCGCCGAGGAATGCCGCGCGCTGGTCGACGCCGGGTTGCCTCTCCCGGCCTATGATCAGGCCATCAAGGCCAGCCACATCTTCAACCTGCTGAACGCGCGCGGCGTCATCTCGGTAGCCGAGCGCCAGGCCTATATCGGCCGCGTCCGCGATCTGGTAAAGGCAGTGGCCGATTTGCAGGTCGCTCGCGAGATCGCCCATGGCTGATTTCCTGCTCGAGCTGTTTTCGGAAGAAATCCCGGCGCGCATGCAGCCCGCCGCCGCCGCGCAACTGAAGGAGCGCTTCGAGGCGCTGCTGAACGACGCCGGCCTGAAGGCCGACAGCATCGAAACCCACGTGACGCCACGCCGGCTGGCGCTGCTGGCACATGGACTTCCGCCCGCCAGCGAGGCAACCGAGGAAGAACGGCGCGGCCCCAAGTTCGATGCACCGGTGCAGGCGATCGAGGGCTTCCTGAAATCGACGGGCCTGACGCGCGACCAGCTGGAAGAACGCGATACCGGAAAGGGCGTGTTCCTGTTCGCGATGATCACTAAAGAGGGCCAGCCGACCGCCACCATTCTCGCCGAGCGTCTCCCGGCCCTTATCACCGGCTTCCAGTGGCCGAAATCGCAGCGCTGGGGGGCCGCAAGCACTTCCACGGCCTCGCCCCGCTGGGTGCGCCCGCTGCGCGGCATCATTGCGCTGCTCGACAGGCAGGTCGTCCCGTTCGAGGCGCTGGGTATCCAATCCGGCAACGAGACCTCGGGCCATCGCTTCATGGGTGGTTCCGATCCCATCGAGATCGACAGCCCGGCCAGCTACAAAGCGCAGCTGAACGCATCGTTCGTGATCCTCTCGGTCGAAGAGCGCCGCCGGATCATCCGCGAAGGCGCGCAAAAGGCGGCCGCTGCTGCCGGCCTCTCCCTCCGGCCCGATGATGGGCTCGAAGCCGAAAACGCAGGCCTCACCGAATGGCCTGTCCCGCTGCTCGGCTGGTTCGATCCGGCCTACCTCGATGTCCCGCCAGAAGTCATCCAGCTGACGATGCGGACGAACCAGAAATATTTCGCGGTGGAAGATGCAGATGGCAAGCTCGCCCCGGCCTTCATTTGCGTCGCGAACCTGATCGCGCGCGACAACGGAGCAACCATCATCGGCGGAAACCAGCGCGTGCTGAGCGCGCGGCTGGCCGATGCGCGATTCTTCTGGGAGCAGGACAAGAAGGTTCCGCTGGAGACGCGGGCCGAGGCGCTGAAAGGCATCATCTTTCACGAAAAGCTCGGCACAATGGCCGAAAAGGTGGACCGGGTTGCAAAGCTGGCGTGCTGGCTGGTCGAAACCCACCCGACCCAGTTCCCCGGCGCAGACCCCGAGACTGTCCAGCGCGCAGCCCGCCTCGCCAAGGCAGACCTGACGACCGGCACGGTGGGCGAATTCCCGGAACTGCAAGGCATCATCGGCGGCTATCTCGCCGAAGTGCAGGGCGAAGCTCAGGAGGTGGTTTCAAGCCTACGGCAACAATATCTACAGGTACCCGAAGGCATCGTGGCAATAGTAGTCGCGTTAGCAGACCGGTTGGATACCCTCATAGTCTTTTTTTGGGCAGATATCAGGCCAAGTGGTTCAAAGGACCCATATGCGTTGAGAAGGGCTGCATTGTCCCTTATTTCAACAATTCTACAATACTCATTACGCATCGATTTGATAGATATTTTTGTTAAGTTCTCAGGCACCTTACATGCCAGTGAACTTCAAAAAGTTTGTGAATCTCACTCAAAGGAAAATAGACTGTGTGATTTTACCAATTTTCTCTGGAGTTGGAATGGGGACTATAGTGCTCAAGGGCAAACTTTATTCTTCAAATTATTTGATAGTGGTACGAGCGAAGACTTAAACTGTCACTTGGCGCTGCAAAAGGCAACAACACAAGCAGCCGATATGCTCGATTTTTTTGCCGAACGCCTTAAGGTCCAGCAGCGCGAATCTGGCGCGCGACACGACCTCATCGAGAGTATATTTGTCCAGGGAACGAAATTTGATCTCGTCGGCCTGCTGGCCCGCGTGAAGGCTCTGCAATCCTTCATCGAAACGGAAGACGGCGCAAACCTCCTCGCCGGCTACAAGCGCGCCGCCAACATCCTTCGCATCGAGGAAAAGAAAGACGGCACAAGCTACGCGTTCGACCCGTCCATCCCGCTGTCACACTATGCCGACGAGACCGAAAAGGCGCTCGCAAGCCTGTTCGTGCCCGCCGGGGGTTCCAACGCCCCAACCCTGTTTGATGAAGCGGATGCGCTGTTTGCGCGCGAAGATTTCGAAGGTGCGATGAAGCTGCTTGCCACGCTGCGTGCACCTGTCGACGCCTTCTTCACCAAGGTCACAGTCAATGATCCTGATCCCGCGGTTCGCGCCCGCCGGCTCGGGCTTCTCGCCGCTATTCGTGATGCGACGCACAAGGTCGCCGATTTCTCCAAGATCGAAGGTTAGGTTTCATGCCTCAGCACCTCCTCATCCCTTTCGGCGGGTCCACGCCAAGCGCCCACCACCTCGGCAAGGCGCATCTGGGTGGCAAGGGCGCAAACCTTGCCGAAATGGCCGGAATCGGCTTGCCCGTGCCGCCGGGCTTCACCATCCCCACATCGCTGTGCGCCTTGTATTACGAAGCCGGCCGCAAGCTCCCCGCCGATCTGAAAGAGAAGCTCGCCGAAGGCCTCGCCCACATCGAACAGGTGGTCGGAATGCAGTTCGGCAATCCCGAAAACCCGCTCCTCGTCTCGGTCCGCTCGGGCGCGCGCGTATCCATGCCCGGGATGATGGACACCGTCCTCAACCTCGGCCTGAACGATATCACCGTCCAGGGGCTTGCAAGGCGCAGCGGCAATCCGCGTTTTGCATGGGACAGCTACCGTCGCTTCATCCAGATGTATGGCGATGTCGTCCTCGGGCTCGATCATTATCTGTTCGAAGATGCGCTCGAACTCATGAAGGATGACAAGGGCGCCAGCCTCGATACCGATCTCGGTGCCGAAGATCTGCAGGCACTTGTTCACCAGTATCTCACCATTGTGCTGAAGGAACGCGGCGATCCCTTCCCGCAGGATCCTGTGGAGCAGCTGGAGGGCGCAATCGCCGCCGTGTTCGGATCGTGGCGCTCGGAACGGGCCGCGGTCTACCGGCGCTTGAACGACATTCCCGAAAACTGGGGAACGGCGGTTACAGTTCAGGCGATGGTGTTCGGGAACATGGGCGATACATCGGCCACCGGCGTAGCCTTCACCCGCGATCCGTCCAATGGCAATCGGCTGATCTACGGCGAATATCTCATCAACGCGCAGGGCGAAGACGTCGTCGCCGGGATCCGCACGCCCAATTATCTCACCACCGCTGCCCGCGAACGCGCCGGCGCCCGGGGCCGTTCCATGGAAGAGGCGATGCCGGTGGTGTTCGCCGAACTTGCCGAGATGTTCGAGCGCCTAGAGCGCCACTACCGCGATTGCCAGGACATCGAGTTCACCGTTCAGGAAAACAAGCTCTGGCTGCTGCAAACCCGGTCGGGCAAGCGCACCGCAAAAGCCGCATTGAAGATGGCGTGCGACATGGTGGACGAAGGGTTGATCGAAAGCGACGAGGCCATTCTCCGCGTCGATCCGGCTATTCTCGACCAGCTTCTCCACCCGACGCTCGATCCGCATGCCCCGCGCAAGGTGATCACGATGGGGCTGCCCGCCTCGCCCGGTGCCGCCTGCGGGGCTGTCGTGCTCGATAGCGAGACAGCTGCCGAACGCGCAAGCCACGGCGAGGACGTGATCCTTGTCCGCGTCGAAACCAGCCCGGAAGACATCGCCGGAATGCACGCAGCGCGCGGCATCCTCACGGCGCGCGGCGGGATGACCAGTCACGCGGCCGTTGTTGCCCGTGGCATGGGCCGCCCTTGCGTCTCGGGCGCGGGGCAGGTCTCCATCGACATGGAAAACCGTGTCATGAAGGTTGGCGCGCGCAGTTTTGCCGAAGGCACGATCATCACGCTCGATGGTGCAAGCGGTGAAGTGATGGAAGGCCGGGTGGATACCATCGAGCCCGAACTCAGCGGCGATTTCGCCCGGCTGATGCAATGGGCCGACGTGCACCGCCGCATGAAGGTGCGCGCCAACGCGGAAACGCCCGAAGATTGCACGACAGCAAGGCGGTTCGGCGCCGAGGGCATCGGCCTTGCCCGCACCGAGCACATGTTCTTCGGCGGCGATCGCATCGTCCATGTGCGCGCCATGATCCTGGGTACCGACACGGCCACCCGCCGCACGGCGCTGGAAAAGTTGCTGCCGTCGCAGCGAGACGATTTCACATCGATTTTCAAGATCATGGCGGGCCTCCCCGTCACGATCCGCCTGCTCGATCCGCCACTGCACGAATTCCTGCCCACCCGCGATGCCGAAATGGTCGAAGTCGCCGAATCGACCGGCCTGTCGGTCGCCGCCGTCCGCCGCCGGGTTGCAGAGCTGCACGAATCCAACCCGATGCTCGGCCACCGCGGCTGCCGTCTGCTGATCTCCTACCCTGAAATCACCGAAATGCAGGCTCGGGCCATCTTCGAGGCCGCAATTGCCGTCGACGATAGTGTGGAGCCCGAAATCATGGTTCCGCTGGTTGCAACCGCGCGCGAACTGGAACTGGTGAAAAGCGTGATCGACCGGATCGCAGAAGAGGTGTTCGCCGAGCAGGGGAAGCGCATTCCCTACAGCGTCGGCACCATGATCGAGCTTCCGCGCGCCGCTTTGCGCGCCGCCGAAATCGCCGACAGCGCCGATTTCTTCAGCTTCGGCACCAACGACCTCACGCAGACCACATTGGGCATCAGCCGCGATGATGCCGCGCGCTTCCTCGGCGAATATGTCGAAGCCGGCATCTACCAGCGCGATCCCTTCGTCAGCCTCGATACTCAGGGCGTGGGCGAGCTCGTCTCCATCGCCGTCGACCGCGGTCGTTCCACCCGGCCCGATCTAAAGCTGGGCATCTGCGGTGAACATGGCGGTGATCCGGCGACCATCGCCTTCTGCGAAATGCAGGGGCTCGACTATGTAAGCTGCTCGCCGTGGCGGGTGCCGATTGCGCGCCTTGCAGCAGCTCAAGCGGCACTGCGGAAAGCCTGACAGTATGGCCGACGCGCTCACCGGGCTGAAGATTCTCGATCTCTCCCGCGTGCTTGCCGGCCCCTATGCGGCCCAGATGCTGGGCGATCTGGGCGCAGACGTCGTCAAGGTCGAGCGGCCAGGCCGTCCGGGATCGGCAGGCGGAGACGACACCCGCGGCTGGGGTCCGCCATGGAGCACCCGCGCCGACGGCAGCCGGGGTGACGCGACCTACTATTTCGCCGCCAACCGCAACAAGCGAAGCCTCGCGCTGGATTTCCACCGCCCGGAGGGCATCGCAATCGTCCGCAAGCTGATCGGCTGGGCCGATGTCGTGGTCGAAAACTACAAAGCGGGCGATCTCGCGCGGTTCGGACTCGATTTCGATCAGGTTCGCCACGCGCATCCCGGCCTTGTCTGGTGCTCTATCACGGGCTTCGGCCACAAAAGCCCGGAGTCCCACAGGGCCGGCTATGATTTCATGATCCAGGCCGAAGCCGGGCTGATGGACATCACCGGCGAACCAGAGGGGCGCCCACTGCGCGCCGGGGTTGCGGTTGCAGACCTCACCACCGGCATGATGGCCGTTACCGCAATCCTCGCAGCGCTCCGCCACAAGGACCGCACGGGCGAGGGCCAGCATATCGACATGGCGCTCTTCGATACCACAGTGGGCTGGATGGCGAACCAGGCAACCGGCTGGCTGATGGGCGGCCACGAACCCCGGCGCATGGGAAACCAGCACCCCTCCATCGTGCCCTACCAGGATTTTGAAACCGCTACCCGGCCAATTGCACTTGCTGTCGGAAACGATGGCCAGTTTGCCGAGTTTGCAAAGCTGGTCGGCCATCCGGAATGGGCGAATGACCCTGCCTACAAGACCTCCGCTGCCCGTGCCGCCAATCGCGAAAACTTGGTGCCGCAGGTAAAAGCCGTGCTGAAAGCCCGGTCGGCGGCGCACTGGCTTGCCCTTCTGGCAGAAGCAGGGGTGCCGGCCGGGCCGATCGCAACCATCCCGGAAGCGCTTGACAGCGCACAATCCCGCGCACGCGGATTGGTGGTGGAACAGTCGCACCCGGTTGCCGGTGCCATCCGCACCGTCGCCCAGCCGCTGGCGCTGGAAATCACGCCGCCCAACTATCGTCGACCACCGCCGATGGTGGGGGAGCACAGCCGGGACATCCTGCTGGAAATCGGCCTTTCGGGGGCAGAGGTGGATGCGCTGATGGCCTCTGCCATCATCTCGGAGCCGTGAACAGCGAACCCCGCTTCCATCTGCCCGCCGCCGCCGTCATCGGCCGCGAAACAATGGCTGACGGGTCCTCCATCCGCACGATGCTGCTCCCGCACGATGCCCCCATCGCCAACCTTATCCTATTGACAGGCCGCGCGGATTTCCTGGAAAAATGGGCCGATGCCATCTGCGCCCTACACGATCTGGGCTTTGCCATCGCCACCTTCGATTGGCGCGGGCAGGGCGGCTCCACCCGGCTTACCCGGAGCGGTGCGGGCCACATCGACAGTTTCGACACCTGGCTTTCCGATCTTGATGTGCTGTCGCGCTGGGCCTGGGGCAGCCTGAACGGCAGCCGCTGGATTGCGCTGGGGCACAGCATGGGCGGGCACCTTCTCACCCGATGGATCGCCGACCCGGCGCGCCATGCCCTGCCCCTGCGCGCGGCGCTTGGCGGCGTTATTCTGGCGGCCCCCTTCTATGGGCTGGGCGGGCCGGTTGCCATGCGGGCTGCCGTCGCACGGATGGCGCCGCTTCAGGTGGCGCGAGGGAAAGCGGCGAACTTTGCCTGGGGGCAGACGCCCTATGGCGCACGCCAGCAGCGGCCCGAACGTCAGTTCCTGTTGACAGGCAGCCGCGCCCAATTCGAAGACGAGGGCCGCTGGGTCGAGGCGCGGCCCGATCTTGCGACTGGCGGGGTCAGCTGGGGCTGGATCAAGGCGTTCGCGCAAAGCGAACGCGCGCTGGAGGCGCTTCCACTCGAAGCCGTGGACGTTCCGGTGATGATGCTCCTGGCGGCGAAGGAGCGGCTGGTGGACAACAAGATCGCGATGAAAGTCGCCGCACGTTTGCCGCATTGCGAGCGCCACGTTGTGGAAGGGGCTGCGCATGAGCTCCTGCGGGAGGCTGAGCCGGCGCGGCAACAGGCCCTCGCGAAAGTCCGCGCTTTTGCATTACAGGTGCTTCCATGACCCAGTTCGACATTGCCATCATCGGGGCAGGCATCGGCGGCGCTTCGCTCGCCTACACGCTGGCAAGCCGCGCACCCGCGCTGAAGCTTCTTGTCCTCGAAGCAGAGGAACAACCCGGCTATCACACCACCGGGCGCTCCGCAGCCTTCTATGCCGAAACATACGGAGGCCCTTCGGTGCAGCCGCTCACGTCCGCGTCCAAAGCCTTCTTCCATTGTCCTCCCAAGGGCTTTTCCGATACCGCGATTGTGTCCCCGCGCGGCGCTTTGCACATCCGCCACGCCGATGCGCCGGGCACACTCGCCACTCTCGAAGCGGAGTTTGAGGCCGGCCGCGTTGCCCACCAGCGTCTTGGGCCCGACGGTATCCTGAAGCTCGTCCCCCAGCTCCGCGAAGAATGGGCACAGACCGCTATATGGGAGCCCGGCTGCGCCGACATCGACGTTGCCGGCCTGCACCAGTCCTATTTGCGGGCCGCCAGGCGCGCGGGCGCAACGCTTGCCACCAACGCCCGCGCGCTCTCGATGAAGCGCACGGGCGGGCTGTGGCAGATCGCAACGCCTGCGGGCGATTTCACCGCATCCACGATCGTCAACGCGGCCGGTGCGTGGGCGGATGAAGTGGCAGGCTTTGCAGGTGTCCGCCCCATCCATATCCAGCCGCTTCGGCGCACCATCGTCGTCACCGAGGTGCGCCCCGATGCGCCGGCTGACCTTCCGGTGGTGATGGACGCGGGCGGCTCGCTCTACTTCAAGCCCGACGCCGGGCGCCTGTGGATATCCCCGCACGACGAGACGCTGGACATCCCGCACGATGTTCAGCCAGACGAGATGGACATGGCCGTCGCCCTCGATCGCTTCGAGCAGATGTGCGACTGGCCGATCCGCCGCCTCGCCTCCAAATGGGCCGGGCTCCGCAATTTCGCGCCAGACAGGCTGCCGGTTCTGGGTGCAGATGCAGACCAGCCGGGCTTTCACTGGTGCGCGGGGCAGGGCGGGTGGGGTATCCAGACAGCGCCCGCTGCCAGCGAAATCGGCGCGGCGCTTCTGCTGGGCCTGGCGCCGCCGGCCGAATATGCCGGCATCGATTCCAGCCTCTATGATCCGGCCCGCTTTCGCTGAAGCGCGCCAGGTGCCGGGCTCCCTCTTTCGCAACCGCGCTGAAATCGGCTAGCTGGTCGGAGCGTCCGGCGCGTCGGCTTGTCACACACACAAGATATGGTAAGGTTTCCACCTGCATGGTCAAGATGTTGAAAGTCTCGCTTCTTTTCGTGGCGCCGCTCGCGATCATCGCGTGCGACTCGGGCACATCCACAGCCGCGCCCGCCGCAAAGACCGGCGTCGGGTCCGGGGTAGCAGCCAGCGCGACCCTGAAGGACTGGACAACCACGGTCGTTTCCACGCCCGAAGGTGGGTTCCGCATGGGCAACCCCGATGCCAAGGTGAAGATCGTGGAGTTCGCAAGCTTCACCTGCTCCCATTGCCGGGATTTTCACAAGGAATCGGCCGCGAACTTCAAGCCGAACTATGTGAAAACGGGGAAGGTCTCGCTGGAATACCGCCCCTTCATGCTGAACGTGTATGATTTTGCCGCCACCAAGCTCGCCATGTGCGAAGGGCCGGACCGCTTCTTCACCTGGGCCGATCAGCTCTTCACCAACCAGGAAGCATGGGTCACGCCGTTCACCAAGCTGACCGATGCCGACATCGAACCGCTGAAGACGCTGCCGCCCGAGCAACAGGTCGCAGGGCTTGCTGTGGCCGGAGGCCTGCATGATTTCGCAAAACCCCGGGGCCTTCCGCGCGCCAAATTCGATGCCTGCATGTCCGATGGGAAGACGATGCAGCGGTTGACAGCCCAGCAGCAGGCCGCCAGCGAACAGTATCAGATCCAGGGCACACCCACCTTCCTGCTCAATGGCAAGAAGGCCGAAGGGGTCACCACCTGGGCGGCGTTGAAGCCGCTGATCGATGCGGCGCTCTGATGGCGGCTGGGTGATACGGTTACGCCGGGGATGAAGTTCGACAAGCTCCGGCTTTCGGGCTTCAAGTCCTTTGTCGAGCCCGCCGAGCTGCACATCCGCGACGGCCTGACCGGCATCGTCGGCCCCAACGGCTGCGGCAAATCGAATCTGCTCGAAGCATTGCGCTGGGTGATGGGGGAAAGTTCGGCCCGCAGCCTGCGTGTCGCGTCCGGCGGCGCTGGCATGGACGATGTGATCTTTGCTGGTACCGCAAAGCGTCCTAGCCGCGATCTTGCCGAAGTGCGCCTGACGCTCGACAACCGCAGCCGCCGCGCGCCGGCGGAATTCAACGCAGACGAAAGCCTCGAAGTCTCACGCGGGATCGCCCGGGGTGAGGGTTCAACATATTCGCTCAACGGGCGCGAAGTGCGCCTGAAGGATGTGCAGCTGCTGTTTGCCGACGCGGCCACCGGCGCGCATTCGCCCGCGCTCGTCAGCCAGGGCCGGGTCGCGTCCATCATCAACGCCAAGCCACAAGAGCGCCGCCAGCTGCTGGAGGAAGCCGCGGGCGTCTCCGGCCTCAACGTCCGCCGCCGCGACGCCGAACTTCGCCTTCGGGCCGCTGATGCCAACCTGCTCAGGCTCGATGATGTGATGAAAGCGGCCGAGGCGCAGGCTTCGGGTCTTCGCCGCCAAGCCAAATCCGCCGAGCGCTATCGAGCGCTTTCCGACCGAATTCGCGCCAGCGAAGCCGCTCTGCTTCGCCTGCAATGGGCAGCTGCCATTGCCGCCCTGCAACAAGCAGAGCGCAACCTCCGCGAAGCAGACGCCGTGCTGAACGAAGCCGTGCAGGCGTCTGCTCGCGCAGCGACCGCCCAAGCAGACGCTGCATCCGGCTTGCCCCCAAAGCGACAAGCCGAGGCGGCGGCAGCCGCCACGGTACAACGCCTGTCGACCGAGCGGGCAACGCTGGTTGCCGAACGCGCCGGTATCGTCCAGCGCTTGCGCGATCTGGCGGGCGCGCTGGACAATGCCGCAGCCGATGCCGACCGGGAGCGCGCCCGCGCGCGCGATTCGGCCGCAACGCAGGCCCGCCTGAACGAGGAGCTTGCCGCCCAGCAGGCCGGACAGGCCGAAGCAGAGGCCGCTACAGGCCCGCAGGCCGAGGACGTGCGCGCAGCAGAGGCCGCTGCAACCGAAACCGAGCGCGCGCTGGCAACCGTTGTTGAAGCCCATGCCGCGCTTCTGGCCGAAGCCCGCAGTGTCCGGGCGCAGGCCGAGGCTGCCCGGGGCCGTGCCGACAGGCTTGAGGGGGAACGCAGGCGGCTGGAGGCAGAGTTGCAGCGGCTGCTGGCCGGCGGATCTGGCACCGTGCTTGATGGACAGCTGGAACAGGCGGAAGCAGCGCTCCAGGCCCGAACGGCGGACGCAGAGGCCGCAGCCGCTGCCATCGCAACCGCCGAACGCGAAGCCCATGCGGCCCGGCAGGCAGCCGACGCCGTCGAACGCGCGCTTGCGTCTGCCCGAAGCGAAGTGGCCAGCCTGGAGGCAGAAGCCTCAGCGCTGGAGCGCCTGCGGACGGCCAAGCAGGGCCCAGCCAATGCCGCCGCCCGCGCCGCCATCGCGGCCGAACCGGGCTTTGAAGCGGCCGCTGCCGCTGCCTTAGGGGATGATCTCAACGCCGCGCTGGGTGCACCCGAAAAGCCGGCGCGCCACTGGCTGCGCGTGATGGGGTTCGATTCGGATCCGAAGCTTCCGGCGGGATGCCGGCCCCTCGCGGATGCGGTAACGGCCCCGCCGGAACTGGCGCGAAGGCTCGCGCAGGTCGGTGTGGTCGAAACTGCACCCTCAGCTGCCGCCATTGCGGCTCTGCGGCCCGGTCAGCGCCTTGTCGGCAGAGATGGCTGGATGTGGCGCTGGGATGGCTTCGTGGCGCCACCGGGCGGGCAGGCCACCGCGGTTGCCGAAATGCTGGCGCAAGACAACCGCCGCCGCGAGATCGCGCAAAGCCTGGAGGCCCCCCGCCAGCGCCTTTCCGCCGCCCAGGATGAGCTCGCCCAGCAGAAGGCGACTCTGGCGGCGGGCCAGCAGGCCGAGCGGCTGGCCCGCACCGCGCGCAGCGAGGCCGAGCGCTTGCGGGACCAGATTTCCGGCCGCCTCCAGGGCCTTCGTTCGGCACAGGCGCAGTCAGCCGCCCGGGCGAGTGCGATGCAGGCCTCGATCGAACGGCTTGCAGCTGAAGGCGCAAGTGCCAGCGCCGAGGCCGGGGAAGCCGCTTCTGCGATAGCGGCCCTGCCGGATGCCAGCGCTGCCGCGCAGACCGTTGCCGATGCCCGGTCGACAGCCGAGCGCACCCGCGCCCTTCTGGCCCAGGCCCGTGCCCAGGCCGCCGCAGTGGAGCGCAGCCTTGCCGAAGCAACCGCACGGATCGCGCGCCTTTCGCGCGAAATTGCAGACTGGCAAACCCGGGATCGAGATGCCTTGTCAACGACCGATGCGCTCGCGGGGCGGATCGACAAGCTGACCGCCGAACGCGCCGCGCTGGTTGCAGAGCCCGAGGCTCTTGATGCCCGTCTTGTGTTGCTGGACCGCGAGATCGGGGCGGCCGAAGCATCGCGAACGGCCGCCGCCGAAGCCGTCATGGCGGCGGACCTCTCACAGTCAGATCTCGATCGGGCTGCGCGAATGGCGGATGCGTCCGTGGCAGACGGCCGGGAAACCCGCGCGACGCTGGCGGCCCGCACCGAACAGTTGCGTGAAAGGGTCGCGGGCATCATTGCGGACGCGCAGGAGCGGTTCGGCCAATCGCCTGCAGCGCTAGAGGCCCCCGACGCCACATCGCCCGACCAGCTTGAGAACGGCCTGCTGGCGATGCGGACCGAGCGCGAGCGAATCGGCATCGTGAACCTCCGTGCCGATATCGAGCTCGAAGCGCTGGAATCTGGCCTGGCCCTGCAAAAAGGCGAGCGCGACGCGCTGGAAACCGCGATCAACCGGCTTCGGGGCTCCATTGGCACACTGAACCGCGAAGGCCGCGCCCGGCTCATGATTGCCTTCGCCGAAGTGGATCGGCATTTCCGGGACCTGTTTGTTACCCTGTTCGGCGGCGGCTCGGCAGAATTGCAGATGATCGAAAGCGACGATCCACTGGAAGCTGGTCTCGACATTCGGGCTCAGCCGCCGGGCAAGAAGTTGCAGTCGCTGTCGCTGCTGTCGGGTGGAGAACAGGCGTTGACCGCGATTGCCCTGATCTTCGCGCTGTTTCGCACGAATCCGGCCCCCATCTGCGTTCTCGACGAAGTCGATGCTCCGCTCGATGATGCCAATGTCGAACGTTTCACGCGGTTGTTGAAGCACATGGTCGACGCAACGGACAC
>Ga0335395_10000355_pt1 | contig 29226 bp, 18 predicted proteins | sample MAT02_FD_205744 | JGI IMG/M metagenome (GOLD analysis project Ga0335395, IMG submission 205744) | Freshwater microbial communities from Lake Fryxell liftoff mats and glacier meltwater in Antarctica - MAT-02 (spades assembly) (version 2) ... | reverse complement strand
GATATGCTATAGATGAATTCTTAGCCCCCCCTTAGTAAGGGGGGGTTGGGGGGGTAATATTTAGCGCTACTTTATGAAATTGGTATAACAAGCAACACCCGATTTATTCAATAAATCGGGTTTTTAGTAAATCAGCTATTACAGTGAGCGATCGCCAATCTTATTTGAGACACTTTAAAATTACCACCGATCGCGCCGTCACCGGAACAGCTTTCCCCTTGGCATAAATTCGCCCTTGAGATTCAACAAATTTCGGTTCAGCAGTGTCAAGCACAGCAATCCACGGCAAACTTTGAAAGCGAGGGGGAATCACAAAATCGAGCGTCTCCCAATAAGCATTGAAAAACAACAGAAAACTATCATCAACAATCCGTTCGCCGCGAGCATTCGGCGTGGCAAGTTCTTTACCATTGAGGAAAATGCCGATCGCCTTAGCATATCCCACTTCCCACTGTTCGTCAGTCATTTCCCGGCCATCTGGGTTAAACCAAGCAATATCGCTAACTTCAGAACCGTGAATGGCGCGCCCTTGGAACCACTTACGCCGCCGAAACACCGGATGTTCGCGCCGCAAGCGGGTTAACTCGCGGGTAAATTCGAGTTGCTCGGCGTTTTTAAACTGCAATCCCCAATCCACCCAAGAGATTTCGTTATCCTGACAGTAAGCATTATTATTGCCCCCTTGAGTGCGCCCCATTTCGTCTCCAGCAACGATCATGGGGATACCTTGAGACAGCAGTAACGAAGTTAATAAATTCCGCTTTTGTCGTTCTCGCAACGCCTGCACTTCGGGATCGTCGGTTTCCCCCTCCCCAGCACAGGGGTCTGGCAGGGGTGGAAATTCTCCTTCTTCTAGCGGTTCCATCTGTTGGAATTGCACCATCGTACAGTTCCACGATCGATTGTGGTTTTCCCCGTCGCGACTGTCTTCGCCGTTAGCTTCGTTGTGTTTCTCGTTGTAGCTGACCAGATCGTGCAGGGTAAACCCGTCGTGGGCGGTGATAAAGTTGATGCTGGCATGGGGTCGCCGTCCGTTAGTTTCGTACAAATCGGAACTTCCGGTAAAGCAGTAGGCAAACTGAGAAAGGGTTTCGTCGGTTCCCCGCCAAAAGTCGCGCATGGTATCGCGGTAGCGACCGTTCCACTCAGACCACAGCAAGGGAAATTTTCCGACTTGATAGCCGCCTTCGCCGATGTCCCAGGGTTCGGCGATTAACTTCACATCGCACAAAACCGGGTCTTGGTGGATGATGTCGAAAAAGGCGGCAAAGGTATCAACGCGATCGGTTTCCCGTGCTAAAACCGTCGCCAAATCGAAGCGGAACCCATCGACGTGCATTTCCAACACCCAATACCGCAAGCTGTCCATAATCAGCTTCAACACTTGGGGATGGCAGATATTGAGGGAGTTGCCGCAACCGCTAAAATCCATGTAGTAGCGGCGATTGTCTTCCACTAGGCGGTAGTAAACGGCGTTGTCGATGCCGCGAAACGAGATGGTCGGGCCCATGTGGTTTCCCTCTCCGGTGTGGTTGTAGACCACATCGATAATCACCTCAATGCCAGCAGCGTGCAGGGCTTTGACCATTTCCTTAAATTCATTCACCTGTTCGCCGGTGTCGCCGCTGGCGCTGTAGCTGGAGTAAGGTGCGAAATAGTTGATCGAGTCGTAACCCCAGTAATTACGCAGTCCCTTGGCTTCCAGAAAGCCCGGACAGCCGATGAATTGGTGGACTGGGAGGAGTTCGACAGCGGTAATTCCCAAGGATTTGAGATGGTCGATGGCGGCGGGATGGGCGAGTCCGGCGTAGGTTCCCCGTAAGGGTTCGGGAATGTCGGGATGCAGTTGGGTAAAGCCTTTGACGTGCATCTCGTAGAGGATGGTTTTGTGCCAAGAAAGTTGTGGCTGAGTGTCGCCTTCCCAGTCGAAGGATTCATCGATGACGACGGCTTTGGGGATTAAATGAGAATCGTCTAATGCGCTGTAGGATAAGTCTTCGGCTTCGTCGTCCCAGTCATAACCGAAGAGTTCCCGTCCGTGATCCACAGACCCGGCGAGTGCTTTGGCGTAGGGATCGATCAGGAGTTTGGCGGGGTTGAAACGATGTCCTGCAGCGGGATCGTAAGGCCCGTGGACGCGAAAGCCGTATTGCTGACCGGGTTTGATGCCGGGAATGTAGCAGTGCCAAATGAAGTTGTAGACTTCAGTCAGCGGCACTCGGGTTTCCCACCCTTTTTCGTCGAACAAGCACAATTCGACTGCTTTCGCGTTTTCGGAAAATAGGGCAAAATTAGTGCCTTGACCGTCCCATGTTGAACCCAAGGGATAGGGTTTACCGGGCCAAAGTTTTAATTCCATAGAACCTAGAGTTGTAATTTTCTTTAAATTGAACAATCAATCATCAGACTTGTAGCAAAAAGCCTTTCATATCCTGGACGATCGCTCACCATAACAAAAACAGTTTGTAGTGCGGACGACCGTCCGCTTTTTGACGGACTGAAGTCCGCACTACGAACCTTGCTTGTTGCGATCGATCCTCCAGGATATCAATGCTAGGCAAGATGTCTGCTGTTTACAGACTTTTTCGGAGAAAACTATTTAACTTGATAGAGAATAAAGCTTTGATGCGGAAGGCTGACCTCGGCTTGCCCTGTAAGTTTTTCGGGCAAAGTCGAACCGTCCCCCATCCACTGAGGATCGGATGAGTCTAAGACTTTTTGCCAGTTTCCTTCTGGTAGTACAAGTTTAGTTTTTTGTGTGGTATCGCTGAAATTGAAGATTGCTAAGACTTGACTGTCGTCAACGCTTCTGATCAGGGTAATGATTTTTTCACCGTCAAAACTGTTAATATCAATGCTTTGGCGATCGCGACACTTCAATGCAGGAATTTCTTTGCGAAGTTTAATCAGGGTTCGATACAACTCTAACAAGACTTTCTGCTTGCCTTCGCGCCGTTTTTCCCAATTAAGCTTTGATTGCAAAAAAGTTTTCGGGTCTTGTACGTCCGGCGGTTCTCCTGTGTGGTGAAATTCTTTGAACTCGGCTTTTCTTCCCTGGCGAACCGACTCGACTAAATCTGGATCGCCGTGGCTGACAAAATACAGAAATGGCGCTTCTTCACCGTACTCTTCCCCCATAAATAATAAAGGAATGTAAGGAGAAAGCAAGACCGTGCCGGCCGCCAATTTGAGTGCTTCAAACGACACCAAATGTGCAAGCCGTTCGCCTAACATTCGGTTGCCCACTTGGTCGTGATTTTGGCAACAAACCACGAATTGAGCCGGGTCGAAATCTCCCGCCGGACTGCCGTGGTAGCGCTGCCGAAATTCCGAATATTCTCCTGCATAAGCAAATCCTTCTTGCAAGACTTTCACTAGGGTTCTGAACTCGCGAAAATCTTGGTAATAACCTCGGTCTTCCTTGGTAATCAGGCTGTGCAAACAGTGGTGAAAATCATCGCACCATTGGGCATTGAGATCGTAGCCGCCTTTGCTGGGAGGATTGATAATCCGAACGTCGTTGAGGTCGCTTTCAGCAATCAAATAAAACGATCGACCTTGCTGTTTGGAAAATTCTCCGGTTTTTTCGGCTAACTCGGCTAAAAAGTGCTTGGCGGAGAAGTCGTAAATCGCGTGAATGGCATCTAACCTCAGCGCATCAATGTGACAATCACGAAACCAGTAGAGGGCATTTTCGATAAAGAAATTGCGAACGCCATCGCTGCAAGCATCATCAAAGTTGATGGCGTTTCCCCAAGGGGTACGATATTTATCGGTAAAGTAGGGGGCAAAATTCGAGGTATAGTTGCCTTCGGGGCCCAGGTGATTGTAGACGACATCTAGGACAACGGCCAAGCCTTTTTTGTGGCAAGCATCGACTAGGGTTTTCAAGCCGTTAATGCCGCCGTAGGAGGATTGAACGGCAAAGGGATATACGCCATCGTAACCCCAATTGCGATCGCCCGGAAACTGCGCCACGGGCATAATCTCGATCGCGTTAACTCCCAATTCTTTCAAGTCATCGAGACGGGCAATCATTACCTCGAATGTTCCTTCTTCGGTAAACGTGCCTACGTGTACCTCGTACATAATATAGTCTGCCAGAGCAATCCCTTGCCAGTCGGCATCGTTCCAAACAAATGCGCTTTGATCGACTACTTCTGAGGGGTTGTGAACGCCTTGGGGTTGACTGTAGGATGCTGGATCTGGTCGCGTTGTCTTTCCATCTAGTTGATAGGTATAAAGCGTACCAGGAGACGCTTGGGCTGTGACTTTCCAATATCCTCTTCCTTCTTTTTGCAGGGGAATGAGTTGTGGTTTTGGTGCTGTGATTTGGACGGCTACATCTTGTAACAAGGGGGCCCATACCGTAAATTCACAGCAATTATTTCCCAAATACGTTGCGCCAATTCTCATATTTACTGATTGATTCCATGTAACATCATATTTTTTATCCAACTTAACGATTCTATTTTTTTAATAAATTATTCGATCGTTTTTTGGATGCCAGCCGCAGGCGTTATCCTCGAAGTATGTTCCAACATCGGGATCGTCTATCCCAATTTGCTTCGATTTTTCAGACCTTTCCTGGCGGCTTGACAGAAGTATAACAGTAAGCTGGCTGTTTGCCAAGCGATCGTCGATATTATCCTCTCTCTCAACAGAGCGTTATCACCTCAACAAACCCTAGATTAGAGCGAGTTTCAGCAAAATTGAGATGGGATATTAGCTTTTTTCCAGCCCTAATTTTATTTTTTAGCTGGATACACCATAAGTTGAGCGACACGATCATCTGCCAAATGTATGATATTTGACAGACAAAATGGCGATCGTCCTCTACAATTACCGACGGTCAGGGAGCATCTCAGTTTTGTATTTATAGTGCGAGCACCTCAAGAGTTCGCGTATTGTACAATACGCGAACTCGCGACAGCTCGCACTCAAAGAAAAAATGCTTTTTACAAAAATGAGATGCTCCCCGGTCAGGGAGCATCAAGCCAGCTTTTAGATCGTTTCCGATAGCATCGGAATTACTTATTTTAATCATTGATAGTGCCCTCGCCGCTGGCGATCGACTTCGCGAGTTCTTAGGATCGAAAACTTAATAACTTAAGCATCTCCTACAGTCCTCTCTCCTGTAAGTTGCGAGATCAAAGGAGGCAGAGCCTCCAGATCTGCATTACCAGGCAGAGCCTGGTAACGAGCAAATTCCGATGCTACGGGATTTGATATTATAGGGCATCCCCGAGTCTGCGATCGATCGCAGACTCGGTTTCGCGCGATCGCGAGTATTGTACAGCTCGCACTCTTAATGCTTTCGGGAGATGCTCCCCAATTTATGCAGATATTTTTGGCCGGGGTGAACTCGCGAAAGCACTCAAAGAAATGCTGCTAAGCCGGAGATGCACCCTTGCATTCAAACTTGGTTTGGCGAATCAAATTAATTATAAAATACTGTGACAAATTGGGTGCTAAATGAGCTTGAGAATCTGCGGCAACCGCCAAATCAAAACTCTGCCGGGACTGGCCACTCGTCCTACGCCTTCGCGAGTCAGAGAAGCTTTGTTTAATATTTGGCAGGGGACGATCGCAGATTGCAGGTGGCTTGACATTTGTACCGGCAGCGGCTCGATGGGCGCAGAAGCTTTGTGTCGGGGGGCGGCGAGTGTTACTGGCATCGAACAGTCGGCGAAAGCTTGTGCGATTATTCATGAAAACTGGGAGAAAGTAGCAGACTCGTCCCAAACATTCCAAATCCTGCGGGGAAACGCGATGGCAAAATTGGCGGCGCTGGGAGGACAGCAGTTCGATCGCATTTACTTCGATCCGCCCTACGCCAGCGACTTGTACGAACCTGTGTTAAACGCGATCGCCAGCCAAGAAATGCTAGCACCAAACGGCGAAATCGCCGTCGAACACAGCCCGGAGCGATCGACACAACCGATTCCCGGCCTAGAAATTTGCCGCCAAAAAATATACGGCAATACAGCATTAACTTTCTATGCCCCAATACGGTTCGGATAAGAATACCGGGCGGTTTCAACCGCCGTCTTATCTAAAAGTTATGCCCTTGAGTCCGATACAAATTTTTCCCGAAAAGTTAAACTTTGTGCGTAGGTTGACAGGGTACGTTACCTGATAAATCCCCGAAATAAATCAAGTTTACGCTGAAAATAAAGACTTTCAGTTGTAACATGAACGCAAAGTGTGAGTGTGAATAGTCCTAAAGGAGTGAATATGGTTCAGACACCTTCGCGCCATCGCGGCAGCGAGTTTCCGGCTGTTAATTCAGCAAGCCCAGTCAAACGCGATACGATTCTGCTGGGAGATAGCGCCCCGCTGCCAAATACAAAACTCTTCGGCACAGACGGCATTCGCGGGAAAGTGGGAGAATTGCTGACAGCATCCCTAGCGCTGCAAATTGGCTTCTGGGCTGGGCAAGTTCTCCGCCAAAATGCCCCCAACCAGGGCCCTGTGATTTTGGGGCAAGACAGCAGGAATTCTAGCGATATGCTGGCAATGGCACTGTCTGCGGGTTTGACGGCGGCCGGTTTAGAAGTGTGGAATTTGGGCTTGTGTCCGACTCCCTGCGTTGCTTATTTGGCAAGCATTTCGGATTCTGTCGGCGGTGTGATGATTTCGGCTTCTCACAATCCCCCTGAAGATAACGGGATTAAGTTTTTTGGCTCAAACGGCTCTAAGCTGTCGCAACAGTTGCAGGAACAAATCGAAGCGGGAATCCGGGGGGCTAAGGTTCCGGTTGCTAGTTTTGCTTTGGGACACCACTACCACCGCCAGGAGTTGGTGAAAGATTATGCTGCTTCTCTCTCTGATTCGCTGCAAGAGATGAATTTGTCGGGAATGCGGGTGGTTTTGGATTTGGCTTGGGGGGCGGCGGCTGGTTTAGCGCCGCAGGTATTTGAGCAAATGGGGGCGGATGTGATCTGTTTGCACAACTCTCCAGATGGCGATCGCATTAATGTTAACTGCGGTTCTACTCATCTCGATAGTTTGCAAGCGGCGGTTTTGGAACACAATGCCGATGTGGGATTTGCTTTTGATGGCGATGCCGATCGAGTTTTGGGTGTTGACAACAAAGGTCGATCGATTGACGGCGATTACATTCTTTATCTGTGGGGCCGGCAGTTGCGCGCCTCCGAACAATTACCGTCCAATTTAATTATTTCTACTGTAATGGCTAACCTGGGCTTCGAGCGAGCTTGGGAAAAATTGGGGGGAAAACTAACTAGAACGAACGTGGGAGATCAGCACGTTCACGCTGAAATGCAGCGCACCGGTGCGATGTTGGGCGGCGAACAGTCGGGACACATTCTTTGTCCGCATTTCGGTATTAGTGGCGATGGTTTGCTGACTGCTTTGCATATAGCTTCGCTGGTGCGCCAATCCGGGGAATCTTTAGCGCAATTGGTCAGCGGCAGTTTCCAAACTTATCCGCAGTTGCTGGTAAATGTGCGGGTGGACGATCGGGAAAAACGCCTAAAATGGCACGAGTGCGAAATTTTGCAAGGGGCGATCGTCCGTGCTAAAACTGCAATGGGAGAACAGGGACGAATTTTGGTTCGCGCTTCTGGCACTGAACCTCTAATCCGAGTTATGGTAGAAGCTGCCAGCGCCGAATTGGCTAATTTCTGGACTGATAATTTGGTGTTGGCAGTTCAGAAATACCATTCTCTTTGATCTGAAGGAAGAAGGAAGAAGGAAGTTCGGCAACGGATTCGCTCCACGGATGTAACGGATTTCAGTCCGATGGAAGAAGGAAGAAGGAAGAAGGAAGAAGGAAGAATAAAAATTATAGAGATGCAGTCTCTTGGTTTAAAACTAATTTCTGATCCTGCTTTGATATTCCTGCTTTGATATTCCTTCTTCTATTTTCCTTATTCTTCAAATCTCAAATTTCAAATCTCAAATTGAATATTTTGGCGGCAAGTGCCATGATGATTTCTGTTGTGATACCCACCTACAATCGCGAGCAACCCCTGCGAGAGACACTGGCTGATACGATCCGGCAAAATTACGATAATTTTGAAGTGCTGGTAATCGATCAAACTCACACCCACGAATTGGAAACTCAGGTTTATTTAAACGAATTGGCAAATGCGGGAAAAATTAGGTGGTTTCGGGTAGATTGGGCGAGTTTACCAGGTGCTCGAAATTATGCAGTGCGGCGCGCAGTTGGAGAAATTATTTTATTTATTGATGATGATGTACAATTGCCAGATGGTTTCTTGGCGGCTCACGCTGGCAATTATTTACAAAAACCTGATGTGGGATGTGTGGCGGGCAGGGTTTTTGACAGAATGAAACTGGATAATTCTCTCAGTGGTTTGGCGATCGAATATTTGCCTCCCGAAGCGATGGATGCAGCCGTTGCTTGGTATTTTATCGATTTGGTGCATACGGTACAACCGCAGCAGGTGCTCTCGGCTAGAGGCTGCAATATGTCGTTTCGCAGGCGGGTTTTTGCTGAGTGGGGTTTGACGTTTGATGAGCGGTTTGCGGGGAGTGCTGTGCGAGAGGAGTCGGATTTTTGTTTGAGATTGCGATCGACTAACATGAAAATTTGGTACGATCCTGATGCCTGTTTAGTTCACTTGGGGGAGGAGAGCGGCGGATGTCACGATGTCAGTACGCGATCGATCGCATATCAAATCACATTTTATCACAACCACTTCCTCATGGGATTGAAAAATTTAACAGCCTTTCAATGCCTGCGATTTTTCGCCAAACTCTTTGACTGCCAAGTTTTGGGCAATCCGCCTTGCCATAAAAGCCGATCGCCCCTTAAAATAATCCTGAGACTTACTTTTTATCTCCTCGGCTTGATTAGCGCCATCAATACATTAATTCAGTCCCTCTGGAACGACGGACAAATTTACACCCATCAAGACAAAAAAGCTTAATGATATCATTGCAAATGCAGCGCAGAGAAGTGAAGCAATCGCAGAGGCTGCGGGTAGCACAATCCTTCTCAATCAATAACGAACATAAATTTTCAATACCTATTCTTCCCTCTTCCTTCTTCCTTCTTCCCTCTTCCTTCTTCCTTCTTCCAAACAATGAGAATTCTGGTCGCCAGCCACACATATATAGTTGACATCAATCGCGAAAAATTCAAAATATTAGCCCACCTAGAACCAGACATTCAAGTAACAGTTATAGTGCCGCGACGCTGGAAACCCGGAGGCGTACAAAATAAAATCATCAAAACCGAATTCTATCAACAAGGTTCATTTAAAGTAGTTCCCCTATCAAATTACAGCCAAAACAATCAAGGATTGTTAACATTTGGCCCAGATTTAATTAAAATATTACAAGAATTTAGACCGCAGATTATCCAAGTCGAACAAGGTTCAAAGTCCCTAGCTTGCGCTCAGCTAATATTACTAAATAAATTGCTAAAATTGCAAGCAAAAAATATATTATTTACCTGGTGGAATCTGCCTTATAAATTGAACTGGCCCGTTTCATTATTAGAAAATTACAATTTCAATCACACCGACGGAATTATTGCAGGGAACCTAGACGGAGCGAAAATTTTGCGCGACCGCGGCTATCAAGGTGCAATGAAAGTAATGCCGCAACTCGGAGTGGATGAAACTTTATTTTTACCTACTGGTAAAGACGCTGATTTGTCCAAAAAATTCGGCATTAAACCGACAGATTTTGTGGTAGGATTTGTCGGCAGATTTGTTGAAGAAAAAGGACTGCTAACTTTAGCAGAAGCCTTGGTACAATTAAAAGAACGCTCTTGGAAATGGCTGTTAGTAGGACAAGGAAAATTGCAGGCGCATCTCGCCGAAAAATCTAGAGAATGGGGAATCAGCGACAGAATAATCTGGGTAGAAAGCGTTTCTCACGAAAGAATCCCTCCCTATATTAACTTAATGAACTGTTTGGTATTGCCGTCGCAAACGAGCTATAAATTCAAAACTTTAACTGCTGTGGGTTGGAAAGAACAATTCGGTCATGTTTTAATCGAAGCGATGGCTTGTAAAATTCCAGTTATCGGTTCCGACTGCGGGGAAATTCCCCACGTCATCGGCGATGCGGGGTTAGTCTTCCCGGAGGGAAACGCGGGGATTTTGCGAGATTGTTTGCAGCAATTGATGGAGCGGCGGGAGTTTGCTGCTGATTTGGGCGATCGGGGTTATCATAGAGCGATGAGCAATTATACAAATAAAGCCTTAGCTGAGCAGTTATTAGATTTTTACAAAGAATTGTTGTAAATTCTAAATAAATCCACCTAATTAAACGTAAAATACAGCTCGCGCTCAAACTTGCTGTAGATGTCTTCTTCTGTCGCGACGATAAATCAAGCCTCCTTCCTTCTTCCTTCTTCCTTCTTCCTTCTTCCTTCTTCCTTCTAATTAGCAGTATAATGCAAGTGTCAAATAAAAACTGTGGTAAATGTCTATTCCTTCCGAGATACGACCTTTGGTTAACGAACTATACCAGGTACTAGACGATACCGAGCGCCAAGCAACCCTGGGACTTTTTGCACTTAGAACAGCAATGTCTCTGTTTCCTGAAAATGAAATACTGATGCAATACTTTTCTTCCATCACTAACTTTCAATTCTGCGTAGCAGGTACTCGCTTACAAGCAGAGAACATTGTGAGCAATATATTGCTGGCTGGTGTTCCCGACGAAGATGTTCAAAAAGCCGGAGATTATTTAGCAGCCTTGCTACATATAGCTCCAGAAGTTAAAATTATGATCGAAAAAGTAATTGAAAAATTAGAGGCATTACCATGAAACAATTACCAGATGAAAGCGTACTCCTAGAAATTCTTGAAATTGTGAAATCCACTGAAGCTAAAGCCAGTGAAATGTATGAATTTTCTAAGCAAATATCTCATAATACCCAAATTCAAGCCACAAAAAGAGAGGAATCTCAACAGCTAAAGGGGCAGCCCTTTCCAGATAATTAAATTTGTCATGGGAGAGGTTGGTATGTTGATTTAAAAAACGATCCTCCATGCGAATTATCCAAATTATTCCCTCAATTTCCCTCGTCTACGGCGGCCCGAGTCAAATGGTATTGGGACTTTCGGCCGCCCTAGCTTCCCAAGGCGTTGATGTCACAATTATCACCACAGATTCTAATGGAGATATCGGTCAATCTCCCTTAGATGTGCCGTTAAATCAACCAATCAAACAAAACGGTTATCAGATTATTTATTTCCGCTGCTATCCCTTCCGCAGATATAAGTTTTCTCTCTCGTTATTGCAGTGGTTCAATCAAAATGTACGGCAATTTGACCTCGCTCACATTCACGCTTTGTTCTCGCCAGTAACTACTTGCGCTGCTAGAATTGCTAGAAATCGCCAGTTACCGTATATTCTTCGTCCCTGCGGTATGCTTGACCCGGCTGATTTGCAGAAAAAAAAGTGCTTGAAACAGATTTATGCTGCACTTTTAGAACGTCCTAATTTAGCAGGTGCTGCTGCGATTCATTTCACTAGCAAGCGAGAAGCTAACATCTCAGAAAGATTTGGTTTGGCTAGCCCAGGCGAGATAGCTGTGTCACAAGATTTTGTGTTACAAAATAGTACAAATAAGATGGCTGTTTCACAAAATTGTTTGCCACAAGATTTGGTGATTCCCTTGGGGGTTAAAGCAGCTTTTTATTCTGATTTATTGCGGAATTCTCAAGTACCAGTCGTATTATTTATGTCGCGGATTGAACCAAAGAAAGGATTAAATTTGCTGATTCCTGCTCTAGAAAGTATTTTAGCGGACGGCATAAACTTTAATTTTATTTTAGCAGGTTCCAATCCCCAAAATGCTGATTATGAAACAAAAATTAAACAACAAATACAAAATTCAAGTTTAGGAAAATTTACCACAATCACGGGTTTTGTTAGCGGTGATGCAAAAGTTGCACTGTTAAGAAAGGCTGACTTATTTGTGTTGCCTTCTTATTACGAAAACTTTGGCATTGCTGTTGCAGAAGCGATGGCGGCTGGTGTACCTGTTGCTATTTCCGATCGCGTACAGATTTCCGAAGACATCCAGCAAGCAGAGGCGGGCTGGGTTGCTCCTCTGGAAGTAGGGGCGATCGCACAGGCGATCGCACAGGCATTACTCGCACCAGAGGAGCGCCAGCGCAGGGGATTGAATGGCAGGGAGTATGCTAAAAAGTATTATAACTGGGAAAATCTCGCCCGACAAACCATCGATGCTTACCAGCACATTTTGTCATCTATTAACTAATATGATGTCCGGTAAATTAGCATAACAAAAACCGTTCGTAGTACGGACTTTAGTCCGTTTTTAGGGAGCGGACTAAAGTCCGCACTACGAACCAATTTTATCGTTTTCTATTGAGCGGACACGATATAAATTATAGATGATTCGGCGGTTAAAACCGATTCTAGACAAACGAATCCCGCCTCCGCAGGCTAAAGAGTAAAGAGGGTATCAATCCCGGATTTGGTATCATCCCCAATCTAAAATTTAAAACTTGTTCTGAGCGAAGTCGAAGAATCTAAATTCTAAAATGGTATTACCTTTTACTTCTTTTCGTGAATTTCAGGATTAACTCTTTCTAAGGTAACGCCGTAAATAGTCTGATTTTTTTGACCTGAGTTGTGTTTTGCAGGAGTCGATTGCAGTACCGAACCGTCAGAGGATTGCAGGTTATTGTAAAATATAAAATATTTATCGTTAGGTATTTTGCCGTCAAAACCTAGCATAAATGCAGAGACATCAATCTCGTAGCTTTGTCCGGCCTCTGTCACCTGCCAACCGAGGGCGATCGCCATTTTTTTTAAATCCGGCGCTGCTTGAGAAATATTAAATCTTTCACCCTTACTTAATTGCATTGCCATCTGCTTATTTATAAAACATAAAACTTGATACCGCTGACTTTAATATAAATTGGCATCAAAATTTATTGTTTTTAATAACACTTAATATTTGCTTGCGTATAATAGCGGGCTAGATTAAAAATATGTGCTTTTTGTAGCCAGATTTACGAAAATTTACTTACATATAATTCAATAAACTTGGGTTAAGGGCGATCGCCCCTAACCTCCCTTAAGTGGAGCAGTGTTATTGCTATTTCAGTTACAATATTTGTCAACAAAACTCTTTAATCCAGCTTGATATCCTTCTCCTACCGCCTGAAATCTCCACTCTCCATTCTTGCGATACAAGCGACCAAATTCTACAGCAGTTTCTCGCGAAAAATTATCTTCTAATTCATACCGAAAAAGTTCGCTTCCCGTATCCAAATTGCAAACCTTGATAAAACTCTTTGTGACATTGCTAAATTTTGCATTAATTTTCTGTGCTTCGTGAATAGTGACTACAAAAGTTATTTCGACTATTTCAGGATTAATTCTTTCTAAAATAACGCCATAAATAGTCTTATTCTCTTTACCTTGGTTGTTGTTTTCAGGAATTGTTTGCAGTACCGAACCGTCAGAGGATTGCAGGTTATTGTAAAATATAAAATATTTATCGTTAGGTATTTTACCGTCAGAGCCTAGCATAAATGCAGAGACATCAATCTCGTAGCTTTGTCCGGCCTCTGTCACCTGCCAACCGAGGGCGATCGCCATTTTTTTCAAATCCGGCGCTTCTTGAGAGATATTAAATCTTTCACCCTTACTTAATTGCATGGCTATGTACTTATTGGTAAAACATAAACTTTTATAGTACCAATGTTAATATTAAGTGGCACAAGAACTTTTCATTTTTAATAAAACTTAATATTTTGATTGTAGTCGCGGGCTGGATTAAAAATATGTACGGCCAGTATCCGAATTTAAGTAGGTGGGTACAAATAAACATCAGATGGGGAGGGCGGGTTTTGCCTCGATCAACTGGCTGGTATCATAGATTCTTAGCCGGCACCAGCCCCTAATCCGAATTTAAGTAGGTGGGTACAAATAAACATTAGATGGGGAGGGCGGGTTTTGCCTCGATCAACTGGCTGGTATCATAGATTCTTAGCCGGCACCAGCCCCTACAAGATACTATTGTTTTTTTGCAATGACCTACTTATTCAGATTTACTTACAAGAAAACTGGCGGAATGCAGAAAGCTCAGCGACTTTAGTCCGCTCGATGAAAGCGAGCGGGGACTTCAGTCCCCTTCAATCTTTCTTAAATTTATTCCTAAAACTACGGGAAATTTCAGCAATTGTGCTTGACTGTAATAGTCAAGGTTAAACTCCTTTGCCCGAAGTGGAAAACCGGGACTAAGACACACTTTTAGGCATAAACCGGGGGACAAAGAGCGACGATAACTCTATAAACAGTCAGGGGCTAAACAAAACAGTCCTAAATCCAGTCAACAAAATAATTTCTTTTTGTTAAGTAGGGTAGGGCATACCCGAACTCTTCTTGTCAATATCCTAGTACGCTTTTGGAGATAGACCCAAGGCGAGTGGCTGCGAATCAGGCTCGTTAATTGGTAAGTTTCTACGGTTAAAAAGTTTGAGTATTGCCTTTCATGACGCAACACTTAAAGGTCAGTCGCTGAATTAAGAATCGAGCGTGGTTTTAACCCGCTTGAGTGTCAAATAGAATTACATAAATAAAAACCGGGCTTTCTACAAAACCCGGTTTTGACAATTGAACTTAATTTAATCCTAATTTTGAGCATTTTCAGAACTAGGTGGCAGGGTGACAAAATTACCGAAAGCTGCAACGGTTGGATAGGTTTTTTTGCCCAGTTGAGTTTTGTAAATGCTGACAACGCCTAAGTTCTGACGTTCGGTTGTATTGTCGAGCAAGTGTTCGATCGAGCTCCGCTGCGAAGTCAGCAAATTTTTGCAACTGCCGATCAACGCCTCTGCAACGCCGCTCAACGCTTGAGGAACGCGAGAATCCTTACACACAGTGTTTTCCAACTCGGTTTGGAGTACGCCGGAAGCATAAGTTAGGTATTTGTCTCTCGGAGGATTTGTAAATACCATACCGGCGGCTAACACGCTTAGGGCGATCGCCACTTTTCCGACATTACCCAAAAAATTAGAATTTGGTTTGTGAGTATTCATTGGTTTATCAATAATCATTTTTTTCTTAGCTCCATTGAGTTATAAGCTTCTCTAGATTTAAACTACACGTTCTCAGAAACAGATTTCAGAAAGGAGAGGACAGTTTTTGGATTGGAGGCCCGTTGCGAGTAAGTCTCTCACTGGTTTACCTTCCTTTTACGTTTCTCCCTCCCTCAAATCCGGTAAATCTTCAACAAAACATTTAGCTGGTTCCTAGGCTCTGCCTGGGAACCAAGATCCAGAGGCTCTGCCTCGCTGCTCCTGGCGAAGAAGAGGCAGAGCCTCTGGATCTGCATCCCCAGGCTCTGCCTGGGGACGAGGAACTTAAACTTAGTTTCGTTTTGATTTTTGTCGATCGATCTCCCGCTGCAACTCTTCAATCTGACGGCGCAAAGTCTCCGTCTCGCTGTTAGGCGCTTGGGACTTCACATCAACCGCACCCTCAGCCACAGCCCGCTTGTAGTTTCCCAGCTTAATCTGGCGGTATTCCTCGGAACTGGCCCAATCTCGCAAATACCGCAGGCGTTCCACCGGGAAAGGGTGACTCAGCATCACGCCTTGGCCGCCGTTATACAGTAAAAATTTATACACTTGATTGAGATTGTCGCGATCGAGTTCTTGATAATTGTCAGACTGGCGGATAAACTCTTGCAAACTGCATTGGTCAGCATATTTACTGCTAACTCCCGCAAGTTTCATCATCGTCTTCATCACGCCGTTCAAATCATCCGTCACCAACAAAGCCGCCCTGTCTGCTGACAATTCCGCCTTACGCCGCCACTCGTAAAAAGCAAAAATTAAACCGCTGCCGACAATATTTCCCAGCCCAAAAGTCATCTCACCAATTGTCGATGCAATGCTCATCGCCCACATCGCCATTTGATTTAAAGTTGGATGCCCGCATTTAATATGTCCCAACTCGTGAGCCAGCACTACCTTGATTTCTGCCTCGTCCAACAAGTCTAAAAGACCTGTGTTTAACACTATGTAGGGCTGGTTTTTTCCGAGAGCATAGCTGTTAACGGCGGGATTTTGAGAAACAAACAAACCCGGTTCTGGAAAAATATCTAAGTCCTGCACGCACTCCCGAAAAATATGATAAATGCTGGCATATTGGCGCGGGCCGACTTGGATGCTATTTCCCATGAGGTAAACGAATTGGGGTCGTTCGTAGACAAATTCTACAAATTTGCTGGCAATTAAGTCAAATCCAGGTACGCTGCGTAATGCTGTCTCGGCTTGGCGATCGAGCGGATGCTGAAATGCTTCGCTAGAAATTCCAGTATAAGTAGGCATAGTTGTTGCAAAAGTTACATGAATAAAATCAGTATGCCTGACCGCCGGCGGTACAGACTGACACCTGACTTTTTTGGGTTCTGATTAAATACTGACAAATTAATTGGAAAATTGTGTTGAGTCGATCGACCAAACTTGCGAACACCCACAAATCCTAAAATTAACGTTAAAATTGTTTTTCTGCTACAAGGGCGATCGACAAACATCTTGCAAAGTGCCTGTGTAAGTAAATCCACCTGATTAAACGTAAAATATGGATCGCTAACAAGCTTGCTGTGTATGTCTTCTTCCTTCTTCCTTCTTCCTTCTTCCTTCTTCCTTCTACTTATCGCCTGACTCAAAAATTGGAACGTGCAAAAATGGCTATCCTGCGACTCGAAGACGGTACAACCTACACTCAACTGAGCGATATTACCCGCGAACTTGCTCCCTTAAACATTCAACTCAACAGTTGGCCTGTGGGAGATAACCCAGAAATTCGGGAATTGCTAGCCAAAGATGCGATCGACGATAATCAAAAAGAGCAAGTTCTGCAAGCCCTCGACGGCTACTTTCAACAACTTTCGGAAACCGCAGGCTATCAGTCGCGAGACTTAATTGTACTGCACCCAGACATTCCCAACCTCGACATTCTGCTGTCCAAATTCAACAAGTGCCACATCCACGCCGACGATGAAGTGCGCTACATCGTAGCAGGAGAGGGGATTTTCGGTTTTGTGCGTCCAGACGGTAGTCAAGTAGAAGTCACTGTACAGCCGGAAGAATTTATCAACGTACCGGCGAATACGGAACACTGGTTTTATTTGACTGCGGCCCGGAAAATTAAAGCTGTGCGATATTTTACCACGACAGTCGGCTGGACGCCGGAATACACGGATACGGAAATTCGATCGGGCTTAGCTATAGTATAAATATGCCAGCTAAAGATAAGTATTCGTAGGGTGTGTCGCCATGAAAAATCCCTAAATTCTACCTACAATCTCATGGCGACGCACCTTACGCGGACGATTGAAGATACCAGGTGCGTCGCTATCAGATTGTGGACTTTTTTCAGAATTTTTTCATGGCGACACACCCTACAACTTAACTATTGATACAGAAACCGCAGATATCAGGCAGATAAACACAGATGAACGCAGATAACTTTAAGATGATTTGGGAATGAGTAGTATTCGTAGGGTGTGTCGCCATGAAAAATCCCTAAATTCTACCTACAATCTCATGGCGACGCACCTTACGCGGACGATTGAAGATACCAGGTGCGTCGCTATCAGATTGTGGACTTTTTTCAGAATTTTTTCATGGCGACACACCCTACAACTACGAACCAATTTTATTAAGGTTTGTAGTGAGGACTTTAGTCCTCGGATTTTATGCGGACTGAAGTCCTCACTACGAACCAATTTTATTAAGGTTTGTAGTGAGGACTTTAGTCCTCGGATTTATGCGGACTAAAGTCCTCACTACGAACCAATTTTATTAAGGTTTGTAGTGAGGACTTTAGTCCTCGGATTTTATGCGGACTGAAGTCCTCACTACGAACCAATTTTATTGAGGTTTTTTAAATTTAAACTTACATCTAAATTTAGTGATTTGAAGATTGCAAAATACTCAAAGCAACCGCCTCCGCTACCTTAATCCCATCAATCCCCGCCGACAGGATTCCACCCGCATATCCCGCACCTTCCCCAGCAGGATAAAGACCTTCTGTATTCAAACTCTGATAATCTTCCCTGCGCTTAATCCGAATTGGTGAAGAAGTGCGCGTTTCCACCCCAGTCAAAACCGCATCATCCATCGCAAATCCTTTAATCTGTTTGTCAAAAGCCGGAAGTGCTTCGCGGATGGCTGCGATCGCATAATCCGGCAAACTATCGCTCAAATCAGCCATCACAACTCCAGGCGTATAAGAAGGCTGCACAGCACCTAGGGCCGTCGAAGGGCGATTCGCTAAAAAATCTCCCACAAGCTGCCCCGGCGCGTTGTAAGTACCTCCTCCTAACTCAAATGCCCGTTCTTCTAGGCGACGTTGAAACTCAATTCCTGCCAAAGGATGACCAGGATAATCTTCCGGCGTAATTCCCACCACAATTCCGCTGTTAGCATTGCGTTCATTGCGAGAATATTGACTCATCCCGTTAGTGACAAGTCGCCCCGGTTCCGACGCAGCCGCCACTACCAAACCACCGGGACACATACAGAAACTGTAAACAGAACGGCCATTTTGGCAATGGTGCACCAGTTTGTAATCGGCTGCACCCAAAAGTTTGTGGGCGGCCCGATCGCCAAAACGACAGCGATCGATCAACTGCTGCGGATGTTCCACCCGAAAACCAATAGAAAAAGGTTTAGCCTCGATGTAAACACCGCGCGAAAATAACATTTCAAAAGTATCGCGGGCGCTGTGTCCCACCGCCAATACTATATAATTACTCGCAATATATTCTCCGCTGGCTGTGGTAATTCCCTGAACTTTGCCATTTTCGATATGGATATCTTCTACACGAGTTTGAAAACGAAATTCTCCGCCTAACGATTCAATTTTTGCCCGCATACTTTGGACAATTCCCACCAGCTTAAACGTACCAATATGCGGCTTATTAATATATAAAATTTCCGGTGAAGCTCCCGCATTCACAAGTTCCGTCAGCACTTTGCGCCCGTAATGCTGGGTATCTTTAACTTGGCTGTAGAGTTTACCATCGGAAAAAGTACCGGCACCACCTTCGCCAAACTGAGCGTTAGATTCTGGGTTGAATTCGGTTTTTTTCTTCCAAAATCCAAAGGTGTCAACTGTGCGATCGCGCACTGCTTTGCCGCGTTCTAAAAGGATGGGGCGAAATCCCATTTGTGCCAGCATCAGCCCTGCAAAGATACCGCAAGGCCCCGTACCGATCACAATGGGGCGGGGAATCGTCAAATTGCTGGGGGCTTGCGCTACATAGCGATAACTCGTGTCTGGTGTTACCATCACATGAGGATCTTTTTTGAAGCGTTGGAGAAGTTGTTTTTCCTGTGTCGTCTCTACATCCACAATATAGACAAGGAGGATTTCTGCTTTTTTGCGAGCATCGTAGCTGCGCTTGAAGATGGAATAGCCGAGCAATTCTTCGGGGAGAATTTGCAGCTTTTTGACTATGGCGCTGGCGATCGCATCTTCAGGATGATCGAGGGGAAGTTTTATTTCAGTTATTCGTAACATATAGTAGTTGTTAATTATTGGTTATTGGTTATTGGTTATTGGTTGTTGGTTGTTGGTTGTTAGTTGTTGGTTGTTTGTTGTTGGTTGTTGGTTGTTAGTTGTTGGTTGTTTGTTGTTAGTAGAAAAATCGAATAAAATCAGTCGAATAAAAGTATTTAGGAATTATGCACGGGTAGCTAAAAAGCGTTTTTTTCGTCCAAAACCCGGTTATGAGAGTCGGAGTGCGATCGCGAACTTGATTATAACTATTTAACTGGACATCATCTGGGCGATCGTCCGTCGATTTTAGATTTTAGATTTTAGATTTTAGATTTTAGATCGGATAATTGCAATGGGAGCATCTCAGTTTTGCATTTATAGTGCGAGCGTCCCCGCTCGCGAGTTGTACAATACGCGAGCTCGCGACAGCTCACACTATAAAAAAATCCTTTTTGCAAAACTGAGATGCTCCCATTGCATAAGCGTTACAATAAACAAAAAATTAAGTTTTGTAAAGACCCTTGACTGCAACATTCACATTCAAAAACAACCGAACCTGGCACGCTCTCAACCCCCTGTGGGAAGGAGCAGAAGACGCAGTACAGAAGGGTTTACCCCACACCAAGCTAGCACCGGCATGGCAAATACTGCTCCTAGGCGACGGTTCCCCCACCCGTCACCTGCAACTGCTGACAGGGGAACCGACAGAAGTAGACGTCATCGATATGTCCTTGGTGGGTGAGGATGCAGACGGCGCACCCCAGCAAATTGTCGCGGTGCCCGGGCCCCGCCTGCGCCGGCAAGTGTGGCTGCGGACGGCTTCGGGACAGCGCCTCGCCTACGCGACTTCGTGGTGGGAAGCGAGTCACGTAGATGAATATTTACAAAATAAATCTTTGCCAATTTGGGCGAGTTTAGCGCGGCTGCGGACAGAGTTGTATCGCGATGTGCAAGGTATTTATTGCGGTGATTCGGCGGTTTTGGAGTCTGCTTTTGAACAATCGGGGCCTTTTTGGGGGCGACATTATTTGTTTTGGCATCACGGAAAGCCGCTGACGCTGATTTATGAGGTGTTTTCGCCTTATTTGACTAAGTATTTGGGGCCGATGCACTTGTAATATTGTGGGCGATCCTATCAACATCTTAAGGTTCGTAGTGAGGACTTTAGTCCGCATTCATGAAGGACTAAAGTCCTCACTACGAACCAGTCAGTGAAGTAGGGTGCGTCAGCTAGGGAGACGCTATCAGCTAAAAATCTCATAACTGACGCACCACCGAATAAATGGTGCGTCAGTTATGAGATTGAGCGTGATGATTGAAAATTAGCTCTCCTGACGCACCCTACTACTACTAAGTATTTGGGGCCGATGAATTTGTGAATCAACGTGATATCAAATCCGATTAAAGCCGAATTATATCGGAGCAGTAGGGTGCGTCAGCTAGGGAGATTTTCGCTATAAGCTCACAATCTAATTCTGACGCACCAGGAAATAAATGGTGCGTCAGAATTAGATTTTAGGTGATGATTGAGAATTACCTTTCCTGACGCACCCTACGGTTACTAAATTGAGAGTTATGGCGCAACTGCTAAACCTGCAATTTTTTGCCGAAGTTTCACTCGCAAACCGTCGCGCGGGTGCGGAGTCGGTACTCGGATTAAATTCAAATCTTGATCCGGTAACAACTCCCATTCGCACTCCCGAACCATCCTCGCCGCAAACAGTTTCATTTCCAACCGCGCGAACTCTTTTCCCAAACATTCCCGCAAACCGCCGCCGAAGGGTACGTAGCTGAAAGGTTTCGCATTTGTCGATCGATCGCCTGTAAATCGATCGGGGTCAAATCGATCGGGTTCGGGATAAACTGCGCTATCCTGATGCGTCTGATTAATTTCATACAAAACGCTCCAACCCTTGGGAATTTCGTAGCCACCGAACTCGCAAGCCTTGATTACCTCCCGAAAACCGCCTCCCACCGGCGGCACCAACCGCAGCACTTCTCGCATCACCTGCTCTAAATAAGTCATTTGTTTGAGTTGTTCCAGAGTTAGCGGTTCAGTTGCAAAAAACTGCTGTTGTTCGGCGCGAATTTTTGCCATTACATCGGGGTTTTGAGCCACGAGAAGACAAAAAGAGGCGATCGCCGAAGTCAGAGTCTCGTGTCCCGCAAACAGCAGCAGCAGCACTTGATCTTTCAACTCCTCCAAACTCAGAGAATTCCCCTCATCATCGCGAGCGCAAATCAGCAAACCCAAAGCATCACTCCCGCCGGGGGCTGCTTGCTGTCTGTCTCGAATAATATTTTCTAATTCTGCCAACAGCAAATCCCGGCATTTTTTCGCCTTCCCAAACTTCGTCCAAGGCACATCTAAAGGAATCGAAAATAACCCGTCGCACCAAGTTTCAAAATAATGTCCTAGCGCCGTCTCCGAACCATTGTCAATTCCAACTAACAGCTTACTTGCAACATCAAAAGTATAATTTCTCAGTTCGGGATACCACGCAAACTCGCTCATTTCCGTCCACCTTTGCAAGTAGCGCCCCGTGATATCTTCCATCCCGCCGATGTAGCCGGCCAGAGCTCGCGGTTGAAATGCTTGATATAGCAGCTTGCGTCGATTTTGGTGTTCCGCACCGGTTTGCAGCGCCAAGGAAAGCGGCCCTAACAGCGCTTTGGTGCTCGGAGGCCAACTCACAACAAAATACTGGTTTTCATGGCTTAAAACAAACAAATTCGCCTCCGGGCCGGACACAAACACCGTAGGCTGTCCGAGGATGCTGGTTTTGAAAATTGGCCCGTACTGTTGGTGGCGTTTTTTGGCAAACTGAGAATCTTTCAAAAAGTTGAGGGTATCGCCAATTAGCGGTAAACCTAAACTGCCTGGAGGTAATGCCATTTTAGATTTTAGATTTTAGATTTTTCATATCATATCAATTTACGACTAAATCGGTAAAAAACCATGATAGGTTTGTAGTGAGGACTTCAGTCCGCATAAGAGCGAGACTTAAATCCTCACACTCGAACGAATTGCATAATAGGTTTGTAGTGGGGACTTCAGTCCTCGGAATTTAAGAAGGACTGAAGTCCTCACTACGAACCTATTTAATGTTCTATTCTTTTAATCGGAATCTCGATCGCAAATTCAGTACCTTTTCCGATCGCCGAAAAACAGTTGATTTTACCTTTGTGTTTTTCTACAATAATTGAATGGGAAATTGCTAAACCCATTCCCGTACCCGAACCGATCGGTTTTGTAGTATAGAAAGGGTCGAATATCCGCTGCTTGATTTGATCGGCGATACCTGAACCGTTGTCAGTAATTCTAATCGCAACGCAAGTACCTTCTACCTCTGTACGAATGCGGATACTTCCCGGATTTTCGGGCGGATGTTGTAAAGCATCGATCGCGTTAGCGATAATATTCATAAACACCTGATTCAACAGTCCGGCGTAGCACTCCACCAGCGGCAATTCTCCGTATTCTTTAACGAGTTGAATGGCTGGGCGATCGGGCTGAGCTTTCAGACGGTGTTCTAAAATCATCAATGTGCTGTCGATGCCTTCGTGAATGTTAACATTTTTCATGTCAGATTCATCGAGGCGAGAGAAATTCCGCAAACTCCGCACGATATCCCGGATGCGAGTTGCTCCCACCTGCATCGAAGATAGCATTTTTGGCAAGTCGTCTAGCAAGAAATCCAGCTCTAACCGCTCTATTTCCTCCTGAAGAGCTGGAGAAGGTTCTGGGTGTTCATATCGATACATTTGCAGGAGTTTCATGAGGTTTCCGGCGTATTCTTCAGTGTAGGTTAGGTTGCCGAAAATAAAGCTGACTGGGTTATTGATTTCGTGGGCAATTCCTGCTACCATCTGACCGAGACTGGACATTTTTTCGGCTTGGACGAGTTGAGTTTGAGCTTGTTTGAGTTCGCACAGAGTTGCTTCGAGTTGGGCAGTTTGTTCTTGCGCGATCCGCGCTGAATCGACGCTTTGAGTGTACAGTTCGGCTTGATTAATGGCGATCGCCAATTGATTGCCCACCGCCATTAACAGTTCCACCTCCTCATCGCTCCAACACCGCACAGCGCTACAAGCGCTACAGCAAATTGCCCCTATTTTACCTGAAGATGTCTGAAGGGGAATCTCCAGCAGAGACTGTAATCCTATACACCTGAAAAAATCCCGCTCTACTGGATCGGTAACTGTCTCAAAATCATCGATCCGAATAATTTCAAAATTGGCAATCCGCTCGGCTTGAGAACCAGTTGCCTCGGCAGGAAATACACCCAACAGCGAAGGCAAGTCAGCATTTTTTGCCTCGTATTCCAAATTCCAAACTGCGGGTTCTTCATTAGGCACATACCAAATAAACACGCAGCGATCGAGTTGCAGCAAGTCGCGAATCTGCTGCACGGTTGTTGCCAAAATAGTATCTAAATCCAAAGATTTGCGGATGTTGCTAGCTAGTTGATTAAGCAATGTTTCCTGCTCCGCTAATTTGCGGAATCTCGCTTCCGACTCTTGCAACTGTCTTTGAGATTCTTTTTGTTTTGTAACGTCCAAACCCAAACCTATCAAGCCGATCGCCCTGCCACAATCATCTTTGACTTTAGTTTTAATTGTCTCCAAGTGGTGATATTCGCCGTCAGCAAGCTGCATCACTTCTTCAGCATAACAGGGAGTATCTTGGCTCCAGGCTTGCACGTCAGATGCCATACAGTTAGCAGATGCTTCTAATCCCAAAACTTCGGAGTAGTGAGATGCTGCCAAAAATTTATCTTCGCCAATAGCCACATCTTCGCAGAAAGTTTTGTTGACTAAGAACATCCGCCCGCTAGCATTTTGCATCCACACCCAGATCGGAGCGTTGTCAATAATTGTCCTCATAGTTTGCTTTTGGGCGGCGAGAGCCATTTCTGTTTGTTTGCGCTTGATTCCTAGGGCGATCGAATCAACACTTGATGCTAAAGCAATTAGTATTGATTCCTGCAACTCATGGCGAGCAAACATCACGATTACTCCAAGCAACTGATTGTCAACAATTAGCGGATATCCAGCAAAAGCTACCATTCCTTCTCGTTTCGCCCATTCTTTGTCGCTGACTCTGGGATCTGTTTGCACAGAATTAATGATGTGAGGTTTTCGCTCTCTGGCGATTAAACCAATCTTGGGATCGCCGACAGCAATGCGGCTGTGAGCGCCGTCAATGTGAGTATACATCCCCCCGCTTGCTTGCAATTCCAAGACATTTCCCTGTTCGTTCAGCGTCCAAATCCGAGCAAACGCAGCATCCAAATGGCGCACAACTGCATCGGTGCATTTTTGCAAAGTTGCAGGTAAACTCTGGTTTTCAGTTAGAGCAATTCCAATATCTGCTGTGAATAAAGAAATTTTCAATTGTTCTGCTAAACTTTGTTCTGCTTTTTTGCGCTCTGTAACATCCGTAGCAGCACCGAGACGCTGCTGGATTTTTCCCGACTCGGTTCTGCTAAATATAATTTCGCGGCTGACGAACCAAAGCCAATTATTTTGTTTGTCGCGCACCCGATATTCGTACTCAACAACCTCGCCGTCGGGAGTATTTTCTAATTGCTGCAAATATTTGGGAAATTGAGCTAAATCTTCAGGGTGGATAATGGTCGGCAACAGATTTCTGCCCATTGTGGCAACTTCTTCGAGGCTATAGCCTAGAGTCTCAGCAAGTTCGCGGTTGCTGTAGACATTTCGCTGCTCGATATCATCGTAAACATAGAGAATATTTGGAGTTGCATTAGCAATGCGCTCCACAAAATGCTGGCTCTCTTGCAGGGCTGCTTCTGCTTGTTTGCGATCCGTAATGTCGATCGAATTACCAATCATGCGGTAGATACTGCCAGAGGCATCGCGCAGCGCAGTCAGAGTTATGATATACCAACGTTCTGCACCTTCCCACTCGGCGCGGCTTTCGTAAGCAATCGAGCTGCCGGCTGTCAAACAATTGAGGTATCTTTGCCGAAAATCTGCTGCTATTGACGGGGGAAAAAGTTCTTCTGGGGTTTTGCCTTTGACATCATTACTCAAAAGACCTGTAGAGTCTTCTGCAGCAGCATTCCAGCCAGCGTAGCGAAACTCTCTATCTGCGCCGACATCTACCACAAAAATAGCTTGACTGGAGCCGTTATAGATGCTGTTTAAAAATTCTTCTTGTTCGCGCAATTGTGCTTCGACTTTTTTGCGCTCTGTAATCTCGCTGGAACTGCCGACAACGCGATAAATTTTGCCCGAAGCATCCCGCAGGGGAGTCATAGTTGTTATAAACCAGACTTCTTTACCGTCAAAAATAACGGGATATTCGCGGGAAATCGAGCTACCTTTTTCCAGACACTCGATCAAATTCTGCCGGAACATTCCTGCAGTAATTGGATCGAAAAGCTCTTGGGGAGTTTTGCCGCGCCCAAATTCGCTGCTGATGCCGCCGAGTAAGTCGGCTGCTGGGTTCCAGCCGGCGTAGCGAAATTCTCCGTCTTCGCCGACATCTATTACGAAAATGCTGTAGTCTACGCCGTCGTAAATGCTGCCCAAAAATTCTTTTTGTTGCTGTATTTCTTGTTCTGTGATTTTGCTCTCTGTAATATCCGAGTGTATTCCCACCCACTGGCGAACGCTGCCGTCTGCGTTCAATAGGGGCACACCGCGCACCCTCATGTACCTGTACTCGCCGTCGTGCCGCAGCAAGCGGTGTTCTACTTGGTATAAAGTGCAGTTGGCAAGTGCATCAGACCAAATCGTTGCAGTATGTTCTCTGTCGTCTGGATGGACGTGATTGAGCCATCCCCAGCCTTTAAGTTCGTCGTAAGTCTGGCCTGTAAATGCACTCCATCCTGTTAGTTCCGCGATCACTTCGCCGGTGGCTGTAGTATCCCAAACAATGTGGGATGTGGCTTCAATTAAGCAGCGATAGCGTTCCTCGCTTTCTTGCAGGGCTTTTTCTGCGTGTTTGCGATCGCTAATATCGCGAGCAACTCCGACTACACCGATGATGTTTCCGGCTCGATCGCGCAAAGGACTTTTGGTAGAAAGAAATGTCAGGATGTTGCCCTCGCTATCTTTTGCTACTTCCTCGATTTTTTCCTCAATCCCAGATTGCCAGATCCGGCGGTCATTTTCCACCAGCATATCTGCAATCTCCGGCGGAAATAATTCTGCATCTTTTTTGCCAATAATTTCAGATTTTGGCAAGCCAATAATGGCCGCCGCCTGAGAATTTACCAATAGGTGGCGGCCCTGAATATCTTTGACAAAAATGCTGTCGCCTGTACTTTCGATGACGCTTTCAAATAGGATGTTTTTCTCTAGTAGCACTGCTTCTATTTCTTTGCGATCGCTGATGTCGCGAGATATGGCAACTACGCCGACAATATTTTCCTGAGAGTCGCGCCAAGGGTATTTCGCTGTTAGAAACGTTCGCACAGCCCCGTTTTGTTGTATATCTTCTTCATAAGTCAAACATTCTCCGGCGGCAGTCACTCTGCGGTCTCCTTCGATAATTTGACTGGCTATTTCAGCGGGAAATAATGCTGTATCGTCTTTGCCCAGAATTGCCTCGATTGGTTTTCCCAAAAATTGAGCGACCGCAGAATTTGCGATTATGTAGCGGCCTTGAATATCCTTGACAACAATGATATCCGGCGTGCTTTCTATCACGGAACGCAAGATAGAATTGCTGTGCTGGAGTGACTCTTGGGCGAGTTGGCGATCGGTAACGTCGCGACCGATCGCATACATCAATTTTTCCTCGCAGAAAGGGCTAGCATTCCAGGCTATCCACTTGTAAGACCCATTTTGACACCGCCAGCGGTTTTCAAACCCAACGCTATTATTTCCTGTGGCAATGCTTTCAGCTTGTTTTAGGGTAGCTTGGCGATCGTCTGGATGCACGAATTCAATGAAGGGTTGGCCAACCATTTCTGCTGGGGAATAGCCGAGGATTTTTTCGGCTGCTGGGTTGATGCGTTTGAAATAACCGTCAAAACCAATGACGCACAGCATATCTGGCGAGAGACTAAAAAAGCGATCGCCATCGTCGGATTTGCTGGATTGGCGATCGTTTTTCTTAGCAGCAGAGGCGTTCGATCGCGCCGCAGCAGCAGCCAGCAGGACAATATTTGCTATTGCCAAAAATCCCAGGGCGATCGGGCGATCGTACAAACCACAGGCACCGCCAGCTACCAGCAACCCGTTTAGTACAAGCAGTGCGACTATCAAAACTGAGAATGGGCTGCTGCGGGCGATCGTCCCTAAGTTGATGTTTTTTTTATACAGCATTCTGGATTTGGTCTTTTGTTTTCTGTTGACTTCTGCGATCGTGATTTCTCTCAACCGCATTTGCAGAAAGTGTAACAATTTATTATTTGTTTTTTTGATATGAACTGAATCTGTCATTTGTTCACTCCAAAATTAAGAGGAATATTGGCTGTTGAAAAATTACAATAAAAATGTTTAAATAGTGTAAAATATTTTAAAATTACGAATTTTAGCATTGTAAGTCTTACCTAAATCTCAGCATTCCAACAAGCAAAATCAGTATATTTACGCAATTAGCTAGTGAGTTTTGATAGCTAACGCACCTATTTTATATTTTTTTTCCAACAGGCTTAGAGGGTTTATTTCTCATAATGCACTAAACATTGCTGTCAGTCATTGGACATTTGGCCTAATTTAGCTAGTCCCGACACAACAATTTATTATCTACAGTAAATTAGAAGCGCATTATTAAATGATATCATGTCCGGTCGATTAGCAACACAAAAAGGGTTCGTAGCGCGGACTTTAGTCCGCAGAACGAAAGCGGACTAAAGTCCGCACTACGAACCAAATCTTATTGAGGTACGCGGGCGAGCAATTCCCGATAAAATTGCCAATCGCGGGCAGATATTGAAATAATCGGGAGCATTTCAGTTTTGCATTTACAGAGCGTCCCCGCGAGCGAGTACAATACGCGAGCGGGGACGCTCGCACTACAATAAAAAAAATGCTTTTTACAAAACTGAGATGCTCCCAAATAATCTGCGTTAATCTGTGTAAGTGGGCCTTAATCTGCGGTGAGCCTCGCGATCGAAAATTTATACCAATTTCATAAAGTAGCGCTAGATATTACCCCCCCAACCCCCCCCTTACTAAGGGTGGGCTCAGACTTCATCAGCACATCTTGAGAAAAATGGTATTAGGCACTCTTGTCTGCTGCTTGGCGGCCTAATTGCTGTTGCCGAATGCGTTCCAAATTACCCGCCGGAATAGCAGCTATAAGTTGCTTGGTGTAAGCTTGTTGCGGTTGGCGGTAAATGCGCTCGGCTGTGCCCATTTCCTCGATTTTACCTTTGTTCATGACGATCGCCCGATCGCTCATAAACTTAACCACGCTCAAATCGTGAGAAATAAAAATATAAGTCAGTCCAAACTCTGTTTGCAACTCCTTCAGCAAAGCTCTAGCAATACAAATTCGCTGCCGCTGTCCGCCCGAAAACTCGTGAGGATAGCGGCGCATAAAATCGGGATTTAAACCCACTCTATCCAACAAATAAGCCGCGCGATCGCGCTGTTCTTTCTGGTTTTTGCCAAAGCGGTGAATCACCATCGGTTCCATCACCGCATCCCCAACACTCAGGCGCGGATCGAGAGAACTAAAAGGGTCTTGAAAAACAATTTGCAAATCGCGCCGCAGCCACCGCAATTTGCGAT
>Ga0335395_10000354_pt1 | contig 29271 bp, 23 predicted proteins | sample MAT02_FD_205744 | JGI IMG/M metagenome (GOLD analysis project Ga0335395, IMG submission 205744) | Freshwater microbial communities from Lake Fryxell liftoff mats and glacier meltwater in Antarctica - MAT-02 (spades assembly) (version 2) ... | reverse complement strand
AAATCAACTCAAGCTACAATTGTGCAGCTTTTGCTAAACCGCAATTATTCCACAGCCCCGTCGTTTTGATCAAGCATCTGCTGGCAAAGATCGGACGGCGGTTGAAACCGCGTCTATACAAACGAAGATCGGACGTACGGTTGAAACCGCATCTACACAAACGAAGTCCGCCTCCGCGGACTGAAGAAAATAAGGTAATTTTAACCGCTCGGTCTTCAACCCGCGGAGGCGGGTTTTGTTTGTATAGACGCGGTTTCAACCGCCCAGTCTTCTTAACCCAAGCGTATTGGGTTATTTTAGATCGCCTCACCCACTGCTGAAGCGATCGCTAGTTTTTGCTCATCATCGTAGCCCCACCGCTGAAAAAATTCCTCATACTCACCTTCAGCACTCTGCAAACTTGCTAGCATTTGCGACGCTATAGTTTGACAGGCGGGCATTTGCAGAATTTGAATCAGATTGCGCGATCGCCCCTGCACTCTAGCAGAACCCGCCGCCCTTTCCTCGCTTTGATGGCGCGAATGATACACAACCATCGCCGCCGACATCGCCAAATTTTTCACCAGCAGTTCTGCTACGATCTCAGGAGTCGATCGCAGCGCCTCGATCACTCCAGGTGACGGCTGGTCTGCCACCTGTCCCTCGTCCGTCGTCAGATAGGTGACGAAAAACCCCCTAGCACCGTTCTGAGTTTTTACCAGAGATGTAACAGCTTGCTCAATTTGGGCTTGTGAAAGTCGTGAAGCCTCAATTTCCGACAATAAAGATTGAGTCAGCTCGATCGCCCCCTCAAAAGTTATACTTTCCGATGCTAATAAAGAAGATGGAATACTCATAAACATACTCGGTAATTATCAAGACTATTGTAAACAATTCTCGCTGCCCGATCGCAAATAAATATGGCAATTATCTCATCCAAACAACAGCCTCCCGACCCAAATCTACCCGAAGACATAGCCCCAGCCCCCCGCAAACAAGCAGCCAAACCCCAGACGGAATCGCTACTAGAATCGCAAGAACTACCCGACGAAATCAACAGCAAACAAGACGACAAAATCCGTCCCCAGCGGTTAGCTGAATACATCGGGCAGAAAGACTTGAGAGAAGTTTTGGCGATCGCAATTGCCGCCGCCAAATCTCGCGGGGAACCGATGGATCACCTGTTACTGTACGGCCCACCAGGCTTAGGCAAAACCACAATGTCGCTAATTTTAGCAGCAGAAATGGAAGTAGAATGCAAAATCACCAGCGCCCCCGCCCTAGAAAAACCGCGAGATATTGTCGGATTGCTCGTCAACCTCAAAGCAGGTGACGTGCTGTTTATCGACGAAATTCACCGTTTATCTAAAGTTACAGAAGAAATCCTGTATCCGGCGATGGAAGACTGCCGTTTAGACATTACGATCGGTCAAGGAAAAAGCGCCAAAATCCGCAGTATTCCCCTGAAACCCTTTACCTTAGTAGGCGCAACCACAAAAGTTGGGTCATTGACAGCTCCATTGCGCGATCGTTTCGGCTTAATCCAAAGACTACGCTACTACGAAATAGACGAACTTAGCCTCATTGTCCAAAGAACCGCCCAAGTTCTCGACACTAAAATCACCCCAGAAGGAGCCTTAGAAATTGCCCGCCGAGCTCGCGGAACGCCCCGCATTGCTAACCGATTGCTGCGCAGAGTTAGAGACTACAGCGAAGTCAAAAATTTAAAGCCAATTACCGCCGAAGTTGCATCAATTGCCCTCGAATTGTTCAACGTCGATCCGCTAGGTTTGGATTGGACAGATCGGTGTCTTTTGACAGCAATGATCGAAAACTTTAACGGCGGCCCAGTTGGTTTAGAAACTCTCGCAGCTTCCACCGGAGAAGACACTCAAACAATTGAGGATGTTTATGAACCGTATTTAATGCAAATCGGATTTTTGCAGCGAACAAGTCGGGGCAGAATAGCCACAGCGGCTGCTTGGAAACATTTAGGTTTCATCGACTTAAAGCCAAAAATGGTATGAACATCTGCAAAAACCTTAACTTTGGTCAGATGCCGGATAGAATAATATCGTTTTAAGTTAATAAACCCCCCGAATTTTATCCCAATTCCCAATTACATTTTTCAAAATTAGATTTTACCAAATGAAGGGAAAGAGTTCTGGAAAGAGAAAGGGTTCGGCTGACAGTTGACAGTTGACAGTTGACAGTTGACAGCTTGCGAAAGAGAAGGGTTGACCAATGACCAATGACTAATGACAGTTGACAGTTGACAGTTGACAGTTGACAGTTGACAGTTGACAGTTGACAGCTTGCGAAAGAGAAGGGTTGACCAATGACCAATGACTAATGACCAATGACTAATGACCAATGACCAATGACCAATGACCAATGACCAATGACCAATTCCCAATTCCCGATTCCCCATGTTAATATCCCTCAGAATAGAAAACTTTGCCCTAATTGACCGCCTGGATCTAGACTTTGGCCCGAGTTTGAACGTATTTACAGGGGAAACCGGCGCAGGCAAATCGATTATCCTAGATGCGATCGATGCAGTTTTGGGCGGGAAAGTCGATCGCCGATCGATTCGCACCGGAGCAGCACGGGCAATATTGGAAGCTACCTTTGAATTGGACAAAGCTTCGGCAAGTTGGCTGGGCGAGCAAGAAATCGAACCCATAGACGGAAATTTAGCCGTTTGCAGCCGGGAAATTAACGCATCTAGCGGTGCTCTGCGCACTCGATCGCGTTTGAACGGAATTCTCGTCAACCGTCAGTTAATGGAGCAACTGCGCGATCGGCTCGTCGAAATTACCGCCCAAGGCCAAACCGTCCACCTCGGACAAGAAACCCTCCAGCGAGAATGGCTCGATTTGTACGGCGGCAAAAATCTGACTGAAGCTCGATCGACAATTGGCATCGCGTGGCTCGGAGCTAGCACCGCCAAAACAGCCCTCAAACGCAGGCGTCAGTCGGAACAGCAACGGCTGCAAAGACTCGATTTATTAGAATACCAAGTCCGAGAACTCGGCGAAGCCAACATCGAAGACGGCGACGAATTAGAACAGCTAGAACAAGAATCAATCCGGCTTACCCACATCGTCGAATTGCAGCAGCAGAGTTACAAAGTTCACCAAGCCCTTTATCAAAACGAGGGCGACACCGCCTCAGCCGCCGACTTGTTGAGCAAAGCCGAAGTAATTTTAAGCGACATGGCCGTTTACGATGCTCAGTTGCAGTCAATCCTGGAAATGGTCAGCGATGCTTTAGCTCAAGCCACAGAAGCCAGCCGGCAAATTAACAGCTACGGCGAACAATTAGAAGCAGATCCCGAAAGACTCGAAGAAGTAGAAGAGAGAATTCGCGAACTCAAACAAATTTGCCGCAAATACGGGCCGCTAAAAGAGGCGATCGCCTACTACAACAGCATCCAAAACGAACTAAACGAACTTTTAGAAGGAGGCGAGTCAATGGAAGCCTTAGAACTCGGATATGAGACCGCTTTAGAGCAATTAAAAGACGCTTGTGGCCACCTCACAATCCTGCGACGCGAAGTAGCCCTGAAACTCGAAACCCACCTCATAACCGAACTTAAGCCGTTAGCGATGGAAAAAGTCCAATTTCAAGTTGAAATATCGCCTTGTACCCCAACCGCCACCGGTGCCGACCAAATCGCCTTTTGTTTCAGCCCCAACCCGGGGGAACCTCTGCAACCGTTAGGGGCGATCGCCTCCGGGGGAGAAATGAGCCGCTTTCTGCTGGCTATCAAAGCCTGTTTTTCCCAAATCGAAAGCGCGGGTACGCTGATTTTTGACGAAATCGACACCGGAGTCTCTGGGAGAGTCGCCAGCGCGATCGCCAAAAAACTCTACCAACTCTCCGACAAACACCAAGTTCTCTGCGTCACCCACCAGCCTTTAATTGCTGCGATGGCTGATTTTCACTTTCGCGTCAACAAACAGACAATAGAAGCAGAACCAAGTATCGGCGAATCCGCCGCCAACTCGGAACCGGGGGAACGTACAGTAGTTAGAGTTGCCGCCCTCAACAGCGAACAGCGACGCGAAGAACTCGCCCAACTCGCCAGCGGTCGATCGGCCCATGAAGCCATCGCTTTCGCCGAATCCCTACTGGTAGAAGCCGCCGGATTGCGCCAAACTCAGTTCGCCAAACCCTGATCTGACTCTCGGCGCGATCGTTCGTGCTGTTTCATTCTCTTGTAGGGGCAGCCCCCGTGGTCAGTGAGCGAAGTCGAAGCTCGGCGCCCCAACAGAGTGAAACACCTACAAAATCGTGGATGAAGAGGGTACGCATTCTTGGCACTACCCCTACCAAACCATGATTTACCTGAGAATGAAAAAGCCCAGGCGCGATCGGGGGGTCAAAAGGCGGACTTTTTTCAGCCGGAGGTTACACTAAAAATAGCAACGGTATGTACAAAAAAAAACTAAAAGCCCTGTGACCTCAGTCCTGGGATGAAAGCTAAGAGCATTCAGTTGACAGTTGACAGTTGACAGTTGACAGTTGACAGTTGACAGATCAGTGCCACCTCTACCTAAAAGGAAGAGGATTGGAGTAATTAATAGTTTTCTTTTAATTTCTCCCTAAAAGGGATAGGCTTTAAACCAATTGTTTCTGGTAAAATTCGCAGAAGTTATAGTTAAAAAACACCATTGTGTAGAAAAGGGCACACATCACTAGCAACTGATAGTGTCACAATTGCCGCTAATCCCACAATGCCGTCGCTTTTTCAGCAGTCCTTGCCGCACGCAATTTATCTTCCTGCGGGCGATCGTGATTAAATCTTCGATCTAACCTACTTAAACCAGGCACGCATAATGTCAAAATCAGTTAATCAACCATTTAAACAGGATTCGATATCTCTAAAAAAATTGTAGCAATCTTACAGCCACATTACCGTCCCACAATCCATTCACCAGCAAGATCAAGCGAATTTCACTTGCTCTGTGGTCGGAGTTCTGTAAACTGGGAAGTGGTTCACACTTATTTCACTTTTGTGCGACTTACCCACTAATCAACTTACCGACTCTCCTAGCTTAGAGACAACCCTTACACTTAATCTTCTGTAAAGGTCTATGACATCTTATCCTCCTGCATCTCCCCCCACCAATTACTCTTCTCACGACGGCGGTGTGACAATAGATGTCACTCCTGTCGGCGCTGAAACTCATCATCAGGAATATTTTTCTCCCTCTTCCCCTAGCAGTGCAATTATCCCGTCACAAGGAAACTTCTCCAGCATTCTCGCGCCCCTAAATAAGGATAGTTTCAAATTAGTAGTTAAGGAAGCAGAATACAAACTTAAGGTTGTCAATGACACCCTGGGAATGCTCGACAATATTCTTGAGAGCCAGGGATTTGACGCCATCCTTAATGAGATGTTGCAGTCGATTACTCTCAAGACAGGGGAATTACTGAATGCCGATCGCACCACGATATTTTTAGTAGATGAGGAAAAAGACGAACTCTGGGCGATCGTCGCTAAAGACGAAAATGGCAAAAATCTCGAAATCAGAGTTCCCTCCCACGTCGGCATTGCAGGAGAAGTAGCCACGTTCCAAAAAGTGGTTAACATCCCTTACGATTTTTATAACGACGAGCGATCGGCTAACGCCAAAAAATTTGACGAAAAAAATGGATATCGCACTTATACAATGCTGGCGATGCCCCTGCTAAACGAAGAAACAGGAGAGTTAGTAGCAGTTGTTCAACTGATTAATAAACTAAGACCTAACCACGAAAATTACGCGACTTTAGACGAACAAATCGATCGGCACGGATTTACTAAAGAAGACGAACAAATCTTTAGAGAATTTGCCCCATCGATTCGCCTAATTCTAGAGTCGTCCAAATCTTTCTACGCAGCAACTCAAAGACAGCGGGCAGCCACAGCGCTGATGAACGCCGTCAACGCTCTTTCTCAGAGCAGTCTGGACTTAGAAGACACCCTGAAGCGGGTGATGGATCAGGCCCAAGAACTGATGAATGCCGATCGCAGCACCCTGTGGCTGATCGATGAAGAGCGAGATCAATTGTGGACAAAAATTCCGATCGCCGATCAACTTCAAGAAATTCGCATACCCAGAACAGCCGGTTTTGCAGGTATTGTTGCCCAATCCAGTGAACCCCTGCTGATTCCCTTTGACGTGTACGACGATCCCCGCGCTGCAACTGCCAAAGAAACAGACAAAAAAACTGGCTACCGCACTTGCAGTATGCTGTGTATGCCAGTTTTTAATGCCGACCACAAATTGATTGGTGTCACCCAGTTAATTAATAAAAAAAGACAAGGAGAATTCTCCCCCTACAACCCAGAACATTGGCCGGATGCCCCCGAACAGTGGCGATCGAGTTTCAATCGCAACGACATGGAATTTATGAAGGCGTTTAACATCCAAGCAGGAGTCGCCCTGCAAAACGCCAAACTATTTGCCGAAGTCAAGCAGCAAGAACAAAGACAAAAAGATATGCTGCACGCACTGACTAACGGCGTGATCTCTACAGATCAAAAAGGAAATATAGTAGCGACCAATCCCAGTGCAAAACAATTGCTTGGTGTCAGTGATGCTGACTTAGCCGAAGGTAAATGTTTGCGCGAGTTGATTAAGTTAGAAAAAGGCAACTTTGCCAAGTGGTTCGATGTCGCTTTGTCACCCACCGACGATAAAGACCGCCAGCAGTATTACCCTGACCAAGTATTGATCGCCTTAGAAGGAGAACAGCAGAGTATCAATCTGTCGATCAACTCAATGACCGACGCTACCGACCCCAGCAAAGTCAACGGAGCATTAGTTGTGATGGAAGATATCAGCAGCGCCAAGCAAGTCAAAAACTTGATGTACCGCTACATGACCCCAGAAGTAGCCGAAGCGCTGCTGGCTTCAGGAAATACAGGATTGGGAGGTACGCGCAAAAACGTTTCGGTGCTGTTCTCCGATATTCGCAGCTACACCACACTTACGGAAAAATTGCAAGCCGAAGAAGTGGTAGTGATGCTGAATAAATATTTTGAAGTGATGGTAGATGTCGTATTCAAGTACGGAGGTACTCTCGACAAATACATCGGCGACGCTCTGATGGCAGTTTTTGGCTCTCCAGCGCCCCTAGAAGATCATGCGTGGTGCGCCATGCAAACCGCAGTGGAAATGCGGGAAAAACTGGATGAATTTAATAAAGATCGCATGGCTAATGGCGAGTTACCTATCAGTATCGGCATGGGCGTCCATTCCGACGAAGTGGTCAGCGGTAACATCGGATCGAGCAAGCGGATGGAACTAACTTCGATCGGAGACGGCGTGAACCTCGCCTCTCGCTTAGAAGGCGCCAGCAAGCAGTACGGCACTGACTTAATCATTAGTGACAACACTTACAAACAATACAAAGATCGACTGTACGTGCGGGAACTCGATTTCATTACTGTCAAAGGCAAAAGCGAACCAGTAATCGTTTACGAACTCGTTGGTATCCATGAGGGAGCATCGCCCATTGGCAAGCCCCTAACCGAAAAACAGCAACAAATTGTCGAAAATTACAACAAAGGGCGCGAAAATTATAAGACGCCAGTCACTCAAACACTCTCAGAGGAAGAGATCAGAGAATTATTAGCCAGAGTCGAGCAGATGCCGGAGGTAGAGCTAAAAAAACTTTCTTACAATCTCGAACAACAGTTGGAATACCAGCTCAAAAGGCTATTATATCAACTGAAAAAACTGTCGGAATACGACCCTAAAAACCTGTCCGAAGCAGACAAACTGATCGTACTTTTGCAGCCAGAAATCCAACTGCTGAAACTCGAAGGTATGAAGAACCTCTCCGAGGATGAAGCCAAAATGCTGCTGCAAGCAAAAGTCAAGCAGCTATCAGCAGATGACATTCAGGACTTGCAAGAGGGCGAAGTCAAAAAGCTCTTGGAAGCAGACATCAATAACCCCTCAAATCCCAAAATCAAGAGGCTGAAAGCCTCAGAGATTCGGCAACTATTGCAGGCAAAAATTAAAAGTCGCGCCTCCGAGACAGTTGCAGAAATGCTAGATGATGAATTTGAGAATCTGGGACTCGATCGGGTCAAAAAGCTGCTAAGCGAAGTTAAGAAAGCCTTAGAACCCAAAGCCAAGCAAGCTTTTAAAGACGCCGAACGCGATTTTAACGAAGTTTTGCGGATCGATCCCAAAAACAAGGCAGCTAAATTGCACGTCGATCGCTGTATGTTATTTCAACACCGGTTTTCAGACGTACTCAACTGGGATGGTGTGTGGAACCTGACTGAAAAATAGCGATCGTACAGAGGCAGGCGGCGGGGAGCGCGATCGAGGGAGACGCACCCCCCGATCGCAATTCATCTGAATATCCGATTGAAGCAATGATAAATAAGCTCCAACAGGTATGATTGTTAGATAACTAGATTTGAACTCGCAGGCGAGATGCCTGGTGGGTTTCGCGCTACCTACCGCAACTTTCCTGAGCACTTCTACTATTTGAAGCGCTGAAAAATAGTGATCGCCTGCGGCAGCGTTACCCGGTTTACCAGAAAAATCTTGGATCGAGGCAACAAAAGATCGGCTAAAAAACCTGGTGAATCTCGCCGCCCCCGTAAGTCTTAATAGCGTTAGTGGCTCATCAAAACAGCTTCCTTCGCAGATAGTCAATGTTCCAGTCTTGAATATAGAAAACTAGCATCAATTATGAATAATTGGAATTCGCAATCAGGAGATATTGAGTGGGTAGATCAAGTTTACCAACTATTGCTTGAAATTGCTCGCAGCTCCCTGTCAGACATCCCCAGAATCCCGGAAAACATCACTTTAAAAGCTATCCCTCTGATTCAGAAGGTACAAAGCATTCAACAAAGACCCGACGGGCAGGTGTTCAAATCCGGTTCTTTTTCAGTGAACGATCGCGAATGGGTCGATCGAGTTTGCCAACTATTGGTAGAACTAACCAGTGCGTCTCTATCCGAACAGCCCAGAATGCCCGAAAACCTGGCAGGCCGGTCTTTAGCCCTCGCGGATCGAGCCCAAAAAATTAAAGAAGACATCGAAGAAAATGCTTCCCAAACCCCAGCAGATGAAGATGAAAACCCCTTACAGTCTCCAGACGCGCTGCTGAACCTGTTGCGCCACAGTTTAAAAATGCAGCGCGCCAAAAGCTACAAACCCGATGCTCCTGAATGGCAGCAAATTTTGATCATGATCGACGTAGTGCAGTCAATTTACAAGCAAATCGAACATTAAATTCAAGCTTAAATCAGGGGCATTTTTCTTGTGCTTAAAAGCAGTTGTTATTTGAAAAAAAAAGTTTTTTGCCGTAGCAAGGCTGTTTCTCTACCCCAAAATAATCACTCTGATCTCGGTAGGAGCCGGTTTTACCAAAAATCTCGTAAACCCGCCCCCACCCAACGGTAAATCGCTTAAACAAGTACAGACAATTGCATTTTTGTCAGCTAAGCTAGGTTTAATCGGTTCTAGGGCAGGAGAACATGAACGGACAAAACATCGGTGATTTGTCAGAAATATTAGCAAATCGTTACAAGTGCGATCGGCGGCTCGGCAAGCAAGCAGGACGGCAAACTTTACTCGCCCACGACTTAAAAACGCAACAGCAAGTAGTAGTCAAACTCCTCTCATTCAGCAGCGACTTTAACTGGGAAGACTTAAAACTGTTCCAGCGAGAAGTCGAAACCTTAAAATCCCTATCGCATCCCGCAATTCCCCAATATCTGGACTCCTTTGAAATCGACACCCCCAGCCGCAAAGGATTCGCCCTAGTTCAGACTTACATCAAAGCCAAATCCCTACAAGAATATATCTCATACCATTTTTCTAAAGATATGCTATGGATGAAGTCTTAGCCCCCCCTTAGTAAGGGGGGGTTGGGGGGGTAATCTCTAGCGCTACTTTATGAAATTGGTATCAGAATCGATCGCCAGCAAATCTTCTATAGCTGGCATCTGCTAGGGTTGAGATGGAATTATTCCCGATCGGCTTCCAGACAAGACATTTGCCAGTTAGAAATTTAAGACAAAGTTTCTCAGGTGATTACTCAAGCCGGCAACCACAAATATCAACTAGGAGCAAAGCACGGACTAAGTGAATCAGAAATCGAGTGGTTAGCAACAGAACTGAGCCAGTGGTTGAGATTGAAAATTAAAATAATTTTGACAGACGGTAAAAAGAATAAGCTGTCGTATATTTAAATTGTATATTTAGGACGGGCGGGACGCCCATCCCACTCATTGTTTGATTTTTTTTGATATGCAATTTAAATGCAGAACAGCTTAAATGGTTCTGAAAATATCTCCCCGCGACAAACACAAAGCATTACCCTCTCAAACTGTGGGATGGGCGTCCCGCCCGTCCGGTGTATCTTCTCGCCCTCCCCGCTTTCTACCAATCTCATGCAGCATCGATCCCGATCGCCCGTAAAATACTATCAAAGGGATTTGGCAAGTAGCACTCATCCCAATCATCGAAAAATTGGGTAGAAACCCCGTCCTTTTAGGACGGCTTTGTGTTACAATATAATTGGTCAATGACCCACCCGCGACTATGTGAACATAAACCCTAATTAATAAGTTTGCGACAACCGCAACGGGAAAGAAAAATAGGTAGACCGGGAAAAGAGGACAGGGCAATGGGCAGTCCAACCCTAGAATCAAACAACAAAGATTTTTGTTGGTATTCGACACATGAAACCGCAGGGCTTGCGGGGTTAGTCTGTGGAGCGAACATAAGACCAAATCTCTTTGAGAGTGGAGGCAGTTGCTAAGAAGCAGAAATTCAAATCGTGAGGTTTGAGAATCCCCGTCCGCGACGGTCGGGGTGGATGTCAACTGTTAACTTGGAGATATTATTGTGGACTTATCGCTAATTCCGGCACAGCCGAAACCAGGACTGCTCAACGTCCTGATCGAAATCACCGCCGGTAACAAAAACAAGTACGAGTTTGATAAAGAGATGCAAGCCTTTGCACTCGATCGGGTGCTCTCTTCCTCAGTGCAATATCCGTGCGACTACGGCTTCATACCCAACACCTTGGGCGACGACGGCGACCCGCTCGACGCTATGGTGATGATGGATGAGCCCACATTTCCAGGGTGCATTATCGCGGCCCGTCCGATCGGAATGCTGGAAATGATCGACGGAGGCGACAGAGACGAAAAACTGCTGTGCGTCCCCGACAAAGACCCGCGCTACGCTCACTATAAGTCCCTCAAAGACGTAGCGCCCCACCGCCTGGATGAAATAGCCGAATTTTTTAAATCCTACAAAAATTTGGAGAAAAAAGTCACAGAAATTCTGGGCTGGCAAGATTTCGAGCAAGTAATGCCATTGGTGGAAAAGTGCATCGCAGCCGATCGGAAATAAGCCTGTAGAGCCTGTTTTTAGACCCGGAGATCCCCCTAATCCCCTTTGGTAAGGGGGGAGACAAGACTATTCTTGCATCCCCGTTTTTCAGGAGATTTAGGGCGATCAAAATCAGATGGTCAAGGCAGGAAAGCTCGTCCTAGCCAGCAATCCTTGACCGCAACCAAATTAAAAATTTAGCAAGCCGAACTTAATGCAACCACTGCACGTCTAGGAATTTCATTGACACTCCCCAGCTATCGAGGCGTGGGGATTCTTGCTTCAACCGTCCTCTCGCTTGATTATTTCTAACCTCCCGTTTGGATACGTCCACAAGCGCATACGGACTGTCCGACCGCATTTGAAATGATTTTACTCGATTTCTTGTTTCTCTTTCCTACACTATGTCGCACGTAGCTGAGCATTGTAGACGGGGAGAACCCAATATTGGCTATTAAGCGTTTGATCGCACTTGCCTTTTCTATTATACCACTGTTTACAAACCTATCAGGATAAAGCCGTCCTAAAAGGACGGGGCTTTTACCCAAATTTCAGGTAAAATTGAAAAGAATATTAGTTAAGCCAGTAGAGACTAAATTTGAGCTTCTGCGCACTGCATTCTACCTTGAAGAAAATTTAATAGAAAAATTTACTGCGATCGGCTTAAATCAACGCTATCTTTATCTAAACGGATTGCTCAGAACACAGAAAATATTCAACCGTAAACAAGGTCGCAAACAGGGTGGAGAGAACGCTCTCTCAAGTCTAAAATCAAAAAACTAACAAAGAAAAACTAAAATCTCGATTCCCAAATTCCAGCGCATAAACCTAAAAAAATGTCTGATTCCGAACAGTCCCCCGCCAACGCACAGCCTTCCGATCCCAAAGCCACTATGGAAAATAGTCCCTTGACCGAGTTTGTTGTTCAGTTTTGGGGCGTGCGGGGCAGCATCGCCACCCCGGGCACCAAAACAATTCGCTACGGAGGGAACACTTCTTGCGTAGAGATGCGCTTGGGCAAAAAACGCCTGATTTTTGACGGCGGCACCGGTCTGCGGGTTCTCGGCCTCAACCTGTTGCGGCAAATGCCAGTGGAAGCCCATATGTTTTTCAGTCACACTCACTGGGATCACATTCAAGGCTTTCCGTTTTTTACTCCTGCTTTTATCCCGGGGAACTGCTTTCACATTTACGGTGCGATCGCCCCGAACGGCACTACAATCAAACAGCGTCTTGCCGATCAAATGCACCACCCCAATTTTCCCGTCCCCATCCAGGTGATGCAGTCTGACCTCAAATTCAACGATTTGACGCCTGGGGATATTCTCGAACTCGACGATGTGAAAATCGAAACCGCCTTGCTAAATCACCCGAATACGGCGATCGGATATCGAGTCACCTGGGAGGGACACACGGCCGTCTACTGCACCGATACAGAGCATTTTCCCGATCGCTTGGACGAGAATGTGGTACACCTAGCCCGCGACGCCGACGTGCTGATTTACGATGCCAACTACACCAACGAAGAATATTACAACTTGAAAACCCCGAAAGTAGGCTGGGGACACTCGACTTGGCAAGCAGGAGTAGAAATAGCCAAAGCTGCTGGAGTCAAAAAGATCGTAATGTTTCACCACGATCCCGCCCACGATGACAATTTTCTCGATCGTGTCGAAGCAGAAGTGCAGGCAGTTTTCGCCAATGGCTGCTTAGCTCGCGAAGGCATGAGCATACCAGTGATTTAGGAAAAAATTAAATCAGGATGATCAAACAGGCAAAACCCCGTCAGCGTCGCAGAGTAGGTTGGCGGGGGCTTTATTCAACTTTGCTAGTGTTAATAGTTGTCTGCTGTACCTGCGGATGGGTTGCAGCTCAGACTGCCTACTCTCGCACCCCCCCGCGACTTGCTCAGGTGTCTGCTGTTGATGATATCGGTACTGTCGATCGAATTCCTCAACGCCACCAACTCGGACAACAACTCTACCTCGAAAACTGCGCCACCTGTCACATCGGTTTACCACCGCAAGTCTTACCCACAGAAACATGGCGCCGATTGCTGCAAGATCCCCAACACTACGGACAAACGCTCAAGCTGCTCGTAGACCCACCGCGCCTGCTAGTCTGGAACTACCTACAAACTTTCTCCCGTCCCCAAGCCAAAGACGAAGAACTCGCCTACCGAGTCGCCAATTCTCGCTATTTCAAAGCTCTACATCCCAAAGTCAAAATGTCACAACCCGCAAATATCAGCAGTTGTGTAACTTGTCATCCCGGCGTGTCTCAATACAATTTCCGCAAGCTTACCGCCGAGTGGGAAAACTCTCCGTAGGAAATGCAGGGAAAAACATTAGTTTCTCCTGCTGGATTCCTTCATTGGACAAAAGGAAACCGTTTAGCATTTCGCATTTTCTTTAGTTTCTTCTTGTTCTAATAAGCTGATTAATTTCTGAGCAGCATCACCACAATCATAAGGCGACCAAACACGATAAGCCCCGCCCTTATCCAAGGGTTGTAACATTTATTTTTTCGCCAATTCAGCCATTAAAAACTGCATTATTTGAAACTTTTTGGCACAGGACAACTGCCGAAGTTGGGCTAATAATTCAGGATTTGAGATAAAACAACCTTGAATTCATTTTTATATCTTACCACGCTCTTGAGATTTAAACCACCCCAAAATATCTTGATTATAAGTCTTTATCTGCGTTCATCAGCGCTCATATACTCCCATCTGCGGTTAAATCTCAAGCCAAAACTAAACAGGCAAAAATAGTTCTGAAAAACTAATTTCAATTTCAGGAAAAGCTAGCATTCTAATCGCAGTATTATCGGCAACAACTATCTCATATTGATAGCCTCCCGGCGCAGGAGTCCGGTAAATATATGCTTGGCGTCCAGCTAAATCTAATATCCAATATTCAGCAATATTTGCTCTAGCATAAATCAGCGCTTTTTCCCGGCGATCGATTTGTAATGTCGAATAGGAAACCTCGATTAACAGCAAGATTTCTGCTTGATTGGGGTGATGATCGCGATCCTCTCCAGCATCTAAACAAACAACAGCCACATCTGGTTCTGGTTCTGAAGTTGCTAACGTAATTGGCAACTGCACGCGAATTGCTGCTAAATCTCTTAGGATCGCAAATTAAATAACTTACAATTTTAATTATTATTGTGGAACAGGCATCCTGCCTGTTCAAGACGGGCGGGACGCCCATCCCACAAACTTGTGGAAGTTATTTAATTCTAATTCCTTAGCAAGTGTTGTAGATATCGATCGCTGCGCTGGGTTGTAGGAGCATGGATTGGTGTTTGAGGACTCATTTCAACAATTCTCCCATCTAGCAGTTCAATGTTATCATCCTCATTGAGAATACCAGCTTCAATCATCCGATGATATTCTTCGACTGTCCAGATTTTTTCTCTTGTTGCTGTCATAATCTTTGCCTGCAAAAGCTTACTTAATATTATATCAATTGCGAATTCAATCAAAAAACACTGATTTGTCGGGCGTTGGTCGATCGCCCTTTTGGAAACGTTCCCAAGACTGCTTTAACTGAGCAGGAGCCGGGTATTCCTTATCGTAAACCACCAGTACATTCGTCAAATTCCGTCCCGCAGGCAATACAATTTTCCCTTGATGAGCCAAACCAACCGAAGCGCCACCATCCAAATTCATCGCTTCAAAACAGCCGATAGCCCGCATAACATTAGCTTCTGCTTCCAAAGACAAACTATCAAGAAAAGTAACCAAAAATAACTTATCTCTCGAAGCCGGAAAGCCGATCGCAGTTCTCGATCCCACACCCAAAACATGAGAATCTTTAAAACCTTCCGACAAAGGAGACAGCCAAACTTTGCCTTCTTTGACCAATCTCGGCCCGCAAGTCAGAGAAAACCAATGTTGACTCCAATCCGGCTTACCTTGGGTTCTAGCTGTCACCATTTCCAGTTGGTTTCCGGCTTTAATTCCCAAAGTCGTGCCGTAATTTTCCCATCGGCTGTATTTCAGAAACTTACCCGCCGCCACCATATTTCCCAGCACAGCTTTTTGCTGATCTTTGCCAAAAAAAGTCCCGTTAGCAACAACAGCAGCCCGGTAACGTGCCACCATATTTTCAAAAGGTTCGTCGCCCCCAGTTACTTTAGAATTATTTGCTAAAGCTGCATCATTAGCTAAACCAATTGTGATGTAAATTTCTGGATCTGTGAGGTCAATAGTTGTTAGATAAAAACTTGCGTCAGCTACAGTTTGATTGCTAAATTCTACGGGTTTTCCTGCCTTGGCTGAACCTTTGATAATTGGAGATTGAGACTCCTGCACAGTAGGAGATTTTTTAAGAGATTTGACAATCGGATTACTCGGGAGAGGTTGATTGGTTTTTCCCGAGTTGACAATGGGATTGTTGGGGAGAATTTTAGGAATTTGGTTTGATTGTTTGTTAGATAAAAAAGCAAGTGATTTTTGCCACAATTGACCCGCCAGAGTCAAGAAATTATCTCGATTTTGGACAACAGAAAAATAGTCAGCCAAAACCCGCGCCAAAGCTAGACCCATTAAAAACAAAAAAGTGCGGCGCAGCATTGGCTGACAGCCTTGAGCCTGTTTGGGTTTAGACATAAAAAAATCTCAGCTATGATTATTGTATGGCAAGCTGTTTTCGATAGGTGTGACTACAAAGGGCGATCGGACTAATTCACAAACTCCCCATAGTAGAGTGTGCAATACCAGCCCGCTGGCTGAGTACGATCCTCTTCGAGGGCTGCGCTAACGACCTATTTACGTCATCCTACCCGTGGGCGATCGGTAATAACCAGATTTACGATCGATCGCGGTTAAAAAAAAAGCCGATCGAGCGATCGTCCCGTAGTAAAAAAAATCAACAATCAAAAATAAGTTTATCTCTTCCCAATTCCCAATTCCTAATTCCCAATTCGCAATTACCCAAAAATGAACTTTCAACGAGTATTTGGTACATTACCCAAAACCCAAGCCAGCGCACCCGGAAGAGTAAACCTGCTGGGCGAGCACACAGACTACAACGAAGGATTTGTACTCCCGACTGCAATTCCCCAGCGCACAACAGTACAAATCGGCCCTAGCAGCGACGATCGACACCATTTTTATTCAGCAGAATATGACGAGCTCATAAATTTTTCAGACGACGATACCATACCGCAAAAATTCGTCACCTATATCTGTGGCTGCCTCAGACTTGTAGAAAAAGAAGGATACAAAATACCGCCAATAAACCTCTATATTACCTCAAATGTGCCGATCGGAGCCGGTTTGTCCAGCAGCGCTGCTTTAGAAATAGCTACCCTCAGAGGAATGCGCGCCCTGCTGCAAATCCCCCTAGACGACTTGCGGCTAGCTCAAATCGGACAGCAAGTCGAAATCCGGTATGCCGGCTTGAACTGCGGCATTATGGATCAAATGGCGTCGAGTTTGGCAGACACCAACACCATGCTATTTATCGACACCCGCAGTCTCGAATACCGCCCAGTACCCTTTCCCGCAGGTACAGAAATTTTAGTAATTGACAGCGGCGAAAGCCACAACCTAGCAGCAGGAAGCGGCTACAACAAGCGACGCGCCGAGTGCAAGGAATCCGCACGGATATTAGGAGTTAAAGCTCTCAGGGATATCGCCGATCCCAAAGCAGTCGCAATATTGCCAGAACCTCTCAGGAGGCGATCGCGCCACGTCGTTACCGAAAACAACCGCGTGCTCGAAGCCGTAAAATCACCCGCCAAGCGTTTCGGCGAGCTAATGAATGCTTCCCACGCCAGCCAGCGCGACGACTACGAAGTTTCGACACCAGCAGTAGACGCCCTGGCGGCAGTCTTGCAGTCAATCCCCGGAGTCTTCGGCGCAAGGCTGACGGGCGGAGGTTTTGGCGGTGCTTGCGTAGCGCTGGTTGAGACTGGGAAAGCCGATGTTATTGCATCAGAGGCGATCGATCGCTACCAACGCGCGGGTTATACCGGCCGCATTTTGGTTCCCGAAGTTAAACTTAATTCTTAATTTCTGAACTATCTCCCGACAAAGAAGGCCAGCGCACCGTCACGATAACCGAATCCTCCAAAGCAGACCAATAATGAGGTACTCCCGGCCGCCACAAAGCATAATCTCCCTCCTGAGAAAGCAAGATTTCTAGCGCCGGAAATTGCAGGCGGAACCGCCCTTTTACCAGGATAGAAAGCGTAGTTGCTTCCGCATTTACCGCCCACTGAGTCCTGCAATCTCCGGCAGGGTGAACGCCCCATTTTACCTCTAACACAGAAGTCGATCGCGCGTCATCGCCCGGCGTCATAAAGTGACCCGCAAACCACCCGCCACGACTTGCACCTTCAGCGCCCGCATTTCCAAAAACTACTTGAGATGACATCAGTTAATAGTCTAAAAAACCAATATTTTAGCACAAACTCAACGGTTTGATCGTTCGGACTTTAGTCATAATTAATTCTCATCCCCAGAGAGAGGACTGAAGTCCCCACTACCAACTTAATGATTATTAGATGAGCGGACACGCTCTAATATCGTTATATCTCGATATTTAAAGGTTGTATCTAATATCAGTTTCGGTTGCACTCCTTATAATATAGAGGAGACTGCACGTGCCGTTTCCCTACAATTAATCTGGCGTAGGGAAACGGCACGTGCAGTCTCCTAATTTCAGCTACTAATAATTCCGATGCTAAGCTGTTGCGCATTTAAATTGGAAATCTGGGACGGGCTAGAAGCCCATCCCACAAGAGTTTTATTGATTTTTGACACACAATTTAAATGTATAACAGCTTACCGGATCTGATATAACTTATCCATCTGACAAGTCTATCAAACTCTTGCATTTTGTCTAAGTTGTAGGGCACATCGTAAAAACCAGTTTCTGCGTAAGTCCCCCTGTACATTGAAAATTAGGGGTAAGTTGTCGCGCATTTAAATTGTATATTCAGGGCGGGCTACAAGATCCCACCCCACTCATTGTTTGATTTTCTTTTGATATACAATCTAAATGCAGAACAGCTTAAGTGCTTTTCACTTACCTGCATCACAGGGGATTTAAGCCCCCACCTTTAGGTGGATTGTTTTTAGGCAGGGGATTTAAGCCCCAGCCTAAAAACTTCGCTGTCAACTGTCAACTGTCAACTGTCAACTGTTACCCCCTATCCAAACTTTTTTCAGATTTGAAACGGTTATATACCTGCCACCAATCGGCTAATTGCTCTTAGATATACTTGTCAACACCGAGCGTCAAAATCATCAGTGTTCCCAGCAAATGACCGGCGCTCATTGATGCAAGAAATGCTGGTACGCTAACATTGTTAAACAGAGATGGGAATGGCAAAGGCATTTTCGGGCCAACGTGGGGATGCCAAATTACGCGGCTCAGAACTAGCAATGCTAAGATATTGCAAACAAACATCACTATTGGTTTTTGCCAATTTCCTGATGCTGTATCAGCCAGAGCCGATTCTACTACTGCCAGTAAGTTTGAGTTGATCATCGTTGATACTCCTATTTTTTATAAACTATCAGAGATGCTCGATGAGATTTCTTGCCAGAAATATAGTAGGGGCGAGCTTTTTCGCGAATAAATATCTGTTTTGCTCTCAATATTCACCGCGCCTGCGCCCCCACCCGAAATCAACGAATTACAGCAAAAAATCTTTTAATGCCATTCAAAAGTAACTAAAGGTACAAAGTTACAGAACCATAGTCTCTGCCATTTGTCACTTTTAGCCTGTCTGACAGTTGCGGCATTTCCTCATGCTGCCAGACGGGAAAAACTGCTCGTTATTATTTAACGATATAGGTAGGCAGAAAGTGCAGTATGTCGCGGAGAACGCTAAATCCAGCCGCGTCCCACAGCAAATAAGCTAAGAAACCGATCATCGCTAAGCGACCGTTCCAAAGTTCTGCTTGCGGGTTGAATCCGAACAAAAAGGCGTTCCGATCTTTGCCGTTGTAGGCATTAGCGGTAGGAGGTAAGTTGGTAGGACGAGTTTCCATGTTTTTACATTCCTTAACAATGTTTCGCTTATCATCATAGTCACCTGATTTCTAGTTTGCTATCTGCCTGTAGGCTCAAGATATACACAAGTCTAAAGGAGGATTTTGAAACCAAAAATAATGTGTTAACTTTTGTTGAGGGAGATTCTTTGAGCGATCGCCTGTATCTCTAGATACTGAATACAACCGCAAGTTGAGATGGCTGCTGTGAAATCCTAAATCTTCCCCTAGCGACAAACAACGGTGCTGGTGACTCGACAATACTGAATCCGGGAGCTCCTAGAGAGAAGAATATTCACTAAAGTTAAACTGTAAAGCAGAACACGATCGCCCCTTAGTTAACCTAAAATGGGAGATCAACAGATCGATCGGGAGAAACAGTTATCGAAACCATCTACGGCAATCTTCAAGGTTTAAAGTCCAGCCAGCTCAAGCAACTCGAAAAGCTTTACCATCAGCGACTACCGGGCGATCGTATCACCACGGTAGAATTCGCCCAGCGCGTCGCCGCCATCAGCACCGAAATAGACAAACCAATCTGCACCTACATCAACCGCCGAGGACAAGTAATTCGCGTAGGCGTCGGTACACCCCGCCAAACCCAGATTGCGCCCCTAGAATTGCCCCGCTATGGAGGAGGCCGCCTCAGTGGTATTCGCTGTATCGCCACCCATCTGAAGCCCGAAATCCCAAGCGAAGCAGCCCTCACAGCAATGGCAATTCAGCGCCTGGACGCCCTGGTTTGGCTGACGCTGACCGGTGGAGGATTTCAGCGCCGCGGGGGCGGTGGGACTGGTTACATCAAAGAAACTTATCTTGCTCACCTGATACCCCAGGGAGAGCGGCCAAATTTTGAGTTTTCGGTTTTGAGCGCTAAGTTAGAACAAGCTTCAACTGATGAAATAGAAGAGTCTTCAATTCAAGAGCCTTCTATTCAAAAATCACCAATCAAAACTCAAAACTTTCCCTGGAAAATATCAGAACCTCAGAGTTTGGACGACCTTAGCAACCAAGACTTTCTGGATTTGGTGGAAGGACTAGAAGCAGAGTTTGAAGCAGAGTTTGTTGCTAAGCAGGTTGATGCAGACCAGGACAAAGTGCTACTTGTGGGTGTAATGACTCAGCATATGACTCTACTGGATTTTGAGGACGGACTCGCAGAAATCACGCGGCTGGTTGAAAGCGCCGGGGGTCAGGTACTGCAAACAGTGCGCCAAAAACGATCGCGCCCCCATCCGCAGACAGTTGTCGGCGAAGGCAAAGTGCAGGAAATTTCCCTCACCGCTCAGACGATTAGCGCTAACCTCGTGGTATTCGATCGTGACTTGTCCGCCGCACAAATACGTAATTTGGAAATTCAAATTGGTATCCGTGTAGTCGATCGCACGGAGGTAATTCTCGATATTTTTGCCCAAAGAGCTCGATCGAGCGAGGGTAAATTGCAAGTCGAACTCGCTCAGTTAGAGTACACTCTCCCTCGGCTCAGAGGTCGCGGTCAGGCACTATCGAGACAGGGTGGCGGCATCGGTACCAGAGGCCCCGGGGAAACTAAACTAGAAACTGAACGGCGGACGATCGCCAAACGCATTTCTCGATTGCAACAGGAAGTCAATCAACTGCTCGCTCACCGCTTCCGGCTGCGGCAGAACCGGCACCAAATGGACGTACCCTCAGTCGCGATCGTCGGCTACACTAACGCGGGTAAATCGACTCTACTCAACCTGCTTACCAATTCCGAGGTTTACGCGGCCGACCAATTATTTGCCACCCTCGACCCCACCACCCGAAAACTGACTATTCCGGGCGCTATCACCGGAGAACCTTTGTCGATCGTCCTCACAGACACAGTGGGCTTTATTCGCGAACTACCCCCCTCCTTGATCGACGCTTTTCGGGCTACCCTCGAAGAAGTTACTGACGCCGATGCTTTGCTGCACCTGGTCGATCTCTCCCATCCCGCGTGGCAGAGCCAAATTCGATCGGTGATGAATATTTTGACAGATATGCCCGTAACTCCCGGGCCAGCGCTGGTAGTGTTTAACAAAATCGATGCCGTAGATGAAGGTACTCTCGCCCTCGCCCGAGAAGAGTTTCCTCAAGCCGTATTTATCTCGGCGGCCAAAGGTCTGGGGATGGAAACTCTCCGCGACAGACTAGCTCAGCTCATTCAATACGCTCTCTACCCTCGGTAAATACTTAAACATTACCCTTAAGTAGTTGACATTCGGGAATACACGTACATATACTGAGGACATATCTTGTCAAAATATGAGATCATAAAGAGTAGTTAGATTGTGCATTGCAATGTAGAATACAGGAACTCAAGTTGGCGATCGGTAGAATAATTAATCTCAGGAGGCGTTCATTCAGTTGACAGTTGAGTGCGAACTCTACCTAAAAGGAGGAGGGTTGTAGTAATGAATAGTTTTCTTTTAATTTCTCCCCGATCAGGGTTCCGGCTTTAAACCAATTGTTTCTGGTCAAGGTAAAGACACTCTTTGTTAATGGCTGTAACGGCTGTTGGTTGAGAGGTTGCAAAAAAAAGATGTTGCTTCAAGCAGTACAAACCGCTAATGTGATGTCAACGTAAAAGAAAAAACGTAAAAGAAAATAAGACTACTAAAGTGTTTGGGCGATCGTCTCAAGCGCTATACTATCTTTTACAGGCTTTTACAGGCGTCCGCGAGAGACAACACCCACTTATTCTAGCAACTCTGAACTCCTTGCCCGTCTTGCAACGCTAATCTGTAACACTATTTCTACTTTCCGATTTTACCACTGTTTTACTAAATAGTTATGTGTACGCCACTGGCAAAACTAGCAATTGGAATCTGGGCCACAATGGCAACAGGGTTCTACTATCTAGCTGCCGCCCCTCCGGCTTCAGCAATAGACGTGTGCGGGCCCGGAAACTTCTCAAGCGCCTGCGGGCCTGGCGGTTCCGCCACGACTCAATCACCAGAATCCCTGCGAGAGCCGGTAGCATCGCCACTGGCCACCCCAGAGCTGATAGTCCCATCGCCGCTGGCCACCCCAGAGCTGATAGTCCCATCGCCGCTGGCCATACCAGACCCGCTACCACCCGTACCGCCGGTATTTGAATCACCGATAATAGTACAGCCGACAGTACCGCCCACAGTACCGCCGCCGGTAGTCGCATCACCACCGATAGTAGAACCCACAGTGCCGCCGCCGGTAGTCGAATTATCACCACCAACAGCAGCCATAATAATTCCACCGTCGGTACTCCAACCATTTACGCCAGCCCCAAGCCCGATACCCTCGCCTCCACCAATAGTGCTGCCTTCGCAGTCGAATTTTGGAAACATCTATAGATCAAACAACAACGCTGTGAGGACAACAGCTATCCCAGAACCCGGTACTGTGGTAGCACTCCTGCTAATAGGCGTAGGAATCATCTGTTCGGGCAAAAAACGAAACAAGCAGGTTGGTCAGCAACGGTAGGCAGGCCCAAGCTGCTGCTTGTTTTCAAAATCTCTCCGTTTTTTGTTAAAGCGCGGGTGTTTTTTTTATTTTTAGGTCTAAATTAAATAAAATTGTATAAATAATCACTTCACAGCTTGCTGGCTGCTAGAGAAGGAAGAAGGAAGACGGAAGACGGAAGAAGGAAGAAGGAAGACGGAAGACGGAAGACGGAAGACGGAAGACGGAAGACGGAAGACGGAAGACGGAAGACGGAAGAAGGCCCAACGCAGGGCGTTTATCCTGCCCTTCGACCCTTCGACCCTTCGACCCTTCGACTACGCGAGCGGGCGACGCTACGCGAGCGGGCGACGCTACGCGAGCGGGCAATGCTCAGGGCTCATAAACCGCTTCAGGAAGAATAAAGAAGGAAGAATCTGAGCGGGTAAAAACCTCCGTTGCGATCACGCATAGCGAAGATCCACTAAAAACGTCCTAACCGTCAGGCAGTTGCTATATATAAAAATTAAAATAAGATTAGTTAAGATTACAATAAAAAAACATTCTTATTGTTTGAGCGTCCGATGACCCCTAAAGTAGAAATTTACACTTGGAGAACCTGCCCGTTTTGCATTCGTGCCAAAGCACTGCTGAAACGAAAAGGGGTTGAATTTACAGAGTACGCGATCGACGGAGATGCAGCAGCACGCGATCAAATGACCGATCGAGCCAACGGAGGCCGCAGCCTGCCCCAGATATTCATCAACGACCAACACATAGGCGGCTGCGACGACATCCACGAACTCGATGCTCAAGGCCTGCTAGACCCGCTGCTAGCAGCAAAATGAAGCATTCCCGGTTGAATTTTGAGTTTGCCCAAATTTTCCTGCGACCAATTCTTAATTATCACTGACCATGAAATTTGCATTCATCATCGATCCCCTCGCGCGACTAATTCCAGGACACGATACCAGCGTAGCGCTGATGGAAGCATCTCAACAGTTGGGTCACGAAGTCTGGGCGACTCAAGCCAACGAATTAAGCGTCATCGGTGGTAAAACCTGGGCAATGCTCGATCGGGTAACGCTGACCCCAGTAACACAGCTAGAGGGACGCTGGGAGGCTGCTGAGGCTTGGTATCAGGTGGAACAGCCTACCTTGCAACCACTAGAAACAATGGACGCAGTATTTATGCGGACTGATCCGCCAGTCAACGTTCCTTATCTCTACGCTACTTACCTTCTAGACGGCATCGATCCCGCTAAAACTTTGGTCGTTAACAGCCCCAAAGGATTGCGGGCGGCGAATGAAAAAATGTATGCTTTGCAATTTGAAGGAGCGATCCCCGAAACAATTGTTTCTCAAAACAAACAGGTAATTCGGCAATTTGTTGAGAAAAAAGGAGCCGCAGTTCTTAAACCCTTGGGCGGTAAAGCTGGTGAGGGGATTTTGTTCTTGGAGGCGGGCGATCGCAATCTCAACTCCCTGGTAGAAATTAGCACTCAACAAGGGCAAATCCCAGTCATGGTTCAGACATATCTGCCGGAAGCAAAAGACGGAGACAAACGGATAATCCTCTTGAACGGGAAGCCCATCGGTGCTGTCAACCGCATTCCCACCGGTAATGAATTTCGCGGTAACATGGCCGTCGGTGGGCGCGTCGCAAAAACAGAAATTACCGATCGCGAATATCAAATTTGCGCTCAGTTAGCACCCGTACTCCAACGAGACGGACTGTACTTTGTCGGTATTGATATCATCGGCGGTTATCTCACCGAAGTTAATGTCACCAGCCCTACAGGGATCAGAGAGATTGACTTGTTTGACGGCGTTAGTTTGGGCAAACAAGTAATTGAATGGACAGTCTCCCAGGCAGGAACTAGAAGTTAGGGTCTAATAGTGGAGAATTAGTCCTCTGCCAAATATTTTTTGTGATGAAAACAAAAAAAATCGCCTTTTTTTTTAGGTAAAAAGCTTGACTTTGAGAATTTGAAGAGGTATTATTAGATAATGGGAGTGGTGACAAAATTTAAATTTAAGTCACCACTCCCATTATCTTATAGTATATCCCGATAATCCAGGAAAATCAATAGGTAATAGTTACTTTTTTAGGACGAATTTTTTAACAGAATTACAACAAACCCCGTTGATTCAACAATATTTTCATAAATCCATCTAGAGGCCAGCTTGTGTACAAGCAGACAACATTGCACTGCGAAGCTTTCCTATCTTAAAATTATCTGCGTTAATCTGCCTTCAATCTGCGGTTGAAAGCTCAATCAAAGACTGAATCCCCAATCCTAATCCCCAATTATTAAATCATGTCAAAAATTGGCGTTGCAGTAGTCGGCACAGGTTTCGGTCAAAAAGTACACCTTCCCGGATTCCAGGCACACCACCGCACAGAGGTTGTGGCCGTCTATCACCGGAATTTAGACAAAGCTCAGGCGATCGCCTCTACCCATAATATCCCCTACGCTTGCAACTCGATCGCAGATATAGTCGCCATCCCCGAAGTAGCGGGTGTCAGCATTTCCACACCGCCATTCTTGCATTTTGAAATGGCAAAAACCGTCTTAGAAGCAGGCAAACATTTATTATTAGAAAAACCCACAGCCCTTACAGCTTATGAAGCTAGGGAACTTTACCGATTAGCAAACAGCGAATCTCCAACCGATTTTCAAAATAGTGGTTCGAGAGCAATTGCCACAATGGACTTTGAGTTTCGCTTCATCCCCGCATGGCAAATGCTAGCCGAATTATTGGCAGCAGGATATGTCGGAGAAAAGCGTTTAATTAAGATTGATTGGTTGGTTTCCGGCCGCGCTGATGCGAGTCGCCCTTGGAATTGGTACGCGCAAAAAGAGCGAGGCGGCGGAGTTTTGGGCGCGACAGGTTCTCACGTTTTTGATTATATTAGCTGGTTGTTCGGCCCCGTGCAGAGGTTGTCAGGACAACTGATTACAGGAATTTCGGCTAGGCCAGATCCCAATGATTCGGGAAATTTAAAACCTGTTGATGCCGACGATTCTTGCACGTTGATGTTGGAATTAGCCGGGGGAATACCTTGTCAAGTTTGTTTGAGTTCTGTTACCTATCAAGGGCGGGGACATTGGGTGGAAATTTACGGGAGTAAGGGTACGTTGGTGTTGGGAAGTGACAATCAGCAAGATTACGTCCACGGATTTCGCTTGTCGGGTTCTCAAGGTGGAGAACCTTTGGCTGAAATCAAGATTCCTCAAAGATTGGAGTTTCCTCAAGTTTATCCAGATGGCAGAATTGCACCGTTTATTCGAGTAGTAGATAGGTGGGTGGAAGCAATTGATGCGGGGAAATCTTTGATACCGTCGCTGAAAGAAGGGGTTTACTCGCAGTTGTTGATGGATTTGACTACTGAGTCGAATGCCACGGGAACTTGGGTAGATGTACCAAAGTTAGAGAAATTTTTGGGCGGCAGGTAAAAGTAAAAACTCCGAAAGCAATCTCTCGCGCTCGATCGCACCCCAAACCCGATAAACTACGAATAGTTAAAGTCGATCGACCTCTATATCAGCAAGTTGGTAGTTGTGAATGGCGCGCCCTGAAAGTCCTTGCCTCAGTATAGCGATCGCTCGCCTGAGAACCGCTGGGGCAAACCATTTTGCCACTTGGGTTCTACAAGCTCCCTATCCCAGCGGGTACGTTCACCACGACTGTATGTGGCCTGATACCCTGTCCCAATCTTGGAAAGCTTGGCAGGAAATGTTTTCGCTCTCCGGGACAATTCACGAATTGCCCCTCAATCCTGATGGCAGTTTCGTATCGCCCCAAAATAACCAGAATATACTGACAGAAACTGAACAACGAACCCCAGACTCGCTACAGATATCTCCACCGATGCCCTCTGGGCCGCTCCAACTCGGTCGAGAGGGGTGGGTGAACAGGGGAGAGCAGAATCCGCAGTCGCCGCCGGCTAGCTACAGCAGCCGCCTGATGCAGCAGTTGGGGATGAATCTTTGGCAATGGCTGTTTGAAGGCCCGATTCAGGGTAGTCTTCAGGAAAGTAAAGGTATCGCGATCGGGCAAAGTCTACCCCTGCGAGTGCGTATAGACTTGCGCGAACCGTATTTAATTGCTTTGCCTTGGGAAATCATGCAGCCTCAAGCCGGTCAACCGGCAATTTCTCTGTCGCAGCAACTCCTTTTCAGCCGCACTACGAGCAATGTTGAGCCTTTGCCGCCCCTGCGTCCTGCGGATTCGCTGAATATTTTGCTAGTTTTGGGACAAGCAGAACCGGGCCGCAGTGCTCATTCTGTATTTTCTAGTGGCAATAACCGTCATTTGCAGTTGGAAGAAGAAGCACTCGCCCTAGCTGGCGTTCTGGAAAGTGCTTTTCAAACCGACGACAGCGACAAATATTTCGACATCAGTGTTCCGACTCGCGTTGATACTCTGATCGAACCGACTCCGGCGGAACTAATTGCTCGGCTGGAAACGGAAGATTATAACATTCTGTTCTACGCCGGCCACGGGATACCAGGCCCCGATGGCGGTTTGCTGTTTTTGGGCCCGGATAACGCCATTAACGGTACTGAACTGGCTCAGGTTTTGGTTCGGTGCCGCGTGACTCTGGCGGTGTTTAATGCCTGTTGGGGAGCTCAGCCGGCGGTGGAGAGGCTTGTTGACTCAAATAACGGCCAGCAACAGGCGATCGCCCGTAGCAGTTTGGCTGAGGTATTGATTCATCACGGGGTACCGGCGGTGTTGGGGATGCGGGATTCGATCGCCGATCGCGAGGCCCTGAGTTTTATCCAAACTTTTGCCCAAGCTTTGGCCGGGCGGATGTCGATCGATCGCGCCGTCGCCGTCGCCAGACAGCAGCTACTGACACTGTACAAGTTCAATCAACCGGCTTGGACACTGCCCGTACTGTATATGCACCCGGAGTTTGACGGTCAACTGACTGAACCGGTAGATGACCTGAAAACTGAATTACCTTTGAATTCCTCTACTTGGCTGGGACGTTTGCCGTCTTGTGCTTATTTGCGGGGGCGCGATCGACCAAATGTCAAATCTACGGAATCGACGAATCAGGTTTGGCCGATTACCGCTGGTATGGTTCGAGTCGGCCGCTGGGAAGAAAACGACGTAGTGATTCGAGAACAGTGGGTTTCTCAAAAACACGCCGAGATTTTCTGTCGCAACAGTATCGGAGATCACCGGGGCGAACCTAGCTACTTCTTGCGCGATTTTTCTCGCTACGGGACTCTAGTTTTGGGGCCGGAGGGATGGGTGAGAGTTCACCACCAAGAACTCCTGCTGCAATCGGGTACTCAGCTAAAATTTGGTAGTTCTCAAGGTCAGGTTTTTGAGTTCACTATTGAGGTTGCAAAAACTTCGGGCTACAGTGAGACTGATTGCGGAACGAATTAAGGTGCGGGTGTAGCTAATCAAGGCGATCGGCGATCGGAACAGCAAACTTTCGGGCGTCGAGTCTCAAATCTCAAGTTAAAAGAGTTACTCACAACTGGCAACTCGCACTTGGCAGAGTCCACCTTCTGTATTTTCCTTTTCCCACTTAGGTATTACATCATGGCTATCCAATCTCCTGATTCTCAATATTTTTCCGACTCGCAAACTCAAACTGAGATGGAACTACTCGCCACAATTGTTCAGACTGATGTTGCTTATCCCTGGAATCCTGCACAGCTTGAATCAGAATCTTATTTGGCTGACATAGACCAAGAATTTTCACTATTTGATTCCTTCAGCGACAGCGATATCGCCGAGAAGTCGCAAGTTTTATTCGCGCAATTAGAACAAGTTTGGTTGGCGACTACTTTGCAAAAGTCTTTGGGCGAGAAATTTGCTCGCGTTCCTCAAGATTTTCTGGCCCGCATCGCTAAAAGCGTCCAAAACGCAACTGTTAAGTATCAATCTTTAGCTGACCAAATGGTTGAGTGCGTGTTAGATATTTTGCCTCAGTGGGATGAGGAAGATTTGCAGGTGTTGGCGCGTCCTTTGGCTTATGCAATGCGAGAGGCTGATTCCTCCGGGGTGGAAGTGATGATGGAGACTAGAAGACCTTGGGCCCAATTGTCGGAAATAGAACAGGCGAGAGTGGGTTTGGCTGTCGCCCGCTATGCCATCTCGCAATTAGAAATTTCTGATTAGTTTTTTGATGGCTGAATTTTTGTGCTGCGAACTCGGTAACTTTTTTAAATTAATATAAAATTAATCTACCTTTAGTTAGATGTAAAATTCGTCTAATTATTAAGCTTTACGGATTGCTATAATTTGATATAGCAGTCCTATTTGATTTGTAGACTTGATAATTTTTTGTTGAAATAACTGCAAAGACGCCAGGTTTGATCGTTCGGACTAAAGTCCAATGGCACTGAAAAAGTGAGCAAAAAAAAATCTGTAAGGCAAGATATATATAGATCGTTGCCTTACAAACCAAAATATCTCTCTCCATTATGGCAAATCGTGCGTCCATTCTCA
>Ga0335395_10000353_pt1 | contig 29286 bp, 27 predicted proteins | sample MAT02_FD_205744 | JGI IMG/M metagenome (GOLD analysis project Ga0335395, IMG submission 205744) | Freshwater microbial communities from Lake Fryxell liftoff mats and glacier meltwater in Antarctica - MAT-02 (spades assembly) (version 2) ... | reverse complement strand
CACCTTCTTTTCGCCGCCTCAGCTGACCCAAGGATAATAGTGCGCGACCAAGTACTGGAAGCGGTGCACCTGCGGGCGTTGCAGCGCTGCGCCGATGCCTACGTCTCCTTGCACCGCGCCGAGGGGTTCGGGCTGGGAATGGCGGAGAGTATGTGGATGGGAAAGCCGGTGATCGCGACGGGATGGTCTGGCAACACTGACTTCATGACCAGGGAAAACAGCTGTCTGGTCGATTTCGACCTGGTGCCGGTCAAGCAGGGGGAATATCCAGAATCCGAAGATGCGAGGTGGGCCCAGCCCGACGTAGAGCAAGCCGCGGGATTCATGAGGCGACTGGTCGATGAGCCGCTTTTCGCGTCCCAGCTTGGTAGCAGGGCGGCAGCCGACGTGCGCGTTAATCTATCCGGGCCGGCCCTGTTGGGGGAACTGCTGAGCCGGCTAGATGCGCTTTCGAACAGGGTGGAATCCTGCTCTGCAGGTGGTGTTGAGTGAAACGGAGCCTGCCGGTACAGGGAATCGAGGCTCTCCTGAGGGTGCTCTGGAACTATCGCTACTTTATTTTCTCGTCGATAAAGAACGATTTTAGGGCTAGGTTCGTTCGAAGCAAGCTTGGTGGGTTGTGGATGATCATCAATCCACTTGCGCAGGTGCTGATCTTTGCCTTGATATTGTCGGAGGTGCTTGCAGCAAGACTGCCAGGTATCGACAACAAGTACGCCTATGCGCTGTACCTGATGGCTGGAATGGCCGGTTGGACACTTTTCGCAGAAACCATCTCGCGCTGCCTTACACTCTTCATAGAGAGCGGAAATCTCATGAAAAAGATGGCCTTTCCGCGGCTGTGCCTGCCCTTGGTGGCAGCGGGTTCGGTGCTGGTGAACAATGTCCTGCTGATTGCCGCGATATTCGTCGTGTTCGCAGCCCTCGGGCACTACCCGGATGCATCCGTTGTCTGGCTGCCTGTGCTGGTGGGGCTGACGCTGTTGCTGGGGATGAGCCTGGGGTTGATCCTTGGCGTGCTCAACGTTTTCATGCGGGACATCGGCCAGGTGGTTCCAGTCGTGCTTCAGGCGCTGTTCTGGCTAACCCCGGTGGTCTACAGTCTGAGCATTCTGCCAGAGCGTTATCAAGCGTGGTTCCGGTTGAACCCGATGTACCCCTTGATTACCAGTTACCAGAACGTACTGGTGTTCGGCAATGCGCCCTTGTGGTCCGAGCTATTCCTCCTGCTCCTCGGTGCATCTGGATTGTCGGCGCTGGCGTTGTTGATCTTTCGCCGGGCGAGCCCCGAGATGGTGGATGTCCTGTGAGCGGGACATTGCAAGTGCAAGGCCTGGGCAAGGCCTATCGGAGATGGCGCAGCGAGTGGGCGCGGGTTGCCTCTTGGTTTGGTATTTCCGCCGTTGCCACGGAAGAGCATTGGGCACTCCGTGAGGTGAGCTTCTCGATCAATCCCGGCGAAGCCGTCGGTGTGATCGGCCAGAACGGGGCCGGAAAGAGCACGCTGCTGAAGCTCATTACTGGCACCACCCGTCCAACAACTGGCTCAATCGTGAAAGGCGGACGTGTTGCAGCCATCCTTGAACTGGGCATGGGGTTCAATCCCGACCTGACGGGCCGTCAAAACGCGTATCACGCGGCTGGCCTCATGGGTTTCAGCCAGGCGGAGATCGCCAACGCGATGCCCGGCATCGAGGCGTTTGCGGAAATCGGCGCCTATTTCGACCAGCCAGTAAGGACATACTCGAGCGGCATGCAAATGCGGGTAGCATTCAGCGTGGCAACGGAATTCCGACCAGACCTGCTTATCGTGGACGAAGCGCTCGCGGTCGGGGACAGCTACTTCCAGCACAAGAGTTTCGATCGAATCCGTCAGTTCCGGCAACAAGGCGTGTCCATTATGCTCGTCACCCACGGCATGGGGGACGTCAAGACCCTGTGCGACCGCGTGATCCTCATGGACAAGGGCAGAGTGGTGAAAATTGGTCTGCCGGACGAGGTGGTGGACTATTACAATGCGATGATCGCGGAGAAGGAGGGCGCTTCTCTTTCGATCGATCAACGCCGTGCACGGGATGGCTGGCTACTCACGCGCAGTGGAACCGGCGAGGCCGTTGTTAACAGTTTGCGCCTGCTGGATGCGGACGCGGGCCACGAAGTTGCAGTGGCGCGAGTGGGGCAGCGCCTGAGGCTGCACCTGCAAGCTGGAGTGCACGCCGACATCCCGCGACTGGTTTTGGGATACATGATCCGCGACCGCCAGGGACATGTCGTGTGGGGAACGAATACCTGGCATACCCAGCAGATACACAGCAATGCTGGCCCAGGCGACCTCGTCCACTTCGATCTTGTCTTTACCTGCACACTGGGCCCCGGGTCTTACTCCGTTTCACCCGCACTGGTCAGTACCGATACCCATATGATCGATAACTTCGAATGGATCGACAACCTGCTCGTCTTCGATGTCGTGAATGCGTCAGAGCCCACGTTCATCGGTACGAATTGGCTGGATGCGCGCATCCGGGTTTCAAGCTTGCGCGCGGGTGAAACTGACGAACGAGGTGCGACGCTGCAGGCTGCCGAGCGTGGGCCAGGTGCCGCGACTCATGGTTCAACCCACTCAGTGAAGCCGGACTGACATGCACAAGCTCATCTCGTACGCGCAGAACTTCGAGGATGTGATGCTATGGCGCGCGCTGGGTGACGTCCAAGGTGGTTCTTACATCGATATCGGAGCCCAGAGCCCCAACATCGACTCCGTCAGCAAACTGTTCCACCAGCACGGATGGAGCGGGATACACATCGACCCCGTCGTGGCCTACGCAGCGGAACTGAGAAGGGAGCGTCCGGGAGACATCGTCATCCAGGCCGCTGTTGCTTCCCGCGCGGGAGCGATCGTCTTCTTCGAGGTGACCGACAGCGGGCTCAGTACCGCGCAGAAAGACGTTGCCGGGCGCCACCGGGAATCGGGGTTCGACGTTGCCGAAATGCTGGTGCCCGCCATCACTCTGGACGATGTCTTCGAGCAGGTGGGTGGGCAGCCCGTCCACTGGATGAAAGTCGACGTTGAGGGGGCCGAGGCAGACGTACTTGCAGGTTGGGTCAACAGCTCGGTTCGGCCCTGGGTCATCGTTGTGGAAGCGACGGAGCCATCCACGCGCGAGCCCAGCCATGGGGGTTGGGAGCCGGCATTGTTGTCAAAGGGTTACCGGTTCGCCTATTTCGACGGACTCAATCGCTTCTATGTCTCCGTGCATCGGAGCGGACTATCTGCGTCCTTCCTCTCGGGACCCAATATCTTCGACGGGTTCATGCTCAGTCCCGAATCAAGTTCGCCGTTCTCCGCGGAATTCCGGGCTCGGATCTCGACGCTGGAAGCCGCCCAGCAAGCTGGCGCGGCGGAGGTCGAGCGCCTCACCAAGGAGCTGCGGATAAAGGAGGGCGACTTCCTGGGGGAACACGCTCGCATGGCCACCTTGCTGCGAGAGGCAGAGCTCGGGCACGCTGACGCCCTAGCTACCGTGCAGGAGCGCGCTAACACTGAGGTTGCAAGGCTCCTCAAGGACCTGCAGTCCAAAGAGCGGGAGTACCTCCAGGAACATATTCGCATGGCCAGCTTGCTGCGTGAGGCCGAGCAACGACGAGCGGACGAACTCGGTGCCATGCAGGCCGCCATGCAATCGGCACGTGCCAAACACGAGGATGAGCGCGGCCGGGTGCAGAGCACCATGCAGGCTGTACTGCACCACGCGTCGAACCGGCATGGGGAAGAACGTGCGGAATGGCAGCGAAACGCCGACTGGCTCAGGGGTGAACTCGACAAGCGGCACGCCAGCTACAAGGCCAAGGTGGAATCCGAGCGCCGTTGGAAGGCGCTGGCGGAACAGCGCCGGTATGAACTGAATCGCGTTTATTCCAGCACGTCGTGGCGAGTGACGCAGCCGCTCCGCGGGCTCAAGCTCGGGGTCCGCCGCATTGTCAGGGGTCCGGTGAAAGCTGTGCGCTCTGTTTTGCACACCGTGAGGCGGTTCGGCGCGCGACTCCTGGCCGGTGCCATGCGCCGCATAGTAGCGCCTCCTGCGCTGCGCGCAAGCGCACAGTCAGTACTTGCCCGCTTTCCGTCGCTGCGCGACAGGATGCGGGGCTTTGCGGTCCGGGCGGGGGTCATTTCGGGCACGGGGCGGCAAGAGCACGACCGGGCCCAGGCGGTTTCGTTGCCCTTGCCCAGGTTGTCGCGCCAAGGCCAGGCGGTGCTCCAGCGCATGCGCACCGCTGCGAATGGTGGAGACGCCTGATGCGTATAATCGTCGACCTCCAGGCAGCGCAGACAGAGAGCAGCCGGAATCGCGGGATAGGCAGGTATTCCATGGCCCTGCTCAAGGCCATGGCCGCGCGACCGCGCGGCCATGAGCTCCATGTCGTGCTCAACCGCCACTTCAGCGATAGCGTCGAGGCCATACGGGAGGAATTGGCACCGCTGATTTCGCAAGACAACATCCACGTCTGGTCTCCCGCCAGCACCTTGCGGCCTGCAGCCCAGCCGCTCGGTGCCCGGGGGCAAGCCGACGAATTGCTCCGGGAAGCGTTCGTCGCATCGCTCCAGCCGGACGTCGTGCACATCACCAGCCTGTTCGAAGGGCTGGGAGATGTTGCATCAGGGTCGATCGGGCGGTTCAGCCTTCGTTTCAAGACGGCCGTAACTCTCTACGACCTGATTCCATTCATCCACCGCAAATTGTACCTCCCCGATGCAAGCGTGGCCCGTTGGTACCTGTCCAAGGCAGCGCACCTGAGGCGCGCCGACTTGCTTCTGGGGATTTCCGAGTCCGCGCGCCGGGAGGCAGTGAAGTACCTGGACATTCCGGACCAGCGCACGGTGAACATCTCGTCCGACGTGGACCCGGTTTTCCACGTGCAGGAGGTCTCTGCGGATGCAGAAGTGCTCCTTCGAAATACCTACGAACTGGATCGCCCGTTCGTGATGTACACGGGCGGTATCGACCACCGCAAGAATATCGAGGGTTTGATCCGTGCATTCGCACGCCTGCCCATCGAGATTAAGGCCGGCCTTCAGCTTGCCGTGGTCTGTTCGGCCAGTCCCGAAAGCCGCGTTGCGCTGGAGGCGCTTGCGCGCAGCGAAGGGCTTTCCGACGGCGACCTAGTGATGACCGGCTTCGTGCCGGAGTCGGATCTGGTGATGCTCTACAACCTGTGCCAGCTCTTCGTGTTCCCCTCCTGGCATGAAGGGTTCGGACTGCCCGCGCTCGAAGCGATGCGCTGCGGCGCACCGGTCATCGCTGCCAATACTTCCAGCTTGCCGGAGGTGGTTGGTCGCGAAGACGCCCTGTTCGATCCCCACGACGATGCGTCGATCACCTCGAAGCTCGATCAAGTGCTCCGGGACTCCGCATTCCGTATGGAACTGGCCCGCCACGGTCTGGAACAGGCTGGCCGGTTTTCCTGGGCAGACAGCGCGCGCCGCACTTTCGAGGCGTTTGAGCGTCTGGTCGAAGACGGAACCCCGAGTGCGCTGCACTGCATTCCGGCCCAAAGGCCTCGCATGGCCTTTATTTCCCCCCTGCCGACGGCAGGAAGCGGCATCGCCGACTACAGCGCGCAGTTGCTGCCCGACCTGTCCCGCTATTACGAAATCGTTGCCATTTCTGCACAGCCGGAGGTCCGAGACGTGGACGTTCTGGCCTGTTGCGAGGTGCGGGACGTGGCGTGGTTCGAAGCAAACGCCTCGCGCTTCGACCGCATCGTCTATCAGTTCGGAAATTCCCACTTCCACGAACACATGTTCGGCCTGCTACAGAGATTCCCGGGCGTAGTAGTGCTCCACGACTTCTTCCTCAGTGGCATCCAGGCGTTCCGTACGGTGCATGCCGGTGACCCAAGCGCGTGGTCGAATTGCCTGTATCGCTCCCATGGGTATCCGGCCGTGGTTGCTGACGTCGAAGCGAAGGACGCGATGGTGGCGATGTATGGCTACCCCTGCAATTACGACGTGCTCCACGGTGCGGTCGGCACCATCGTTCATTCAGCGCATGCCGTTGCACTTGCACGTCACTGGTACGGGGACGGCGTGCCTCGGGGCATGGCGGTGATTCCGCTGGTTCGATCCCTGCAGCGCGCGGCGACCCGCGCGGTCGCCCGGCGGGCGTTGGGCATCGGCGAGGACGAGATCCTGGTCTGCAGCTTCGGCCACATCGGTGCCCCGAAGCAGAGTCTGCGGCTGTTGGAGACATGGATGGCGTCTTCGCTGGCCAACGACCCCCGGTGTCGGCTGGTTTTCGTAGGTGATAACCCAGGGGGCGACTATGGGGCCGAAATGGTGCGTGCCCTCGAGGAGGCGCCGGCCACCTCGCGGGTGATGGTCAGCGGTTGGACCGATGCCGAGACCTTTGGCATGTATCTGGCTGCGACGGACATCGCGGTGCAGTTGCGGACGCTGTCCCGTGGCGAGACTTCGGCGGCTGTCCTGGACAGCATGGGGCACGGCGTGGCGACCATCGTCAATGCGAACGGCTCGATGGCGGACCTGCCGGCTGGCTCGGTCTGCATGTTGCCCGATGACTTCACCGACGACCAGTTGCAAGTGGCGCTGGAGACCCTGGCAGTCGACCCGGAACGCCGCGGGGAATTGGGGCGGGTGGCACGGGAGCTGGTCATGTCGAAGCACGCGCCGGCGCACTGCGCCGAGCAATATGCGACGTCGATAGAGGCATTCTATGAGGCCGGGCGGGAGTCGCCGCGCGCGCTGGAGAGGGCCGCAGCGGACGTGCTGCGCGACACGCAGGCGAGCGACGAGGATTTCGTTGCAGTCGCCGACGCAATTGCGGCCACGCTGCCTGGCCCTGGCCCTGCCCGACAGTTGTTGCTGGATGTGACTGGCTGGGAGGACGGGCAGCGACGCGAAGTCCTGTGCGCCGCCGCTGCACCCTTGCTCCGAGATCCCCCTGTCGGCTTCCGCACCGAACCGGTTCAGGTCGATGCCGACGGCACCTGTCGCTACGCCCGGGGGTTCGCCGCTGTCGCCCTGAACCTGGACCCCGCCAGGCTGCCGCCGGATGAAGTGGTGGAGCTTCGCCGGGGCGATGTCTGCCTCATGGCCAGTGGGCAAGCTCCCAGCGAGCAACAAACCGCCTTCTTCACCCGGCTCAAGCAAATGGGGATCAAGGTCGAGGCGTCCGGCGAGGTCCAGTTCCTGCCGCCCCCCGGATCGCCGACGGTATCACTGTATGTCTGAATCGTCCACGCCGGTGACCGACGGCATATTCATCGACACTAGGAAAGGCAAATGAAAGCACTTGTGACAGGCATTACGGGGCAAGACGGCGCATATCTTGCGGAGTTGCTCCTCGAAAAGGGCTACGAAGTCTATGGCACCTATCGCAGGACGAGTTCCGTCAACTTCTGGCGGATCGAGGAACTAGGAATCCAGGACCATCCCAAGTTGCATTTGGTCGAGTACGACCTTACCGACCTCGGCGCAAGCATCGCGTTGGTCCAGAGGATTGAGCCCGGGGAGATCTACAACCTGGCGGCCCAAAGTTTCGTCGGGGTCAGTTTCGAGCAACCCACGACGACAGCCCATATTACCGGCTTGGGTGCGCTACACCTGCTGGAGGCGATCCGCTTGGTTAATCCAGCGACCCGCTTCTACCAGGCATCCACATCGGAAATGTTCGGAAAGGTCCAGGCCGTGCCACAGCGTGAGGACACCCCCTTCTATCCGCGGAGTCCTTACGGGGTGGCCAAGCTCTACGCCCACTGGATGACCGTGAACTATCGCGAGAGCTACGGCATTTATGGATGCAGCGGCATCCTTTTCAACCATGAGAGCCCGCTGCGGGGCCGTGAGTTCGTGACCCGCAAGATCACTGACAGCGTGGCCAAGATCCGGCTCGGCAAGATGGATTGCCTGGAGCTGGGCAACATCGACGCCAAGCGCGATTGGGGCTTCGCAAAAGAGTACGTCGAGGGCATGTGGCGCATGCTCCAGGCGGAAGAGCCCGACACCTACGTACTGGCCACCAATCGCACAGAAACGGTACGGGACTTCGTCAGCATGGCCTTCAAGGCCGTCGACATCGACGTCGAGTTCCGCGGCGCCGGGGAGAACGAAACCGCCTTGGACACAGCGAGCGGACGCACTGTCATGAGGATCAACCCGAACTTCTATCGACCCGCAGAGGTCGAGTTATTGATCGGCGACGCCTCGAAGGCCAAGCTCAAGTTGGATTGGGCTGCCTCGACGACATTGGAACAGCTCTGCTCGATGATGGTGCATGCCGACTTGGAGAGGAACGAGCGTGGCTTCTCCTTCTGACATGCGGCGACCTGTCGCGCTGGTTACTGGCCTTACTGGCTTCACTGGGCACTACATGGCCGCAGCGCTCAAGGGTGCCGGCTATTCGGTGTGTGGACTGGACGGCGACGGACCCACGTCCGCTCCGATCGACCTGACCGACCGCAGAGCGGTCCGTAACGCGGTTGAGCGCGTGCAGCCACAGGTGGTGGTGCATCTCGCTGCCATCTCGTTCGTCGCCGAAGGCGATGCGGACCGGATCTACCGCGTGAACGTGGTCGGTACCCGCAACCTACTCGAGGCCTTGGCAGCACGGTCGACCGGACCCTCGCACGTAATCCTTGCCAGCAGCGCCAACATCTACGGCAATTCTGGGGGGATGATCAGCGAGGACGTGATGCCATCGCCGCAGAACGACTATGCCGTCAGCAAGCTTGCAATGGAGCATATGTCACGGTTGTGGACTGATCGCCTGCCCATAACCATCGTGCGTCCCTTCAACTATTCCGGGGTTGGCCAGTCGGACAAGTTCCTCCTCCCCAAGATCGTATCCCACTTCAAGAAGAAGTTGGAACTCATCGAGCTGGGCAATCTGGATGTATCACGTGACTTCAGCGACGTCCGCGACGTCGTCTCCATTTACGCACGCCTGCTTGGGGCCACACCCGGCAACGTTTTCAATATCTGTTCAGGACACGAACATTCCCTCCGCGAAATCGTCGATATGATGGAGGCCATCTCCGGCCACAGCATTGAGGTGCGCGTGAATCCCGACTTCGTCCGGGCCAACGAGGTGAAACAGCTGCGCGGGGACTCAGCCCGGTTGCGCGGCGCAATCGGATCCCGTCGTGCGCACCAACTGGAAGATACGCTTCATTGGATGTACGAAGACGAAGGGAGGCACGCTTGATCGGGTCGTGCAACGGCGGCGTGCAGAGCCCGGTTCTGGCTCAACCCCCAAGCCACGAATCAGGCATGGCCCAGACAAATGCCCCGCCGCCGATAGCCCTCCTGCATCGATTCGCCGGTCGGCTGACGATGGGAGTGCGGGCAGGCTTGGTCGCTATCTTGCTCGTAAACATAGTGCTGATCTCCTACTACGTCTGCTATGGGTACCAAGTGCATTTCCATTCCGACGCAGCCGTCAAGAACTTGCTGGCGCAGGAGATCTACCAGACGGGAGACTACTTCCCGAACGACTGGACTTACGTCAATCGGGACTTGATGGTGGTGTTTGGGCACCTCTATATCCTTCCCTTCCTGCCATTCCTCGACAACGGCTACGCCCTGCACGCAGCTTCGGGAATGATCTCCGCGGGGTTGATCCTGCTCGCGACATGGCTGCTATCGGGTGTAATGACCCGTTCGACTTGGACCCGCCTGCTCTGCGTAGCGATCGTCGGCAGCGGTATCTCGAATCTCATTTCAGAGAACCTTTTCGGGCAAGTGTCTTACGGAACAGTTTTTTACATGTCCTGCTTCACGCTGTTTTTCGCATGGCGTTTCCTCATTGCGGAAGGACGTGTACGCTGGATTTTCGGGGCATGCACCATCGCTTTGGTGGTACTGGCATTCTGGGCGAACCCGCAGCGCGCGGTTGTTTCCTACGCGCTCCCACTGATGACTGCCACCGTCTTGTACAGCTGGTTGGCCTTGGCGCGCTCCGGACTGCATTGGAATGTGCAGGCCGGGCAAGGCGCCATTCTCCTTGCGCTGGTGGCGTTGGGCGCCGGAATTGGAATGGGTTTGCATAGTTGGGTTCTGAGCGGGGTCAACAATGTCGCAGGCGTAGGCGCCGCCCGCTGGCTTTCGTTCGAGGGAATGACCAACAACATGGTGGACACGATCCACGGGCTACTCGCAATACTCGGTGGGGTGCCGATGGCCTCCCGGGATGTGATGACCCCCATCGGACTGTATGAGGGACTTCGCATGATCACCATGGGCAGCGTGCTGCTGGCCATGCCGTTCGCCCTGGCAAAGGCGGTGAGGGGATGCAACGAGGGTGTGCGATTCACTGCTGTATTCACCGTCGTTTCGCTGGTACTGTTTCTATTCCTGCATGTCACTACTTCCATCCCGGACATGGCGGACCCGGTGTCCAGTGCTCGCTACCTGGTGCCGCCCGTACTCTTCGGACTCTTGGTCTTCGTGGTGATGATCCTAGACGGATCCATGGGCACGGCTCGCGGAGTATTCGGAGGGGCCGTCCTCGTGGTACTGGCAACCAGTGCCTTTTCCGCGTCCCATCCCTTCTCGCTTGCCCTCACTGGGCGCCCTCCAGATCCCAGAGACCAATTGATCGATCTGCTGGAGACCAATGGGCTCGAGTATGGGTATGGGACGTACTGGAATGCAGGAGCACTGACGGTCTTAAGCGGGGAGCGGGTAAAAATCAGGCAAGTGTCGATTGGCGGACCGCTGCCCACGCCGATGCGTCACCTTTCGTCTGAACGTTGGTACAGCCAGGATGCATGGCACGGGGAGACTTTCCTGCTGCTGAGAAACAGCGAAGCCGAGACGGTGAATTGGGAACTGCTGACGGCGTACACCGGCAAACCGAGCAGGACCCTGAGGTTTGAGGACTTCGGCGTATATGTCTTTCCCCGCAACATCGCCGCGGCTCTGCCAAGCTGGAGCGCCGATCTTGCAACGCCCTTCTCGATTCGCATTTCCGAGGCCTCGTTCCACCAGGTGGGCGCCTTCGATCCGACGGCGGGGCGGGGGGCATTAGTGTCGGAAGTTGGACAGAGCGGCTACATCCACTTTGGGCCGTACATTAGGCTGGGGCCGGGGACCTACCGCGCCGTTTTCGACATTGAAACCATTGCCGAGGAACCGATGAACTTCGGAGCAATGGACATCACGTCGGGCGGCGGTACCAATATTCTTGCGACAAGCCAATTGGTCCGGCTGCGCAGGAACAAGCTTGCGCTCGAGTTCAAACTCGACCATCTGGTTGACGATCTCGAACTAAGGGTGCTCTCGACGGGGGCAGGGCGCATGAAGCTGCACGGAATCGAAATAGCTTCAATTAAGTAGCTTGTCCCCGGTCCCCGGTCCCCAGGCGACGCAGCTGCCGTCTTGCGTGCGCTGGCACTCCCATGCCGGGCAGCGACGTTGGCCCGTTAGAGGGACTCGAGTACGGAGTCGGCCGCTGCCAGGACTTCGTCGAGTTGCGGCTCCAGCCCGATCCATAGCGGGAGTCGCACGAGCCTATCGCTGATCGAGTCGGTGACGGGCAGCTCACCACTTGTGCGCCCGTAGCGCTGTCCCGCCGGTGCGCTGTGCAGCGGAATGTAATGGAAGACCGTACTTACCCCCGCCTCCTTCATGCGAGCCATGAACTCGGTGCGATACCGCAGGTCTGGCAGCAGCAGGTAGTACATGTGCGCGTTGTGTCCACAATGCGGGGGGACGATCGGGCGGCGCAACGCCCCCTGCAACTCATGATGTTCGGCCCACGCGTGATAGCGGTCCCAGACAGCCAGGCGCATGCGGGTGATCTCGTCCCCTTGGTCTAGCTGCGCGCACAGGAATGCTGCAGTCAGCTCGCTCGGCAGGTACGACGACCCCACGTCCACCCACGTGTACTTGTCCACCTGGCCGCGAAAGAACTTGCTCCGGTTTGTGCCCTTCTCACGGAGTACCTCCGCCCGCTCGGCATATTCGGGGGAACGGACCAGGAGTGCGCCCCCCTCTCCCGAGATGATGTTCTTGGTCTCGTGGAAGCTGAGGCAGCCAAAGTCGCCGATCGCACCCAGCGGCCTCCCTCTGTAAGTGGAATGGATTCCCTGCGCCGCATCCTCGATGACAGACAGGCCATGGCGCGCCGCGATGTCAAGTACGGAATCCATCTCGCAGGCGACACCTGCGTAATGCACGACACATATTGCCTTGGTCTTCGCAGTGATGGCGGCCTCGACCAGGCGCTCGTCAAGGTTCAGTGTGTCTTCGCGGATGTCGATGAACACCGGCACCGCGCCCCTTAGCACAAACGCATTCGCGGTGGATACGAACGTATAAGAAGGCATGATGACTTCGTCGCCTGGCACGAGGTCTAGCAGCAGCGCGGCCATCTCGAGCGCCGCCGTGCAAGAATGAGTCAGAAAAGCCCGATGCGCGCCAGTCAACTGCGCGAGATCGGCGTGGCATCGCTTCGTGAATGCCCCGTCGCCGGACAGGTGTCGGCTCGCGACGACCTGGGTAACGTATTCGAGCTCCCTCCCGGCGACATGTGGGTGATTGAATGGGATCATGAGTTAACGCACTCGAGGATGGCGTGTGTGTATGGGATACGCGTCAGGTCGTGGCGCACCGTCAGGCTGGCCACGCCGAATCTGTCTTGGGCCAGTGCAACATAGCCCTGGCCGGTCCGTACGTTGAGGCCGCGATCCCGAGCGATGAAGAAGCGGGCAATGCTGGACTGATTGTCGTCATAGCAAGGGTCGATGGAGATGAAGCGGCCTCCCGGGTGCAGGGCCCTCGTCACTGCATCCAGGAGAGCGTGCACCTGGGAGTCGTCGAGGTGATGGAGCAGGCCGACAGCCAGCGCCACGTCAACCGATCCCGCATCCTGTTGAGGCATCATCGCCACGTCGCTGCAATGGAATTCGCCCCGGTCGCCGTAGCGCTCCTGCGCGCGACGAATGTAGGTCTCCGAAAGATCCATCCCGATGTACCTGACATCCGGAGGTACGAAATCGAGGATCGCGCACGTGCCGCACCCTACATCAAGTAGCGTCTGTCCTGGACGTAAGCGCAGGTAATCATGCGCAATTAGCTGACGGGACCTCCTGGCGCCGAGTAGGTTCTGCACGAAATCGTAAGAGGAAGCTAGCGATAGTACCGAACGTATGCCAGTCGTGACCTGAGCCATGTCTTCTACCTGTGGCTCGCCGCAAGCACGAACACGCCTGCAACAATGAGGAGGTTGCCCCCGACCTTCGTCGCAGTCAGGGGTTCGCCGAACAGCACCGCGCTTGCCAACATCACAAGCAGGAAATTAAGTGCCATGAAGGGAAATGCGTAGCTCAAGGGGAACTTGCTCAGGGCCACCATCCAGCATAGCCCCGAGAAGAACGTCGCTGCCACCGCGCTGAAAATCCAGGGTTGGAAGAGGGCGGACACAAGGAACAGCAGCTTGGGTCCAAGTGACGCCGGCGGGGCTGGCAGCTCCGACATCTGCCATCGAATTACGATTTGGCTGTACACAGTCAATACGATGGTCATCGCTATGTAGCTGTGCGCTAGGATTGGTTTCATGGCGTCCTGTAAGCGAAGTCACTTCAAGGGTCTTTCGGCAAGACCAAAGCCGGTGCGACCATAGCCATCACCGTTGTAGAAGAGCAGCTGCCGGCCATCATGATCGACGACATGAGGATAGCAGGCCATTCCGGCGTCCCACCCGTACCCGCTGGCGCCTAGTCCAGAGTGCCCCGTACGCCTCCACGCAAGGCCATCCGACGATCTTGCGTGCAGAATCTGATAGTGCGATCCGCGCGCGGAAAACCACATCGAATACCCACCTGCATCACGCAGCACCGTTGGTCGAGAGATCGCGTACTCGCCAGCATCCGCGAAGTCGATTGCAACCCGCCCGGTGCGATGCCAGTCCATTCCGTCGTTCGATTCTGCGTACCGAATATGGTAACGATGCCGAGGCCCCGCTGGGCTGGCATCCCAGCCAGTGCATGCAAGATAGTACATGCGCCAGAGTTTACCCTCCCTTAGAACGCAGCAACTGGCGGTGAAATGTGGTTCGTCGCGCGTACGATCGACGATTGGTCCATTGAACACACGCTGTACACTTCCGTCTTCCTGCAGCGCCAAGCCGATCGAGTTTCGAAACGGCACGGTAACCCCCAGGTTCCATCCTATGTAGTACCACAAGCGCTCGCGCGCTTTTGATTCGCAAATCCACGACAGCATTGCGCCGCTGTCATCGAACGCGCCCAGCTCGCCAGGGGACAGCAGCGGCTGGGCGCTTAGCTCCAGCACGCCGTCGGGACGATCGACATCGATGATCGCCTCACCCACGTGGGAGTAACCAGCTGCATCTCGCGTGCTGAAGTAGACCCGGAAGATCGTGCCCGATACGTTCTCCGCAAAGGGCACGGATGCGTGCGATTGCATCCATGGCCTCTGACCAGACGCAGAGAACAGCATTCTGCGGCGCTCCCAGGGTGCTGTCGAGATCACGGCCGGGTCGACGGAGGGGTCTCTGCCGCCACGTAAACAGTTCCGGGCTCGGTTGAATGCAGTACCAGGCATCCTGCTCCAATTAGCGATCTGTCGCCGATCTCGATGTGATCGCGAACAGTCGTGTTTACGCCGATAAAGCAATTGCGGCCGACGCTTACGCCTCCGGAGATCACTACGTGTGACGTAATGAAGCAATTATCGCCGATCGAGCTGTGATGACCGATGTGGTTTCCACTCCAGAGGGTAACGTTGTCGCCAATCGAGACGAAGGGCTGGATCGTGTTGTCCTCGAGCAGGAAGCAGTTTTTTCCGATCGGAGTGCCCGGGAACCGAGTGAGGCGGGAACTGATGTAGGACGCCAGGCGATATCCCATTGCTTCGGCCTGCGCGCACTTCTGCTCCCGTATGGTATTGCGCTTGGCATAGCTGAGCGCCACGAACATGTCGTGCTTCCCGGGTGGAAATCGCTCGGTCACTTCGTCGGCGGCGACGAGCGGCAGGCCATGCAGCGTCTCGCCCTGCAGGAATTCGCGGTCCACGGTGAAGCCCACCACCTCGCGGTCACTGTCATGGGTGAAGTAGAACCAGGCAAGCTGGGCGATATCCCCAGCGCCGAAAATCACGAGCTTCTTCTTCATGGGGACTACTCCTTGCGAACGAGGATCGTGAACTCGTAGAGCCCGTAGCCATGAAGCAGGCTAACGTGGCGCGAGTACTGCATGCAGTGGCGAAAAAGTTCAGACGGGTCGCCGTAATAGAGGTACGGTTGCTTGTGGCCCGCGTCCGAATGGCTGGTGAGACAATTGAAGGAGAAACCGAACCTGCTGGTGGAATCCATCAGATCTATGGTTTGGTGGATGTACTGCAACCATGCCCGGTCTTCCACCTGTTGACGCACATTGAAGATACCGCTTGCCACTACATGGTCATGCCGGACGTCGGGCTTCGAATCACGCAGGAAACGCGCCCTTGGTTTGTCGTCGTGCAGCTTCCGGGCCTGCTCCACCATGTTGGCGGAGATGTCCACGCCCAGGTAGTCAAAGCGGCTGCGGTGGGCACCCAGGTAGTCGAGGTATGCGCCATAGCCACAGCCAAGGTCCGCTACGCTGAACCCGGCGTGCGGGAGGAGGGTGGAGAGCACCTCGAACCGTAGTGCCTGTGTCGCAGCGGAATTCCAATCCACGCCACGCGGCGTCGCCCCGTGGGTCAGGATTTTATCGGTATAGTAGCGGTCGACTTCGACAAGAATGTCGTTCTGGAGCTTCTCGTCAGCGGTCATCGCTCCCCCAATAAATGCTGCGAATGCTTCCATAAGGACGTTGCTTGACCTCGATGAAGATCTTGGCGAGATAGATGCCGATCACTCCCAGGAAGAAGATTATGAGTCCGCCAAGCAGCCAGACCGACACGATCAGCGAAGCCCAACCACTCGGCGGCGACATGGAGGACAGAGTCATGACCACGAGGTAGGCTGCATAACAACCGCTTGCCGCGGAAATGCCGATGCCTGTAAAGAAGATCATCCGAAGCGGCCGGTCGCTGAACGCCGTGATCGAATTCACTAGAATCGACAGTTTTCGGCTCAAGTTATAGGTCGTCTCGCCCTTGTGCGCCTTGACCACATGGTGAGCTTCCTGCCGAAAGCCAGTGGCGGACCACAGGCCGGCAATGAATATCTCTCGCTCGCGGTACTCGAGTAGCGCGTCCACGTAGCGCCGCGACATCAGGCGGGCGGTGACGATGTTGCGGGGAACTGCCACGCCACCAAGCCGGTTGACGGCGCTGTAGAAGACATCGCCCGAAATCCTCTCGAACCAGTCCCCCTTGCGGCGGGAGAGTTGGCCGTACACCACGTCGATGTCTGGGTCCGATTCCATCCGGGTCCAGAATTCCCCGATCAGTTCAGGGGCTTCCTCGAGATCCACATCGATGAGGAACACCCGGTCCCCGCGCGCTTGGCCCAAGCCGATCATCATCGCCCGGTGGTGGCCGAAGTTCCGGGACAACTCGACCACGCGAACGCCGGGATGACGGTCGGCCGCAACGCGCGCCCGCGGCAGGGACTCGTCGGGTGACCCGTCGTCGACGAGCACGATCTCCCATGGCGTGGCGAGAGCCTCCGCAGAAGCAATGCTGCGGCGCACGAATTCGTCGATATAGGGGGCCGAGCCGTATAGCGTAGCGACGATCGAAAGCACGACTAGACCAGACGTTTCATGTAAGCCGGCGCCTCGGGCCCGACGTTGAAGAGAAGGTCCAGCACAGTTACTGCGTGCTCGAACGCCCCATGCGGCTGGGGATACTCGGGATAACCCGAGTAATCGGCGAACACGACTTCGATCCCCGCCTTGGCGAACAACCGCAGGTCCACGTAGTCACGGGCGGCCGGTCCCGAAAGATAGCGGGTTGCGCCTGCTGCCTGGCAAATCGAGACGAGGCGTTCCGACTTTCCCTCGCGCTGCGGATAGTCCATCGACCATGTCAATGGCGTGCTGATGGCTAGAAGCCCGCACAACCCGGCGATCAAGCGGTGGTTGACCTGGCTGAGCAGTTGCTCATCGCGCAACCCGTCGAACATCGCCACCAATGCAGGTTCGTATGCATTGAAGTAGGGTGTCTTGCAGTACGAGTGGCGAATGGAGCGCCAATGTTGGGTAGACCAACCGGGGTCGGCAACCCGGGCATCACGCATGCGCTGGTCAAATTTCCCCTTCACGTCAACAGGCACCGTAAGCCAATGCAGGCCATTCGGCGTCTTAATGCGGTTACGGCTACGCCAATCGCGCTTGGTGAACTGCATGTCATCAAACAACACGAATTCGTCCACGGACCGAATCATGTCGAAATAGCCCTTCCATGGGATGTACGACGATTGGACAACTGATATTGTCTTGCTCAATGGAAGCCTTGGCCTGGTCGGCGGATACTGGTCAGCGCTGTGTGATCGAGTACGACTGCAGGACTACAACCGCGCGCCCAGCAACCTCCACCCGTACTTCCAAATCGGCGACGGCGGTTGGCAGGGAGAAGTCGAACTTCGCCAACTCACCGCTTTGGGCGGTAGATGCGGAGAGCGCCTGTTCGCCATGAACCTGCGAGCCGAGGGCAGACGCAACGTCGAATCGCACGACTGCGCCTTCGGGTAGCGTCGGAGAGGCGCCGATGAAGGTCACGGTATAGTCGCCAGCGGCCAGCGAGGCATAGGGTCCGAATGCGAGGAAACCGGCCGTGCCGGTCCCTTCCAGGACATTACCTTCGACCACGCCCACGCCTTCCTGGGTCAGAATCGTTCCGTCGCCGGCCTGCGCCGACAGGCTGGACGGAGCATCGGCCACCCCGGCATCGGCCGCCCCAACCTCGGCTACATCAACCTCGCCTATACCCACCTCTGCCTCACTCGTTTCGGTGGCTAGCTGCGCGGTATCAGCTGGCCGGTTGCAGCCCGCCAGTGCGATTGCAAGCGCGGCCGATCCGCAAATCTTCAACGTTGTGTTCATTGGGTGTCCCTGAGAAGTGGGGTCTGAAACAAGAGCTCTCGCCGTTCATATACAGCGTCGCAACTTACCCTGGCGATGGCCTAAACTGGCGATCGTCAGGCAGGAGTCGGCAATACCGGGGTTGGGGGAAAGTTGCATCCCTGTTTATCGTAATGATCGTGCCGGCTTCCCCACTCCTGGTCAAGTCCTGGAAGGTGGCCGTTGCCCGCGTCACACCAAGCAGCACCGTTACCGTAATCAGGCATGCTATCCGTCACCGGTTCTGAAGTTGATCCTAGGGAGCCATGGCTGCGGCATCAGCCGCCCACCCGGCCGTATTGGTCCTCGAATCGCACGATGTCGTCCTCGCCCAGGTAGCTCCCCGACTGCACCTCGATCAACTCCAGGGGAAGCTTGCCAGGGTTCTTCAGCCGGTGCGTCACCCCCAACGGGATGTACGTGCTCTGGTTCTCGGCCAGCAGGATGACTTCGTCGCCCCGAGTCACCTCGGCAGTACCGCTGACCACGATCCAGTGCTCGGCGCGATGATGGTGCATCTGCAAGCTCAGTATGGCGCCCGGCTTGACGGTTATTCGCTTGACCTGGAAGCGTCCTCCGTTGTCGATCGAGTCGTAGGAACCCCAAGGTCGGTAAACCTTCCGGTGCGCGGCGGCCTCGCTGCGTCCTTTTCGCTTTATCTCAGCGACGACTTGCTTCACTTCTTGTATCCGGTGCCGGTTCCCGACTAGTACGGCATCGTCGGTCTCCACCACCACCACGTCCTCGAGGCCAACCATCGCAATGAGCCGCGTGCCATGCGCATAGGTGTTGCGGCAGTCGATCTCGATCACGTCACCGTGATGCGCGTTGCCTTGCGCATCCTGCGGCGACGCTTCCCAAAGCGCGCTCCACGACCCCACGTCGCTCCACCCGGCGTCGAGCGCGACAACCGCTGCGTCCTGGGTCCTCTCCATCACTGCATAGTCGATTGAACTGCTGGGACTGGCCATGAACGCCTCGCTGTCAAGGCGAATGAAATCGGGATCCCGCTGGGCTTTCGACAACGCCTGCTCGCACGCCGACAGCATTTCCGGCTGCAGGGCGAGCAGCTCCTCCAGGTAGCGCGTGGCCTTGAACAGGAACATGCCACTGTTCCAGAAGTACTCGCCGGAAGCCACGTATTCCTCGGCCGTGGCCTTGTCCGGCTTCTCGACAAAACGATCCACGCCGCGAACCCCCGTGCCTGGCCTGGCCTTGATGTATCCATAGCCCGTTTCAGGCCCGCCGGGGACGATCCCGAAAGTCACCAGCTTGCCCGCATCCGCCGCTCTAGTGGCAGTGCTCACCGCGGCGTGGAAAGCCGCGTCGTCGGAAATGACATGGTCGCTGGGCAGCACCAGCAAGAGCGCGTCGCCCCCCCCTGCAATGGCCTGCAGCGCGGCAATGGCAATCGCCGGAGCGGTATTGCGACCGACGGGCTCGAGGATGACTGCTCCAGGTTCGACGCCAGCCTCGCGCAGTTGCTCGGCCGCCATGAAGCGGTGCTCATGGTTGGCGACGACGATTGGTGCCGCTCCGGAAATGGCCGCCACGCGCTTCCAGGTCGCCTGCAACATGGTGTCATCGCCCACAAGCGGCAGGAACTGCTTCGGATAGGCCTCTCGCGAGAGAGGCCACAGGCGCGTGCCGGAGCCGCCGGAAAGGATTACAGGAACAATCGGGAGCATGTCGTAACCTTGGGTCATCGATGGGGAGCACTGGCGCCGACGAGCGCGGACAGGCCATTGGTGCGGGCGAGCAGCAGCGCGGGCTTCGAACGGGTTTTCCCGTTTAGCCGGGGCAATGGCTCGGTGTTAGAGCTTCGCGGGCTGAGCCGCGGCTCGCCGAAGTCGGCGCTGACGCCTTCGGTATAGTCGAGTTCGGAGGGCTCGGGCTCGAAGTGTGCCATCACGCGTGCCACCGCAGCCTCGGCATCATCGACGACGAAGTTGATCTCGCCTCTGCACGGGAACATCCGCATGCGATCGGCGACCAGATCAGCCGGCGGCGTGTCAGTAGCCACAGGGCCATGCCCGAATCGCAGTACGCGACATTGCGGAAGTAGTGGTGCGCGCCCATTTCGCCGCCGTAGATCGCAGCGCGGTCCAGACCAGGCGGGGGTCATGGATGACCTCGCCGCGCATTGAGTTTCCCCGGCACGCGGTCGCGGATGTCGCAAGCCTTGAAGGCAGCCAGATTCATCGAAGTCCTGTCCATTCGTTATGTCGGGAATTCAGCCCAGCGCCGCTTCCAATTCCGGCAACAACTTGAACAGATCCCCCACCAGCCCGATATCCGCAATCTCGAAGATCGCCGATTCCGCATCCTTGTTGATCGCCACGATCGTGCCCGCATCCTTGATGCCTGTCAGGTGCTGGATCGCGCCGCTGATGCCGATGGCGATGTACAACTCGGGTGAGATGATCTTGCCGGTCTGCCCGACCTGCATCTCGTTGGGGCAGTAGCCTGCGTCCACGGCGGCGCGAGACGCGCCGACGGCTGCTCCAAGCTTGTCAGCGAAGTCATAGACGACCTTGAAGTTTTCCTTGGAGCCCACGCCGCGCCCGCCGGAGACCACGCGCTTTGCGCTCTGCAGGTCGGGGCGGTCGGAGCTGCCGGCGGCCAGGCTGACGAAGCGGGTGTGGGTGGGCAAGGTAGCCTCCACCTCGACAGCTTCCACCGGGGCATTGCCGCCGCCGGCCGCTTCCGGCCACGAGGCGCTGCGCGCGGTGGCCACCACGGTGCGGTCCGACGGCACGTCCACGGTGATGATGGCGTTGCCAGCATATATCGGGCGCTTGAAGCGGTGGCTGCCTTCGACGCTCATCACGTCCGAAACCTGCGCGGTGCCGAGCAGCGCGGCGACGCACGGCATCAGGTCCTTGCCGAAGGTGGTGGAGGGACCAAACACGTGCGTGTACCCGTCGGCCAGCTTGGCGATCTGCGGGGCCAGCACCTGCGCCAGGGCCGGCTCGTTGGCGGGGTTGCTTACGGTCAGGACCTTGCTGACGCCCTGGAGCTGCGCGGCTTCGGCAGCGACCGCAGCGGGGTCGGCGCCCAGCACCAGCACGTCGATGCTGTCGGCGTTCAACGCGGCCGCGGCGCTGACGGTCTTGGCGGTGGCGGCGTTGAGCTTGCCTTCGTGGTGTTCGGCGATTACGAGGACCTTGGACATGGTGGTTCCTTCTGGTCTGGGTGCGGCGCTGGGTTAGCGGCCTGCGGGAGGGGGTGATGGATATGGACCCTGCCTGCGCGGGGATGTGACGGCAAAGCATCGCGGCCATGGGCCGCTCCTACAAGAGGCCTTTCTGCTTCAGCAGCGCGACCAGTTCTGCCGCGTCCTTGACCATCACGCCCTTGCCGCGCTTGGCCGGGGCCTCGTGCAGGGTGGTGGTGAGGAAGTCGCCGCTGTCCACGCCCAGGTCGGCAAACGGGATGCTCTCCATCGGCTTGCTCTTGGCCTTCATGATGTCGGGCAACTTGATGAAGCGCGGCTCGTTCAGGCGCAGGTCGGTGGTGACCACCGCCGGCAGGTCGACTTCCACGGTCTCCAGGCCTGCATCGACCTCGCGCGTGACCGTGGCCTTGCCGTCGGCAATCTCCAGCCTGGAGGCGAACGTGGCCTGCGGCCGGCCCCACAGGGTGGCCAGCATCTGCCCGGTCTGGCTGGAATCGTCGTCGATGGCCTGCTTGCCCAGGATCACCAGGTCCGGCTGCTCCTTCTCCACCAGCTTGAGCAGGGTGCGTGCGGCGGTCAGCGGCTGGATCGGCTGGTCGCAGACCACGTGGATGGCCCGGTTGGCGCCCATGGCCAGGCCATTGCGCAGGTGGGCCTGGGCGTCGGCGGGGGCGATGGTGGCCACGATCACCTCGGTGGCCACGCCCTTGTCGCGCAGGCGCAGCGCTTCTTCCAGCGCGATTTCGTCGAACGGGTTGGCCGACAGCTTGACGCCGTCGGTGACCACGCCGGAGCCGTCCGGCTTGACCTGGATGCGGACGTTGTAGTCCACCACGCGCTTGTAGGCGACGAGGATCTTCATTGTCGGGAGGTGTCCTTGTTCGACGGGCGATCCCGGGGCGGCAGGCCGGACGGGAGCAGGCCCACGATTTTAACGTTCAGCCGGCTGCCGTGCGAGCGCGTACGGAGATGCCGTTCACGCGGTCCGCAAGGCACCTGGCCAGGCGCTGGTGGCTGCCGGGCGCGGTATCGAGGAACAGGGCAGGCTCCACCAGCTCCAGTTCCAGCAGGCGCGGCTGGCCCTGGGCGTCCCGGATCAGGTCCACCCGGGCATAGGCCAGGGGGCCCTCCAGCTGCAGCAGTGCCTGGGCCGCCTCCAGCGCACGGCGGGCCACGCCAAGCTCGTCTTCGGCCGGCTCGCGCGCAGTCACCGAATCGGCGCCGGCCCGGTGCACGCTGCCGTCGCGGCCCAGCAGCGGCGCCTTGCGGATCGCGTGGCTGCAGTGGCCATCCAGCCACACCAGCGCGGTCTCGCCGGCCGTGTCCACCGAATCGAGGTATGGCTGCAGCACCACGCTGCGGCCCTCGTCAAGCAGCCGGGCGATGTGGTTGCTGGCGGCGAAATCCTGGCTGCGCGCGTAGCGCTGCGTATCGCAGGACCCGGCGCCGATGGCCGGCTTGACCACGAACTCAGGCGCGTCCTGCGTGGCCAGGAATGCAGCCAGCGCGGGCAGCGATTCGGCGTCGGGCTCCACGTAGGTGGTGGGTATCACCGGCACGCCATGGGCGGCCAGGTCGGCCAGGTAGTGCTTGTCGCTGTTCCAGCGCACCACGGACATGGGATTGAACAGGGCGCAACGCTGCTCCACGCGCGTGCACCAGTCCAGGAACTCGGGATGGCGCGTGATGTAGTCCCAGGGGGAGCGCAGCACCGCGGCGTCGAAGCGGCCCCAGCCTACGGTGGGATCGTCCCAGGCGCGTACGCTGGCGTCCAGGCCAAGCTCGGCGCAGGCGTGCGCCAGCGCGAGGAGATCACCGTCGTGCTGCATCGATGCCACGGCGGTGACCAGGACTATGCTCGCCATGACCGGAGTCTAGCCTGGGCTGGCCCCGCGCGCCCGAGAACAACAGGGATTCCGTAGGAGCGGCCCATGGCCGCGATGCCGTTGGCGAGCCACTACCCGAAGGTACGTACCGATGGCCACGCGCGGCCGCTAGAATCAACGGTCCACAGGTCATGGAAATGCACATGAGCAACGCAGCCCCATCCGCGTCAGCCAGCCCGCCCCGGACACGCAAGTTGTACCCCAGTGCGCAGGCCGCGCTGCACGGCATCGTCGCCGACAACCAGACCCTGGCGGTGGGGGGCTTTGGCCTGTGCGGGATCCCCGAGGCGCTGATCGCCGCGCTGCGCGACAGCGGCGTGACCGGCCTTACCGCGATTTCCAACAATGCGGGCGTCGACGGCTTCGGCCTGGGCCAGCTGCTGGCCACCCGCCAGATCCGCAAGATGATCTCGTCCTACGTGGGCGAGAACAAGGAGTTCGAACGCCAGTACCTGTCCGGCGAGCTGGAACTGGAGTTCAACCCGCAGGGCACCCTGGCCGAGCGCCTGCGCGCCGGTGGCGCCGGCATCCCCGCGTTCTTCACCCGCACCGGCTACGGCACCATCGTGGCCGACGGCAAGGAGACCCGCCAGTTCGACGACGGCCACCACTACGTGATGGAAACCGCGCTCAAGGCCGATGTGTCCCTGGTCAAGGCGTGGAAGGCCGACCACGCCGGCAACCTGGTGTTCCGCAAGACCGCGCGCAACTTCAACCCGGCCTGCGCGATGGCCGGCAAGGTGTGCGTGGCCGAAGTGGAGGAGGTGGTGGAGATCGGTGCGCTGGATCCGGACCACGTGCACCTGCCCGGCATCTACGTGGACCGCATCGTGCATAACCCGAACCCCGAGAAGCGCATCGAGAACCGCACGGTGAGCGCCGCGCCTGCCGACGCACCTGCAACTGCCGGAGGAACCCGCTGATGGCCTGGACCCGCGAACAGATGGCGCAGCGCGCTGCCCAGGAACTCAGCGACGGCGCCTACGTCAACCTCGGCATCGGCCTGCCCACCCTGGTGGCCAACTACATCCCCGATGGCATGGACGTGTGGCTGCAGTCCGAAAACGGGTTGCTGGGCATCGGTCCGTTCCCCACCGAAGACGAACTGGACGCCGACCTGATCAATGCCGGCAAGCAGACCGTGACCGCGCGCGCGGGCGCCAGCTACTTCGGCAGCCATGATTCGTTCGCGATGATCCGCGGCGGCCACATCGACCTGGCCGTGCTCGGTGCCATGCAGGTGACCGCCAGGGGCGACCTGGCCAACTGGATGGTGCCCGGCAAGATGGTCAAGGGCATGGGTGGCGCGATGGACCTGGTAGCCGGGGTCAAGCGCATCGTGGTGTTGATGGAACATGTTGCCAAGGACGGCAGCCACAAGATCCTGCCCGAATGCGCCCTGCCGCTGACCGGGGTAGGCGTGGTGGACCGGATCATTACCGACCTGGCGGTGTTCGACGTGACTGGAGACGGGCTCAAACTGGTGGAAGCAGCGCCGGGCGTTACCGCCGAGGAGTTGCGTGAGAAGACCGGCGTGCCGTTCTTGGCCTGAGCCTGCGCGGCTCACCCCCGGCGCGCATAGGGATAAGGTTGCGAGGGGCTCGGCTCAGCATCTCCACAAACGGCGGCAGCGCTTTTCACGGTGTAGTCAGCAGTGAGCACGCAGCGCACGAAAATACGCTCGACGGCGTGGGCAAAAGTAGCGTCGATGTGGCCCTGTTCCGGCTCGAATTCCCATGCGTCCAAGTGAGAATCCAGCAATGGGCGTAGCGCAGACAATCGAGCCCAGAACATGCTGCCCGAAATGAATCGTGTCGAACTCGTTGCCTGCCGCAGGCCCACGCGAGTAGTCAGGTAATCGAGCATTTCGCGGTTGCCACCCAGGTAGCTTTCCAGCTCGAGCAGATGACCCTCTGGTGCGACGATCCCCATTCGCTCATCGTCCCGTATCGCCTGGAAAATTCGCATGGCTCGGCGCGGCGATACCAGAAGTTCCAGTAGCTCCCCTAGCCACCGATCGCCGTCGTCGCGATGGCGCGACTGCTTCGTGTGCAGCTTCAGCACGATATCCACGCCTTCATCGAGCAGGCGATTTGCCAGGCGCAGGAAGGGCAGGATGTCGCGCCCCCGGTTTTCGCCCGTGACGATTTCTGCTTCAAGCCCTTGCCTAGCAAGGCAGGCTTCAACGCCGGCGCGGCGGTCGTCCGTGGTAGTGACGACTATGCGGAACTTTACACCGCTTCCGCGGATCGACTGCAGGATCGTGTCGAACGCGTCTAGATGCCATGCATGGATGACGGCACAAGGTGCGCGGCCAGCACCTTGGATCGGTGCGGATGCGCCGGGTGCCAACGCATCCCGCGTCGCCTGCAGCCAGGCATGGCCAAGTCGGATATCCGGCTCAAGCACCGCACCTTCCGCCCATTCGTTCCAGGCGTTGATGAACACCAGGCAATCACTCGCTGGTGCTTGTACCAGTCGCTTGTGCACGGTCGCATGCAGCCAGTCGCGGTATCCGCGCGGCGAGGCATGCAGGTAGGTGCGGCCTCTGCCCGGCCTTCGAGGTTCGTTGTCCCAGCCGCAGTTGACCGCCGGAAACAGCCGATAGTCGGGCATCGGCCGGCGCAGGTAGTCGGCGGTAAGCTCGCGCCAGTCGAGAACCTGTCCGTTGAATTCCGTATTGAGCAGGCGTTGCTGGCCTGTGATGTTGGTCGGACTGGCCAGGTTGGGCGGAAACTCGACTGCCGCGTCGAACCCGATTTGCCGTGGATCCGGGCGCTCAAAACCCTGTACATACGCAAGGGTGATTTCGCCGATGCCGTTGTCGCGGCACCAGCCGCGCCAGCGCTGCGCGGTTGTCACCGCGTCGGGCAGCAGGCCGGGCCGGTACACCAGCAGCAGCGGCTTGCCGTCCACGCGCAGGTAGCGCGGGTCGCGCAGGTAGCGGGCGACATGGGCAATGAAGGCCAGGTCGTCCTCGGCGCTGTGCTGCTGCCCGATCAGTATGTCGCGTGCGCGCCCATCCCAACGGCGGGACCAGTTTTCGTTCGCCCAGCAGACGCAAAACGGCAGTTCAATCGAATCGTCCGCAAGCCAGTGCTGCAGCGGCTCCTCCAGCAGCGTCTTGCCGCCGAACCAGTAGAAGTAGAAGCAAAACGCGCCGATGCCGTACTCACCGGCGAGCCGGGCCTGGTCGCGCATGACCTGCGGATTGCGCAGGTCGTACCAGCCAAGATCGGCGGGCAAGCGCGGCTGTGCGTGGCCTTCGAACTGGGGCAGGGCGCGGGCGACATTGCGCCATTCGGTGAAGCCCTCGCCCCACCACGCGTCGTTCTCCGGGATCGTGTGGAACTGCGGCAAGTAAAACGCGACCAGCGTGGCGGGCATGGGCGAAGGAAGCGCTTCGCTGCGGTAGCCGACATGGCCGATCGCCGGCTGATCGGAGCGCATTCGTGCGCGCCTCGCCACGGTGTGAGTGGCGACCTGCCCGCGCGGGCCCTGCGGCACCAGGCCCGGGAACCGGCCGAGGAAGCGCTGCCGCCAGCGGTCGCGCGTGGCCTCACTGATCGGCAGTAGCCGGAAAACCAGCCGCAGGCAGCTGAATGCCGCTGTCCGGAGCTTTTCCTGCAACGGCAGGCTCATCCGGCGCTCGTCCTCACAGGTTCTGGTAATTCGGCCCCGAACCACCCTCCGGAGTCACCCAGGTGATGATCTCGTAGGGGTCCTTGATGTCGCAGGTCTTGCAGTGCACGCAGTTGGCGGCGTTGATCTGCAGGCGCTTGGCGGTGCCGCCGTCAGTGGTTGCTTCTTCCACGATTTCATACACGCCCACCGGGCAGAAACGGGTGCACGGGTTGCCGTATTCGACCGTGCAGCGTTCGATGCAGATCGAGGTGTCGGCCACCTTGAGGTGCACGGGCTGGTCTTCGTCGTGTTCGGTGGCGGCGTAGTACACGCCCTGCAGGCGGTCGCGCGGTGGCAGGGTGCGCTGCATGTAGTGGCGCTCGGGCGCTTCGTATTCGTCCAGCTTCTTCATGGCCGACCAGTCGGGGCTGACCTTGAGGGTCCAGGGCGAGTGCCCACCGACGGCGGTTTCCCACGCAGCGTTGGCCATGCCCAGCCACAGGCCGCGCTTGAAGCCGGGCTTGATGTTGCGCACCTTGCGCAGTTCGGTCATCACCGCCGAGCCGCGCAGGGTTGCGTCGAAGCCTTCGGGTGCCAGCGCATTGGCCGCCAGGTGTTCGGCCGCCAGCATTCCCGAAGCGATGGCCTGGTGGGTGCCCTTGATCTTGGGCACGTTGAGCAGGCCGGCGGTGTCGCCGATCAGCAACGCGCCAGGCATTTCCACCTTGGGCAATGACTGCCAGCCGCCGGAGGCGATCGCACGCGCGCCGGCCGAGAGGATGGTGCCGCCTTCCAGCAACGGTGCGATCAGCGGGTGGTTCTTCCACTGCTGGAACGCCTCCCACGGCCGGTACTCGGGGTCCTGGTAGTCCAGTCCGGTGACGTAACCGACGGCCACCTGGTTGTTCTCAAGGTGGTACACGAAGCTGCCGCCATAGGTCTGGTTGTCGGCCGGCCAGCCCAGGGTATGCACGATCTTGCCCGGCGATACGCGGCCCTCGGGCACCTGCCACAGTTCCTTGATGCCGATCGAATAGGCCTGCGGGTCGCTGTCGGCATGCAGGTCGAAGCGCTGGGCCAGGCGCTTGGTCAGGTGCCCGCGCGCGCCCTCGGCCAGCACGGTGACCCTGGCGTGGATGTCGATGCCCGCGGTGTAGCCGGGCTTGTGCGAGCCATCGCGGGCCACGCCCATGTCGCCGATGCGCACGCCGATCACCGTGCCGTCCTCGGCGTGCAGGGTCTCGGAAGCCGCGAAGCCCGGGTAGATCTCCACCCCCAGCGCTTCGGCCTGCGGCGCCAGCCATGCGCACATGGCGCCCAGGCTGACGATGAAGTTGCCGTGGTTGTCCATGCCCGGCGGCACGAACGGGAACTTGCGCCCGCCGGTGGGGGTGAAGTACCAGAACTCATCCTCGGTGGCGGCCACGCACACCGGCGGCGGCGAGTCGCGCCAGCCCGGTAGCAGTCGATCCAGCGGCCCTGGCTCGATCACTGCGCCGGAAAGGATGTGCGCGCCGATGGTGCTGGACTTCTCGATCACGCACACCGAGATGTCCGGGTTCAGCTGCTTGAGCCGGATCGCCAGCGACAGCCCGGCCGGGCCTGCGCCCACCGCGACCACGTCGTACTCCATGACGTCGCGTTCGGTCGGGGCGGTGTCGGCATCGCTCATCGTTGGTTCCATGGGCTCGTGGCTGGCTCTATTTTGGGTGTTTGCCGGTGAGTGGGCAAATAACCCACCATGGCGTGATGCGCAGCGACGCCACGCCAAGCTTGCCCAAGGATAACCAGGTCCCGCTGCCGGGCGCGGAACTGTTCCTTATCCGCGACTGGATCGAGCCCGCGCAAGCCGACCTGCTGCTGGATCGCCTGCTTGAAGGGATCGCCTGGGAAACCCACCGGATCAGGCTGTTCGGGCGTTCCGTGGATTCACCGCGGCGCAGTTGCTGGATCGGCGATCCCGATGCCAGCTACGCGTATTCGGGCGCGCGCTTCGAGCCTCATCCCTGGCCGGCCCCACTGGCGGACCTGCGCGCCAGGCTGTCGAACGAACTCGGCGCGCCCTTCAACAGCGTGTTGGCCAACCTGTACCGGGATGGCCGCGACTACATGGGCTGGCACAGCGACGACGAGCGTGAACTGGGCCCGCGGCCGGTGATCGCATCGGTCAGCCTCGGCGCCGAACGGCGGCTGCTGCTCAAGCACCGCGTCGATCCTTCGATCAAGTGGGCGGCGGCGCTGGCGCATGGCAGCCTGCTGGTCATGGCCGGGGACACCCAGCGCAATTACCGGCACTCGCTGCCACGCACCGCCCGGCCCATGCCCCCGCGCATCAACCTGACCTTCCGCCAGGTGGGGCCAGCCCGCGCCTAGGGCGTGGCGCCCGCCGGCCTCGTGGCGTCGGCCTGGCCCGAAGCCAGGGTCCAGCCAACCACCTCGCTCCCCAGCGCTTGCAGCGCCTGGTTGAAGGCACGGGTCACTTCCAGCACCTCGGTGCTGGCGGCAGGACGCGCCTGCAGGAAGGTGCGCGAGGCGACCACGCGCTGGTCGGTGGCATGCAGCAGCTTG
>Ga0335395_10000352_pt1 | contig 29287 bp, 24 predicted proteins | sample MAT02_FD_205744 | JGI IMG/M metagenome (GOLD analysis project Ga0335395, IMG submission 205744) | Freshwater microbial communities from Lake Fryxell liftoff mats and glacier meltwater in Antarctica - MAT-02 (spades assembly) (version 2) ... | reverse complement strand
TCGGAGCTCTTGTCTTTCCTGTCCTACGGAATCGGTCAGACAAGGCACTTCGACTCACCGCGCCTCTCATCCCACAGCAAACGAGTACGCTATACTGTGGGGATTCCCGTCTGCGCGAGCTAAAAATTAATTTTTAATTTTTAATTGCCTTGAGTTGTATGGTTCTTGAGGCATCGCTGGCGAGTTGGGAATGCAGAAAGACTGAGCTTGATTTGGTTTTCTCAGAACGTCCAAAGTCTGCAAACTTTCTAGAAGGGCATTGCGGACTAAAGCTTCTGGTTCCTGACTCAGCATCAAGCGAAAACACTCAGCAGTGTGGGACAGCCCGATCGAACTTTTGAGAGAACTCTGTTTCCCAAACCCAGAACCTTTGACCAAATCGGTCATTTGTCGCACAGCAATCAAACGCTTTACAGGGTCTGCATCAGTCAAATCCGCTAAGATGCGATCAACTACCGCTTCATCTTTTGAAGCACTGTGGCTCAAAACTTGTCTCACCAATAAGGCGATAATGGCGATCGTCCCAAAGTTCTGTAAAATTGCGCTCAAAGCGATCCAGTGGCTGCTTGAGTCAGCCCAAATCGAAAAACTCATGTAAGTTCCTACAGTAGCAATCCCGCCACTACCCACCGCTAACAGCAACCGTCGGCTGGGGCTGTGCCAAAATTGGTTAAAATTGGATCGCAACTGTTGCCAATCCCAGGACTCTGCCCGGTAAACCAGCATCATCGTTCCTATCCCCAGGCCCGTAGCAGCCAGCAATTGACTGTTCCACCAGCCCCAAACTGCTAAGAGTGTGAAAACTGCCAGCGGGCCTGACGATCGAGTCAAACGCTCCACCAGCCACTTCAGCAAGGTACTAGAAATTTGAGACGATCGGGAATAGGATCTGTGAGGGTCAACCCTGTAGCGGCTGGGTGACTCACCCACAGCCGTCGCTGTAGTTCGAGAAAATGAACGATTTTCTGGTGCATATGGCCTCAAAACCTTGGTATCTGGCATTTCTGAGGACAATTCGTTCAAGCCGCCCGATCGCAATTGCGGAGTCCGTTCTGACATATCCACTTCTCTCGGAGTCAGCTTAGCTGTAGTTCTTTTGACTCGTTCCATAGTGAGTTTTTGGATAAAAAAATTAAAGTTATCGAGCTGTTTTAGGATCGACCGAGACAGTGCAGAAATACTAATCTTAAATTCTATTGTACATGAAATTGAGGCTGACGGTCTGCACAACAAAAACACAAAATTGCGGAAAACCGATACCAAAAATAGAGTAATTGAGAAAATCGCCAATTGCCAAATAAACAGGGGAGCAAATATGTAATAGTTGATGGAAAAATTATCTATAATAGTAATCAGCACTAGAGCAAATTGCCGCCCGGAGTGTTCTGGAAAATCAACCAGACTCCTGTTTCAGGTGGCTGCGACCAGCAAACCTGGGTAGGTAAATCTGGCCATCTCTGAGACAATCAGAAAAATTTGCACCGGGCATCTAGATTACTTGTTTACCCTAAACTGCTAAGATTTTTAGATAAATGAGAATTTCGTTATGAAAACGCAGCTAGAAATATCCTCAGTCAAGGATTGGGTACGGTATGCCTACCGGAACGCAAGGCATCGCTGATGGGAAGCAACGCTTTAGGAGATAAAACATCTACTTTTGCGCTTTGCAATCGGGCCACTGGCAAGTCATGTATTAAATTAAAGAATCCCCGTCCATTCACGCCGGGGAGTGTCAACAACAGTTCGCCGGAGCAATCTTGCAGGAAAACCCATGTCTAGTATGCAAAACCAATTCACAGTTCACTTCTGGGGCGTTAGAGGTAGCATAGCGTCTCCGGGAGCTGAAACAGTACGTTACGGGGGCAACACGCCCTGCATTGAAATGCGAGTGGGTGACAGCCGCCTGATTTTCGATGGCGGTACTGGGTTACGGGTTTTGGGACAAACTCTCCTGTCGCAGATGCCTGTAGAAGCTCATATGTTTTTCACTCACTCTCACTGGGATCACATCCAAGGATTTCCGTTTTTTACGCCAGCTTTCGTCAGGGGCAATTGTTTTCACATCTATGGGGCCGTTGCTCCTGCTCCTAACGAGGCCACTATCCAGCAGCGCCTCAACGACCAGATGCTTCACCCCAATTTTCCGGTGCCCCTACAAATTATGGGCGCAGACCTGAAGTTCAATGATATTAAAGTGGGCGATACGGTGGAAATCGGGGATATTAAGGTGGAAACTGCTTTGTTGAACCATCCGGGAGAAGCTATGGGCTACCGGGTTAACTGGAAAGGGTATGCGGCTGCTTACGTGACTGATACCGAACATTTTCCAGACAGTTTGGACGAAAATGTGGTGAAGTTGGCTCAGGATGCTGAGGTGCTGATCTACGATGCTACTTATACAGATGAGGAGTATTATTCAGAAAAGTCGCCCAGGGTTGGCTGGGGACATTCGACTTGGCAGGAAGCGGTGAAGGTGGCAAAGGCTGCTAATGTCAAGAAATTGGTGATTTTTCACCATGATCCTTTGCACAATGATGAGTTCTTAGACAGGGTGGGAGAGCAAGTTGCTCAAAGGTTCCCGAACAGTTTGATGGCGCGGGAAGGTTTGTCGCTACAGTTGCTTCCTCCTCAAAACGGTGTTGCTGAAACATCGGTGGAATCGTTCTCTGTGACGGTATGAGAAATTTGAGATGCTCAGATTTTGGTAAAATCCTGATGCCTAAAATCTCAAATTCAAATTAGGGCTGGCGATCGCAATCAGGCTAACTATGTCAAAATTTAAAGCGTGTGGGTAACTTCTTCTTTTACGGCTGCTCTGACTCCAACTGCCGTTGCCTTGGGAAACTTTGATGGTTTGCACCTTGGGCATCGACAAGTCGTGCAGCCAATCTTAACTCCATCAATTCTGGAAAATTCTGGGGCAATTTCGGCAACTATTTCTGTGTTGCAGTCGGAATTGCGCGCTGTGACTGGTAAAGATGTTGGTTGGTCACTGACTCGGACTGAAGACAAAGACCTGAAAGGCTGTGACTCTGATTCGGGCGTGAGGCTTTACGGAACGGTGGTGACATTCGACCCACACCCGCAAGAGTTTTTTACGGGTCAAGCAAAAAAACTGCTGACTCCTCTGGCAGAAAAGGTAGAATTGCTCGAAGCAATGGGCGTCGAGCAACTTGTGCTGCTCCCGTTCGATAGAGAATTGGCGGCATTGACTGCGCCTGAGTTTGTCGAGGAAATTCTGGTGCGACAACTGCAAGCGAGTCGAATTAGTGTCGGGGTGGATTTTCGTTTTGGACGGGGACGGGCAGGGACGGCTGTGGATTTACAGGCGATCGCCTCTAGCTACGGCATTGATGTTACTCTAGTAGGACTTCACACCTGCGGTGAAGGGGAGCGGATCAGCAGTTCTGTGATTCGCGAAAGTTTAGCCAGCGGCGACCTGCGGCGGGCAAATCAGTTGCTGGGGCGTTGTTACAGTTTGGTGGGGCCGATAGTTCAGGGACAGCAACTTGGCAGGACAATCGGATTTCCTACCGCTAATATTGAATTGCCATCCTCGAAGTTTTTGCCGCGTTTTGGCGTGTATGCAGTGCGAGTATTAGTCAAGAATGGAGGTGGAACTATCCAAGATGAAAGTTCTTCCTATGAGTGGGAAAATCCCAAATCTCCAATTCCGGGGAAATCATCAAATTTGTCTTTTGTGAATGGGGTGATGAATGTTGGCTGTCGCCCGACAGTAGATGGACAGCAACCCACTGTGGAAGTTCACCTGTTAGATTGGTCTGGGGATTTGTACGGTCAAACCTTGAGCGCGAGTTTAGTGGAGTTTTTGCGGCCAGAACAAAAATTCGCTTCTTTGGAAGCTCTTAAAACTCAAATTCAGGCAGATTGTGATGTTGCTAGAAGTGTGTTATAGCTGAGATATTGCACCATTCTCAAGAGCTGGTAGGGGCGGGTTCGCCAATAGCTTTAAAGGGTGCAAATAGTTTAAATAAACCCGCCCTCTAGAATAATGATTTCAGCAATTAACAATTAATAATCAGGGACATGAGAGAAAACATCGATCGGCTGAAGCAAAATCTAGGCAAGACTATTGTTGGTAAGGCGGATGCGATTCGCTTGGTGATTGTAGCGCTGCTTTCCGGCGGACACGCGCTGTTGGAGGATGTGCCTGGTGTGGGAAAAACGCTGTTGGCGAAGTCTTTGGCGCGATCGATCGATGGCAAGTTTCAGCGCATTCAGTGTACTCCCGATTTGTTACCGACAGATATCACCGGTACTAATATTTGGAATCCTAGCAGCGGGAATTTTGAGTTTTTACCCGGCCCAGTGTTTGCTAATGTGTTGCTTGCCGATGAGATTAATCGGGCGACACCGCGTACTCAGTCGGCTTTGCTGGAAGTGATGGAAGAAAAGCAGGTGACGGTGGACGGGGTTTCTCGGACTGTTCCAACACCGTTTTTTGTAATTGCGACTCAAAACCCGATCGAATATCAAGGTACTTTTCCGCTACCGGAAGCACAGATGGATCGCTTCACTCTGTCTTTAACTTTGGGCTATCCTGGGGAGTTGGAAGAGTTGCAAATGTTGGAGAGGCTGTCTGATAGTTTTGCGGTGGAAGATTTGCAGCCTTGTATTTCTTTGGAAGAGGTACAGGAGTTGCGTCGTTTGTGCGCCACGGTCAAGGTGGAAGGGCATTTGAAGCAGTATATTGTGAATTTGGTGCGATCGACTCGCGAAGATGAGGAAATTACTCTGGGGGTAAGTCCGCGAGGCGCCGTATCTTTGCATCGTGCTTCCCAAGCTTGGGCATTTATTTCAGGGCGAGATTATGCGCTTCCTGATGATGTGAAATATTTAGCCCCCCACGTACTTTCTCATCGGTTGATTCCAGCGGGGGGAAGAAGGGCGAAGACGATTGTTGACAGATTGTTACGAGAAGTTGCTATTCCTTAAAAAGTTACCCACAGTCAGGACACAGCAGTGCTGTGTCCCTACAATTAATCGGGGTAGTCCAAGGGCATTGCCGTGTCCTTTTCGCGATCGTAATCAATTATTTTGGGGTAGGGAAACGGCACTGCCGTGTCCGACTTGCTTCCTTCTTCCTTCAGCTATGATAAAATTATTGGTAAAACAGTTTTGAGAAAAAGTCATGTTACTAACTAAGCCTCGCGCCGATCGAGTTGTTTTGTATAATATCAGTTGGCAACAATTTGAAAACTTGCTCGTGGAACTCGGCGAAAGCCGTGCTGCTAGATTCGCCTATGATAATGGAACTTTAGAAATTATGACACCCTTACCCGAACATGAATACTACAAAGAAACAATCGGCGATACTGTTAAAGATATCGCTGAAGTGTTGGAACAAGATTACGAAAGCTTAGGATCAACCACTTGGAAACGAGAAATCAAAAAAGCTGGGGTAGAACCAGACAATTGTTTCTATTTCCAAAATGAGGCAAAAATTCGCGGAAAACTCCAGTTTAATTTGGAACAAGATCCGCCACCAGATTTAGCTTTAGAAATAGACGTAACAAGTAAATCTCTCGGTCGTTTTCCTATTTATGCTCGGTTGGATGTTCCCGAAATTTGGTGTTATGATTCTGGTGAATTGAAAATTTACCAACTTGAGGGGAAAGAATATATTGAAGTGCAAATTAGCTCAATTTTTCCCACTCTTCCCATCCAAGAAATACCCAAATTGATCGAAAAATATCGTTATTCGGGGCGACTTTCTTTGCGTAAAGCCGTGCGAGAATGGGTGAGAAAAAAAGCGGGAGAAGTCTCAGAGATTTCTCAATCGAATTTAGACTAATATCACGATCCAATAAAACTCCTTAATATACCCATTAGCTTAGCTACATTATTCAGGAAATATTCATTAGGATCGATTTCAACTACAGAATCAAATAATTTCATAAATTTCCAGTTTGTCCCAGTAGTGACAACACCATAAACCATTTCATTATTACTTTGACGCCGATTAATTATTTGTGCAGCCACCATCTCGGCAATACACTGACCTAAGCCAGATTGGATATTATCATTTTTAGCTTCCACAATTAAAACCACAGGTGATTTAATCATTAATTGAGACGAAGACTTACTAATTATAAAATCACAATATCCCATCAGCCCTTGTTGAGTATCCACATTAAATTCCCTACCGGAAAACAGACTTATTTTAGACCCAAGTTGCTGTTTTAGTTCAATCAATATTGGTGTAATAATCATTTCAGAACGCGCTTTTTCGGTCGCAATTTCTAAGGCCAAAGGAGTATTGTATTCAAGACACTGTTTTAAGAAACTACTAATAGGAACTTCTGGTACGTGGGCGAAACTATCCAGCTTTTCAATAATAGTTAGCCCAAAAACCTGTTCGACCATTTCTAAGGTAAACTGACTATAAGACATCTGATTAATTCCTAATTAATTGTACAGCGATCGACAAATCATTGGTGCATAGTTGATGAAGCAGGACTTACGCAAAAAACCCGGTTTCTCGGAAAAACCGTCGATAAATCAGAGAGATTCTGACGTAGAAACTGGGTTTTTGATCCCCCCTATATCTTCTTGGTAACTGGTAATTATTACCCAGCTCCATAAAGTTTTAGCAAAGACGAGTGTTAAAATTTTGTTAAATTATATCACACTTAGTAAATTTTGTAATATGGGACTTAGGCACGGGAGGCAAAAAACCTGGTTTCTGCGTCAATATCTCAAGTGATTATCCAGGATTTGTCATAGAAACCGGGTTTTTTGCGTAAGTCCTATAATATTTATCCTTGACATAGTTCTGCACCTACCCAATATGACAACAAATAAGGTAAAGTAAACGGCACAAGAGTTTAGAGTTCTCGATTTCGATCGACTCAGCCAAACGCCCCTACCTCAGCAAAAAAGACGGTATTGGCGACATTCACCCCTAACCACTAACCCCACAACCAGTAACAAAAATGTCAACCTACTACTACGTTTTAGCCAGCCAACGCTTTTTGCTAGAAGAAGAAGACCTAGATGAAGTATTCAAAGAAAGAACTCGCAACTACCAAGAACAAGAAAAACAAATAGACTTTTGGCTAGTCAAGCAGCCAGCATTCCTAGAAACACCGGCCATGGCCCAAGTCAAGGCAAAATGCCCTCAACCCTCAGCCGCGATTATTTCCACCGATCCGAAATTCATCACTTGGTTGAAACTGCGATTAGAATATGTACTGACAGGTGAATTTCAAGCACCTTCAGAAACTATCCCAGATGCCTTAGCAACCCTACAGCCAGCATGAACAAATTAGCAAAAAGCTCTACATTGAAACTAGCAGATATAAAGAGTAAAATATACAATTATATTGTTAATTTTTCTGTATTGTCTGCTAGCTCGATCGCAATTTTTGCCTTGACAATTTCAGGGAGTTCTGTGCAAGCTCAGCCGAGTTGCCAACCGCCCCAGTCAGATGAATACCTACTGTTAATTGTCACCAAAACCCCGGAACAGCAAGAAACAGTAAGACGCTCCTTTCCTGGAAATACGAATAATATAGTTTGCCGATATATCGATGATACGGTAACGCGAGTTGGCGGCTTTCGTAGTTCGCAAATCGCTGGTGATTGGGTTAAATATATCCAAGATGTTGTCGGATTGCCGGCTTATGTGGTCCGATCGCCCTCAGCATTAATCACCCAAGATTTGCCAGTCTACAATCCTCAACCAACTACTAATCCGGAAAATCGCAGTCTCGCCTTTAATCCCCAACCTCTGGGCCCTGGTTACGCTGTGTTAGTGGATTATTTCAACCAACCAGAATTGGCGGCCCAAGTTAGGGAAGTATTAGGGGCGCAAGTAGGCTTAGCTTCCTATGGACAACGTCCGTTTTTATTCGTCGTTTATACCACGGATCAAAACGCTGCTACTGCTGCGGTAAAAAGATTGAGCGATCGAGGTTTTTGGCCGATCTTGGTAGACAGTCGCCGTGTCACGTTAATTTCTCCTGCGGTTCGGTAAAAGACCGACGCATGGGGTTCCAGAAACCGGGTTTTTTCCGACAATATCGATACACCGCCTAAAAACTGCAAAAAACCCGGTTTCTTTGGTCAGATTGACGCATAGGGCTTCAGAAACTGGGTTTTTTCCGACAATGCTGTTCGATATTAATAATTATTGTTGTTTAAGCTGTGGCTGATTGTTTCCTAGCTGACTTTCAGCCCGTTTTTTTGCTTCCATCGCCGCTCCGTAATCCAGTTTGTAGCGAAGTGCTTTGTCATAGGAGTCGATCGCATCTTGGTATCTTTTTACCGCCACCAGTGCATTGCCACGACTATACCATGCTTCGGAGTAGTCTGGCTTGACATAGACAGCTTCGTTGTAAGAGGCGATCGCCTCTTCGTATCGCTTCACATTATACTGTGCATTACCTCTATTGTACCAAGCTTGAGATTCTTTCGGGTTTAAATCTAGGGCTTTGCTGTAACATTCAATAGCTTGTTCATACCTGCGTAATTCGTGATACGACCAGCCTAGATTGTACCAAGCTTGATAATAATCAGGTTTTAATTTAACAGCTTTTTCGTAAGCTACTACAGCTTCTTCATGCCTCCGCATTTTCAGCAAAGCGATACCTTTACTGTACCACCCTTGGTAAAAGTTTGGTTGGAATCGCACCGCTTTTTCATAAGCTTCCAAGGCTTCTTGATTTTTGTTCAATTCTAGGAAAACATTACCCAAATTATACCATGCTTCAGGGTTATCTGATTTGATTTCAACTGTTTTTTGATAGGATTGTACCGCTTGTTCATACTGCTTTAAATTCTGGTAAGCTTGTCCCTGATTGTACCAAGTTTGGTACAAGTTGGGCTGAAATTTTACCGCTTTTTCGTAGGAAGTGATCGCCTCTTCGTAGCGCTGGGAATTTAAGAGAACATCGCCTTTTCCTTTCCACGCTGGGGGATAGTCTGGCTGGATTGTCAAAGCGTGTTCAAAAGAGGCGATCGCCTTTTGAGACTGTTGCAATTTATCCAAAGCATAACCGCGTCCCGTCCAAGCTTCCAAGTATTCGGGATTTAATTCTATGGCTTTATCATAGGCTGACTGCGATTCTAGATATTGTTTCAACTCGTACAAAGTCTTAGCTTTTTCCTGCCAAACTTCCGCGTAATCGGGTTTGAGATCAATTGCGCGATCGTAATTTTCCAAAGCCTCCTTAAATCGGTTTAAATTGTAAAGAGTATTACCGCGCTTGTGCAACTCAGTCGCGTTGGCTGAATTCAGGCTATGAACAGCATAAATGGATGCTACAATACTGATACTAATTAAACTGGCGATCGATAATATTTTAAAATACAGTTTTTTTCGGGATTTAAGTGGTACTTTCGGAGTAAGTACAGGAGACAATACAGGAACAGTACCAGAAAAAGCATTTTTTAACTCTTTAATAGCTTGCAACACTTCGCCTGCACTAGAATAACGCTGCCGAAAATCGTACCGCACCATTTTATCTAAAATTTTAGCAAATTCAGGACTGACTGATATTTTGTCCTGCCAAATTATCTCTTCTGTGTCGGGATCTTTTGGTAATTGGTGGGGAGTTATGCCCGTGAGACATTGAATTGCGATCGTACCTGCGGCATAAATATCGCTGCTGAGTTTTGGGTTGCCGTGAGCTTGTTCGCTAGGCATATAACCGGGAGTACCAATGCTCACGCTTAAGCTATTTTTGGGCTGAGGATTAGTAATTTGAGTAGTAATTTCTTTGACTGCACCGAAGTCAATTAAAACTAATTTTCCGTCTTTATTTCTGCGGAGGATGTTGCGGGGATTGACATCACGATGGATGACATTTTGCTGATGTACAAAGTCTAAAATTTCTAGAAGTTCCTGCAATATACAAATGACTTCATCTTCCTTCATACAACTGGCAGCGCCCCCTTGGTAAGGGGGGGTTTGGGGGGGTATAATTTCTTGACTTAAATCGTGACCTTCTATAAATTCTTGAACTAAATAAAATTCTTGATTTTCTTCAAAGTATGCAAAAAGTCGGGGAATGCGATCGTGATTTCCCAACTTGTATAAAACTTGTGCTTCGGTATCAAACAAACGCCTTGCTACCTGTAGAGTTCCCGGATCGGTTGCTTGGGGTTTTAGTTGCTTGACGACGCAGAGATGATTTCCTGGTAGCTGAAGATCAGCAGCTAGGTAAGTTTGAGCAAATCCTCCCCCTCCCAAGTGACGGATAATGCTATAGCGACTGCTGAGTATGATTCCAAGCATGAGGTTTACCTAATATTTCCTAGTCTTTCTCCCCTCTCAGAGTCAGAGAGGGGTTAATCTATTTTAGATTGAAGATTTTGGATTGAAGAGTTGACTCTACAAATGAATCTGGGTTTGTTCTTCTTTTGATTCAACATCCAAAATTTTAAATCATGATGGTCAATTTATCGAGAATTAGCAGCCAACCAATCTGTCAAATCTTCAAAATTTGAGAAATTCCATAGGGCTATTACTAAATCCTCTAATTGATCGATAGACAATTGTCTAATTCTGATTTCATAATCGGAGTTGAGTTGACCTAAAAGGCGACTCAGCGAAAGTATGATTAACTCTATTTGTGCTTCTTGTCTGCCTTCTTGTCTGCCTTCTTGTCTGCCTTCTTCCCGACCTAAAGCTACTGAACCCTCTTGATCTTGAGCAAAAAACTCTTGCTGTTGTAATATGTTAAATTCCTCCTGTGTCAAACTAAGTTGATTGGCAATTTCAAAAGCTTTCTGAATTTCGGGGACTGTAGCCATTGTTTGAGGTACTTCAGCCAAAGTGCCAGTGGTTTTGATAAAGTAAATCCACTTGTCCGTAATATTTTCCAGTTGCTCCAATTCTTTCTTGAATTTTGGCAACTCTACAAATACTAACTCAATGTCATTCTGTATATAATCAGACAAGCGAGTTTTTTCTTTGAAGACAAAATGGGAAGTCACATCTTCATCTCCACTAAGCATTTCAAAATCTGTGATAGTCAAAGCAATCACAGGTCGCAATTGGTTGTATAATTCTCCCCTTGTTAGTTGCAGTGCATAGGTTTTTGCTGCATTGTACAAAACTCGCTTGCCAAATGCCTGCACGTTCAAAACTTGCATTTCAATAATCACAAATGTGCCGTCGTTAAGTAGGGCTTTGACATCTAAGTAGCTGTTTTTAACTCCGGCTATTTGAGGGCCAAGATAAGGGTCAAGGATTTCCAAGCTTTCAATTATGGATTCTCCTTCATAAAGTATGGCATTTAAGAAACTAATCAAAATCTCTGTACTTTGGCTGGAGCCAAATATTTTCTTGAATGCAAAATTAATTTTAGGATTGATAAATCTCATGTTATTTTTCTCCTTCGACATTTGTAGGTTACACGGCTGCCAACCTTACTGTGACAGTCTGTTTGCTATTTTTCTTGTTCCCTCCCCTTACTAAGGGGAGGGTTAGGGTGGGGATCTAGATTTTTGCTAGCATTGAGATGCTCCCACTATAACTTAACTTCAAACAGCTTTCAAGATTTCATTATCGACTGAAAAATCAATCTCTGCTTTGTCCCTTCCCGAAACTAAATAATCATTCTGAAATGAATCTTTTAAGCCGGAAACTAAATCAAATTCCGGTTGCCAGTTAAGTTCGGTGACAGCTTTATTCACTGAGGCGAAAAAGTGCTGCAATCTCATGGGAAAAGCTTTCTTTTTGCCGAAGTCAAATTGTTTCGGGTCGTAGTGTACAATCTTAATAGCATCGGGTGATTTGCCAGCAGCCTGAATGCAGGCGCGGGCTAAACCGTCAAAGGTGACAAATCGATCGCCCGAAACGTTGTAAATTTGCCCGATCACCTTTTCATTGCCCAAAACCGCCGCCATCGCCCTAGCCAAATCCTGACAATGCCCTAACTGCGTGAAGTGCATTCCGTTACCGGGAATCGGAATCGGGCGATCGCGCGCAATGCGATCGAAAAACCAAGCCTCCAAATCGTTATAATTTTGGGGGCCATAAATATAAGTCGGGCGAATCGAAGTCCAAGGCAAACCGGACTCGGCTAAGTAAGTTTCCGTTTCACATTTACCCAAATGTCGGCTTTTCGGATCGGTAGCGTCCCCTTCGATATGAGGCATTTGATCGGATTTCAAATAAACCCCCGCAGAGCTCATGTAAACAAAGTGCTGCACCCGCCCTTTAAATATCTCAGCTAAAGGCTTTGTATCGCTCAGTTCGCGGCCGTTGTTATCAAAAACGACATCAAACTCGATCGACGATAATTTGTCTTTAAGTTGTTCGACATTTGTGCGATCGCCCTGAATTTGCTGCACTCCCGAAACAGGTACTGACTTATTGCCACGGTTAAAAAGTACCACCTCATGCCCTTGTGCTGCTAAAATCTTAGTAAGATAAACCCCGATAAATCGAGTACCGCCCATCATTAAAATTCGCATTATTTCCCATGCTCCTTACAGTTAGTGTAAACATCTTACAATAAAGTTACTCCTTAGCTTTAAATAGCCCTATGCAAGTTCCCCGGCTACATCCAGAAACCATCGAAGAAGTCAAACAAAGAGCCGACATAGTAGATGTCATTTCCGGTCGCGTCGTCTTGCGAAAACGGGGCAAAGAATTTGTAGGTTTGTGTCCATTCCATGACGAAAAATCTCCCAGTTTTACCGTCAACCAAGCCAAACAAATGTACTATTGTTTCGGCTGCGGCGCTGGGGGAAATGCCTTTAAGTTTCTCATGGAATTAGAGAAACGCTCTTTCAGCGAAGTCGTATTAGACTTAGCTAAAACCTATCAAGTACAAGTCAAAACTGTCGAACCAGAACATCGACAAGAATTGCAGCGCCAAATTTCTCTGCGCGAACAACTGTATGAAATTTCCGCCCTCACCGCCAAGTTTTACGAACACGCTTTGAGACAAACCCAAGGACAAGAACCCTTAGCATATCTCAAATCTGAACGACAACTTAGCGAAGAAACTATCCAACAATTTCAGTTAGGTTATGCACCTCAAGGTTGGGAAACTCTCTACAGCTATTTGGTAGAACAAAAACACTATCCAGCCCAGTTAGTAGAACAAGCAGGATTAATTGTACCACGAAAATCAGGAGGCAGTGGCTATTACGATCGCTTCCGAAATCGCGTGATGATTCCCATTCGCGATACCCAAGGCAGAGTCATCGGTTTTGGCGGCAGAGCTCTCGGCGATGAACAACCGAAATATCTCAATTCTCCCGAAACAGAACTATTCGATAAGGGCAAAACTTTATTTGCCCTAGATACAGCCAAAATAGCGATTAGCAAAGCCGATCAAGCAGTCGTAGTAGAGGGGTACTTTGATGCGATCGCACTTCATGCAGCGGGCATTGCCAACGCCGTCGCTTCCCTGGGTACAGCACTCAGTTTAAACCAAGTGCGGCAGTTATTGCGCTACACTGACTCTAAACAAATTATCCTAAATTTTGATGCTGATAAAGCCGGAACTCAAGCAGCAGAAAGGGCGATTGGAGAAATAGAAAAACTCGCCTATCAAGGAGAAGTACAACTGCGAGTTCTCAATATTCCTGATGGCAAAGATGCCGATGAATTTCTCAAAACTTACTCTCCTGAACAATATCTGGAATTACTGAAAACAGCTCCCCTATGGCTGGACTGGCAACTTCAACAAATGCTGATTAATCAAGACTTGAAACAAGCAGATACTTACCAACAAATTACTAAAAAAATTATTAAGTTATTAACCAATATCACTGACGACAATCAACTCACACATTACCTGCAAAAATGCGCGGAAATTCTCAGCAAGGGAGATTATCGACTGACAAAAATGCTAGCAGATAACTTGTTGAATCAAGTAATCAACGATTGGGGTAAGAGGCTGAGTCAAGATGAATCATTGACAATGCCACTGTTAATTAGAAAAAAACTAAAACCAAGCAAACAATACAGGAAGCAGACTGCTACTAGCGAAAATAATCGCTCAAAGGAAAGCTTTGCCGCCGTAGCCCGGACTCTTTTAGAAGAAGCAGAAGGGCAATTATTGCAGATATACTTGCACTGTCCCGAATACCGCCAAGATGTCAGAGAATCAATAGAAGCTAGAGAAGTGCAGTTTAGTCTTTCTCACCACAGGTTTTTGTGGCATCAGATTTTGAATGCAGAAATTTTGCACAAAATGTCTTTACAAATAGCGCCGTCTGAGTTAATATTAAAATTGCAAGATAGCTTGATTGAATATCCCAATCAACTCAATCAAATTTCCCATTTATTTCACTTAAATGAGTTATCCGAAAAAAATGTTTATCGCGCACCTTTAGTAATTCGCTCGACTCTAGCGTGTATTGAGCAAATTATCAGCATGAAACGTCGCCGTATTGCACTGAATATGTGGGAAAAGACCGATGCTGCTAGCAATTGCGAAGCGGCTCTAGAATATCACCAACAATTCCTCGCAGAACAAGAATGGATAGAGGAATTAGAGCGGCTGCGTCAAGTCAATTTTTACGATTTAATATCAGTACCGTGGAGTGGAAATTTTTAGGTTCTCCTTTTGGGCACTGATACTAAATCTTGCTTAAACACTCCTTTATTCTTCAGTCTCGCGTTGGGCGGACTTGGTTTTTGGTAGGGGTAATCCCCCCGTGGTTACCCCGGTTTCAACCGGCGGGGATATAATCAACTCGTCATTTATGTCCATAGTCGCAAACTTCAGCACTTCATTAAAAGCTAAACCCCGTATTTTTAGCTCCCAACGAATACCTTTTGCTTTCATTCGTTTGGCTTTTCGCATATCGACATCAGTAACTTGTTGATGCAAGAGCAAATATTTCATGGCTGCTGTAGCTTCAAGTTTTCTGGAATATGCAATATAGGTGATAAATCCACCGTCCCAGTGATTGGCGTTGCGGATGCTGCTGATAGTAGCAACTCTTGGACTAAAGCGGTTCCAGTAAAAGTCGCTGTATCCGACTGATTGTGTTTTAACTTGGAGTTTGTTTGGCATTTGACTTAACTCCCATAACCTTTTTTGCGGGGTTAGCAATACCGCTTTGGTGCTGCTATTCATAATTATAGCAAATTATCTATCGATTATCAAATTTTTGTAAATAAAGTTTGCGTTTACAAAAGTTTTAGTTAGTGGTTGGAGGCGGTCAATGTGGGATTTCTGTCTGTCAAATTTATGGTTTGTTTAAACGCAGACCGATAATTAGTACATCTCTTTCAACTCCATCAAGTTCGGCGACTTGTGGCAGATGTCCCCAGCTCTGAAAGCCGAATTTATTGAACAATTTTAAGCTTGGTTGATTGTGTGCAAAAATTATGCCGATTAAGGTTTTAATTCCTAATTCTGGACTTCGCTCAATTGCCTCTTTTAGTAATTTGTGTCCGACTCCGCAGCATTGGCGATCGGGCGTGATGTAAATGCTAACTTCTGCTGTATGCTGATAGGCGGCGCGTCCATAAAAAAGCTGCAAGCTCAGCCAGCCAATGATGGTTTGTTCGGATTCGACTACCCATATGGGTAAGGAATTAGGAGAGTGTTGTCTGTACCAGGGGAGGCGACTTTCGACTGAGACTGGTTCTAAATCTGCTGTAGCCGATCGCCCTGGTATGGCTGCGTTGTATATTTGGACTATTGCTGGTAAGTCGCTTTCAACTGCGTCGCGGATTTTCATGGTTTGGTTGACTGTTGACTGTTGGCTGTTGACAACCCACCCCCTACTCCCCCTCCCCCCCAAGGGGGGAAGACTGTTGACTGTTGGCTGTTAACTAATGACTAATGACTAATGACTAATGACTATTGTACAGTTGCATCACATCGCTAATCGGCATTCTCGAATGTGCTCCTAAAGTTAATCGTGATGTGTGTCCTTGCTGCAAGTGTTCTGCGGCTGCACAGGCGATCATTGCTGCGTTATCGGTACAATATTTTAAGGGTGGAAACAATACTCGCAGATTGTGTTTGGCTGCTGCGGTTTGTAAGTGCTGTCGCAATCCGCTGTTAGCCGCAACTCCGCCGCCGATGGCAATAGTATTGAGTCCCAAATTGACTGCACAGGCGATCGCCCTTTTTGTTAAACTCTTAGCTACACTCTCTTGAAAGCTAGCCGCAATATCATTAATCACAGATTCAGGCAAGATGCCCTCGCTACCAAAATGATTATTTTCTTTCTTGAGTTTCTGCACTAATTGCAAAACAGCAGTTTTCAAGCCACTAAAACTGCTGTCATAGGGATGAAAACCACCTTCTGGTAAAGAAATTCTGCCTTCTGGCAACTTAAAAGCTGTAGGATTCCCCACGGTTGCCAATTTGTCAATTAGCGGCCCGCCCGGATAGCCTAGCTGCAATAGTCTTGCCACTTTATCAAAAGCTTCCCCCGCTGCGTCATCGCGAGTGTGTCCTACGGTTTCGTAAACGCCACAATCTTTGACGTGAATTAAGCTAGTGTGCCCCCCAGAAACTAACAGACACAAAAATGGCGGCTGCAAGTCTGGTTCGGTAAGATAAGAAGCATAAATGTGCCCTTCTAAGTGGTGTACGCCTAAAAAGGGTTTTTGGTGGACGATTGCCAAGGTTTTGGCCGCTGTCAGCCCGACTAACAATGCACCCACTAAACCAGGGGCGCAAGTCGCTGCAATCCCGTCAATTTCTGACCAAGTGAGATTTGCCTCAGCAAGACACTGGGCAATTACCTGATTGACCATTTCTAAGTGACTGCGCGAAGCCACTTCTGGAACCACTCCGCCGAACTGCTGGTGGATCTTAATTTGTGATGCTACAACATTGCTGCAAACTTGACGATTCTTAACAATTGCTGCGGCAGTTTCGTCACAACTTGTTTCGATTGCGAAAACGGTTGCCATTAACTGGTAATTTTATTTGATAGGTTGTCTACTGCTAGCTTAAACTGTTAATACAGCAGTAATCTGGATGACCGATCAACAAGTTGAAATGCTTGTAAAAAAACTTATTGTTTTGTAACAAAAGGAAACAATTTCATGCGACGATTGTTTGCTGCGATTTTAGTGGTGAGTCTTTGGATTAGTTTTGCTCCTGTTGCCTCGGCCTACAATTTAGTGCCGTGCAAGGACTCTCCCGCGTTCAAGGAACTGGCTAAAAATGCACGTTCTACCAATGGCGACCCAGCATCTGCAAAAGCCAGATTTGACCGTTATTCCGAAGCTTTGTGTGGCCCGGAAGGATATCCTCACTTAATTGTGGATGGCAATTTGAGCTACGCCGGCGACTTTTTGATTCCCAGCGTGCTGTTTTTGTATATTGCTGGCTGGATTGGTTGGGTGGGCCGTGCTTATCTGCAAGCAGCTAAGAAATCTGGCACTCCAGAGGAAAAAGAGATTATTATCGATGTTCCAATGGCAGTCAAATTTATGCTGAGCGGCTTTTTGTGGCCTCTGGCGGCTCTCAAGGAAATCACCACTGGTGAAATGTTTGCTAAAGACGACGAAATTACCGTTTCGCCGCGCTAGTAATTTGGGATTTTAGATTTGAGATTTTAGCTGGTTTACAAATGCCAATTCTATAATCCTAAATCTAAAATCCGTTCTGGGATTTTGTTTAAGTTGTCTAAACTTTCGAGGAGCAGTATTTATGCAATACTTTCTGAAGTATCTTTCAACCGCGCCAGTCTTGGCAGCAGTTTGGATGGTGGTAACGGCGGGAATTTTGATCGAGTTCAACCGATTTTTCCCTGACTTGCTTTTCCATCCGCTGCGCTAAAATTTCAGCGAATTTAGGTTTCCCAACCTAGGTAAAAAAGTTGAGAGTTTTGAATTTTGAGCTGATTTATCAAGTTATTTCAAGGCTCAAATATCAAAACTCTCAAATCGCAGACTGCTAATGGGTAATGGGTAATGGGTAATGGGTAATGGGTAATGGGTAATGGGTAATGGGTAATGGGTAATGGGTAATGACTATTGACTATTGACTAATAACTACTAACTACTAACTACTGACTATTTATATCAATGAAGTCTTATCTCGCCGCCGCAATTCAAATGACTAGCTTGCCTGACCTGCAAAACAATTTGGTACAGGCAGAGGAATTAATCGACCTGGCAGTGCGTCGGGGTGCTGAGTTAGTTTGTTTACCAGAAAATTTCCCGTTTATGGGAGAAGAGGAGGAAAAGATTGCTGCTTCTGAAGCTATTGGGCAGCAAAGCGAAAAATTCCTCAAAACAATGGCCCAGCGTTTCCAGGTAACGATTCTGGGTGGTGGGTTTCCGGTCCCGACCGAGGGGGGCAAGGTATACAATACTTGTTTGTTAGTAGATCCGAACGGCAGAGAGTTGGCAAGGTACGAAAAAGTACATTTGTTTGATGTGAATGTGCCAGACGGGATTACTTATCGGGAATCTAGCACTGTGAAGGCGGGTGAAGATTTGCCGCCGATTTATGCGTCGCCAGAGTTGGGGACGCTGGGACTTTCGGTGTGCTATGATGTTCGATTCCCGGAATTGTACAGGCATTTGTCGCAGAAGGGTGCTGATGTTTTGTTTGTGCCGGCGGCGTTTACGGCTTATACTGGCAAGGATCATTGGAAGGTTTTGTTGCAGGCTAGGGCGATCGAAAATACTTGCTACACGATCGCCCCGGCACAGACTGGACACCACTACGGCCGCCGTCAAACCCACGGTCACGCGATGATTATCGACCCTTGGGGTGTGGTTTTGGCGGATGCGGGGGATGAACCGGGTGTGGCGATCGCGGAAATTAATCCCGATCGACTAGAACAAGTCCGTCGCCAAATGCCCTCATTGCAACATCGGGTTTTTCTCTGAAGGATTTTTGAGACCAATTGGTCTCAAAAATCCTTCAGAGAAATTAGGAGACGGCAGTGCCGTGTCCCTACAATATTATTTTGGGTAGGGACACGGCATTGCCCATAGGTGTCAACAATCGCCTGAAAGCCTTGGTATCTCTCGCTTTTAGCCGAGTCTATAACCCCCTAAATCCCCCTTGGTAAGGGGGACTTTGATCAAACTCTTGTCCCCCCCTTATACTCCCCCCTTGGGGGGGGCGGGGGGGGGTTGGGGGCTAGGGGGGTGGAAGGGCCTCATAGTCAAACAGCATTCTCTGACTGGGTTTGACCTTAAGTTGACACCAATGGGCATTGCCGTCTCCTCTAATATTGTTTAATACTGGTTCAATGAGCGTGCGGTTCTCCTAAAAGAAGAATTAGCGACAGTAGAATTGCACGAAATGCGTTTTTTGGGATAAATGAAACACACTCTTTCGGTTTTAGTTGAAGATGAAGCGGGTGTCCTCACCCGAATTGCTGGTTTGTTTGCGCGCCGGGGTTTTAATATTGAAAGTCTGGCTGTGGGCCCGGCGGAGCAAGTGGGGGTGTCTCGGATTACGATGGTTGTACCGGGAGATGACCAAATTATTGAGCAGTTGACTAAGCAACTGTACAAGTTGATTAATGTGCTCAAAGTGCAGGATGTAACGGAAATTCCTTGTGTGGAACGAGAGTTGATGTTGTTGAAAGTTAATGCTGCGACTGGGACGCGATCGGAGATAATTGAGTTAGCTCAGATTTTTAGAGCGCGAGTGGTGGATATTGGTGATGATACGCTGACTTTGGAAGTAGTGGGAGATCCAGGTAAAATGGTGGCGATTGTTCAGGTGTTAAATAGATTTGGCATCAAGGAAATTGCTCGTACTGGGAAAATTGCGATGACGCGGGAGTCGGGAGTAAATACTGAGTTTCTTAAGTCTTTGGAAGCGAAGGTTTAAGTTAGTTAAAGGTTGACAGTTGACGGTTGACGGTTGACGGTTGACTGTTAACCTTTGGCTTTTTGTTTTAGTGAATTAATATAAGCATTAAGTTTTGGTGAAAGTTCATTTAATAAGGGATGCAGTCTATCGCTTTGTTCTGGAGTTAAAAGATTACGAGCATAGGCAAGTCTTAACCAGTGTCTTGTTTCGTTCAATGAACCTCTGGCAATTTTCACAAAACGCTGATTATCTTGGCAGCTATAGCGTCCATGTCCTTCTGCAATATTAGCACCAACGCTATCAGCCGATCGCACTATTTGTTTTCCCATCGTATCCTTCGCAAAATCGTCCCACTTTTTAACAATAAACCATATTTCATTTGCTATTTTTTCAGCTAATTGATAAACTTTTAGCTGTTGGAAGCTTTCCATATTAACGCCTTTTAATAAATAGTTAATGGCAAACAGTCAACAGTCAACAGTCAACAGTCAACAGTCAACAGTCAACAGTCAACAGTCAACAGTCAACAGTCAACAAATTAATTACCATTGTGGCTTACTTGCGACTAACATTGTCGCTGTATTGCTGTCTACAGGCTTAGAGAAAAAATATCCCTGTCCGTATTCACATTGCAGCGATCTGAGCAAATTAAGCTGTTCGATTGTTTCTATTCCTTCTGCAATTACATTCATGCCTAAATGACCGGCTAAAATTAAAATAGTCTGCACGATAGCTTCGTTTCCTTCGTCTTCAGTCATGCGGTTCACAAAATCTTGATCGATCTTTAAAGTATCAGTTGGAAAAGTGTGCAGCCGACTCAAAGAAGAATAACCAGTGCCGAAATCGTCAATATATAATTGAACCTCTAAACTTTTCAATTCCCCCAAAACAGCCACTGATGATTCGGCATTTTCCATAATTACACTTTCAGTAATTTCCAATTTTAAACTGCGGGGATTAAGCTGAGTTTGTTGCAAAATTTCGCGAATGCGATCGATTAAATCTGGCTGTTTAAATTGTTGGTTAGAAAGGTTGACGCTGACAGTTAGATTAGGATTATCCGGGAATTGCTGGTGCCATTGTTGCATCTGCCGACAAGCCGATCGCACCATCCACCAACCAATCGGTATAATCAACTTCGTTTCCTCTGCTACGGACATAAAATCAGCCGGAGAAACTACTCCTCGCATCGGGTGATACCATCGCAGCAGCGCTTCAAAACCGCTGATCGTGCCGCTAGTTAAGCAAATAATGGGCTGGTAGTAAAGCTGAAACTCCTGGCGTTCTAAAGCGCGCCGCAGGTCATTTTCTAGTTGCAAAAGGGCGACAGCGCGAGTGTGCATACTTAAGTCGAAAACCTCGTGGCGAGCTTTACCCGATGCTTTAGCATGATACATCGCGGCATCTGCATCTCGAAGCAATTCTTCGGGCCGATCGTACAAAATTTGAGGCTGAACATGGGGAACGACGGAGTTAGCATAAAAAGTAGATACATCAGTTTCCATGTTGTTAATACCCCGATCGCCCGCGAGGGAACTTTTCAAATTTTCCGATGGCGTAGGCGGCAAACCGGAACAAACAATCCCTATACTGGCACTGCTAAAAACCTGATATTCGTTGAGGTGAAAAGGCTCCGACAGTTCGGTTTGCACTCGATCGGCAACATAAGTCGCATCGTCCCTATCTTGGATATTTTGCAGCAAAATAGAGAATTCATCCCCACCAAGACGGGCCACTGTATCCCCATTACGCAAACAGGTTTTCAGTCGCCCAGCGATCGCAATCAGCAGTCGATCACCCACTAAATGCCCTAAACTGTCATTGACAACCTTAAAGCGGTCAAGGTCGATAAACAGCACCGCAAACAAAAAATCAGGACGGCGTTTTGACAAGTCGATCGCCTCAGACAACCGTTCCATAAATAAAGCTCGATTAGGCAAACCCGTCAGCGTGTCGTGCAAAGCGTCGTGTACTAACTTTTCTTCTGTTATTTTGCGATCGGTAACATCTTCGACAGTGCCTTCATAGTAAAGCAAAATGCCCCCAGCATCGCGAACTGCCCTGGCATTCTCCGAAACCCAGATGGCGGTGCCGTCAGCGCGGTAAACTTGAGACTCGAACTCAGACACAGAACTGTGTTTTTCGATCTCCGACAAAAACTCGGTTCGGCGATTCGGATCGACATATACTTGGCGATCGATATTTTGTATTTGTATCATCAATTCCGAGGGCGAGTCATAGCCATAAATCTTAGCCAAAGCTGGATTCGCACTGAGATAACGCCCGTCTGGTGTCGTCTGGAAAATGCCTTCGCTGGCATTTTCAAAGATGCTGCGATATTTCTCTTCCGCCCGTTGCAGCCCTTCTTCTGCTTGTTTGTGATCGGTGATATCAGTCAGAGTGCCGATGTAGCCCAGAACTTCCCCGCTTTTGGCAATTTCCGGTACTGCTTGCGAAAATACCCAAGTTGTGCGATCGCCCTGGTAAAAGCGGTACTCTAGTTGAAAAGGCAACTTCTCTCTGACAGCCCGATACCACCGCTTCAAAACGCTGTCCCGGTCTTTTGGATGCAAAGCAATCGCCCAACCTTCGCCCAGAGTCTCTCTCAGAGTCAGCCCCGCTAAGTCCGAAAATCTTTCGTTGACGTACAAGCACTTTCCAGAAGCATCGGTGCGGAAAATCCCGACGGGCAGAATTTTTTCTAAGGTGTAATACCGTAATTCACTTTCTAGTAGGGCATTTGCCGTTACTTTAGTCTCCGTGATGTCAAACATTGCCCCTTGCAGGATGAAAGACTGGGTGGCTTCGTCGCGAACGGCAAGAGCCCGATCGCGAAACCACAGGACTTTGCCATTGCGAGCGATCGCCCGGTATTCTGAAACTATCGGCTGATCCGAGGGAATATTTTCTCCATCACTAAATTTCAGTTTAGCGCTTTCAACTAGCACGCGATCGCGATCGTCCGGGTGGACGAGTTTGAGCCATAGTTGGGGGTCTGCTTTCCATTCAGCCACAGAATAGCCCAGCAAAGTCTCAATTTGTGCGCCAATGTCAAGTTTGATGCTAGGGCTATTGATGGGCGAAATATAAGTGACTGTCGGTGCTTGTTCCACAAGAGCACAGTATTTTGCTTCCACAGTGTAGAGTTGTGCTTGTAGGCGTTGTCGCTCTAATTCAGCGCTGGCCCGCAAGGCAACAATTTTGAGAATTAATCTAAATTGGGCTAGCTTTTCGGCGGCGAGGGGTCGATCGTGGAACAGGCAAATAGTGCCTAGGGGTTTGCCATAGGAATTTGTGAGGGAGACTCCCACGAAGCTGCGCGCACCTGTAGCTACAGGTCTATGGTCTTGAGGAAAGCTTTCCAGCAGGCTGTCTGGACAGGAGTACGTTCCCTGTTCGATCGCCATTGCTTCCGGAGTATTTGCGGTATCGCACTCAAAGTTTGGCTGCCGTTGCCGATCGCCCCAAAAACTGATAACTTGCAGTTTAGGACTAGAAGTGCGATCGTGAGACTTGAGCAATTTCGAGGCGATCGCGCTACGAACTCCGAGAGTTAACTCTAAGTTACGAACTAAAGCCTCAAAAAATTCTGCTCCCGTTGTGCGATCGATACCTGCTAAAATTTGATCCAGCAAATCTTCATCTAATTGAGAAGCAGCGCTGACTTTGGGATCATTGCAGCCCGGAAGCTGAGTTTCGGATTGAGAACTATCCATAGTTATTAAGGTTTAGCGAAACATATAAATACCAGCCTACCAAGCTGTTAGGTTTTTGTGATAAGCAGCAGTTCAATAACTAAGCAAGGTACGATCGTAACTATCTCCCCTTTAAAAAGTCATAAAAAATATGAAAGCAATTGTTTTTGAAACTCCCGGAAGCCCGCAAGTGCTGAGAATGCGAGATATCCCAGCCCCTACTATCGAAAAAGAAACCGAAGTTTTGATCAGGTTGCGATCGGCAGGAGTAAATCCGATCGATACTAAGTTGCGGGCCAACGGTACTTTTTACCCCGATCGCAGCCCTCACATTTTAGGATGCGATGGTGCCGGAGTTGTGGAAGCTGTAGGTGTTGGCGTACAAAGTTTCAAAGTTGGGGACGAGGTTTTTTTCTGCAACGGCGGCTTGGGTGGTCCGACAGGGACTTATGCTGAATTTGCCGTTGTGGACGAGAAGTTTCTCGCCCTCAAGCCTGCGAGTTTAAGTTTTGATCAGGCTGCGGCTGCACCATTAGTCCTAATTACCGCATGGGAATCATTGTACGATCGCGGACGCTTGCTTGCCGATCAAAAAATTTTAGTTCAAGCAGGCGCAGGTGGTGTAGGCCACGTCGCCATCCAGTTGGCAAAATTACAAAAGGCTGATGTCTACACTACCGTTAGTGACCAGGAAAAAGCCGAATTTGTCAAGCAATTAGGGGCTGATTCAGTTATTCTATACAAAAATGTCGATGTTGTCGATGCAATTTTGACTTCGACTGAGGGAAAAGGAGTTGATTTAGCTTTCGATACAGTCGGAGGAGAAACTTTTTATCAAACTGTTCCGGCTATCAAAGTTTATGGAGATTTGGTGACAATTTTGGAACCAGATCCGGCTTTGGGCAATTTGAAAGCAGCGAGAATGCGAAATCTGCGAATTAGTTTGGAACTAATGTTAACACCAATGCTGCAAGGTTTGGTAGAGGAACAGCAACAGCAGGCTCTTATTTTGCAGAAATGTGCTGATTTGTGCGATCGTAATTTGCTCCAAATTCACGTCAGCCAAACTTTCCCCCTAGAACAAGCCCAAGCCGCCCACGAATTGTTAGAAGCCGGTTCAGTAACAGGTAAAATAGTTTTGCAGATTTCTTGAATCCAAAATATTCAATCCCCATCCAAAATTACCTGAATCTTCAATCGAAAATCGAAAATCCAAAAACCAAAAATCAAATGACTAAACCCTACTCCATACTTTCCTGCGACGGTGGTGGCATTCGCGGCCTGATTTCCGCCATTATTTTAGAAAGATTAGAACAAAAACTACGCCAAAAAGCTCCCGACAAAAAACTCAGAGACTACTTCGACTTAATTGCCGGCACTTCAGCGGGAAGCTTAACAGCTTGTTCTGTAGCCAGAGGAATTGATGCAACTCGCATTAAAAAACTTTACCTAGAAAGAGGAATAGAAATATTCCCACCTTTCAACAATGTATTTAAAAGTTTCATGAGTCGCCTAGCCGTCGGATTTTCGACTCAGCCAATCTACGATGGTTTAGGCTTAAAACAGGTACTTCAGGCAGTTTTTGGGCAAGGAGAAATCAATTTTGACAAATTGCCAAAACCTCTCAAACCTGAAAATGTAACTGCAAAACCGTTACTATTTCAAGACTTACCAAAACCAGTTTTAGTTACGAGTTATGACATTTATAACCGCCAACCAGTTATTTTCAAGAATACGAAAGTTGCCCACGAAAAAATCCCAGTTTGGGAAATTTGCCGATCGTCCGCAGCCGTACCAGTAGCCTTTCCCGCGCACATAATGACCAACCCGGACTTTCTGAAAAATTGGCAGGAAGAGGGCAATCAAATCCCCGTAGCAGGCAATATCAGAGGTATTCCTTTGATCGACGGTGGCTTTGTGGCCAGCAATCCGGCACTATGTGCGATCGCCGAACGTTTGCGCTGGAATCACAATCCACCAGCTAATCCAAAATGGCGACAAAATCCTGCTAGCCCCTGGCGTGATGTAGTCGATATCAAAGATATTTTAGTGACATCTTTAGGGACTGGCCAAAGTGTGAAAAAAATCGGCATTTCAGAATCGCAAACTTGGGGTGCGGGAGAATGGATTAATCCGTTAGATGGTATTCCTATTCTTGATGTTTTTTCGGACGGTTCATCGGACGGGATTATCTATATTATCAACCAATTAATGAATGCGGAGCAATATGTCCGCTTTCAACCAATGTTGTCTAAAAATTATCCGGCTTTTAATGCTAATCAGCAGATACTCTTGGAAATTCAGCAAGAAATTGAGAAATCATTTCTGACGAATCAGAAGGAGGATGAAAAACTAAATAAGTTGGCGGAAGTCCTGTTGTCTCGTTATTGATCTAAATCATCGGCGTTTATCTGCATTTATCTGCCTGTATCTGCGGTTAAAAAAAGAGAATTTTGCAACCGCAGATGACAATGGATGAACGCAGATTCACGCCGATGAAGATAAGAGAAGTTCTGAAGAATCCCGATTAAGTCGTATACTCGGCATTAATCTTCACATAATCGTAACTCAAATCGCATCCCCAAGCCTTCGCAAAACCTGCACCATTCCCGACACCAACCTGAATTAAAACCGTGTCGGATTTCAAGTATTCACCAGCCGCCGACGCTTTCAGATAATTACTCGCGGCAGATTTATCGAACTCCTTCGGTTGCCCATTTTCCATCATCAAAAAATCTCCCAATTGAATCCGCAAATTCTCTTGTTCAAAAGGTACACCAGCGCGCCCAGCCGCCGCTGCAATTCTACCCCAATTCGGATCGCGACCAAAAATAGCAGCTTTCACCAAGGAAGAACCGACAATTGTTTTGGCAATTTTACTCGCAGAAACTTCATCCGGCGCGCCACTGACTTGTACTTCTACTAAACAAGTTGCACCTTCACCATCGCGGGCAATTGCTTTGGCTAAATATATGCAAACTTCGGTTAGCATTGCTTCTAATTTGTCTGCTTCTGGCCCTTTTTCGGTAATTGCGGGAGTGCGAGATTGTCCGTTAGTTAAAGCAATTAGGGAATCGTTGGTACTGGTGTCTCCGTCAACAGTAATTTGATTGAAACTTCTGTTAGCAGCCCGACTCAACATTTCTTGCCACAAATTTGACGACACTGCTGCATCACAAGTTACAAATGCTAGCATTGTTGCCATATTCGGGTGAATCATTCCCGAACCTTTGCAAATGCCGCCGATGCGTACTGCCCGATCGCCAAACATGGTTTCTAGGGCGATCGTTTTCGGCACTAAATCAGTCGTACAAATCGCCTTAGCAGCCGCATCAGAACCGGTCTCCGAAGCCTCAGCAACTAATTTCGGAATTCCCGCCCTCAGTGGTTCCATCTTAATCCGCTGGCCAATTACTCCAGTGGAAGCCAACAGAATTGATTCTGAGGGAATGTTCAGCGCTTCTCCCAACAATTTGGCACTTTCGAGGGCATCGGCTAGACCGAGTTCGCCGGTAGCTGCATTAGCTTGTCCCGCATTGCACAAAATAGCTTTGGCGCTGGGTTTCGCTTGCAGTCGCTGGCGGCAATAGTCAACGCAAGCAGCCCTGACTGTGGATGTGGTGAAGACTCCTGCGGCGATCGCATCTACTTCTGACAAGATTAAACTTAAATCCGGCAAGCCTGAAGCTTTCAAACCCGCTGTAATTCCCGATGCTCGATATCCTCTCGGTGCTGTAACTCCGCCGTCAATTACTTTCCAGTCTGACATGATGACCTCCCTAGTAGCCTTCTATTCTATTGAGAGGGGATTATATCATTTTAGATTTTAGATTTTAGATTTTAGATTGTAAAAATTGTCTTTAACCAACTAATTGACACTCTCAGGGTTAAAACCACTGAGATTCTTAATTCAGCGACTGACCTTTAAGCGCTACGTCCTTTCGGCAATACTCAAACCTTTTAACCGTAGAATCCTACCAATTAACGAGCCTGATTCGCAGTCACCCCAGAGGGTCTATCTCCAAAAGCGTACTAGGATATTGACCTAGAGTTTGGGTATGCCCTACCCTACTTAACAAATGAAAAATTCTTTGTTTTCTGGTTTTGGGGCTGTATTAAGCCCCTAGCTGTTTTAAGAGTTTTCGCTGCTCTATGTCCCCCGGTTTATGCCTAAAGGTGTGTCTGAGTCCCTGTTTCACTTCGGGCAAAGGAGTTTAACCTCGACCATCTTAGTATACTACAAAAAACAGTAATTTCCGGATTTTTAGGAATGGATTCAAGAAAGATTGAAGGGGACTGAAGTCCCTCGCTTCGCTTGCCTCTCAGGACTGAAGTCCCTGAGTTTTCCGCTTCCCGTATTTCTTTTTATAAAATTAATCGCGACTTCTTCTGGAGTTCGATCTCTCCAGAAGAAGTCGCGACGATTTTGTAACTGGCATGATTAATTTCTAGCCGGGATTCAACAAGGTAGATTTGATAGTCTCGCCATTCCAAAAAAGTTAGCTCATGGTGGCGTTGCTGCGATCGTAGCTGTCTTTAAGGCTGGGCTGCGGTTTGCCTTGAATGTGACCCCAGTAGGTGGCATCTTCCATCCCAACTTCGGTGGCGGTACGGTTGAGCATGGATTGCTGCCGATTCTTTACTAGGTGGTGGTGGCGCATCATCAGGGAGCGAGCTTGATTTTCGGTAGACATATGCGGTTCCTCCGTGTTGCTTGACTAAAGTTTGGCTGGTCTTTTGTTCCGTATTTTTAATATAACAGATAATTCTGTATCTAAAGTTACTAAACGAAAATTGTAACAAAACTTTATATATGGGCTGGCGATCGCCCTTTCAGATTTTAGATTTTAGATTTTAGATTTTAGATTGGGGAATTATTGTAGATACCAACAAACCAAAGAAACCGGGTTTTTAACCAAATCTGCGCGCTGTAACGAAGCATTTTTGTAAAAAAACCCGGTTTCTGACTACCATGCGATCGCAAACTAATTACATTAAAGCGATCGATAAACGCGATAGTTGATTTCAGGGAAAATATTGTCAATCTCCTCAACTTTCTCCAACCAACCGGAATCGACTTTGCCTTCTTTGACTTCATCGTACAGTTTGTGGAAGCGCATTAAGTGCGATCGCGTCCGCCGCACCGCATAAGGCACCATCGTCCCTGTACGCATGATAAACGCCCAATCAGAAGATTGAGCCAGCAACACTTCCCGCGCCGCCTGATTCAAAGCGCGCAACTGTAACTCATCTTCCGGTTCCATACTTCCCAACTCAATCATCCGTTCGGCTGCTTTGTGCAAATGCGGGTAAATCCAAGCATTCGTATCGTTGAGCCAATATTCGTGGAAACCCCGGAAACCCCAGCTAGACTGAGAAGGGCGACAAACTTGCTGAGTCGGATTCCCCCGCAAATAATCGGCTAAATGCGTCATCTCGTAGGTATTTTGATCGAACCAACTCTTGCGGAACAGGTAATCTAAGAACCAAGGCCCTTCGTACCACCAGTGACCGAAAAGTTCGGCGTCGTAAGGTGAAACAATAATCGGCGGACGCTGCATAATCCCGTTGAGGTGTTCGACTTGGCGTTCCCGGTTGAATGCAAAGTTGCTGGCGTGTTCGGCTGCCTTTTCCCTTGCCCAGTACGGATCGTACAACTGTTTGTCGCCTAAACCCAATCCCCGACCGGTGATTTTGTGGTATTTAATTCCGGTATTTTTCCGCTGGCCGTTGGGCATGATGTAGGGTTTGATGTAGTCGTAGTCGGCTTCCCAACCCAAATCTTTGTAGAATTCTCGGTATTCTGCTGCGCCGGGATAGCCGACTTCCGATGACCAAACTTGTTGC
>Ga0335395_10000350_pt1 | contig 29509 bp, 31 predicted proteins | sample MAT02_FD_205744 | JGI IMG/M metagenome (GOLD analysis project Ga0335395, IMG submission 205744) | Freshwater microbial communities from Lake Fryxell liftoff mats and glacier meltwater in Antarctica - MAT-02 (spades assembly) (version 2) ... | reverse complement strand
GGACACAGAGGAAGAGAGAAGAGAGAAATATTGATGTTCAGCAATTTAAGATTGTTGCTATACAGGAATTACGCAGAACCTCTATATGTTAAACTATCGCCTTCTTCTTCTAAACAAAGTGCAATAATTTCTTTGATGTTGGTAATCAATTCATCAATAGTTTCTCCTTGACTGTAACAGGCTTTTAGCTGTGGGACTTCCCCGACATAATAGCCATCTTCATCTCGTTCAATAATGACGTAGAACTCTCGCTTGCCGACATTCATTCTGCAACCTCTCTGTTCTTGGCATTTTCCTGAAACCGTTATAGCTGACTATTTACATCAGGTGAATAAGGTTATAAATACGTTAGATAATATTATACACCTTGCCAAAGCAATGTGCATCAGCGTTGATCTGCGGCTAAACAAAACTTCGGATAGTTTTAGGGGCCACCGTATGGGGCGAGAAACCCGGTTTCGACGAGTTTTGCGATGAGTCACGAAAAATATAGCCAGAAACCGGGTTTCTGAGACAGGTAAAAAATCAGATCGAAAAACCCGGTTTTTAGTAGAAACCGGATTTTTCCACTTATATTATCAGATCAAAACCGACCAAATCTAGCGATCGACAGAACCCATGATAATATCGATACTGCCTAGAATCGCCACCAAGTCCGCAATCTTTACACCGCGCACGATGTGGGGTAAAATCTGCAAATTATTAAAATCCGCAGCCCGAATCTTCCAGCGCCAAGGAAACACGCTGTCATCGCCGATAATATAAATTCCCAACTCACCCTTACCGCTTTCAACCCGCACGTAATGTTCGCCCTTGGGAATCTTGAAAGTCGGGGCTACTTTTTTGCCAATAAACTGATAGTCAAAACTGTTCCATTCAGATTTTGGCCCGCTTTCTAAGCGCTTGGCTTCCAAATTTTCGTAAGGGCCGCCGGGGAGTCCTTTCAAGGCTTGATAAAGAATTTTAACTGACTCGCGCATCTCCCGAATTCGGACTAAGTAGCGGGCTAAACAATCGCCCGCAGCTTCGGTACAAACATCCCACTCGAAGTCATCGTAGCATTCGTAATGGTCAACTTTCCGCAAATCCCAATTCACGCCGGAACCGCGCAACATAGGGCCGGATAGTCCCCAGTTAATCGCTTCGGCGCGAGAAATAGTGCCCAAACCTTCAATCCGGCGGCGGAAGATAGGGTTGTTGGTGATTAAACGTTCGTATTCGTCAATTTTTGGCAGGAAGTAATCGCAGAAATCTTCGCACTTGTCTACCCAGCCGTAGGGTAAATCTGCTGCTACTCCGCCGATGCGGAAGTAGTTATTGTTTACCATGCGGTAGCCGGTGGCTGCTTCCCACAAGTCGAGAATTGGTTCGCGATCGCGCATAGTATAGAAAAAAGGAGTTTGCGCGCCCACGTCCGCCAAAAACGGCCCTACCCACATCAAGTGGTTAGCAATCCGGTTCAACTCCAGCATGATTACCCGAATATAACTAGCCCGTTTGGGGACAGCAATATTCGCCAACTTTTCCGGCGCATTGACTGTCACCGCTTCGTTAAACATCCCCGCAGCGTAGTCCCAGCGGCTCACGTAGGGCACGTACATCACGTTGGTGCGGTTTTCGGCAATTTTTTCCATCCCACGGTGTAGATAGCCCAAAACAGGCTCGCAGTCCACTACATCTTCGCCGTCCAGGGTGACAATTAGCCGGAGTACGCCGTGCATGGATGGGTGGTGCGGCCCCATGTTGAGCACCATTGGTTCGGTTCTAGTCTCAATTCTTGACATAATTAAATGAATTAATGATTACTAGCTATTGTTGATTTTTGTTTCGCTGTTATTGATTATGAAGGATATCGAGCTTTCTGAGAAGGATACCTCTGGATCGGATGTCAGTGTTGACACCTATCACGTTCCAGTTTTGGGGCAAGAATTAATTGCGGGTTTGGCTGTGCGCGCAGGTGGCCGCTATTTGGATGCGACGCTTGGGGGTGGCGGACATACTGGTTTGATTTTGGCGGCTGCTGATGTTAGGGTGGTGGCGATCGATCGCGATGAACAAGCTATCCGTTTTTGCGGGGCCCGATTTGCTAACTCACCCGTTGAGTTTTGGCACGGCAATTTTGCGGAATATCAGTCTGAAGATGCCACCTTTGATGGTATCATAGCAGACTTGGGGGTTAGCTCGGCTCAGTTCGATACACCGGAACGAGGCTTTAGTTTTCGCCATCCAGCTAAGTTAGATATGCGTATGAACCAGCAGCAATCTTTGACCGCAGAAGAGATGATCAATCACTGGGACGAAGTTAAGCTAGCAGATATTATTTACAAGTACGGCGAGGAACGACTGTCGCGGCGCATCGCGAGGCGGATTGTGGCACAACGTCCCTTTGAAACTACTACAGAATTGGCAGGCGCGATCGCCTCTACCTTCCCACCCAAGCAGCGCAACGGCAGAATCCATCCCGCCACCCGCACTTTCCAAGCTTTGAGGATAGCCGTTAACTCCGAACTAGCGTCTTTAGACACTTTCCTCAACGAAGCGCCTAAATGGTTGAAACCCGGTGGTAGAATCGGAATTATTACTTTTCACAGTCTCGAAGACAGGCCGGTTAAGCACCAATTGAGAGCAACAGAGTGTTTGCAGGTACTGACAAAAAAGCCGATTATCCCACAATCCGACGAAGTAAGTAGAAATCCCCGCGCTCGTTCTGCTAAGCTCAGACTGGCAGAAAAATTAACTTGATTCGGCTGGGTAGCATTTATTTGAAGTCAATCGGAGTTCCGGTTTATTTTAGCTACTACAGAGTAAATCGGAGTTTGAGACCTGATTAATTCGCCTAGGAGTAGGGAATAGCATGAGTCGGGGAGATGGAAGCAAACTGAAACTAATGGTAGTCGATGACGAACCCGACAACTTGGATTTGCTGTACCGGACGTTTCGACGCGACTTTCAGGTTTACAAAGCAGATAGCGCCCTCAGTGCCCTTGAAGTTTTAGACGAACAGGGCGAGATGGCAGTGATTATATCTGACCAGCGGATGCCAGAAATGAATGGCACCGAGTTTTTGGGAAAAACTGTCGAGCGCTTTCCTGATACGATTCGGATTCTGCTGACGGGATACACAGATGTTGAAGACTTGGTAGAGGCCATCAACTCAGGTCAAGTTTTCAAATACATCACCAAACCGTGGAATCCTGAAGAACTGAAATTAGTTATCAATCAAGCCTCGGAAACTTACAAATACTATAAGCAGCGCAGCGTCGAACTGCGTCGCGCTTTACGCAAAGAATCTCTATTCAATGAGGTGATGAGCGTGATTCGCGGGTCGCTAGATTACTCTAGTATGGTACAAACTATTGTCCAAACTGTAGGTCAAACTTTTGAGGCAAACTACTGTATGCTGCGGCCGGTAGAGGGCTATCGCTTGTTACCAAGCACTTTCCCTTACCAAGCCCAAACAGCAGAACCCAGCAGCTTTTCTTTTAATGAAGATTTGCTGGTTCAGGCCGTAGCAACCCGCCAAACTCAACTGCAAAGCGGCAGTGGGCCCGATGGTAACTCCGTGGAGATTGCCGTCCCCTTGACTTACCAGCAAGACATTCTGGCGGTACTGGCGCTGTGCCAGCTTGGTAACAGCAATACTTGGTCGGCGGAAGATATAGAGTTGATAGAAGGTGTAGCAGCTCAAGCGGCTCTCGCCCTCTCCCAAGCTAAGCTCTACCAGCGCACTCTGGATTTAGCCCAGCAGATGCAAAATGAGTTGGAAGTGGCTCGCCAAATCCAAACAAACTTGTTGCGCCAAAGTTGGCCGGATTTTGAAACTGTCAGGGTGCAAGCTTGTTGTTATCCCGCACGCGCAGTTGGTGGAGACTTTTTTGAAGTCTATGTCCACTCGCAAGGGGATATTTGGATAGCGGTGGGTGATGTTTCCGGTAAGGGTGTTCCGGCTGCTCTATTTATGGCTAGCGCGATTTCGGTGATGCGGCGGGAACTCAGTCAAGAAATTTCTCCCGAACCAAGCCAAGTCATGACGAACATGAATAGTAGTATGGCAGATGACCTAATCGGCAACAACCATTTCATTACAATGGTTGTTGCTCGTTACACACCCTCAACAGGACACCTGGCTTTTGCTAATGCCGGTCACATTTATCCGATCGTTTGGTCTCACTCTGAGGTCAAAGCTCAAGCTGCTAGTGGTTCAACGCCAGTAGAACCGAATTTCCTCAAAGCTCGTGGCATCCCCCTGGGGATACTGCCAGTCTGGAAGGGCAAATCGGGTGCGATCGACTTAAAGTCAGGAGATGTATTTCTGCTGACGAGTGATGGGATTACTGAAGCTACTGTGACGAGTCAGGCTGTCCCTGGGGGAGAACAAACTCGTTCTATGCTACAACAAGAGGGGCTTTGGCAACTCTTGATTGAGGAGCCTGGTTCTTTCAACTTGGACAACTTGTTGGTTCACATCCGAGCCGACAACCCAGTTCAGGAAGATGACCAAACTATACTCTCTCTAGAGGTTCTCTGAATCGGTCAACGACCCCGACTAGAAGTCGGGGACTTCAGCTATCAAAAACTGAAGCCCTCAGTTGACAGCCCGCAGATTACAGACTCTCGACGCGATCGGCTAAAGTGACAGAACTAGCGCGTCAATGCCTAACTCTTAACTGATGCTTTTTGAGGAATGTTTTCTTTGAAAGGGTATTGCCTCGATCGCCCGGTATCTAGTATCCTCCGTGTAGCAGCAAATATTCACGCCAAATCAATCAGGCGGGTCGTATTTCATCCCTGGTCCGAAGACACAGGATTTCTAATACTTACAGGATTTTTTTATGAATACTGAGCTTCACGTACCAAGCGACTTGCGGTTTTTGACAATTGTTGAAAACTGGCTGCTGAGCAGTTTGGAAGTTGAGCTAGGTGAGCACGTCGATTGGCCACGTCAATCGAATCGTTTGCGCTTGGTGCTAGCAGAAGCCTATTCCAACGTCATCCGCCATGCTCACAAAGACCAACCTGAGTTGCCAGTGTTAATTCGCTTAAACTTAAAAAATCGAGACATTGGTTTAGAAATTTGGGATTACGGTAAAGGTTACGAAATGAATACTTACAATCCCCCGCGTCCAGAAGCTAAACAGGAAAGCGGCTACGGCTGGCTGATCATGAGCAGACTTATGGATCGGGTGGACTACAGTTTGCAACTAGACGGTCGCAATTGTCTGAAGTTGGAAGCGAGTTTGCCGGAAAAATCTTAATTACTTACTGGTTAGTGGGGATTAGTTATTAGTTATTTGTTATTAGTAACAATCCACCACTAACGACTAATATCAATTCCAGTTGCACCGGAATTAATATTACCCACACACAGACAGGACACGGCAGTGCCGTGTCCCTACAATTAACCGTGGTAGGGACACGGCACTGCCGTGTCTCTATATCATAAGAAGTGCAACCGGATTTGATATTATATGCAACCTAAAACTTGGTTAGGGGGCGCAAGTTTAGCAATTGTTGGGGAGAAGCTAACAGCTTGACCGTGGTAGAAAGGATTTCTTGTTGAGAATTGACTACAAACAGCCATCCTACATTGATGCTAAATAAAGCAGTTTGTACCATCCCGCTCACCTGAACTTGAATTTGGCCATCTTCTAAGGTTTGACTGATTCCCTGCTCCGGATGCAGTTTCATTCCTTTGGCTTCTGTTTTTAAGTAGGTGCCGATCGCACTTTTGCCGACAATTGGCTCTGCAAACGGTGCATTCAGAACGCCCTGGGTCTCAAATAAATTAGCCGTTGCTTCAAAATCTCCCCTGTTGAAAGTTTCAAAATATCCCAGTACGGCTGGCTCACAGATGTCGATCGTGTCGATCGCTTCAGTTAAAATAAATGGAGTTGTTGCCGTCATAAAAATCAGAATTTTAGATTAATGAATCTACTGTAGTCATTCTATTTGTGGCAGCAACTCCCTCAAAAGATATAAGTAGATTCCACGTTTATGAAGAACAGACGATCGAACCCAGACACCTCTGGGCATCTGGGTTTCTGTAGAGTCCTGTTGGACGAACAGAATGGGAATATTCTATTTGCGGATCAAGTTTAGCAATTCTTTGGGAGATGCTAATAAGTCGATCGCCACAAAGAAAATTTGACCTTGAGGATCAAGCAAGAAACGCCACGCAATGTTCATACCCACATTTGAGCCGAACCACGGAGTTTCGACTTTACCGGTCACTTTCACTTGGCGGTAGCCATCTTCGGCTGGTTCCGATACACCTTGCTGGGGCATCATCTTGAGTCCGATGCACTCTTCCCGCATATAGTTGAGGATGGCATCGCGACCGACGATCGGCTTTTGGAAAGGCGGTTGCAGGGCACCTTCTTCGGCAAATAAACCGACGGCTGGGGTGAAGTCGAAGGCGTTCATGTAGTCGATGTAGCTGAGCACAGTCTGCTCGGTGATACCCTCAATTTGGGTTTTCACCCGCTCTTCAGGAGCGGTGGGAGTGCTGCGGGGGGCCGAGCGTTTGCCGTACTCTTGGCTAAAAGCAGGGTCGTAGCCCATGTTAACTACGGTATTGCGAAGTACGGTAATTTGCTGACCCGGATCTAGTTTCTTGATGGTTTCTAGAACTGCGGTGGCTTCGGGAGACATTTGATAGCCAGCGGGAATCGGAGCGACAAGGCCTTGCTTCATCAACTGTCCCAACTCGTACCAAAAACCAAGTTTGGTGTTGACGCGCAAGGAAGTGTAAATCCGCCCGATCGTGGTGTCGGCGTTGCTGGCTAGGTCAAACATGGTTTTGCTTTGAGCCTCCGGCGACATTTGCTTAATTTCGCTCAATATGCCTTCGACAAGGGCCATGCTGGCTACTCCTGGGGCTGCTGCGGTAATCGTAATGCCCATTTCGGTGTAGGCATACCAAAGCAGTGCCAGTTGGTCTTCAACGCTGAGCTTGTAGAACGCTTCCGTGGTAGACGGAACAAGGCTCGCAATCTCCGTGTTGGAGAAAATAGATTGAGCTGATTGAATACTAACTGCCATGTGTATTTTGTGAGATTCGCGGTTTTAATGAGCTACTTGAGTTAGCGAACCTTTATCTCCTTGATTAAAATTATGTAACATTTTTGACAAATTAGAAATCAAATTTATAAATATAAAGATTCTGAAAGTATGATGATTCTTGGGGCTAAATTGGTTCCATATTACTAGACTAATTACACAATTTGTGATAATATCTTTCACCCGATGACAATATCAATTAATAGCGATATCATTAAGCAAAAAGGCCTAGAGTTGGGATTTCACAAGGTTGGGATAGCCTTGGTAGACGAGGGCACTGACGAGGAGTCACAAAGGTTGCAGGCATGGTTGGATAAAGGGTATCAAGGGAATATGGGATGGATGGCAAACCCGAAGCGGCATGATATTCGCGCTTCAATGCCAGGGGTGAAGTCCTTAATATGTGTTGCCCTCAACTACTACACGCCTCACCAACGCCCCGAAGGTTCCGAATATGCCAAAATCTCTCGCTACGGCTGGGGAAGGGACTATCATAAAATCCTGCACAAAAAACTGAAGGTGTTGGCAAATTGGGTGCGATCGCAAGGTGAAGGTATTGAAGCACGGTATTATGCTGACACCGGGCCGATTCAGGATAAAGTTTGGGCCGGGCGGGCGGGGATTGGTTGGATTGCCAAAAATGGTAATGTAATTTCGCGGGAATTCGGTTCTTGGGTGTTTTTGGGTGAAGTTTTGACGAATTTGGAGTTAGTACCAGATTCAGGGCATACTCAACATTGCGGTACTTGTACTCGCTGCATTGATGCGTGTCCGACTGGGGCTATTACTGAGCCTTTTGTCGTGGATGCCGATCGATGTATAGCGTATCATACGATCGAGAATCGAGCCGAAAAATTGCCAGACAAAATTGCATCTAATTTACAAGGTTGGGTTGCAGGTTGCGACATTTGTCAAGATGTTTGTCCTTGGAATCAGCGCTTTGCAAAACCAACAGATGTGGCAGAATTTGAGCCTTATCCTGAAAATATAGCGCCAACACTTGTGGAATTGGCAGAAATTTCCGATGAAGAGTGGAATCGCAGATTTACAGCTTCGGCATTGCGGCGAATTAAACCCGAAATGCTGCGGCGAAATGCGAAGGCAAATCAGATTATATCAATTCCGGTTACACCGTCAGGTGATAGTTGACTGTTGACTGTTGACTGTTGACTGTTGACTGTTGACTGTTTGCTGTTGACTGTTTGCTGTTGGTTGTTATTTGTGCAATGCCCTATGCCCTATGCCCTATGCCCCATGACCACAACATAGTTTAAATGCTCAAAGTAATTATTTTTGATTTTGACGGTACTTTGGCAGATACCATTGATGTTCTTTTGAGCATTACCAACCGTTTGTCAGCAGAATTAGGCTTTAAGTCTGCCACCAAAGAGGAACTAGCTCAATTGAGCAATTTAACTTCTTGGCAACTCCTTAGATATTCGGGAATTTCTATATTCAAATTTCCGCTACTGATTAGAACATTAAAAGCAGAATTACGCAATGAAATTCCCCATATCCAATTGTTTTCTGGAATCAAAGAAGTTTTGTTAGAGTTAAAAAAACGAGGTTTTATACTGGGAATTATTACGTCTAATTCTAGAGAAAATGTCTTAGCTTCGATGGAAAGCAACGGTTTACAAGGTACTTTTGATTTTATTGATTCTGCCACAACTTTTGGTAAACATAAAATTATTTATCGCTGGCTAAAACGAGAAAAATTAAATCCTGAACAAGTGGTTTATGTGGGAGATGAAGTTAGAGATATAGATGCAGCTAAAAGAACCGGAATTAAAGTAATTGCTGTAAATTGGGGTTTTAATTCTCAGTCAGCTTTGGCCGCGCACCATCCTGATTTTTTGATTGAACGCCCCGAACAATTGATAGAAATAATCGATAACTGGGAGTAATGTAACGCTATTTTGCAAAATATTACAAAAAGTTAAGGAGTGAGAATTTTGTGTGCGATCGCTTGAAAAGAGCGATCGGGCTTGATATAAACATGAATAGCAACACTTGCTTTATTCATTCAAAAAATTGGAGCAGTCCTATGTCAGCTTTAGAAATTTTCTTGACTTTTAGCTTGGCTTCAACCTTTGCAGTAGCAGCTTTAGCAACTTGGTTACGCTTCACCAACCCCCCTTCTGATGCTAAACGCGGCTAGAAACACGCATTGGTGCCAGAAACCGGGTTTTTACGAAATACTTCGTTACAACCGTCAGATTCGCTAAAAAACCCGGTTTCTTTGATTGGACTGCATAAGTCCTGTTTAATTTTCTAACACAAGAATTCACGCGGATCGGTGACATATCCAGTCAAAGCAGAGGCTGCGGCTGTATAAGGCGAAGCGAGATAAACTTGGGCTTCCTTGTTCCCCATCCGGCCGGGGAAATTCCGGTTAGTTGTAGACACGCAAATTTCCGGTTCATTCATCCGCCCAAAAGTATCTTTTGGCCCGCCCAAACAAGCGGCACAAGAAGGTGCGGCGGGTTCGATGCAGCCGGCGGCTAAGAAGATTTCCGACAGGGTTTGACCGTCGTATTTTGTGGTAAACATATCTTCGTAAACTTTCTGAGTTGCCGGCACTAAATAAGTCGGAACTTTGACTTGATTTCCTTTGATAATTCGAGCCGCATTTAGAAAGTCGGAGGTTTTGCCGCCGGTGCAGGAACCGATGTAAACTCGATCGATCTTGATATGACGACAATTCCGTGCCAGGTCTCGGTTGTCAGGAGAGTGCGGTTTGGCGACGACTGGTTCTAATTGGCTGACATCATAGGTGTGATCGCTATAAAATTTCGCATCCTCATCGGTGTAAAATACCTCAAACGGCACATCGGTGCGGGGATTCACGTAATCAAAGGTAGTTTTGTCCGCAGCCACAGTGCCGTTTTTGCCACCAGCTTCAATCACCATATTGCACAGCGTCATCCGTTCTTCCATCGTCAAACGGTCAACTGTATCGCCGGCAAATTCCATCGCCCGGTAGTTAGCACCGGCAACGCCAATATCACCAATAATTTGCAAAATCAGGTCTTTTGCTAACAGATAATCTGGTAATTCACCGTTGAAGATAAACCGCATGGTGGCCGGAACTTTGATTAACAGTTTACCGGTTCCCAAGATAAAAGCCGCGTCCGTGTTGCCAATTCCGGTGGCAAATTGTCCGAAAGCGCCGGCATTGCAGGTGTGGGAATCTGTACCGAATAATACTTCGCCTGGTCGTGTGTGGCCTTCTTGGGCTAGGGCGATGTGACAAACGCCTTTGTAGTCGGGATTTGCTTTAAAGTTCGATCGATCCGTGATGTCGTAAAAGTATTTTATCCCTTGTTCCTGTGCAAAATCGCGCAGAATATCGACGTTGCGGTTAGCGCGTTCATCGTTGGTGAAAATATAGTGGTCGGGGATTAGGACGATTTTGTCTGGATTCCAGACTTTAGCATTTTCGCCGAATTCCTTTTTGAATACGCCGATGGTGCCGGGGCCGCAGACATCGTGGGTCATCAATACATCTGTTTCCACCCAAATGTTTTCTCCGGGCTCAACTTTGGTGCGCCCTGATGCTTTGGCTAAGATTTTTTCGGTGAGAGTCATTCCCATAGTGCGATCGCTCTTTTTTGATTAGATGCTACATCACTGTAATTGTAAGCGAAACATTCTCTGTTACCGAGGATACTAGCCAGTCCTGGACACAGGCGAGACCAAAAACCCGGTTTCTGCGTCAATATACAGCAGATTCCAGGTAAGTAGGGACACGGCACTGCCGTGTCCCCACGGCACTGCCGTGTCCCCACAGCACTGCCGTGTCCCCACAGCACTGCCGTGTCCCCACAGCACTGCTGTGGGGACACAGCACTCGAAGAGCATAGAAAAATATCCGGTTTGAGTGTGGAGGCCTGTGTAGTATCGCTTATCTCTGAAATTAGAGGACTTTATATGAACTTGTCAAAATTGTTATTGGGAACCAGCCTCAGTTTAGCAACATTTATTGGTTTGAGTGCAAATGCGATCGCCAGCAATCCTCACAACTTTCCCGAAACCTATATTTCCCAGCAACCCAACTGCAAAAATCCCCAAGCTCAAAGCGAGTTAAACATTTGTTCACGATTAGAATATCAGCGCGCCGACAAACAACTCAACCAAGTTTACAATCAAGTTCGCGCTCAATTTTCACCGACTCCCCGTCAACAACTAATTTTAGCACAAAGAGCATGGATTTCCTTTCGCGATGCCAATTGCAAATTTGCAGCAAGTGAATTTGAAGGTGGCACAATGGCACCATTAATTGCGAATACCTGTCTAGAAGACTTGACTAAAAAGCGTACTTCAGAATTAAATAGTTATCTACAAAACCAGATACCACTGCCGACAAGTCGCAATTATCAAACAGTCGATCGCCAACTCAATCAAGTCTATCAAAATACGATGGCAAGTCTTTCTGCATCTCGTCAATCTCAACTCAAAATAGCACAAAGAGCGTGGATTGTTTTTCGCGACACTAACAGCAAATTTGAAAGTTCTCTATCTAATGGTGAGAGACAACTTTCATTAATTCGGATGACGGAACAAAGAACTCAAGCTTTATCAGATTTTTCACGCCAAAGTCGGTAGAATATTGGGAAGTGGTCATCTAAGTTTTAAGGCTATATATCCAATTTTGCTAACCCCAAATAGCGAATACCTTCTGGTGTCACATCAAACCGACAAGGCAAAATTTCTACACCTACATTTATAGCCTGTCTGAACAATTGTCCATAAACGCGATCGGCACTATCCCCAGGCGCAAAATCCGTACAATCTCCACGGTTAATAAAATACAGCATTACAGCCCTGGAACCCAGCCGCACCACTTCCATCAATTCCCGCAAATGTTTCTGTCCCCTCTCCGTCACCGTATCGGGAAACAAAGCCAAGTTGTCTTTTGCCCAAGTTGTATTTTTCACTTCCAGAAAAATAGGACTTTCCTCACCACTCAGCCAAAAATCTACTCGACTTTTTTTATCTTTACCATAAACAACTTCCGGTTTTATCTCACTGTAATTACCCAAATCAGAAAACAAGCCTAATTCCAAAGCCAACTTAATCACTCGATTCGGCAAACCCGTATTAACTCCCACCCAAGTTGGCACAGTATCGCACACTTGAATTAATTCCCAAGTATAAGCCAACTTGCGTTTAGGATTGTCGCTGGGAGATACGAACACTGGATTACCGGGAAGATAAACACCGATCATTGGGCCAGTATTCGGACAATGTGCCGTGATAATTTCTCCCGAAGCAAGTTCGATATCGGCGAAAAATCGCTTGTATCGCTTAACTAAAATACCAGGAACAAGAGGCGGATATTTGTAAATAAAATCAGTCATAATTCATCATTCTTTGTTTCAGATCCTTAGCAGCTAAAGCATAACCACCATCAGCACCGTCTATAAAATGCACTTGCTGGCCGTTGCGTTCAAACACCAAACAAGTCATCAACGCTCTGTCAGCAACGTGCAAACCATAAACCAGCTTGCCTTCTCGGTAATTCCTTTCCAAGTACGCAGTCAATTTTTTTCGCCGCCACTCATTGCCCGAAATTACCATTCTCAACATATCATCAAACTTGCGGTAATCCGTAGCTGCGATCGCAATATCTTTATAAACTCCCCAATCTAACTCTTCTGTCTTAACTTTCAAATTCATTAACAGCGAACCAACCGCCGTCTCTAACTGTATTTTTGATAAATATAACTGGCGGTCTAACCAACTAGCACTGCTCGCCCTAACTAGAGTTTCTTTAATCAGTTTTGTGCTATTCAATGTCAAGTTAAGATTTTTACGGTCGATAGGATTTAAACTATTTTCCTTGCCGTAAATGTATTCTATTTTTTTGATAATTTTTCTATAAAATTGATGGCTCTGCTGACCCAAATCCGATCGCACCATTACCAACAGCGTTACTATTTCTCCGTACTTGCTGGGAATATCCTGCCATCGGCACTCCAATCCCGAAAAATCGGCTGTTGGAGAAACGCCATTATTTTTAATGCTGTAAATATTACCAGCAGCCGGGTCTTTAATAAGTTCAGTAGCACGGGTTAAGCCGCCGCCCATAAAAACAGCTTGGCTGTAATTTTCCGAAACTTTAAACTTAGCTATTTTAACTGGATAATTAGCTGCTACCACAACTTTAACCGGCACTGCCCCAATTCGCAAATCCATATCAAATTCAGTCTTAGCCAGTTGTTGAGTGGCCAACAAAGCAATCTTAGCAGCGGGTAAAAGTTGTGGGCAAATTAACAGAGAAGCGCCGTCGCCACCGAATACAAACGGAATTTCAATTGGGGTGGCTACATTCAAAACAGCAACGATCGAACAAGCCCCCAATAAGTTAACTTCTTTGTATTTTCCCGCTTCAATCGCTTTTGTAGAACCGCGAATATCTGTGACAATGATGTACCAATCATCAGGTACGTCAACAAAATTACCCTGTTCGGTAATTTTGAGAAAATTGTCCAGTAAAGGCAATTCGGAATAAAAATTTTCAGAATTCATGATATGATTTTCCAGATTCGCTATTAAAATAAGTGAAGCCTTTTAGCACTAGCGTTTGTAACTATTTGTGTCCCAATTACAGAAGCCCTCTCGTTCCCTAGCTGGAATTGCCGGCATTGTCGCAGTCGCCACTCTGATTAGCAAAGTCTTCGGGTTGGTGCGCCAAATTGCGATCGCCGCAGCGTTTGGAGTCGGTGTCGCCGTCGATGCCTACAACTACGCCTACGTCATCCCCGGTTTCTTATTTATTTTGCTCGGAGGTATTAACGGGCCATTTCACAGCGCCATAGTCAGCGTTTTAGCCCGTCGCGACAAAAAAGAAGCAGCACCCTTAGTCGAGACTATCACCACTTTAGTCGGCGGCTTGCTGCTGTTGGTAACAATCGGTTTAATTATTTTTGCGGATTCGATGATCGATTTGGTGGCACCAGGATTAAGTAGAACACCAGAAGGTTTAGAAATAAAAGCGATCGCCATTCAACAATTTCGGATTATGGCACCGATGGCATTACTTTCAGGTTTAATCGGCATCGGTTTCGGCACTCTCAACGCCGCCGATATGTACTGGTTGCCATCCATTAGCCCTTTATTTTCCAGCGTTGCACTCATCGGCGGTTTAGGCATTCTCGCGCTACAACTCGGAGACAAAATCATTCAACCAGAATACGCACTAACGGGCGGCTTAGTGTTAGCTTGGGGAACTTTAGCGGGGGCAGTTTTGCAGTGGTTGGTGCAACTGGTGGCGCAGTGGCGCGCGGGCTTAGGAAAATTGCGTTTGCGATTTAATTTTAAGAGGCCTGGAGTGCAAGAAGTAATTAAGGTGATGGTTCCTGCTACTTTATCATCGGGAATGCTGCAAATTAATGTCTATACTGACCTATTTTTCGCATCGTACATCCCTCAAGCTGCATCTGCAATGGGCTATGCAGGCTTGTTGGTGATGACACCTTTAGGCATCATTTCTAATGTAATTCTAGTGCCATTTTTGCCGATTTTCTCTCGCCTCACTGACCCGGAAGACTGGCCGGAATTAAAAGATAGAATTCGTCAAGCTTTAATTTTGAGTGCGCTGACGATGATGCCATTGAGTGCTTTGATGGTGACATTGGCTAAGCCGATTGTGCGGATTGTTTATGAACGCTATGCTTTTAGTCAGTCAGCTTCTGATTTTGTCGCGCCGATATTGATGGCTTACAGTATTGGAATGTTTGTGTATTTAGGGCGCGATGTTTTGGTGAGGGTGTTTTATGCTTTGGGAGATGGAGAAACGCCTTTTCGTGTCAGTATTATAAATATTTTTCTGAATGGATTGCTGGACTATTTGTTAGTTGGAGCTTTTGGTGCACCGGGATTGGTTTTGGCGACGGTGGGAGTGAATGTTGTTTCGATGATTATGTTTTTGTACTTATTAGATAAAAAGCTAGGTGGTTTGCCTTGGGGCGAGTGGAGTTTACCATTTTTGGGATTGGCTTCTGGGAGTTCTTTAACTGCTTTTGTGACTTTGGCTACTCAGCAAGGATGTCAAAGGGCTTTTGGTACTGAAGGTTTGCTAATTCAATTAATGGAGTTGGGTGTGTCAAGTTTCGTAGGGTTGGCAGTTTTTGCGGTGTTTGTTCGTCAGATGAAATTGCCGGAAGTTGATATGTTTGTCGATCGCATTCGAGGACGTTTTGGCAAATAAATGGTTCGCATCGATCGGCAGATTTTCGATTTATACCAATTTCATAAAGTAGCGCTAGATATTACCCCCCCAACCCCCCCAAAGCATCGGGGGGGCTAAGAATTCATCTATAGCATATCTTTAGAAAAATGGTATTACTTGCAGCGTCGTGAATCTGGATCTTGAACTTTGTCTAAAATTTCGCTTTCTGTGCGACGGTTGTCGGGCGCTGATATATCTTTTTGGGTGAGTCAAAGTCCCCCTTGGGAAGGGGGATGCGAGGGGCCCGGGACTCGGCTAGCAACGAGAGTTATTAGGGCTTTTAGTCCGATCGCGCTTTACATCTTCCGCTGAAATTCCTCAAGGACATCCATCAACTGAACTTGACACTGCATCGGAATCAAATCTGCCAACGGCACTTCCCGCTTCCCGCCGCCCAACTTGATTGAAATTCCTTGCAAAACTCCTTGAACTTTGTCAGTATCTAAATTGCCCTTTTCCAGCATCGGATAAAGTTGTTCAGCAACAACGGTATGCAGGTGGGCGTCACGGAGATACAAATGCCACTTGGCAATGTCAATGTAGACATTTTCGCCGATTTCAGCGGCTAAGGATTCGATCGCCTGTGTAGTATTAGCCATATCTAAAAAAGCAAGTTATTTGTTATCAATCAAAACAGTTAACAAATCGCCGACAACCACCTTCAGCCAGAATCTTTGGTGAGGGGCGAATAATCGGCGATCGCAAAAATGTAAATCGCGTGGGCCAAAACTACTAGAGCCCATACACCCGTTACCGAAACTGCCCAAGGCCAATCAGCCTTTTGCAAATTTTGAACAAACCACAAACCAGAATTTGTAGCAGAAAAAAGACCGACGTGGATGGCAAAATTCATCCGGTCATCTAAGCGGCGGTACTCTGGATCGTTGCGATCGGGTTTGCGGGGCCAACGAGGAGGCATAGTTTTTCACATGATGTTAGTAGTTCTGTGCCTATTTTAATCTTAAGCGCAGCTTTTTGAATTCTGCATCCGTCTCTAGACAGGAAATTTATTCCTCTAAATTTTGATAATCCCCAGATTTGCCACCAGTTTTACTGACGAGTCGAATTGATTCAATCGCGATCGACTTTTCCAAACCTTTCGCCATATCATACAAAGTCAGCGCCGCCACCGAAACCGCCGTCAACGCCTCCATTTCCACCCCAGTTTCCGCCTTAATTTTCACCGTAGCCCGAATTTGATACCCCGGCAACCCAGCATCCGGTATCACCTGCACCTCTACACTACTCAGCGGCAGAGGGTGACACAGAGGAATCAAATTAGCCGTCTGCTTCGCCGCCATAATCCCAGCTAACCTCGCAGTGCCCAACACATCACCCTTGGGCGCATTCCCAGCTTCAATCGCCGCAAAAGTCTCTGGTAACATCCTTACCCTGGCAGCAGCCACAGCTTGTCGCACCGTTGCTACCTTAGCCGAAACGTCCACCATTTGGGCTTGACCGCTGTTGTCGAGGTGAGTTAGCTGTGTGCGATCGGGCAATTTAGAAAAAGTTGGCGAAAGGTCTTGCATTATTTTGATAAAGGTGTTACTGTTAGATTCTGTGAGAAAAGAACTTAATCAATTTTAGATTAAATCTGAACTCGACAGGGCTTGTAGCTTAGTTGGATAGAGTGCATGGCTACGAACCATGAGGTCGGGGGTTCGAATCCCTCCAAGCCCATCATCGAAGGTTATAAGTTTTAAATTATGAGTTTTGAATTAAGAAATTAATTCAATTCACCATTTAAAACTCATAGCCTTTTTAAATTAGAAATCAGGAGACGGCAGTGCCGTTTCCCTACGATGTTTTTGGAGTAGGGAAACGGCATTGCCGTCTCCTCCTCACGGGCGCTATCGATTATTTTGGAGTAGGGAAACGGCACTGCCGTCTCCTCCTAACTACAATTAATTGGGGTAGGGAAACGGCATTGCCGTCTCCTCCTAACGGGCGCTTAGACGACCTTGCCTATCATTGCGGTGCCACCGGAATTGATATCAAGGCATAAACATCTTTGCCTCGACCGATCGCAAACCTGACCGAATGAGACAAATCCTTGCTACACTTTGTGGCAAAGATCAACAAAGCCAAACAAGCAAGTCCAGCCGCAAAACCAAACATATTTCTGTAGCCAACTTGTTCAGCCACAAAACCTAAAGTCGGCCCCGCAACCGCAATTCCCAAATCAAATCCGCCAATACAAATCGAAAATAATCTACCCCTTTCTTGAGGTTCGCACCTGTCCGACATCAGCGTTACCATCATCGGCAAAACCGTACCGCCCGCGCAACCTTCAATCAAAGCTGCGATTAAAAAACTACTCGTATTACTAGCATTATATAACAATAACATAGACAGAAAGTAACAGATTAAGCCACCAGAAATAAACAAACCACGGCCATATTTGTCCGAAGCCCTTCCCGTCACTAATCGTATAGCAAAACTAGCAATTGCCGCCGTCGAATAAAATAATCCAGCATTAAAATCAACCTTAGTTTCCTGTACGAACAAAGGCATAAAAGTGCTCAGAGTCCCGAAGACCAAACCTACCATTAATAAAACTAAAGTCGGAATCCGAACGCGGGGATTCCACAACATTTGCCAATAATTTTTGCTATTTTTGTCATTAGATGATGAGTCAGGTTTTGTTGACTCCACAAAATTCGGTTCCGTAATTTGCCATGTACAAAGTACAGCCATTGTAGCGAAAGATGCAGACATCACAAACAAAGGAGTATAACCAACCCAAGCTTGCAAAAATCCGCCCATAGCCGGTCCAAATGCCAGCCCAATCGGACTTACCAAACTCATATAACCGATTCGCCCCGCTTTCCTGGCGGCGACAAATCTGTTACCAAAGCGCTGTAAGCCGTGGTGAAAGCGGCGATACTAATGCCGTGAAAAACCCGGATAAATAACAGTAAAGGGATAGATTTAGCAAATAAGTAGCAGAGAGGGGCAATAGCAGCTACCAAAGTACCTAACAGCAAAACTTGTTTTAGACCTTTGCTATCAGCCATTTTACCTAACTGCGGCCTCGAAAACAAAAGCCCGATCGCAAATGCACCCATGACAAAGCCAATTTGCTGTTTTGTGCCACCTACAGATTGCACGTAGAGTGGCAAAGTTGGCAGGAGTGAGGCTAAGCTAGACCAGAATAGAAGGCCTGTGGTGAATAAAGTCAGCAAGTTGCGTCGGGGTTGGGGCTCGATATCCCTAAAAATATTCAAGATGCGAATTCCTGTTAAATCTGCTGAGTCCACTCAAGCTAGAGTCAAGTGTATCCATATCATTGTGTTACAAATCCTTAATATTTGCAACTATAGCGGTTCTCAATAAAGTGAAATCCCAAATATGTATAGCAGTTGACAGTTGACAGTTGACAGTTGACAGTTGACAGTTGCATAACGAGAATCAAAACATTGATGCAGTACGGGTATCGGCTCTATTCATGAAGTTATTTATGTCCTCACCGATGTGGCGGTTGCTATATGTTGGGTTGAGGCTTTGCGAAACCCAACTCTTCATTTCAAATAAGATGTTGGGTTTCGCAAAGCCTCAACCCAACCTACTTCTGATAGTGAACAGTCAACAGTCAACAGTCAACAGTCAACCGTGAACCGTCAACCGTCAACCGTCAACTGTCAACCGTCAACATTCTTACCAATCAACCTCGGCCCTTTCCTCCACCACCCGTTGATAAACCCACTCCGTTTCCATCGCCAACTTCTGCCAGCTAAATCGGCGTTCCAAATCCTCATAAGCATTATCAACCAACCACTGTCCATAACCCGAATTGTTCAACACTTCCAAAATCCCCCAGGCTAAAGAATCACTATTATTTGCCTGAGTCACAACCCCAGTTTTGGTATGCTGTACAACTTCAGAAAGTCCACCGGCATCCGAAACTACTACCGGCACTCTTGCAGCAAAACTTTCTAAAGCTACAATCCCAAAGGGTTCATAAAGACTGGGGAAAACAGCACAGTCAGCCACCGTCTGAAATTTGTCCAGGTCTTCTTCAAACATGAAGCCAGTAAAATAACACTTATTCCAAATTCCCAAGTTCCCAGCCTGATATTTGAGATCGTCTGTATTACCACCACCAACAATTACAATCTTGGCTTTTCCTCCCATTTCCCAAATTACTTTAGGTGCAGCATTCAGAAATACACTAATACCCTTTTCATAGCTAATTCTGCCCACGTAATAGACAATTTTCTCGTCGTCTGCCGCAAATTTGCGGCGAAAATTCATCGCGTCTAATTCGTTCAAGCGGGGCTTTTTTTCCGACCTAATTCCGTTATAAATTACCTCTATTTTGTTCCAAGGAGTCGATAGTACCTGTTCTGCTTCCCGTCGCATATAATCGCTGCACACAATTACCCGCCAAGCATTGTAAGCAAGGATGTTTTCCTTAGCGTTGATGTAGCGCTGTCCCTCATTGTGGATGCCGTTGAAGCGTCCGTATTCGGTGGCATGGATGGTGGCAATTAGGGGTACTTTAAAGGTATGCTTGAGGGCGATCGCGGCATCTCCCACAAGCCAGTCGTGAGCGTGAATGAGATCAAAGGGCCCTTCTTCCAGGATGAGTTTCCCGCCCTGATGGCCCATGCTTTGGTTGAGGTTTGCCACCCAGTGAAAAAAGTCGCGGGCCTGTCCCACTACTACCCGATGCACCTGTATTCCTTCTACTACTTCGTACATCGGCGCATTACCGAATTCTACAGTAATTAAGTGAATCTCGTGCCCCAGTTTTACCAATTCTGGATACAATTCCGATACATGACGGGCGATGCCACCTACGATTCTGGGAGGAAACTCCCACGCCAATACCAAAGTTTTCATCTCTCTTCCCTCCACAGAATTTATAGATCTTAATGTTTATTGTTGACAACTTTATTGTATAATGTGCAACTTTATTAGTGGCTCGATCGCAAATTTATCCCCAAGGACTGATTTTTGGTAGCAATAATAACTGGGAATGGTGCAGAAACCGGGTTTCTACACCAAAATAGGTCGCCTTTGTTCGATCGCCCGTCCCCGGCTACTTTTTCTTCAAAATCGGCTCCAATTCCCGGCGAAAACGGGTCCAAGCCGTCGCCGATGCAGAGTTAGAAGCAGCACCCTGACGCATCAAAATCGCGCCGTCTTCAAAGCCAATAATGCCGTATTCTCCAGAATTGGACATTCGATCGATCTGCGGGACGATCGCCTGCAACTGTCCCCGTTCGCTGCGAAACGCCGCTTGATATTGCTGCAACTGCCACAGATCAGCAATTACATATTCCATCTTCACCGTCTCCCTCGCATCATTCCGCAATTCCAACATCGGAAATCTGAGAATTTCCCGGCGGCTTGACAAAATCGGTACAATAGTATTTGTCGCTGACACACTAGCATCCGCAGGAATTTGAGCCAACAGAGGTCGCACCTGAGAAACGTGCTGCCACTGTCTGATCAGCGGAACCTGCACCCAAGGATCGATCGCATCGGGCAAAATGAATGATAAAGTCCGATTTGGGTTAGACGTGAAGGTAAAAAATAGCGACAAGCAGATACAAAGCGACCAAAATCGGCGAAACAGGGAAGACGAAGGGAAAGGAAACATTGCAGAAGGGAAACGCAAGCTTGTTTTTTCTCCGTTCCTAATTTGATCTTCTTCCTTTTGGCGATCGGCCCACCACAGGATCGCCCCGTAAAAAAGCCCTGGAACCACAGTCATCGCATAGCGAATATTAATCGCCAACACCGACTCTCCTTTAGCTAAAAATAGCTTCAGCAATGGGAATCCAGCGATCGTCCAAGAAGCTGGCGCTACAGCAGGAACCAAAGCTAACGGCAACCACTGCCCAAGCAAGTATTTGATTTTACCAAAAAACGGCGTAAATAATTGTTCCACCAACCGCCAAGGATTGCTCGCCATTCCCCAAATAATTTCGAGAGTCGAAGCTTCATCACCATCAGCATATTGACCGAAGCGTTCCATCATAAACCGCTGGGAAATATCAGCAGAAAACAAAGGCATAATCAGATTTGTCAACAAAATCATGTAACCAAAACTGAGAATGCACACAGCCAAGCCAGTCAGAGGATAGCGCCGACTCAAAATCAAGTAAACTCCCACCCCAAATAACACAACTCCCCCATCTTCCCGCACAGCCAACATTAAAGTTGCGAGAATCCCAAACAGCGGCCAAGTGCGCTTCTCCATCGCCAGCAGCAAGCCAAAGACATAAAGCGGAGTTTGGCAAGAATCGTGAAAATTGCCCAATGTCGGACCGATTACCGCGTTGGCGCAGTAATAGCTGACGACAATTGCAGCCGATAGCCGTGGCTGTAGATAGTGTCTGGCGAGAGGGTAGAGCACTAAACCAGCCGCCGTAATTAAAGTCACCTGCAACACCGTCAAAGTGACAGGAGAGGGAAACAGCGAGTAAATTGGCAGCCACAGCATCAGCGCCGGAGTGAAGTGCTGCCCTAACCGATAGTAAAATACTTCTGGGATCTGATTTTGGTGAACCACGTTAGTGGACAAAGCCGAAGACAGAGAACTCTCAAACAAGCGACCGTGACTACCATTCCAAAAAAGTTGATTGAAAATGCCTTGGTCGTAAGTGGCATAAAAGCTGTAGTAGCGGTGCAGCGTCAGCAACAAGCACAGCACAAAAAAAACCGCTGCCACCTTCATCACCTCATTCAGCGACGAATTTTTCTTGCCGCTCAAAAATATCATCTTTCTTCCCCGCTCATCAAATTATCGGAGATTAGCATAAATCTAAAGGAAGTATTAAATTAAAGTAGAAGTGAAATAACTGGACTCGGCAATGGTCAATTATTTTCACCCGATCGACAAATTGAATAGCGTCAATCTGACCGACAGTGGCGACACCGACTGTTCTCCCGAACAGCCGGCCACTTCCGAATCAGTTCTACAGCTTCTGCTGTTCGTAGACAAGCGTCCCTCTTCCAGGGAACAGACCAGACACATCCGCAAATCCCTAAAGGATTTGAAGGCAAAGTGGGACTTTGAACTTCAAATCATCGACGTAGGGGAACAGCCTGACTTGGCCGAACACTTTAAACTCGTAGCCACTCCCTCGCTGCTCAAAATTCATCCCGATCCGCGACAAACCCTCGCCGGCAGCAATTTGAGCGCCCAATTGGAACACTGGTGGCCCCGTTGGCAGTTGTCGGTAGAAGAATACGCGGCCGGGCAGCAGTCTATGACACCTCTGGCTGAAACTTTCGCAGATTCAAAACCCATTTATTCGGTTGCTTGCGCCGTTGAACTGGTGCAACTTTCCGATGAAGTTTTTCGGCTCAAACAGGAAAAAGAACACCTGCAAGAGCAGTTGCAGTTGAAAGACCGCATTATTGCCATGCTAGCTCACGACCTCCGCAATCCTTTGACGGCAGCTTCTTTGGCTTTGGAAACTTTGGAGTCAAATCAGAAGGTGAAAGATGGGGAAACACCACGTTTGACACCGACTCTGGCGGCTCATTTGATGAAACAAGCAAGGCGGCAAATTCGGATTGTCGATCGCATGATTACAGATATCCTCCAAGCAGCTAGAGGTACAAAAGCCCAACTGCACATGGCACCAAAAAAAATCCAACTAGGAACAATTTGTCAAGATGTACTGCTTCAGTTTCAAGACAAATTTCAAGCTAAAAGTCTGAACTTGAAGACAGACATTCCCACAGATTTGCCCTTAGTTTATGCCGATCCCGATCGCATCAAACAAGTGATTGCCAACCTACTCGACAACGCCAGCAAGTATACCCCAGAGCAAGGAACTGTGACTATTTCCATGCTGCACCGCACTGCTTACAAAGTTCAAGTCAGCATTGGTAACAGCGGGCCAGGAATTCCTGAAGAAAATTGCGAAAGCATTTTTGAAGACAGCTTCCGTTTGCAGCGAGACAAATCACAAGACGGTTACGGAATTGGACTGTCTCTTTGTCAGGGCATCATCCGTGCCCACTACGGTCAAATTTGGGTAGACTCCGTACCCGATAAAGGCAGTTGTTTTCACTTTACTTTACCGGTTCAAAAATAAAAATTAGTTAACAGTTATCAGCTATTAGTTATCAGTTAACTATTGAATTTTTACGGAGAGCGGCAATAATTTGTTCGTTCGCTTTCGGAAAAGTAAATTGGTCAAGTTCATCTAGTGTCACCCAGCGAATTTCATCACATTCGAGGGTTTGCGGTTCACCGCTGACGTAACGGCAGTTATGCACACAAAGCGTCACTGTAAATTTAGTGTAGTCGTGTTCGATCGTCATTAAGCTTGCACCAACTTCTATGACGATCCCCAACTCCTCCATAATTTCCCGTTCAATACAATCGAAGATTGTTTCCCCAGGCTCTATTTTACCCCCAGGAAACTCCCAAAAACCGCCGTGCAGTCCTTGTTTGCGCCTTTTGTCAATCAAAATTTGTCCCGGTTCGTTCCAGATGACAGCAACGCCGATAACTTTGTGAGGTAAAGAAGAAAGAGACATAGTAATAGGGAATTGGTTATTTGTTATTTGTTGTTGGTTACGACTGATAATTGGTAATTGCTAATTGGTAATTGCTAATTTGGAATTGCTGTAACAACTAATATCATGTCCGATATAGCAGTCCTAAATCATTTGTGAATTTCTTACTCCCTCCCCTTAGTAAGGGGAGGGTTGGGGTGGGGTAAAAAGATTTACGACTCACAACTAACAACTAACAATAGCCCCCCATCAGGTGACGGGGGGCTTGACTTTTGCACTATTTAACTCTTAAATCTAATCATCAGAGCCGTGTCTTTCACTAGCTTCCATGGACTTTTCAAAAGTCATTCGCTGTTCGGCATTCTTGAGAAAATAACCGCTAATCATCGCCGAAGCCAACAATCTGCCCAAATGCTCACGACTGGTAGTCACTGTCACCCCGAAGTGCTCCGAAGGTAAATTGCCCAAAAGTCCGACAATATTTCGCTCCATTACTTGAAAAACTTCGTGAGAATTGGGCTTAGACAACTGAGAAACGGTGTCTGGAGCCATTGACTGCACGTACTGCCACAGTAAATTTGAATTTTCTCCGTCTTCTTCAAAGAATTCTGGGGATTTATTAGATGAGTTGCTCACGAGAACCTCCGTTTCAGAGACAGTTGTTGATTTTACACACAGCCCGGTTAATTTCAATAACCCTTATCTACTGGGTGCTGATCTTTCTTACCAAGTAATTACCAATGTAGCAGGACAGCGATGACAATAAAGTGGGCACAACCGAATTTAAGGAGGCGGTTTTTACGATTTTAGATTGGGGATGGCGAAGGACGGGGCCGATCGCCCGATCTATAGTATTTCTCAGTTGAGGTACGGTAGGGACACGGCAGTGCCGTGTCCCTACTGTGGTATGGCAGTGCCGTGTCCCAACTGCGGTATGGCAGTGCCGTGTCCCTACTGCCTTGTCCCTACTGCTCTCTGTGGTATTTCATCCGATCGCCCAATCCCCATCTACCTAGCTGGCCAAATAATCATTAATATCCTGTTTGCGCTTGCGGAGTTTAGTCAAAGCTTCCCGTTCTATTTGCCGCACTCGTTCCCGACTGATGTTGAGCCGATCGCCTATTTTTGCTAACGTGAGAGTTTGCCCATCTTCTAAACCAAACCGCAAGGCGAGAACTTCTCGCTGTTGCTGAGTTAGTTCCGCCATCAGATGATCCAAATCAGTCCGCAGGGAAGCTTGCAGGGCAAAATCTTCTGGGGAAGTACCGGTATCTTCCAACAAATCGCCCAACTCTGTATCTTGATTGTCTCCCACGCGCAAGTCAAGGGAAAGTGGCAGGCGCGCGCGATCGAGATATTCTCGAATTTGTTTGGGAGTCAAATCTAATTCTGAGGCCAACTCAGCAGCCGTGGCCGCACGGCCTAGCTGTTGAGCGAGTTGGCGTTGGGCTTTTTTAATTTTGTTGAGTTTTTCGGTGATGTGGATCGGTAAGCGGATGGTGCGGCCTTTTTCGGCGATCGCGCGGGTAATCGCCTGACGAATCCACCAATAAGCATAAGTAGAAAATCTGTAACCCTTAGTCGGGTCAAATTTTTCCACTCCTCGCTGCATCCCGATCGTGCCTTCCTGAATGAGATCCAGTAAATCTACATTGCGCTTGATATATTTCTTAGCAACAGACACCACCAACCGCAGATTGGCTTCCACCATTTGCCGCTTGGCCCTTTCCCCGTGGCTAATCGTCCGCTGCAACTCAGCCTCAGAAAGCCCAACTGCCTGTGCCCATTCAGTCGCCGTTGGGTCGCGCCCTAACTCTTCGGCTACAATATTTTTTTCCTGATTCAGTGTGGTCGCTCGCTGTACCTGTTTGCCGTAGAGTATTTCTTGCTCATGGGTCAGCAGGGGAACGCGGCCAATTTCTCGCAAGTAAGCGCGAACAGAATCTGTATCTGAGGACTTAAGAGTTTTCATGAGCTTTGCCCGCTGAGGATCAGTGCCTCTAAAGGTTTGCTGATTAAAGCAAACCCCTAGTTTTTTCTGGGAAGGAAAGCGGGCGGGGACTTGCGCTTTCCTTGCATTTAAAGAGGCTTCGTTTTATGGTAGCTAGTGCTACTCCCTGTCGCCCCCGTCTCAGGTTGGGTTTTGCTTGGGGGTTCACAATGCCACATTATGTTAAGAATCTTAACATTTCTGAGAGTGTTTGACTACATTTGTTTACATTTATTTTCTGTAAGGCTGAATTCTACTGGTATCAGAGTATCTGGAAAGTAGCTTCAGAGTTGCATCATAAACAAAATGTAGTAAATCTCAGAGATAGAAGCCCCCTGATTCATCTGTGGGTTCAATCTAAAATCTAAAATCTAAAATCTAAAATCGGATGATTTCTTTGCCGTTGAGCTTCGTATAAGATCAGGGCGCTAGCGATCGACACGTTCAATGATTCTACGCTGCGACTCAGAGGAATCTGGATTTGTCGATCGGCCAAACCGATCAATTCTGCCGACAAACCAGAGCCTTCGTTCCCCAAAACTATCAGAGTCGGCACTCGCAAATCTACTTCCCAATATGTCAAACTAGCGTTAGGAACGGTTGCTAAAATTTGCATCCCTCGATTTTTGCATCGCGAAACTTCGGCCCTTAAATCTGCACTGACTGCCATTGGCAGTTTAAACCAGGCTCCGGCAGAGGCTCGTAGCACTTTCGGATGGTCTAAATCGGCACTGTCTGCACTCAGCAACAAACCGTCAGCATTAGCAGCGGCAGCCGTGCGGACGATCGCCCCCAAGTTACCTGGATCTTGGATTGTTTCTAAGGCTATTCCCAAAGTTGACAATTCTGGGGGTGGCTTACTGGTGCGGGGTGCGGTGGCGATAATGCCGTCTGGTTGAACTGTAGTGGCGATCGACTCTAACACTTTCGAGCTGACTAATTCAGTGCGATCGGCCAAATTACCAGCTTCCTCCCACAGTTTCCCGTGCTGCTCAACGCATTCTTGAGTCGCACAAACCGTTTCTAGCGGGTGTTTTGCCACGCAAGCTGCCTCCAGCAAATGCGTCCCTTCGAGTAAAAATAATTGTTGTTCCCTGCGTCCCTTCGAGCTATGGAGCTTGCGGATTTCCTTGACTAGGGGATTTTGAATACTTGTCAGCATTGTTTGATTTAGCAGAGTGAATGGGGTCATTGCCTGTATCAGGTTAACCCCAGACTACCTTCTGCCCGTGAAATGCGGAACCCGGGACTTGAACCCGGAAGGCTTGCACCACATGAACCTGAATCATGCGCGTCTACCAATTCCGCCAGTTCCGCATTTATCACGAATCACTATTTTTGCGTATGTCCGCCAGTTTGTCAAGTGTTTCTGGAAATATATTTTTTTCTTCTAGGCCCAGAGTGAGGGCGGACTTACTTAGACATCGACCATATTTATTGTGGAGTAGGGGTTGGGCAGGAGAGCCCGCCCGTAAAAGGCTTATTGACATTGGTGCTACATCTCAGTTAAAACCGACTGTAGATTTTGAGGGAAGTGCGATTGACATCATACTTTTTATATACTACAATTAATACTACACAAGAAATCGGCCAAACAAACTTAAACAAAAATGCCCTACGAAAAATTAGAAATATCAACCCCAAAACCCGTGCTATCTTGGGCCAATCACGCCCTTGGTGCCAAAGAAATCAATATGGCCAAAAATGTAGCATCTTTGCCCTTTGTATTCAAACACGTCGCCCTAATGCCCGACGTACATTTAGGAAAAGGTGCTTTAGTCGGTTCAGTAATTGCCACAAAAGAAGCGATAATTCCGGCGGCTGTGGGGGTTGATATTGGTTGTGGCGTAATTGCGATTAAAATGCCCTTCAAGGCTCGCAAATTAGAAGGAAAACTTAAACAAATTCGCCTCGATATCGAAGCAGCAATTCCTGTGGGATTTGCCGAAAACAAAGAAGTCGAAAGAACTGTCACCAACTGGCAAGAATGGCGCGAGTTTAAAGAACTTCATCAAGGTGTACAACACCAAGAAAGTAAAGCCCTCAAACAAATGGGTTCCCTCGGTGGTGGCAATCATTTTATTGAAGTTTGCGTTGATACCGAAGACTTTGTTTGGCTGATGCTACACTCCGGTTCTCGCGGCATTGGAAATTTGCTCGCCCAACAGCATATCAACACTGCTAAAGATTTAGCTAAACTGGCAGAAATTAGTCTTCCTGACCAAGATTTAGCTTATTTTGTAGCGGGTACGCGGGAATTTGCGGCTTATTGGCATGATTTGCAGTGGGCGCAAAATTATGCTCGTTTTAATCGTGATGTGATGATGAATCGGTTTAAGCACATTGTGGAAAAGCACGTTGCTGGCGGCAAACCTACTAAGCCATTGTTAAAGGTGAATTGCCATCACAATTATGCGGAAAAAGAGGTGCATTTTGGCGAAGAGGTGTATGTGACTCGCAAGGGTGCTGTACGCGCAAATGTACAGGATTACGGGATTATTCCGGGTTCGATGGGGGCGAAGTCTTTCATTGTGAAGGGTAAAGGTAATGTGGAAAGTTACTGTTCTTGTTCTCACGGTGCGGGGCGATTGATGTCTCGGACTCAAGCTAAAAATGTGTTTACTCTTGATGATTTTGTACGGCAAACTGAGGGTGTTGAGTGCCGTAAAGATGCGGAGTTTTTAGATGAGATTCCGGGGGCTTATAAGCCGATTGAGGAGGTGATGAGTCAGCAGTCGGATTTGGTGGAGGTTGTGGCGACTCTGAAGCAGGTGCTTTGTGTTAAGGGGTGATGGGGAGAATTTGGTGCGATCGCCCGTTATAGCAATCCTCGAAGACGATCGCACTTCTGATGATACACTATTAACAAATTCTTCCAACTCACCAAGTTTAGCAATTATCTCCAAGTCGCAGATACAATCACTAATGGAAACGCGAGACTGACGAGCAAAGATAACACCAGAGAAGTTTATACTTTCAGCTTGACGGCGTTTTGATTCAATCAAAAGATCTTGGTCTTGTGAAAACATAACTCGCCTAATTCATCTAAGTTAAGGAAAATATCTGTAAACTTCTTTCCGGTGCAACACTCTCACAAAAATGATGATATTTTCATCGACTCTCATACCGATTCTGTAGTCTCCGACTCTAATTCGATAGTAGTTACCGTCAGCCTTAAGCTTTTTCAAATTGCTTATATTTCCGAGATTTTCAGCCTCCTCTACTTCTTCAATAATCGCCTGAATTCGTTGGAGTAGGGATTCATCGCGCAGATTGTTTAAATCTTTCTCAAAACTCTTTCTAAATTCAACATTCATTCCTTTCGTCCTAGAATCTTGAAAATTGCTTCGCGGCTGACTGGCTCGGTATTTTCACCTTCTTGGATTGCTTTTTCTAAGGCAATATCTTCAATTATTTCTGCTAATAAATCGTAAACTATTTCTTTTCTTTCTTGAAGCAGTTCAACAATTGCACTTTTTAGCAGTTGTTTCAGTTTGAACTCGTCTATGGTAATGTCAGACATAAAGCCTCCAGATATGGGAGTTTAGTTTAATCCTAACATACTCTGTATTATTCTATCATCTCGCTAATCCACGCGACAATTTCTGCAATTAAGTTCGGTTGACTGGGTGAAAAAGTTGGCAAGGAAATATCTGCTTTTTCGCATACTATGCAAATCGCGCGATCGAATTTGCTTAAAGCTTTCAGAAATGAAACGCTAAATCCTGTGGGTGTGG
>Ga0335395_10000349_pt1 | contig 29521 bp, 25 predicted proteins | sample MAT02_FD_205744 | JGI IMG/M metagenome (GOLD analysis project Ga0335395, IMG submission 205744) | Freshwater microbial communities from Lake Fryxell liftoff mats and glacier meltwater in Antarctica - MAT-02 (spades assembly) (version 2) ... | reverse complement strand
CGGTCGTCCGCACTACGAACGGCACTACGATCGATCTTTGTGATAGTAATCGACTTACCAACTGCGATTATTTCCAATTTTGCCACGAACTATTGAAAATAGAAGTACCCGGAAAGGCGATCGGATTCTTGTCTTGCTGCAACCGCAACTGCAAAGCCTCCAAATTCGGCTCGCGGGATGGTAATTCGTCCACCAATTCATAGGGTAAAATCCCATTTTCCAGGGAAAAAGCAGCCGTAACGCCCGCAGCAGCCCCAGCAGACCATTCAAAAGAATGCACTCGATAAGCAGCCGCCGCCGTGTGGCTAACAGCAATACTTTTACCCGCCACTAACATATTGTCAATCCTCTGAGGAATCATTGCTCGCAGCGGTATTTGGAACGGATAAGCTTGTCCTTGGCCTTTGCGAGTGCCTTCGCGTTCGGTGTTTCCCGGCGCTTCTGGCGGGCTGTTGGTCATGCAGGGGTGAAAGTCGATCGCGTAATGACCGATACCCACACTATCAGGATAAATCCGGGCGCGCGATCGCGATTTTGTCTCCTCAACAGACTGACTTCCCACAGCCAAAGCCGGCGCGTTCAAACCACCCACAGCCAACCACAAATCTCGGTACTCTTCCTCCGACAAATTCTCGCGGTAAAAATCCGCCCTAAAGTCAGTCCGAGACATATCAACTTCCCAGATTGTAAAACCTTGAGGCTGATTGAAACTCGGCCGCCCAATAATCCGCCTGCCTTCCCGCATATAAGGATATTTAGAAAGTCCGTGAACAGTCCCCATCGGCCCATCCAAACCGCTCAAAAAACGATTGTTTGGATAAGGCTTTTTCACTCCATCACCTAATTGCGAGTCAGTAGTTCCTGCTACCAACCAGTAGAAAAATCCTTTAGCATTTTCTTCGCCGCGGCGCAAAGTTTCCGTTCGCAAACCACCCATCCATGCGCCCGGTTGCAGTTGACCGTTAGCCTCCAATTGCGCGCGAGAATAAATTAAATTATCCTGGGCAGAACCGGGACGGTAGTCATTCCCCCAAGTCCAGTTTTGCATGGAAATATCCCCTGGATAAATCGGGAATTTCCTGGGATCGGAAGGGCGCGGCTCATCCGGTCTCATGCTTTTAATTTGGCGGTAGCTGAAAACTAGCGGAAAGCTTGCTAATCTCGACAGTTCGTAACTGTAGTAAGGAGCATATTGTTGATAAAAAGACGGGATTTGATGCTGCTGCGGTTCCTTTGTTGCTTCCATCGCAAAGGTGTAGGTAAAACCTTGAGTGCAGTAAGCGTCGCCGTTGGGGCTGGCGGAGGAAGGTTCGAGAGGGGAACGGGGGTCAATTCCGAGGCGGTAGGGAACATCGGCAAGTCCGATTAATTCGCCTGTTTCGGTAGCATCTACAACGTACCAATCCGCACCCCCCCTAGCCCCCCCTTGTAAAGGGGGGGAACTTGTGGAATCCGCCCCCATTCTGGAGTTAGGAGGGGTCCCAGATGCTTTAGGAATAAACTGAATAATAGTTTTGTTAAATCGCGCCGAGTTTTCGTAGCGATAGGCATCTTCGATGGTTTTAGACAGGGTTTCGGTGTTGATTGGCGGGGTGTTTGTGGCTGGTTTGTGTTGAATGGCGATCGCACTTTTAATTTGTTGTCCCCCTACTGCATTCCCCGCCACAGCCGGAGTAATTGCTAGTTCTTTAATTACGGTATTGGGAAACCATTTCAGCTTACCATTGCCTTTTTTGGCAGCATCCTGCAAGATGCCAAATAAAATTTTGTGGCCGTCGTAGGGCATGAAACAGGAATAGCTAACCCAACAGCCGCCGGGATTTAGCCTCCCGTAATGTTCTTTGATTCGCTGCCGCAATTCTAGGTAGCCGCGGGGGTAAAATAAGAGCGATCGCTGAGTGTCTCTTTCATCGAGTGCGGAGGTTCCCTGGGAGGAAATCTGACCGCCTACCCAGTCAGTAATTTCCGTGATGCAAACGGTGCGCCCCGCCAGCAAACCTTCGTAGGCGGTAGCCGCACCTGCAAGCCCGCCGCCTGCTACGAGAATGTCGCAAGTTTCCTCTTTGTCGGGATTGCGAGTCGGTGCGGCCAATGTTGGGGTAATAACTGAGATTGAGGTAATTAGGCTGAGGGTGAAGGTGACGAGCGATCGACCTTTGAGCGAAAACATATACTTCGGAAGTTTCATCAGAAATTTTAGGTTAAATTTTAACACAAATCAATACACTTACAGCAAATCGCCAAAAAGTGAATGAAGTTCTATAATACTGGTATTTCCCGGTGCGATCGGGGCGGCTTTTTTATTTGAGACAAATTTTAACTACAAAACACATTTTGAATATCAGGATTAAGTCAACGAGCAAACTCATTAAATTTTACAAGTATTTGCTACATTTTTAGATTTGAATAATTTCGAGAAATCTCACTTTGGGCGCATCTCAGTTTTGCTACAGTGCGAGCGTCCCCGCTCGCGATTTGTACAATACGCGAGCGGGGACGCTCGCACTATGATCAAAAAAATGCTTTTTGCCAAACTGAGATGCTCCCTATCACTTTTGATAAAGTTCTGCATAAATCAGACACAATCATTGAACATATCCAAAATTATAAAATGGCATAGAAGCAACAAAAGATATCAATTTTTTTTCAAATAAATTTACTTCGAGTAGTTACGAACATAGCTGGAAAAATAGAATTTGAGCAAAAATCACATTTTTTTTGTGGCACTATCCAGCAATCCAAACTAACTCTAACAAAAATTCACGCAATGTGAAACTGATACCAATTTCATAAAGTAGCGCTAGATATTAACCCCCCAACCCCCCCGCGAGTTCGGGGTGGCTCAGACTTCATCTATAGCATATCTTTAGAAAAATGGTATGACTTGCTCTTTCATCTGACTTGAATCGTCTAAATCATTTATTGATGCAGAAACCGCAGATGTCAGGCAGATACAACATACCCTATAGCAGATAAGTTTAAGATATTTTGGGAAGGAATGCAATGCAGGTCGATCGAGTGCGGAAGTTCCCTGAGAGGAAATTTGACCGGCAAATCAATAATTTCGGTGATGTGCGCTGTGCGCCCCGCCAGCAAGCCTTTTTAACTGCCGATTAGTTGATTGTCTCGATTGCGAGTCGGCGCGGCCAATGTTGGGGTAATAGCTGAGATTGAGCTAATTAGGCTGAGGTAATTAGGCTGACGAGCGATCGACCTTTGAGCGATAATAGATACCGTCGCAGTTTCATCGCTGATTGGGGCATTAATTTTGAGATAGGCGAAAAATACTCATAGCATTTAAATGTTTATTTTGCAGTATACTGGTATTTTGCGGTGCGGTCGCGGTAAAATAGTTTTATATAATAGGAATTAATACCATCTACCACTATCTAAAAGCAGGAGCGAGCTTGTGCTCAAAATAGTCAAATTTTTTAGAGCGTTGATTCCTTTTGAGAGTTTAACAATTACGACAAGTTTAACATTTTCTGAAGTTTTGCAAAGGCTCGACGAAGTTGTCACTCCTCCCAAACTTTTTAGAATCATTCTACCCTTCACCCCGCCACCGGCCAAACCTTATGAAGGCACAATTTCGGGCAATACCTTCCAAATCAATCGGATCGTGATCGGCCGCAATTTATTTTTGCCAATTATCAAAGGAAATATCGATTCTCAACCGTTCGGTTGTTCCATCAAAATCAGGATGGTCTTGCATAAAATCGTGCTAGGATTGATGATTCTTTGGCTGTGGACTACTGGCAGTATTGGAACGTTTTCTTTATTTGCTTGGTTTGTCGAACCATCGGTGGGAGCAATATTTTTACCGATTCTAGGGATGTTTTTTTGCGGCTGGCTTTTGTGCTTGATACCCTTTCAAATAGAAGCAAAAGTAGCTAGAAAATTTCTGTCAATTTTGTTAACATAAAATATTTTATTTATCCTTGTTTTGATGAGCTATAAAATTTAAAATAATCCGCGTCAATCCGCGTTAATCTGCGGTAAAAAAACATCAATTTTATGCGTCACAACCAACTCAAACAAAAAATCAAACAAGGCGAAACAGTCCTCGGTTTATTCATGAACTGCGCCTATCCCGCATTCATAGAAATCTGCGGTCACGCTGGATTTGATTTTGCCGTCATCGACATGGAACACGGCCCATTACATCCACTTGCTGCTGAAGATTTGTGTCGCGCGGCCGACTGTACCGGAATTGCACCGATTGTTCGCGTTCGCAAAAACGACGGGCCGCAAATTCAACGAGCTCTCGACATCGGCAGTGCGGGCGTTCAAGTACCTCAAATTGAAAGCAAAATTGATGCGGAAACTGCTGTAAAAAACGCTAAATACAGTCCTCTGGGCACGCGCGGCCTTTCCTTTGCTACGCGGGCGGGACTTTACACGGCGGCAGGTACAAATATTACTGAAAAACTCAACGATGAATCTTTGGTTGTGATTCATGTTGAAGGTAAAGGTGGCATTGATAATCTGGCAGAAATTGTGACGGTGCCGCAGGTTGATGTGATTTTTCTGGGGCCTTACGATCTGTCGCAGTCGATCGGCATTCCCGGCCAAGTGCGCGATCCCCGAGTCATCGACATGATGCAGTATGCGGTACAAACGATCCGCAAAGCAGGCAAAGCCGCGGGTACTTTTGCAGAAAACCCCGAAATCGCCCAACAATGGATTGATGCTGGCGTTCAGTACGTTGCACTTGGGGTGGATGTTGCCGTCTTCCTGCGGGCCTGTCAGTCGCTGGTGAAAGGAGTGCGGAGTTAAGCTGCTAAGTAAATCCACCTAATTAAACGTCAAATACCGATCGCTAAAAAGCTTGCTGTGTATGTCTTCTTTCCTCTTCCTTCTTCCCTCTTCCTTCTTCCTTCTTCCTTCTTCCTTCTTCCTTCTTCACGATATCTTTGCAATTTTTGTATTTTTTTTGATGACACTTACAAAAAACCTAAGCTAGACTAGAAGCATACACCTCCCTAGGGCCAAAAAGCATAGGGGAGCAAGGATTCATGGAGAATAATCTATGAAAACGGTATTAGAATCCATTCAGTTGGATTATGCTTTCATGTTTACTTTCAAAAAAGTAAACTCGATTAAGCTAGAAGGTTTCAAGGAATTTTTTGACGATATGCCTGTCGATCCTTATATTAAGGGTAAGTATCGTTCGAGGAGATTGTCGCGGTTTGTCGTGAACGGAAATGAGTTAGTTAAGTTACCTCACGGCTATTTGTTTCAAAGTAAAGAATACAATCCGTTGGTGGGCGATATCAGGCGGGAATTTGCTGAATTGGACGATCGGCTAATTGCCCTCGATAACTTCAAACAACTGATTTTTGCTTTTTTCGACTCCTGCAAAATTCACCCGGAAGCTGAAATCGGCATCCATCAAATTAGGACAAGTTGTTCGCCGCACAATTTTGGGAACCCCGCACCGGAAGGCATTCACCAAGACGGTACTGATTTTATCGGGATTTTCTCGGTCGATCGCACTAATGTTGTGGGCGGCGAAACGCATTTGTATTTGGCTAAAAAAGAGAAGCCTGTTTTTAATAAAGTTCTGCAGCCGGGAGAGTTGCTGTTGGTTGACGATCACCAGTTTTTCCACTTTACTACGCCGATTAAACCGGAATTGGAAGGGGTGGGAACTAGGGATGTCTTTGTGCTGACTTCTCCGAGTTTGCTGATCGATTGAGGAAGTTAAAAATAGGGCGTCTTTCGTTCGATCGTTCGGACTTTAGTCCGGGAGCATCTCAGTTTTGCAAAAAGGATTTTTTTATAGTGCGAGCTTAAGAGCTCGCGTATTGTACTCGCGAGCTCTTAAGCTCGCACTATAAATGCAAAACTGAGATGCTCCCCTTTAGTCCTCTCTTTGGCGTTTATACCAATTTCATAAAGTAGCGCTAGATATTACCCCCCCAACCCCCCTTACTAAGGGGCTAAGACTTCATCAGCACATCTTTAGAAAAATGGTATTAGTCCATCAGGACTAAAGTCCTTACTACAAACCTGCGTCTAGCAATTCACAAATGTGCGATCGACTTATACCAATTTCATAAAATAGCGCTAGATATTACCCCCCCAACCCCCCCGCGAGTTCGGGGTGGCTCAGACTTCATCAGCACATCTTTAGAAAAATGGTATTATCTTACATTTTCCGCACTTATATGCTGTATTTTCCGGCCGTTGCGACACGAAATACAGCAAGCTCAATATGCTGATGACCCAGGCGAAAAATGGGCACTTGCTTTCCGACATCGCGTCAGGCTCAATTCCCAAATTTTAGATTCCACTTCGGACTCCGGTGATTCACGAAGCTGCAAGTAAATCAAAAATCAAAAATCAAAAATCAAAAATCGACTGACTTGCGTCGCTCAATTCAATTTCAAAGCATTAACAGGCACTTCATCCCAAGAACTAACAGTCCGCAAGGTAGCAACCCAGCCCTGCTGTTTTTGATCTGCCGTCAAATTCTGCTCAAAAGATGCGTGACATTCCTTTGCTTGAGTCTCATCGCAACAAGCAATGCAAGAATAAAGAATGCCCGATGGATCGATTTGCTCGTTTACCCAAATAATCACGATCTGCTCTCTCAATCTAAATCTACTTTTACTTAAATTTTCCTATATTTTGGGCAATTATTGACTGGAATTTACCTAAGAAAACACGGGGGCCGCGAAAGCGGGTTTTTCGCGAAAATATTTCCTTCTCAACCGCAGAGCCCACAAAAACCCGGTTTCTGAGGCATTGACGCAGGGGTGTGTCAAAATCGAGTTGTTCGCGAAAATACAGAGGTTGCAGGCCGCAAAGCCCGCAAAAAACCCGGTTTCTGAGAGTCGAAGCGCGATCGCCCGCCCGATCGAATTACTTCGAGGCCAAACTCGCCAAAGACTCGCCCGCAACCCGGCAAATCCGCCAATCGGGCATCACATCAGCACCAATACCCTTGTAAAATCCGATCGCCAATTCATTCCAATCCAACACACTCCACTCCAAACGCCCGCAGTTTCTTTCGACTGTCAACCGCGCCAAATAAACAATCAAAGACTTGCCAATACCCCGCCCTCGAAACTCAGGAAGCACAAACAAATCCTCCAAATAAATCCCCGGCTGAGTCAAAAAAGTAGAATAATTATAAAAAAATAGCGCCCAGCCCACAACTCGACCTTCGCATTCTGCTAAAATCGCTTCAGCAAAAGGGCGCGAACCAAACAAATGATTTTCCAAATCAACCGCATTACCAGTAACGGCATGAGATAATTTTTCGTACTCAGCTAAAGCCTTAATCAAGTCAAACAGCACCGGCACATCGGCGCGGGTAGCTGGACGCAAAATCACCTCATCAGACATAAATTAATTAAGTAGTAAGCGACAATCAACAATTAAAAATATAGCAGAAGTCATTGGTCATTAGTCAGTAGTCATTGGTCATTAGTCAGTAGTCATTGGTCATTAGTTATTAGTCCGAGCGTCCCCGCTCGGGAACGTCATTCGTCATTAGTAATATCATGTCCGGTCAATTGACCGATTTAAAATTGGTTCGTAGTGTGGACTTTAGTCCGCTCTTGGGTTGCGGACTAAAGTCCACACTACGAACTGTTTTTCTAGTCGTTATATCAAATCCGGTAGCATCGGAATTATATAGTGCGAGCGTCCCCGCTCGCGATCGACTTCGCGAGCGGGGACGCTCGCACTATCAATGATTAAAATATATAATTCCGATGCTCTCGGAAACGAGATTACCAGGCTCCTGCCCGTTAACCAGTTAACCAGTTAATCCGTTAACCAGTTAACCATACATCCGATATTTAAGACTTTGACAAATGCCAATTCAATGTTTTTTAGCTCATTTCAACCAGCCCTTCAATCGTTCCGTCACTTGAGGGCGGCGCAACTTCCGCATAGCCTTATTTTGAATTTGACGGACTCGTTCGCGAGACAAATTGAACAAACTGCTGACTTCTTCTAAAGTGTAAGGTTCGCCGGTTATCAAACCGTAACGCATCGCAACAATCTCTTTTTCCCGTTCAGTCAAAATACTGTCCAACACCTCCAAAATATCTTGGCGCATCATCATCTCATTCATCTGAGCTTCTGGAGATTGCGTCGCGCTATCTTCCAGAACATCCAAAAGTTCCGAACTTTCTTCCGTACCGATGCGGTGGTTGAGAGACAAAGATTGCCGGCGTACTTGCTGGAGGTAACGAAGCTGTTCGGCAGTAACTTCCATTTCTTTAGCAAGTTCAGTTTCAGTGGGATTTCGTTGAAGAGAACGCCTCAAATCCCGATAAACTCTTTTGAGTTTATTTAACTGTTCGACAATGTGAACCGGCAAGCGAATTGTCCGCCCTTGATTGGCAATTGTCCGGGTAATTCCTTGGCGAATCCACCAATAGGCATAGGTAGAAAATTTGTAACCCTTCTCAGGATCGAACTTTTCGGCGGCTCGATTCAAACCCAAAGCTCCTTCTTGAATTAAATCAAGAAAAGGCACGCCCCGGTTGAGATAGCGTTTGGCAATCGAAACCACCAAGCGCAAATTCGAGCTAATCATTTTCCGTTTCGCCGACTGACACTGGTGGCGAAGTTGTTGCAGTTGAGTTTCGCTCACCCCCAAAGCTGCAGCGAGTTCAGCTTTTGTTGGCACTCTTTCCAATTCCTGCTTTAAACGCTCTTCTACTTCCAGAAGGGCTACCAATTCTTGAACGCGACGAGCTAACTCCACCTCTTCGGTGGCAGTCAGTAGAGGATAGCGAGCCATTTCTTTGAACAAAGCTCCCACGGGATCGTCGGCAGACCAGTTGTTGTATGCTGACGATCGAGGTACCGTCGGACGATCGATCTCGGTGTCCTCATCCTCTGCGATTGCGAGTGAGGCTTCGGAGGCCACCGCAAAACTGCCTAGGTCAGATTCTGCCATATAGTGCTTGGTGTCCGTGGGATGATTTGAAAAGTATGCCTTCACTTTAACCAATTTAATCAGAAATTTCCGAAATCCATCTAGAAGCTGGTGGCTGATATCAAATTTCCCCAATTTTAGATTGGTTTATTGAGTCCGAGCCAATAAAGGAGCTGCTTGCAATAACTGCTGAGTATAAGGGTGCTGCGGATTAGTAAAAATCTCCCTAGTATTGCCGATTTCCACAATTTTTCCGGCATTCATTACCGCAATGCGATCGCAAAAAAATCTCGCCACCCACAAATCATGGGTAATAAACAGATAAGTCAAATTAAATTCCTGTTTCAACTCCAACATCAGCTCTAATACTTGAGTCTGCACGCTAGCATCCAGCATACTCACCGGTTCGTCGCAAATAATCAGTTGCGGCCGAGTAATCAAAGCGCGGGCGATCGAAACCCGCTGCTGTTGTCCGCCTGAGAGTTCCCCCGGATAGCGGCGAAAGAAATCCTCCCCTGGAGTCAAACCCACCCGCTCTAACATTTGCATTACTTGTTTTTTAGCTTCCGGGGCATTAGCTAATTTGTGAATAAACAAAGGGTCAGCAATACTTTGCCCGACAGTCATCATCGGATTCAAACAAGCGTGGGGGTCTTGAAATATCATTTGCATTTGGCGGCGGTGCTTCCTGACAGCATCGTTGCTCAGAGCAGTGATATCTATTCCTTGAAATTCAACTTTGCCGCCAGTCGGGGGAATTAAGCGCAAAATCGTGCGCGATAACGTACTTTTGCCGCAGCCTGACTCCCCTACCAGCCCCAAGATTTCCCCCCGTTCTAGCTCTAAACTAACGCCGTCTACGGCTTTAATTACCTGCTGATTCCGGGAAAATAACTGCTCTAATAAATTGCTTTCTAAACTGTAGTGTTGCTGCAAATTTGTAACAGTCAACAGAGGCAAATTTGACTCGGATTTAAGCCGATAATTTTCCTTCTCCCCTCTTCCTTCTTCCCTCTTTTCACCCTGAGCGAAGCCGAAGGGCCCTCTTCCTTCTTCCTTCTTCTCTCTTCCTTCTTCCTTCTGAATGTGCAAAGCTGCTTTCAGGAGCGATCGAGTATATTCGTGCTGCGGGCGTTCAAAAACATCCAGCACCGGCCCAGTTTCCACGACTTTGCCGCCGTACATCACCGCAATGCGATCGCAATACTCAGCCACCATCGCCAAATCGTGAGAAATTAGCAAAATAGCCGTTCCCCGTTCCGCGCAAAGCCTCGTCAATTCCTGCATAATCTGAGCGGCGACAGTTACATCCAAACTTGTAGTCGGTTCGTCCGCCACAATTAACTTCGGATCGAGCAAAAGAGCCAAAGCAATCGCCACTCTTTGGCGCATTCCGCCGCTAAATTCGTGGGGAAATTGCGACCAGCGAGAGGCGGGAATTTTCACAGCTTCCAAAATCTCGATCGCCCGTTTCTTAGCCTGCTTGCGATCCAAATTCGGTCTGTGAGCCTGCAAAGTCTCGATACAGTGTTCCCCGACAGTCATCAAAGGATCGAGACGAGTCATCGGATCTTGAAAAATCAACGCCACAGCTTCGCCCCGAAACCGTCTCAGCCGCGAAGCATTCATATCAAATACCGACTCTCCCGCAAAATCAACCCGCCCCTCAATCTGCGTCGAATCCGGTAGCAACCGCATCGCCGCCCTTCCCAAAGTTGATTTACCGCACCCAGACTCCCCAACCAATCCCAGTTTTTCCCCTGCTTCCAGCCTCAGAGAAACGCCGTCAACCGCCCAACCGGATTGGCCCCGCCGCTGAGGATAAGCTACTCGCAGATTTTCAACGGAAAACAAAGAATAGTCATTAGTCATTAATCATTAGTCCTTAGTCTGTTGTCTGTTGTCTGTTGACTGTTAACTGTTGACTGTTAACTGTTGACTGTTAACTGTTAACTGTTAACTGTTAACTGTTAACTGTTGTCTGTTGTTCTTTATCAATATACTGACGGTTAGTTGTTAGTTATTAGTATTGTTCAGGACTTATTAGTTATTGGCAAGAGACCGATATGCTGTTTGTAAATACCAATAGAAATTACTACAAACAAAGATTTTATCACTACATCATTAACCGACCAACCGCTTACTAACAACAGTCAACCGTTAACAGTCAACAGTCAACAGTCAACAGTCAACCGTTAAAAGTCAACTGTCAACTGTCAACTGTCAACTGACTAAATTTCCCTTCGCTTCAACTCAGCTCTCCGCAGTATATAAGTAGCCGCACAATCAGCGTGGGGATGGTCTGCTAAAACTTCCGCCAGTTCCAACACATATCCGGCAATATCCGGGCCTAGCTTATCTGTGAGCACTTGACGTTCCCGAGAGGCGAGTTCTTGCACGCGGGCCTTGGCTTGCCAATTGGGAGAAAACATCTTGTCAATCTCGGTGTGGAATCCCAGACTTTCGAGAATATCCCACTCGCCGTTATCGCACCAAATGCCCCCGCACAGCATACAGCGCTCTATGTAAAAGGGCACTCTGCTGAAGGGAACTTTTGCCCGCGACAAATAGTGACCGTCCTCGGGACACAGGGCTGCTTTGCTGTCGTAGGGAGACGGCGTGAATTCTATGCCGAGAGTGCCTGTCGGCTCTGGCTTCTGGGATTTGTTGTACCACTGGCTCTGCTCTTTCTGCCAAGCTTCGTATTCTCTGCCTGGAATCCAGATACCGTAACAGTTGGGACACCACTGCACCGACATACTGCCGGCTAGGGTGCCGCCTTCTAAGTTGGGATGTTTACATTTTGGACATTCCGCCACTTGATTTCTCCTTGCCTTCTCAATTCCCTGTTTATTCAGTTATTAATTCTGCATCCGGGCGGGCCCGCTCAGAACCAGAATTTTTTTGCAGCAGCGCGCCGCAGTAGCCAATTAGCGTGTTTACTCGCTCAGCAGCCGCAGTTTGCCTCGCCTGTGCTGTCGCTGGCTGCTTTGCAGCCTGCAAAAACGTGACATCTGTCCTCAATAACCGCAGTTGCTTGTGAATTTCCGTCAAATAGGACTGCTCTGGGGGCGTTTCTGAGGCGTATAACTCACCGCTGTTAGCTTTCATAATCTGGTTTCCGAAAAATTGTTGCACTTTTGTGTATTCTGCAGCCAGCGCAGCCCGATCGAGATTTTCCTGTGTTGCAGTTCTTTGTAGCTGTTCGAGTGCTTGCTGTAATTCTTGGTAGCATTGGCGGCGGTCTTCGGACAATATCATGATTTTGCAAACAAATTTGTCTTTATAATCAAAGTAAGATTATTGTTTAACTTTTGCTCCTATTCAGGGAAGCTGTGCATTTAGGTCGCAATTCCTGTTTGTTGAGAAAATTTCCTCACGCTGCCGGCGTGACTCGATCGGTCTAGCTCGTGCTTTTAGTTTAGCGTTGCCTGTGAATGCCGATCGCCCGCTACCTCCAACAACAGGTACCGCGCCCCCGACGATCGCGTCATGGTCGATCCTCAAATTGTAGACTTTTGTTCGAGAGCCCAGATTGCATCTGTAGAGTCAATCTCAAATCTCAAATCTTGAATGCCCCAATCGACTGACCTCAACTGCTGCCGCCAAAATATTCTTATTTTACCCGATCTACCGACCGCAGCAGCCACAGTGGAGTCAATATATTTTCCTACCTGCGAGGGGGGGAAACTCAAAATTCTATCGGTATAGTTAAGACAAAAATCGATTATTTTTGGGAATTGCCAATTGTGGCATTCAATTAGTTTAGTATCTTTGTCGTAATCCCCACACTATACCTGTACGCTGGTTAGTGTCGGGATGGATAGACCAATTAACGTAGATACGTAGTTAATCAATCCGATCGTCCTCGGGCTAGACCAAAATTGTATGATGACATTAATCAGTAGCAGTGTATGAAAACAAGTTACCAATATAAATTACGTCCCACAAAACAGCAAACTATGGAGTTAGACAGATGGTTATCCATGCTGTGCGCTCAATACAACTTTTTGTTGGCAGACAGATTTAATTGGTACGAGCAAAACCGTTCCCCTATAAACGCTTGCCATCTAGTTTGTCACCTACCAGAGTTACGAGACAATCCCGACTACTACAACCAGAAAAAGACACTGCCACAACTCAAAAAAACACATCCTTGGTACAAAGATATCTATTCTCAAGTCCTTCAGGATGTAGTCAAACGAGTCAAGGTGACATTTGACAGATTCCTCAAAGGTGATATTAATGGGAAACGCAGCGGTAAACCTAGATTTAAAGCACGTAACCGTTATCGCACGTTTACCTATCCTCAAATAAAAGATAGCTGTTTGCAAGGAAATCTGATTAACTTACCGATGTTCGGAAAAATCAAAATCATCCTACATCGTCCGATTCCTGTTGGATTTAAAGTCAAAACCGCATCTATCACAAAAAAATCGGATGGTTTTTACCTCACTCTTTCCTTAGAAGATTTGACAGTTCCTGAAATCAAGCCAGACTTGAATCCAGACTTAATTACTGGAATTGATGTTGGTCTCAAGGAATTTTTAACTACTTCCGAAGGAGAAACGGTTGCCATCCCTCAGTATTATCGTCAAGCCCAAAAACGGTTGCGGATTACTCAAAAACGTGTGTCCAGACGCAAAAAAGGCAGCAACCGCAGACAAAAAGCGGTCAAGCAACTTGCGAAACAACACAAGAAAGTCGCAGACAAACGAAAAGACTTTCACTATAAAACAGCTAATTATCTGTTGTCTAAGTATGACGTAATCGCCCATGAAGACTTAAATGTGAAAAATCTGGCTCGGACAAGATTAGCTAAATCAGTGTTGGATGCTGGGTGGTCAAGTTTTCTGTTGATTCTAACTTTCAAAGCCGTAAATGCTGGCAAGTTGGCAGTCCCAGTAAATGCCCGCAATACTTCACAAAATTGCTCAAATTGTGGCGAAAAAGTCCCAAAAAAGCTGCAGGTGCGTTGGCATGACTGCCCTCACTGTGGATGCAGTCTCGATCGCGATCTTAATGCAGCGATTAATATTAAAAATAGAGCGGTGGGGCATCCCGTTCTTAAAGCTCAGTTAATGTCCGACGGAATACCGGGAGTCTCTGAGAAGCCTACACTGTACTCTAGTCAGTTGGTGTAGGAGTATGTCACTATTGCTAAACACATTATTTCGGGAATTCAACCGAACACTGGCTTTTAACCATTTGTATTTCTAATTTTTAAAGGTGTACCCCATGAACGCGAACACTCTGACTCCCTCTCCTTCGATCGATCCTGCCGTCGTTCCCGATTGGCTGCAAGAATGCCTGAATGGTCGATCGCAGACTGATCCGGCCCCTAACGCCAATTGCTCGACTGACAACAGTTTAATTTGTCGGGCCTTTGAATTTGCCCACGACTTGCACCAAGGACAATACCGCAAATCTGGAGAACCTTACATTTGCCATCCGGTAGCCGTCGCTGGAATACTCCGATATATGGGCGGCAACAACGTCATGATTGCCGCCGGTTTTCTCCACGATATTGTTGAAGATACAGATATTACTCTCGAAGACATAGAACAGCGGTTCGGCGCAGAAGTGCGGCAATTAGTCGAAGGTGTCACCAAACTTTCTAAATTTAATTTTTCTAGCAAAACAGAGCGCCTTGCTGAAAATTTCCGCCGAATGTTTCTAGCAATGGCTAAAGATATTCGCGTGATTGTAGTCAAACTAGCAGACAGACTGCACAACATGAGGACTTTGGAGCATTTGTCCGAAGAAAAGCAGCGCAGTATTGCCTTAGAAACCCGAGATATTTTTGCTCCCCTAGCGAACCGTTTGGGTATTGGCCGCTTTAAGTGGGAATTGGAAGATTTAGCGTTTAAATACCTGGAACCTGAAGCGTACCGCGAAATTCAAGACTTGGTGGCCGAGAAGCGGGCCGATCGAGAAACTCAACTCGCAGAAGTCACAGATAGTTTGCGAGAAAGGCTTGACAATTTAGGCATTAAATGCTATGAAGTTAGCGGTCGTCCCAAACATTTGTACGGAATTTACGGGAAGATGCAGCGCCGCCAAAAAGGGTTTAAGCAAGTGTACGATATTGCGGCGGTGCGGATCATAGTAGAAACCAATGATGACTGTTATCGCGCATTGGCGATCGTCCACGATTCATTCCGCCCGATCCCCGGCCGATTTAAAGATTATATCGGTTTACCAAAAGCCAACCGCTATCAATCCTTGCACACCGGAGTCATCGGCACCAGCGGCCGCCCCATCGAAGTACAAATTCGCACCGTAGCAATGCACCACATTGCAGAATACGGCATTGCCGCCCACTGGAAATACAAAGAAACGGGCGGTTCTAGCACCGTAGTCACGGGTGAAGACGAAAAATTTACTTGGCTGCGACAACTCCTAGAATGGCAAAGCGACCTCAAAGACGATCGCGAATATTTGCAAAGCATTAAAGACAACTTATTCGACGAAGATATCTACGTTTTTACTCCTAACGGAGACGTAATTGCACTCAACAGCGGCTCGACACCCGTAGATTTTGCTTACCGCATTCACACAGAAATAGGCAATCGCTGCACCGGCGCGAGAGTCAACGGGCGGATGGTAACACTAGACAAGGTATTAAAGAACGGCGACATTGTAGAAATATTGAACCAAAAAAACGGCCATCCCAGCTCCGACTGGCTGAATTTTGTCAAAACAAACGGAGCAAAAAACCGAATTCGGCAGTGGTTAAAGCGATCGCACCGAGACGAAAACCTCGCTCGCGGGCGGGAATTGCTAGAAAAAGAATTAGGCAAAAACGGCTTAGAATCCTTGCTGAAATCCGAACCCATGCAATCAGTAGCTCAGCGCTGTAACTACCACAGCGTCGAAGACTTAATCGCCGGTTTGGGCTACGGCGAAGTCACCCTAAATCTCGTAGTAAATCGCCTGCGAGATTTAGTAAAAGTGCAGCAAAAAATACAAGCTGCACCTGGAGGAACCCAGGAATTGCCGCAGCTAATACCGGCATCGACTGCACCGAAACCCGTACCGAGTTCATCTCCCAACAAATCGCCGATCGCAGGTGTAGAAGGATTGCTCTACCATATAGCAGGCTGTTGTTGTCCCCTTCCCGGCGAATCAATTATTGGAGTGGTGACTCGCACTCGCGGCATTTCGATTCACCGCCAAGGTTGTTCAAATGTCGAAAACGTACCGGGAGATAAATTAGTTCCCGTGAGTTGGAATTCCAGCAACCGCAACGAATCTCGCCCCGATACTTATCCGGTAAACATTCAAGTTGAAGCCCTAGATCGAGTCGGAGTTCTCAACGACATTTTATCGCATTTAAAAGACAACAAAGTCAACGTCCGCAGCGCCCAAGTCAAAACCTATCCCGGATTCCCCGCATTAATTGACTTGTGCATGGACATTCAGGATAAAGAACAGTTCGAGCGGACTTGTATGCAAATTAAAAAAATGAGCGATATTTTGAATTTGCGGCGGCTGAGCGAAGCTGAGTAAACAGATATAAGGCGATTTTATATCTGAGATTCTTCGACTTCGCTCGCGAACAAGTTTTAGATTTTAGATTGGAATTAGCTGTAGGGTGCGTCGCCCTTGAAAATCCTCAATAAAAAGCGACAATCGAGCAAGCGACGCACCTGTGCTTACAGGGTATAAGACGGCGGTTGAAACCGCGCGGCCTTCTTTATTTCGCCGGAGTTACCGGCTTTGACTCGCCCAACTTTTGCTGCAAAAACTGCCGCGCCACTTGGGCGGCATCCTCCTGTTTTCCATCAACTTGATAGTTGAGTTTCCGCATATCTTCCTCCGAGATTTTGCCGCCCAACTCTGCCAGCACTGGACGCAATTCAGGGTATTTTTCCAAAATTTGCGATCGCACAACCGGAATAGCTTCGTAGGGCGGAAAATAGTTCTTGTCATCTTTCAGGACTACTAAACCCAAACTTTGAATCAAACCATCCGTCGTACTACCAGCAATCACATCTACTTCTTTTTGTTGCAGCGCTTGATAAAGTAATCCTAACAGCAACTCCTTCGGTTCTTCGGCAAACTTAATCCCGTAAGTTTTAGCTAATCCGGGAAATCCATCTTCTCTTTCTTTGAATTCCGGGCCGAAACCAGCGCGCAATTTTGGTGCAGCTTTTCCTAGTTGCGAGAGAGTTTGCAAGTTGAGTTTTTTGGCATCGTCTCCCCGCATAATAATCGCAAAACCGTTATTAAATCCCAGCGGTTGGGTCAATTCTGCTTGAAACTGTTTGGGATATTCTTGTTTGAGGTAATCGAGGACTTTTTTGGGGTCGGAAATTGGCTTTTGTTTGAGAATGTTGGTAAAACCTGTACCAGTATATTCGACGTACAAGTCGATTTTACCCGTTGCTAGGGATTGATGGCAAAGCGAGCCTCCGAGGTTGAGTTGGCGTTCTACTTTGATATCTGTTTTGGTTTCGATGTGAATAGCTAAAATTTCTGCTAGAATGATTTGTTCTGTAAAGTCTTTCGAGCAAATAACAATTTGTTTTTGAGAACTAGAATTGCAGCTTGTGACTGCAAACAAGCAAAGTAATGATAAGCAGGAAGATAAAAAATGGCTTTTTGATATTTTCATTGTTTTATTGTAACATTTATATATATAGATTCAGGAGAAAATATGCTATTGAGTGTCAGCGATACGATCCGCCAGCAGCGACAATTTTTTGCGACTGGGAAAACTAAAGATGTGGATTTTCGGATCGAACAACTCAAACATCTCAAAAGTGCGATCGTCTCCAATCAATCACGGATTGTCGATGCTGTCAAGGCTGATTTGAACAGGCCGGAGTATGAGGCTTATTTTGAAATTGCATCGATCGCAGAAGTTAATTATGCCATCAAAAACGTGAAATCGTGGGTGAAGCCGAAAAAAGTGCCGACATCGATCGATCAATTCCCCGCATCAGCCCGCATTTTCCCAGAACCTTTGGGTGTCGTTTTAATCATCGGGCCTTGGAATTACCCGTTTCAGCTCATGATATCACCTTTAGTCGGGGCGATCGCCGCCGGCAACTGCGCCATCCTCAAACCTTCAGAAATCGCCTCGCACACCTCCGAAGTTGTCGCGGATATGATTTCCAAAACCTTCGATCCCGCCTACATCTGCGCCATCGAAGGAGGAGTCGAAATCAGCAAACAATTATTAGCCGAAAAATTCGACCACATCTTCTTTACCGGAGGTACAAAAATCGGTAAAATAGTCATGGAAGCCGCCGCCAAACATCTGACACCTGTCACCTTAGAATTAGGAGGAAAAAGTCCTTGCATTGTAGACTCAGATATTCAAGTTGAATACACGGCTAAACGGATTGCGTGGGGGAAATTCATCAATGCTGGTCAAACCTGTATCGCTCCCGATTACCTGCTAGTTGATAAAAAAGTTAAACCAGCTTTAATGCAAGCAATTAAAGCAGCACTTCACGAATTTTACGGCGACGATCCGCAGCAAAGCCCCGACTATTCCCGAATTATCAATCAGCATCATTTAGGACGTTTGGCAGAGTTTATCAAAGACGGCGAAATTGTCGCGGGCGGCCAAACCAACGCCGAAGATAAATATATTGCGCCGACGGTAATCGACAAGGTTTCCTGGGATTCGCCAGTGATGCAGGATGAGATTTTTGGGCCGATTTTGCCAGTTTTGGAGTATGATGATCTCGGAGATGCGATCGCCCAAATCAACGCCCGCCCCAAACCCCTAGCTTTGTATTTTTTCTCAAAAGATAAAGAGAAACAAAAGCGAGTTTTGCGCGAAACTTCTTCCGGCGGAGTTTGCATCAACGACACGGTTATGCAAGTCGCAGTTACAACTTTACCTTTTGGTGGAGTTGGCGACAGCGGCACCGGTAGCTATCACGGAAAAGCTAGTTTTGACACCTTTTCACATCAAAAAAGCGTGCTACAAAAGTCATTGTTACTAGATTTAAAATGGCGCTACGCTCCCTATAAAGGTAAGTTGGATTTCATTAAAAAGATTATCGGTTGAGTGACTGGGTAATTGTTTCGATACAATCCAATACGGTTCACTTAAAACAGATCCCCCCTAACCCCCCTTAAAAAGGGGAGTAGGGGGGTGGGACAAGAATGCCCTCAAAGTCCCCCTTTTTAAGGGGGATTTAGGGGGATCTCCGGGGCATAAATATGTTAAGTGAACCGTATTGCAATATAATCTGGGTGTAATTTCACTAATATCTACAATACAAATAAGATAGCGGTCTAATTCCGCCCAGATTATAATAGTATTGTCGGGCTATCCAACTTAATACACTGACACTATCTTTTAGCAGATTTTCGCTAAGGGAGCATCTCAGTTTTGCATTTATAGTGCGAGCGGGGACGCTCGCTCCTGCGTACAATACGCGAGCGGGGACGCTCGCACTATAATAAAAAAAATGCTTTTTGCAAAACTGAGATGCTCCCCTCGCTAAACAGCAATTTATGGAATCTTTAACAAAAGAACGCTGTGCCGCCTGCCGCCGAAACTCTCCGCGCGTCACGGCTTACGAAATTGTCCAACTCAAGCCTCAAATTCCCGACTGGAATTTGAGTGAAAAAAATGGCGTTCCCCAGTTGGAACGCACCTACAAATTCCCGGATTTCAAAAGTGCGATCGCCTTTACAAACAGCGTCGCCGAAGCCGCAGAAACTGAAGGACATCACCCGGCGCTGTTAACCGAGTGGGGGAAAGTTACCGTTACTTGGTGGACTCACGCGATTTCTGGATTGCACCGGAATGATTTTATCATGGCGGCGAAAACAGATGCGATCGCCAATCAATTCCCAACCTAAAATCAGATTTATCGGCTGACAATAGTCTCAGAAATCATCGCTCCGGGCGCTGGTGAATGCGGTTGATTTGTATTCAAAAACTCCAGATTTAGCCGGTAGCCGACATTCCGCACAGTTTGAATTAGGCTCGGTTGTCGCGGGTCGATTTCGATTTTTTTACGCAAAGAGAGTACGTGAGTGTCGATCGTCCGGGGGTTGTCAATAGCATCAGGCCAGGCCCGGCTGAGCAAATCCGATCGCGACAGCGGCACTCCGCCAGCTTGAGCCAGCACGTACAGCAGGCTGAATTCTTGAGGAGTCAGCTCAATGTTTTCCTCGTACAATCTGACTCGGCGCTGCACCAAATCAATTTTTAGCAGCCCGCATTCCAGCGTCGCCGGCGGTATCATCGTGCGGTTGCGGCGCATCAGAGCCTCCACCCTGGCCATAAACTCTTGCATCCCAAACGGTTTAGTCAGGTAATCGTCAGCCCCCGACTTCAAACCTTCCACAATATCCGCTTCCGAATTCCGCGCCGACAGCATCAAAATCAGCGATTGCTGCTGCTTTCCCAGCCAGCGACAAAATTCTAAACCGTCCCCATCCGGCAATTGGGCATCCAGAATGACTAGGGTTGGCTGACGGCTGAAAAATATTTCCCTAGCGTGACTGATATCCGCCGACTGGTGCACCCAGTGACCGACTTGCTGTAAATGCCAGCCCAAGAGCGATCGCAGGTGCGGATTTCCTTCAACAATCGAAATACTTACAGATCCCACAGCGGCGAGCTTCCCTTATCACTAATGGCTACCAGGTTAACAGAGCTTTTGTCAAGGTTTTGTAACCATCGCTACTCAAGCCTTAGCTCCATTTAAAGAGGAGAACAAACCGATGGTATGAATTTTAAAGATTTTGTCAAGTTGGGATCGTCAGCCTACAGAAAGGTTAAATCATTCTGGCGGTGAGTTTACAATAAAAATAAGACAGCCTACAGCCGATCGACCCTATGCCCCAACCGCCTGCTTTGACCGAACCCCCCCCCAGGGCCCCTAGTCCTAGGAGGTTGACAAATCGTGCAACAGAAACTAAAATTCCTCCAACCGTTCGCTCGGTAGCCGGAACACTCACCCAGTACGATCGTCAAATTCACCAACATCCCGACTCTACTAAACGCGCAGCGAATTATTTAGGTGCGCGCCAAAAAGTCCAGCCACTGCATTGCAGCGAGTGAAATTTTTTATGGAGGGTAGCCTGTTGAGCAGGGTAAAAACTTTTATTTAGCAATTGCCTCTCTTCTGAGCAACAAGCCCAGCCATCGAGGCCATTCCTAAATCCCGCCGTCATTATACACCACAAAGGATTTCTAACTCACACCATGCTACAAGATACCCAAACAATCCGGCACTACCAAAAACTCACCGACGCCCTCGTCGAAATGTGGAATAGAGGTTATCGTTTCGATGACTTGCGGCTTTACTTAGATGGCTACCTCGCAGCCCTGCGACATTGTAACAGCCTGGAACCCTATCTGATTCACAGATTAGAGGAAGAAGCAGCGCGTTACATTCACGATCCGTCCAATTTTGAAATGCCACAGACGCAGACACAAACTGAAGCAGACTACTATTAATCCCAAATTCGGTTTAATAAACTCGCTTAGTTCGTAGTGCGGACTTTAGTCCGCTCCAATTTGCGGACTAAAGTCCGCACTACGAACTAAGCTACAAACAGCCGGTAATTAATCGGACATGGTATGAAAATCAGGAAGTTGCAAGCTGTTGCTGCAAAATAGATATTTAGCAGGGTGAGGCCGTGTCCGGTCGATTAAATAACAAAAACGGTTCCTTTCGTTCGTAGTGCGGACTAAAGTCCGCTCCAATTTGCGGACTTTAGTCCGCACTACGAACTAATTTTAGATATTTCCATCGACCGGACATGACATGAGTTAGAAGTTTGGGAAAGTTTTGAGTTCCGAACTAAGAATTATTTAAGTCTTTAACTCAGAATTTAAAACTCCTGCACTCGCGTGCGTTGTTCGAGTTCAAAGCAATCTCAAAACTTGCCCTTCCTTGGATTTAAGAAGCCAAAGCAACTTCTACAATTTCTTGCAATTCGCCCTTTTGATACATCTCGATCAGAATATCCGAGCCGCCCAGAAACTCGCCATTGACATAAACTTGGGGAATTGTCGGCCAGTTGGAATACTCTTTAACGCCTTGACGAATTTCCTGGTCTGCTAACACATCAACAGTTTCGTAAGGCACTCCCAAAGTATTGAGAATTTGCACCACGGTATTAGAAAAACCGCACTGGGGCATTAACTTATTGCCTTTCATGAACACCATGATTTTGTTTTCCTTAACCAAGCCGTCAATTCTTTCCTGTGCTGTAGTCATGGTAGCTCCTAATATTGTTGAAAAAATTTAAACGTTGACAGTTGTTTCTCATGGCGCAGAAACCGGGTTTTTGGAGAAAATCTCTCGTTACAGCCATAGATTCCGGTTAAAAAACCCGGTTTCTTAGGTTTCCAATTGTTTCTCTAGCAACTCTTGACACAAGCACAAACTTGTGCTGTCAAGAGAGCAGCTCAACAATTAAGCAACTGGACTTTTCGCGGCCCATTCTGCAGGAGTTAAGGTTTCCAAGGCCAAAGCGTGGATAGCTTCACTAGCCATTGCCTGTTTGAGAGCGCCGTAAACCAGTTGGTGCTGCTGTACTCGGCTTTTACCTTCAAATGCAGCAGAGACTACTCTCACTTGATAGTGGTCGCCGCCACCGTTCAAATCGTCAATTTTTAGCTTAGCGTCTGGTAATCCAGTCTGAATCATTTCTGCTACTTGAGAGGGTGTAACCATTGGTATTTGTGATAAAGGGCTGTATTGAGTATTTTAGTGGAACTATTTGTTAGACGATCGCGGTTGATTAGCAGCAGGCCGAGGAAAAGGCGCATCCACAAAACCCAATTCTAGTAACTGCTGGTAAGCTTTTTTGCCCAATTCGCGAGTTGGCTGCTGCGATCGAATAATCTGAATCAGTAGGGGGACAGCCAGTTCCGGCTTGTTTTGCGCCCGGTGTACCAAAGCCAGCCGGTAGGTAGCTTCGTCGCGCATTTGGGCTGTTTCCACAGCTTTGGTGCGGTTGCTGTCGGCCAAGCGGATGTCAATTCCAGCAAAACTGCTGCTGAGTTGTTGGTAGAAGTTGGATAGTTGATTGAAAATTTGGCGGGATTCTTGGAGCTTTTGAGCGGCGACAGTATAATTTTGATTGGAAATAGCACCGCTGGCTTCTGTCATCAAACGCTGACCTCCGGCAACGCTCAGCAGGCTGCTGTCTTGGGTCAGAGGGCGGAGGTTGTTGGGGTCTGTGGGGTCGTCGGCGGGATCGACTTGCGGTTGGTTATCTGGTGGAGAAGGTTGTTGTGCTTGGGCTTGGAGCGGTTGCAACAGGGTCAAAACTGCGATCGCCCCGATCGTCATCCGGGCAGTGAAGCGAAGCCAGCAAACAGTTCCAGAATATACCATGAAATTACTTTGCGCCCCGCGCACTTTAAAAAGATATTTAGCTTGAGCCGATCTTACCATTGGCGATCGCAACCGGCTAAGTCTACACCAATTTTGTGCAAATGTCAAAGGGCGCGATCGGGCAAAAGGATCTTTAGGCAAAATGAGAGTAGAGGCTTGACACAACGTTCTCTTTATGAGAACATAGAGGAGTCGTGTAAAAACGGTACTCGAATGAGACTAATTTCCAAGAAAAATCTGGAGAGTGCGATCGAATCCTACCCCGACGATGCCAAGGATGCGATCGCAGTCTGGCGCAAGGCTATCAAAGACAACAATTGGGAATCACTAGAAGAGATTCGACAGGGGTATTCCAAATCCGTCGATCAAGTCTGTGGATATACCATATTTAATATTAAAGGCAATCAGTATAGATTAATCGCAAAAATCAATTATACAACCAAAATTATCTATTTTAAAAAATTTCTAACCCATGCCGAATATGACAAAATCAAGTGGAATGATGAAGATGAAGTTAAACATAAAATAGGTTAACCTTCACTCAGAAAGTCATAAATTATGATAAATCAACTATTGGGAGCATCTCAGTTTTGTATTTATAGTGCGAGCGTCCCCGCTCGCGTATTGTACCATACGCGAGCGGGGACGCTCGCACTCAAAGAAAAAATGCTTTTTACAAAAATGAGATGCTCCCTCAACTATTGATGTATTTAATAGAGACAAAACATTCACTCTAATAGTTGAAATCCTGAGTTCGAGAAACAAACACCTATTGAACCATGTCTAAGTAAGCAAGCAAAGGAATGAGAAATGAACATCACAATTGAAAAAACAGCTTACGGTCAACTGCTGGCGAAATCTCAGCCTAAGCCAATCCTGAACGAAGAAGATAACGATCGCGCCCTCGCAGAAGTCGATTTTCTGATGTCTAAGGAAGAATTAACACTAGAAGAAGAAACTTTACTGAGTCTCTGGGGGCTATTGATCGAAGAATACGAATCAAAATATTACCCAGATCCAGAAGTGACTCCCCGGGATGTTCTATTGTATTTCATGGAAGTTCGCGAACTCAAACAAGCCGATTTAGTGGGCGTGATTGGTTCCAAAGGAGTAGTATCTGAGGTTGTTAATGGAAAACGGGCTATTAGCAAGGCGCAAGCTAAGGCGCTAGGAGAATTTTTTAATGTTAATCCTAGCGTGTTTATTTGAGATAAGACAGAGCTCGGGAGCATCTCAGTTTTGCATTATAGTGCGAGCGTCCCCGCTCGCGTATTGTACTCGCGAGCGGGGACGCTCGCACTATAAAAAAAAATGCTTTTTGCAAAACTGAGATGCTTCCCAGAGATAAGATCATACGGCGGTTGAAACCGCGACTACACAAACAAAACCCGCCTCCGCGGGTTGAAGATATCGGGCGGTTGCAACCGCCCGGTCTTGTCTCCCAAATTAAACAGGAACATTTCTGATGGTACAACCAAGCAAACCAACCTCCGACACTCTCCAAAACTATCAAGGTATTGGAGTTCCCGAAGCAAGTCTGGCAGTGATTTTGCAGCGGGGCGGCGATGAATTGCTGCTGTCAAAAGTTCCCGACCGCTTTACAGTTCGCCCATCATCAATAGCATCAGCCTCAAACAATTGGGCTGCCACAACTAAGGCAAAACTCAACCGCCGCATCGGGCAAAGTAATCTCGAAGAGTATCTCGTCGGGCCAGAAAACCTAGATGCAGCAATGCAAGCAGCCCGCGCCAGCGATGCTGTAGCTTTTGCCAGCCATGTTTATTGTCCGGCGAACAATCCGAGTACATTGTTTTATTTGACAGACCAAATTACTATTCAATTTGGCGAACAAGTAGACGAACTATCGCGAAAGTCGATCGCCAATGCAGCAAATTTAACAATAGTCCGGCCAGTCGAAGGAATTCCCAACACCTTTGTCTGTGAAGTCAACAAACAAGCAACAGAAAACCCGGTCAAAATTGCCAACCGCCTGACAAGATATCCCGAAGTTCTGATCGCTGAACCCAACATTTTAGTAGAAACTCAGCAGCATTATAAACCCCGCGATCCGTTTTATCCCAAACAGTGGTATCTCAATAACCAAGGCGGCAACGAACTTGTCGGCGGTGCTCAAATTTATGCAGAAGCCGCTTGGGACATGACTCGCGGCGTTCGATCGATCGTAATTGCGATCGCCGATGATTCAGTAGACTTGACACATCCCGATTTTCAAGGCCAAGGCAAAATCGTCTCGCCCATCGATTTCAAAGACGGCGACACTTCCCCGATGCCCGTTGCCGAATCGGACAACCACGGCACAAGTTGCGCCGGTGTCGCCGCTGCAGAAGAAAACGGCAAAGGCATTGTCGGAGTCGCCCCCGGATGCGCCCTGATGCCCATCCGTACTAGCGGTTTTCTCGATGACGAGTCGATCGAAAAAATATTCAATTGGGCAGTGGAAAAAGGCGCAGCCATCATCTCTTGCAGTTGGGGCCCAGGGGCAGTTTATTTTCCCCTATCCCTGCGCCAAAGTGCCGTCATCACCAAAGCAGCAACCCAAGGGCGGGGCGGCAGAGGCTGCGTGATTCTGTTCGCTGCGGGCAATGCTAACCGCCCAGTTAACGGCGCTGTGGACGAGAAAGGCTGGCCAAATAATATGTTTGGCGATCGAACTAATTGGCTGGCAGGATTTGCGGTGCACCCGGATGTGATTGCGGTGTCTGCTTCCACTTCCCTCAACAAAAAAGCAGCCTACAGCAATTGGGGCAACAGCATTTCGGTGTGCGCCCCCAGCAACAACGCGCCGCCGGGAACTTGGCTGCCAGAAACCGGATTTATTGCGACTGGGCCGGAGGTGACGCAGTATTTGCCCGGTTTGGGGGTGTTTACTGCCGATCGAGTCGGTGTTGCCGGCTACGATCCGGGGGACTACACGAATACCTTTGGCGGCACTTCCAGCGCCACTCCAGTAGTCGCTGGAGTGGCAGCTTTAGTGCTTTCGGCCAACCCCCGTTTGACGGCGCGGGAAGTGCGGGGAATTCTCGAACAAACTGCTGACAAAATTGTCGATGCCGATCCCGATCCGCAGTTGGGCAATCGGATGGGAAATTACGATCCTAACAGCCGCCGCAGCGATTGGTTCGGTTACGGAAAAGTGAATGCTTTAAAAGCGGTGCAAGCTGCGGTGAGAAAGGGCGGCGGTAATCCGAATATTGGCGGTGCGAGGTTTAGCGATATTTCTGGACATTGGGCGGAGAAGTTTATTGAGACTTTGGCTGCGGGGAATATAATTAGCGGTTTTCCTGACGGTTCTTTTAAACCTGATGAGAGTTTAAATCGCGCTCAATATGCGGCGCTGTTGGTGAGTGCGTTTAGTCCGATTCCGAAGCGGTTGGCGACAAATTTTATTGATATTTCTGCTAGTTTTTGGGCGAGAAGTGCGATCGAACGGGCGAATCGGGCGGGGTTTTTGTCGGGGTTTCCGGGGTTGAAGTTCGGCCCGAATCAGAATTTGACTAAGACTGAGGCGATCGTATCTTTGGTTAACGGTTTGGAACTTAAGGGCGGCAATCCCGATGTTTTGAAAGTTTACAGCGATCGCAATCAAATTCCTAATTTTGCTTTAAGCGCCGTAGCCACAGCAACTGCTGCGAATATTGTAGTAAACTATCCGGCGCGCGATCGGCTTTCACCGCAGCGGGACATTACCCGCGCCGAGATTTCGGCTTTGATTTACCAGACGTTGGTGGCAATTAATCGCGCAAAGGCGATCGATTCTCCTTACATCGTCTAGCCAATAAATCAACAATAATTATTCTAGGGGCGGGTTCACCAACAATCTATAACATCAGCCATAAAACCCGTAAAGCCGCCCCGCCGCAACCTCATATCCTGTCTGGTAGATTACCATAACAAAAACGGTTCGGTTCGTAGTGCGGACTTTAGTCCGCTCTTAATTTGCGGACTTTAGTCCGCACTACGAACCTATTTTATCGTTATCAATCGACTGGACACGATCGCAATAAACATCTGACAAAATTTACTTTCCAATCAAGAAAATATATGCGTCAATCTGTGCTGCATTTGCCTTGAATCTGCGGTTTTCGTATCAATCAAAAATCTATCCAATATTGTCAATTTTTTTCGATAGCATCTCAGTTTTGCGTTAAGAGTGCGAGCGTCCCCGCTCGCGTATTGTACAATCCGCGAGCGGGGACGCTCGCACTATAATAGGAAAAAAAATGCTTTTTGCAAAACTGAGATAATCCATTTTTTTTACCCTCGCAAATCCCCCAAAGCCCTCAATGCAAACTGTGGCAAAGCTAACATCCTGCGCCAGCGCCAAGGTTCTTGATAAAGCCGATACAACCATTCTAAATGATTGTCGCAAAACCAAGCCGGCGCGCGGTCTTTGGTTCCCGCCCAAATATCGAAACTGCCGCCAACTCCCACCCAAATAGACTGCGGACAAAGGTGTCGGTTCTCCGCAATCCAAAACTCTTGGCGAGGCACTCCCAAACCCACAAAAATCAGTTTTGGTTGCATTTTTGTGAGGCGGTCGCGGAAGTCTTTTTCTTCATCAGCAGACAGATAGCCGTGTTGAGAAGCAATCGACAATCCCTTCACTTTTTGCTGCCAAGTTTCTGCCGCCGCCGCCGTCACTCCGGGGGAACCTCCAAAGAAAAATATTGGTTCTGAAGTCGGCAAAGTTCCCGCTAGTTGCAGCAGCGATTCTGCTAATTCAATCCCCGGATACCGCCGTGCCGATTTGCCACGCAGCCACAAGTATAGCACTACTCCCGAACCGTCTGGTATCACGAGTTCCGCAGAGCGAATTACATCGGCTAAAGCCGGATTTTGCTCGGCTTGCATCGCCATTTCAGCATTCAGCGTGACGACGTGACTTCCTAACCCTTGATGCAGGCGCTCTATCAGCCAACCTGCATAATCGTCTAATATGTGAACTGGTAGTCCCAGCACTGAAAATTGCGGGCGCGATCGATCCATATTTCTTTCTTTGGGATTCCTGTATACTTAGTTAGTTAGTTAGTTAAATTAGTTTAGATTGGCGATCGCCCCTAGGCAAGTCTTGGACGCAAAAAACCCGGTTTCTACCACCAATAGTCTGTTAAGTCATCATTCTGTGGCCCAGAAACCGGGTTTTGTCTGCGACGCGGCGCGCTAGGACAGTGAGAGTTTTGGTGTAAAGTGCGATCGCCTATTAGCGTTCAATTTTTTTGACAGAGCCGTCAGCATACCATTCCATCGGTACCAGCTCAATTTTACCATTAATTTTGACTGTAGAGTAAACGATTTTTACGAAAGGAACGTTGTTGTTATTGTTGTTGCGCCTAGACATGGCAATCACCTTGTTATGTTTGCAGAACTTGAGAAGTGATATAATTTCTGATATATTTAAAAGTCTATTCACCGCAATTCGGCTCGCATCAGGAAAAAAAGGAACACGAAATGGCGATCGCAACAAAAGAGCGACAAACCAAGTTAGATCATTACTACCAGCAAATCAAAAACGTCATCCTCAAGCGCCAGAACCCAATTACCGGCTTGCTTCCGGCGAGTACCGCCGTTAACGCTCACGGCGACTACACCGATGCTTGGGTGCGGGATAACGTGTACAGCATTCTCGCAGTTTGGGGTTTGGGTTTAGCTTACCGCAAAATTGACGGCGATCGCGGTAGAACCTTTGAACTAGAACATAGCACAGTCAAACTGATGCGCGGCTTGCTGTTTGCGATGATGCAGCAATCGAGCAAGGTCGAACGTTTTAAAAATACTCAGTTGCCGCTAGATGCCCTGCACGCTAAATACAATACTCAAACTGGTAGTATTGTTGTCGGCGATGACCAGTGGGGACACTTGCAGTTAGATGCTACATCTATATTCTTGTTAATTCTTGCTCAAATGACGGCTTCTGGGCTGCACATAATTTTTACAATAGATGAAGTCAATTTCGTCCAAAATTTAGTTTACTATATTGGTAGAGCCTATCGCACACCCGATTATGGAATTTGGGAAAGAGGCCATAAAATTAATCGTGGCAATGCCGAATTGAATGCCAGTTCCGTTGGCATGGCAAAAGCAGCGCTGGAAGCAATGAATGGATTAGATTTGTTCGGAGTTAACGGTTCTCAAACATCAGTAATTCACGTTTTGCCCGATGAAATTGCCAGAAGTCGCGTAACTTTGGAATCGCTTTTGCCTCGGGAATCTAGTTCAAAAGAAGTAGATGCAGCTTTATTGAGCGTGATTAGTTTTCCGGCTTTTG
>Ga0335395_10000348_pt1 | contig 29556 bp, 23 predicted proteins | sample MAT02_FD_205744 | JGI IMG/M metagenome (GOLD analysis project Ga0335395, IMG submission 205744) | Freshwater microbial communities from Lake Fryxell liftoff mats and glacier meltwater in Antarctica - MAT-02 (spades assembly) (version 2) ... | reverse complement strand
CTACGCCTTCGCTGCGCTCGGTGGGTAGCTCGATGATTTCTACCAGCAGGTCGTCCATCGATTTGCCGGCGATCACCAGCCCGGCGTCTTCCAGCTGGGTGCGGTAGGTGTTGTTGAACTCGTAGCGATGACGATGGCGCTCGGCGATCACGTCCTTGCCGTACAGCGCGCGCGAGAGGGTGCCCGGCTTGAGCCGGCATTCCTGCAGACCCAGGCGCATGGTGCCGCCGAGGTCGGAGGCCTCGGTGCGACGCTCCACTTCGCCGCTGGAGGTGCGCCACTCGGTGATCAGGCCAATCACCGGATGCGCGCTGTGGCGATCATTCTCGGTGGTGTTGGCGCCGGTCAGGCCGACCACGTTGCGGGCGAAGTCCACCACCGCCGCCTGCATGCCGTAGCAGATGCCGAAATACGGAATGCCCTGCTCACGGGCGTGCTGCACAGAGCGCACCTTGCCCTCGAAGCCGCGGTCGCCGAAGCCACCGGGCACCAGGATCGCATCGACCCCGGCCAGCGCCGACACGCCCTCGCGCTCGACATCCTCGGATTCGATCCACTTCAGGCGCACGCGGGTGCGCTGACGCAGGCCGCCATGCTTCAGCGACTCAGCCACCGATTTGTAGGCGTCCTGGTGGTCGACGTATTTGCCGACCACGCCAACCGTCACTTCGTCGTCGGGGTGGTCGACCGCGTCGATCACTTCCATCCAGTCCGACAGATCGGCCTCACGCGGAGCCTGCAGATGCAGCTGGCGCACGGCCAGTTCGTCGAGCTTCTGCGCGTGCAGCCACGGCACGATGCTGAAGATGTTGGCCACGTCGACCACCGAGATCACCGCGCGCTCGGGCACGTTGGTGAACAGCGCGATCTTGCGGCGCTCGCTCTCCGGCAGCGGCTGCTCGCTGCGACACAGCAGCACATCGGGCTGGATGCCGATCGAGCGCAGCTCTTTCACCGAGTGCTGGGTGGGCTTGGTCTTGAGCTCGCCGGCGGCGGCGATGTAAGGCACCAGGGTGAGGTGCATGAACAGCGCGCCCTCAGGCCCGCGCTCGCTGCGGATCTGACGAATCGCCTCCAGGAACGGCAGCGATTCGATATCACCGACCGTGCCGCCGATCTCCACCAGACCAACGTCGAAGCCCTCGGTCGCGGCATCAATGCAGCGCTTGATCTCATCGGTGATGTGCGGAATCACCTGCACCGTGGCACCGAGGTAGTCGCCGCGGCGCTCCTTGCGGATCACGTTCTCGTAGATGCGCCCGGTGGTGATGCTGTTGAGCCGGCCCAGGCGCGTGCGCACGAATCGCTCGTAGTGGCCCAGATCGAGGTCGGTTTCAGCGCCGTCGTCGGTGACATACACCTCACCGTGCTGGAACGGGCTCATCGTGCCCGGGTCGACGTTGATGTACGGGTCCAGCTTCATCAGCGTGACTTTGAGGCCGCGCGACTCAAGGATGGCCGCCAGCGCCGCCGAGGCGATGCCCTTGCCAAGCGAGGACACCACGCCACCAGTGACGAAAATCAGGGAAGTCATGAGGAATTTACGCCGCGGGAAAACGCGATTTTACAGGCTGCGGGCGCCGAGCGCAGATCTGCGTGCTGTGAGGCCTCGCCACGCCCTTGAACGGCAGCGCCGTGCCGGCGGAGTCAAACCTCCGGACGCTGCGCTGGCCGAAGCGGTCGGTTTCTTCCAGCAGGCGGCCTTGGCCATCAGAACGACGGCGAACGTGGCGCAGGCCGTCGGCGTCACCAAACGGGCTGAGATCGGTGGCGCGGCCGTCACCGTCCAGCACAAAGACCTCGCGGCGTCAGGCGCGGCTGCCCGCGAATGCCAGCACCTCATCGATGCTGCCTGCACCCAGCAACACCATCAGCAGGCGGTCAATGCCCATGGCGACGCCGGCACACTCGGGCAGGCCGCAATGCAGGGCGTTGAGCAGCTGTCGATCGAGGGGCAGCTCGGGATCGCCGCGCTCGCTCCGGCGCTGGTTGTCGCGCTCAAAGCGCGCCTGCTGTTCGCCGGGGTCGGTGAGCTCGAAATAGCCGTTGGCCAGCTCGATGCCGCCGATGTAGGCCTCGAAACGGCAGGCGTGGGCATCGAGGCCCGCGCCTTCAATGCGCGCCAGCGCGCACTGGCTGGGCGGGAAGTCATGCAGCAGCAAAAGCTGGTCGGCGGGCAGCTGCGGCTCGATGCAGTGGCTCAGCAGCAAATCAAGCCAATCATCGCGGGTCAATCCCACCGGATCGATATGAAAGCGCGCCAGCGGCTGCCGAAGTTCGTATTCATCAGCGCTGGCGGGGTCCAGGCCGAGATGCTGCTTGAACAGATCCCGATAGCTCAGGCGCCGCGGATCGAGTGATCTGCCGACGAGGCCGAAGGCCACCTGCAGCAGCTCGGCGACCTCCTCCATCAAGCGCAGATGATCAAAGCCCAGTCGATACCACTCGAGCAGAGTGAACTCGGGGTTGTGCCGGCCGCCGCACTCACCGTCGCGGAACACCCGTCCGAGCTCGTAGCAATCGCCTGCACCCGCCGCAAGCAGGCGCTTTAGCGGGAACTCAGGCGAGGTTCGCAGAAAACGTCGGCGAGAGGCGCCGGGATCCGGCCCGTGATAGTCGAGCGAGAAGCTGCGAATGTTGGGGTCGGTGTTGGCGGACGCAGACATCATCGGCGTCTCGACCTCAAGCACGCCGCGCGCATGGAAAAACTCGCGGATCAGCCGGTTCAGCGCCGCGCGCAGGTGCAGCGCAGGCAGCGCTGCACCCGGCCGCCAGCCGCTGGCTTCGGCGGCCATCGCGGCCCTACTCGATGCTCTTGCCGATCCGGTTGAACACGATGCCGCTGTCCCAGCTCATCCAGATCATGAAAGCGCGGCCGACCAGGTTCTTTTCCGGCACGAAACCCCAGACGCGGCTGTCCTGGCTGTTGTCGCGGTTGTCGCCCATAACGAAGTAATACCCCTCTGGAACGATCCAGGTGTCCTGCGCGATCCGGCCCAGCGCCAGCGGGCGGACCAATATCTCGTGCGGTGTTCCGTCAAGCATTTCGCGGAGATGCTCAGCACCGTCCATCTCGCGGCCCTTGCCCGTGCCGATGTAGCGGCCGATGCGCTCCTGCTTCTGCTCTTCGCCGTTGATGAAGAGCGTCTTGCTGCGATAGACGATCTCATCGCCCGGCAGGCCGATCACCCGCTTGATGTAGTCCGAGCTCGGGTCCACCGGGTAGCGGAACACCACCACGTCGCCACGCTCGGGTTCGCCGAGCTCGATGAGCTTGGTGTTCAGCACCGGCAGGCGCAGGCCGTAGGTGAATTTGTTGACCAGGATGAAATCGCCGTCGACCAGGTTCGGCATCATCGAACTCGACGGAATCCGGAACGGCTCGGCCAGAAACGAACGCACCAGCAGGACGATCAGAATCACCGGGAAAAATGAGCGCGCGTACTCGACGATGACGGGCTCGCGCACGATCTCGCCGCCGCTCATCGGTGTGCCCGCGGCTCGCGCCGCGCGCGCCTTGGCAAAGAACAGGGCATCGATGCCCCAGACCAGGCCGGTAAAGGCCGCAAGGCCGACCAGCAGCGCCGCGAAGTCAAAATTCACGCGAGGGTTTCCTGTGTTCCGGTGGGGGTATTACTTGTTGTCAACCTGCAGCACGGCCAAGAAGGCTTCCTGAGGGATTTCCACGCTGCCGACCTGCTTCATGCGCTTCTTGCCCTCCTTCTGCTTCTCCAGCAGCTTGCGCTTGCGGCTGACGTCGCCGCCGTAGCACTTGGCCAGCACGTTCTTGCGCAGAGCCTTGACGGTCGAGCGCGAGATAACCTGGGCGCCGACCGCCGCCTGGATCGCCACATCGAACATCTGCCGCGGGATGAGTTCCCGCATCCGCTCGCAAATGTCGCGGCCGCGGCGGTCGGCGTACATGCGATGACAGATCATCGATAGCGCATCGACCCGGTCGCCGTTGATGAGCACGTCCAGGCGCACAAAGGGGCCGGGCTCAAAACGCACAAAGTGGTAGTCCAGCGAAGCATAGCCGCGGCTGACGGACTTCAAGCGGTCAAAGAAGTCCAGCACCACCTCGGCCATCGGCAGCTCGTAGCTGATCTGCACCTGGCTGCCGAGGTACTGGAGACCCTTCTGCATGCCGCGTTTTTCTTCGCACAGCTTGATCACGCTGCCGACGTAGTCCGGCGGCGTCAGCACGTTGGCGAGGATGATCGGCTCACGCACTTCGATAATTTTGTTGACTGACGGCAGCTTGGCCGGATTGTCGATCAACATCACGATGTCGTCGGTGGTCAATACCTCATAGATCACGGTCGGCGCGGTGGTGATCAGGTTGAGGTTGTACTCGCGCTCCAGCCGCTCCTGCACGATCTCAAGATGCAGCATGCCGAGGAAGCCGCAGCGAAAACCAAAGCCCATGGCCTCGGAGCTTTCCGGCTCGAAGCGCAGCGCGGCATCGTTCAGGCGCAGCTTTTCCAGGGCTTCGCGGAGATTGGGGAAGTCCTCTCCATCGACCGGAAACAAGCCAGCGAAAACGCGCGGCTGAACCTCCTGGAAGCCCGGCAGAGGCGCGGCCGCTGGCTTCGCCGCCGAGGTGATGGTGTCGCCGACGGGGGCACCGTGCACGTCCTTGATCGCGGCGCACATCCAGCCCACTTCGCCCGGCCCGAGCCTGGTTTTGACCAGGCGCTTTGGCGTGAACACGCCGACCTGATCAATCTGATGGCTCCGGCCAGTGGACATCACCTGAATTTTCTCGCCCGGCACCAGGTTGCCCTGCATCACCCGCACCAGCGAGACCACGCCGAGGTAGTTGTCGAACCAGGAATCGATGATCAACGCCTGCAGGCGATCGGTGTCGCCGACCTTGGGCGGGGGGATCTTGAGCACGATGGCTTCGAGCACATCGCGCACGTTGAGGCCCGTCTTGGCGCTGACCTGCAGAGCGTCGGTGGCGTCGATGCCGATCACGGCTTCAATCTCGGCCTTAACCTTTTCGCAGTCGGCGGTCGGCAGGTCAATCTTGTTCAGAACAGGAATCACTTCAAGGCCCTGCTCGACTGCCGTGTAGCAGTTGGCGACCGACTGGGCTTCCACGCCCTGCGCTGCATCCACCACCAGCAGTGCCCCTTCGCAGGCCGACAGCGAGCGGCTGACCTCGTAGCTGAAGTCAACGTGGCCGGGCGTATCGATGAAGTTCAGCTGGTAAACCTGACCGTCCAGCGCGGTGTAGGGCAGCGACACCGACTGCGCCTTGATGGTGATGCCGCGTTCGCGCTCGATCGGGTTGGAGTCGAGAACCTGCGCCTCCATCTCGCGATCGGCGAGACCGCCGCAGATCTGGATGATGCGGTCGGCCAAGGTGGATTTACCGTGGTCGACGTGGGCGATGATGGAAAAGTTGCGGATGTGCTGCATGGATGGGGCGCCGGGCGCCCGCCTCGTGGTTCAAAATGACCGCGCAGTATGCCACGAAGCGTGCCTGCAGCCGGCCGGCAGCAGCCGTGATTGCGGATTCAGACTCCGCTGCTTGAGATGCAGCCCTGCGCTGCCGCGGTCGACACGCAGCGTGCCGGATCAGGCTTCGGCCACCCACCCATCGCTGCCCTAACCGCCCATTGGGCTGGAAAGCTGCTCCAGGAAATAGGGCAGGATTCTGGGAATGGCAATCAGCAGGAACACCACCCCGTACACCGCTCCCCAAAGGTGCGCGCTGTGATTGACGTTGTCGCCACCGCGGCGATCCATGTAGACGCTGTAGCCGACAAACAGAACGCCATAGATGATCGCCGGCACCGGGATGAAAAACACGAAGATCAGCTCCCAGGGGTCCAGCAGGATGAACGCGAACAGCACGGAGGACACCGCGCCGGAAGCGCCAAGCGTGCGGTAGTTGGGGTCGCGCAGGTGGCGGAAGTAGCCCGGCAGCACCGAGACCAGCAGCGCGCTCAAGTAAAAGAAGGGAAACGCCCAGATGCCGAACTGAGCGCTCAGAAAACCTTCGATCATCCGGCCGAAAAAGAACAGCGTGATCATGTTGAACAGCAGGTGGCCGAAGTCGGCGTGGACCAGTCCGTAGGTGAACAAGCGGTGGTACTGCCCGCGCTGCACCGCCGGCGGCCACAGCAGCAGGCGATCAATCAGGCCAGGGCGCTCGAAGGCCTGCCAGCTGACCAGTGCGGTGAGGCCAATAAAAATCAGGGTGAACGGGGAACTGAAGTCCATGGTGTCTCAGCCTGGCAGTTCAAACGGGCCGCCGCGCGCCTCGGCGCGCTGGTAGGCCGGCCTCGCTTCGATCCGCGCGACGAATTCGCGAACTTTCGGCAGCTTCATGCCGCCGCGCTGCAGGGCGGCCTGCAGCGGGTAGCTCATCTGGATATCGGCCGCCGAAAACTGCTTGCCCGCGAACCAGGCGCTGGCTGCCAGCCTATCCTCGACGAACTTGAAGTGAGTGCGCAGCTGCGGGCGAATGTAAGACTCGGTCACCTTGCTGGACAGCCCTTTCACCACCGGCCGGATGAAGAACGGCATCGGCTGGCTGGGCAGGCGCGCGAACACCAGCGCCAGCAGCAGCGGCGTCATCAGCGAGCCTTCCGCATAGTGCAGCCAATAGCGGTAGTCGAGCGCGGCCTGCGTGCCTGCCTCCGGCTTCAGCGTTCCTTTCGTATCGTAGCGCTCGATCAGGTATTCGATGATCGCGCCCGATTCGGCGACGGTGATGTCGCCATCGGTAATCACCGGCGACTTGCCCAGCGGATGCACCGCCTGCAGGGACTTCGGCGCCAGCATCGTCTTGGAGTCACGCTCGTAGGCCTTGAGTTCGTAGTCGAGGCCAAGCTCCTCCAGCAGCCACAGCACGCGCTGGCTGCGCGACTTTTCAAGATGATGGACGGTGATCATGTGAATCAAACCTGCCGGTGCGGCCGGCAAGGGTAGCCCAAGGCGGGCGCCCCGCGTGCGGCTATCGGCTCATTTCGCCCTCACCTTCCGACAGGCGAAGCGTCCGGGCTTTCCCGCTAAGATCGTGCCTCTTTGTCTAAACCCCTGCGAGCTGCCATGAACCTCAAGATCGGTGACACCCTGCCCGAAGCCACCCTCAACCTGATGCGCGATGGCGTGCAGGCGATGACCACCGGTGAACTGTTCCAAGGCAAGAAGGTGGTTCTGTTTTCGGTACCCGGCGCCTTCACACCGACCTGTTCGGTCAAGCACCTGCCGGGCTATATCGAGCACTTCGCCGAGTTCCAGCGCCGCGGGGTTGACGTCGCCTGCATGGCCGTCAACGACGCCTTCGTCATGGGCGCCTGGGGCAAGACCCAAAACGCGCCGGACGGCCTGATGATGCTGGCCGACGGCAACGGCGCCTTCGCCCAGGCCATGGGTCTGGAGATGGACGCGACCGCGTTCGGCATGGGCATCCGCAGCAAGCGCTTCGCCCTCTACGCCGATGACGGCGTGGTCAAGCTGCTGCACGTCGAGGCGCCCGGTGAGTTCAAAGTGTCCTCTGCCGAAGCGATGCTGGCCGCGCTGGGCTAGTGGCGCGGGGCTAGTTGGGCGCAGCAATCGCCGCGGACACGAAGTTTGCGCACTTCGCGTCTGCGGCCCTGCGCCCGCACTGGCCGTTGGCTCCCGCAGTGCCCGTTGGTTCTCACGATCGGCGACAGGTTCGGCTTCGATACGCCGCGGCCGACGACCTCACCCGAGCTCACCCACATCCGCGCAGCGGCTCAGGCGGTGCCGACGCCTTCCGCGCAACCGCGGGCCGGATCGATAGGCATGTCTTCGTGCAGCAGCGCTCGGGCTACGGGCAACGCGGCATCAATGATTTCCACCCGCACGGTCACCTCCGTGGAGTCGCGGCTGGTATTGCGCAGCACCGCCTTGCCCAGGCCCTGAATGCTGCCTGCGAGCACATCGCGCGGGCCAACAATGCCGCGTTCGATGTCGAGCACCGTGTAGCCATGCTCGGTCTTGATCACCACCCGTCCGGTGGTGGGGTTCATGCCGCATACGCTGCCTTGAGTGCTCATACGTCCTCCGTGGCTGATCCCGACGCCTGGACCGGAGACTAGCGGAAATGCGCGCTGTCGATGTGCGAGCCGCGCCCACGGTTGGCGCTCAGGTCAGCAGCAGACGATAGGCCGGATTGTCGGTTTCATTGCGGTGTGGATAGCCCAAGCCGGCCAGGAATCGATCGAAGGCGGGCCGGTCGGATTCCGGCACCTGCAGGCCCACCAGTATTCGCCCGTTGTCTGCGCCCTGGTTGCGGTAATGAAACAGGCTGATGTTCCATTCCGGGTTCATGGCCGAAAGAAATCGGATCAGCGCACCCGGCCGCTCCGGGAAGTCGAAGCGGTAGACGCGCTCGTCGCGGGCCAGCGGCGAACGCCCGCCGATCATGTGCCGCAGATGCAGCTTTGCCAGCTCGTCGTGGGTCAGATCCAGCGCCGCGAAACCCTCGGAAGCGAAGCTGTGCAGCAGTGTGGCGGCCTCGTCCGCGCCCCGGGTGGAAACGCCCACAAAAATATGGGCCGCAGCGGAATCCCCGATGCGGTAGTTGAACTCGGTGATACCCCGACCGCCGAGCAGGCCGACGAAGCGGCGGAAACTGCCGCGCTCCTCGGGGATCGTGACGGCGAACAGGGCCTCGCGCTGCTCGCCCACTTCGGCGCGCTCGGCGACGAAGCGCATGCGGTCGAAGTTGAGGTTGGCGCCGGACGCCACCGCCACCAGCGATTCACCGCGCAGGCCATGCCGGGCGATGTACTGCTTCATGCCGGCGATGGGCAGGGCGCCGGCCGGTTCCAGCAGGCTGCGGGTTTCCTCGAACACATCCTTGATCGCCGCGCACAGAGCATCGGTGTCAACCCGCAGCACTTCATCGAGGTGCAGCCGGCACAGGCGAAAGGTCTCATCGCCGACGCGTTTGACTGCAGTGCCGTCGGAGAACAAGCCAACGTCGTCCAGGGTGACCAGATGGCCGGCCTCCAGTGAGCGCGCCATCGCGTCGGAATCCTCGGTCTGCACGCCGATCACCCGCACCTCTGGCCGCAGCGCCTTGACGTAGGCGGCGACGCCCGCGGCAATGCCGCCGCCGCCAATCGGCACGAAGATCGCGTGCAGCGGCCCGGTGTGCTGGCGCAGGATCTCCATGCCGACTGTGCCCTGACCTGCGATCACATCGGGATCGTCGAAGGGGTGCACGAAAACATAGCCGTGCTGCTGCTGCAGCTCGCGCGCATGCGCGGCCGCGTCGCTGTAGGAATCCCCCACCAGCAGCACTTCGACGTTGTCGCCACCGTGCCGGCGCACGGCCTCGATCTTCACTGCCGGGGTCGTCACCGGCATCACGATCACCGCCCGGCAGCCGAGCTTGCGCGCCGCCAGAGCCAGGCCCTGCGCGTGATTGCCGGCAGAGGCCGTCATCACCCCGCGAGCGCGCTGCTCGGCGCTCAGATGCACCATTTTGTTGTAAGCACCGCGCAGCTTGAACGAGAACACCGGCTGGTTGTCTTCGCGCTTCAGCCAGATCGTGTTGCCCAACCGCGCCGACAGCCGAGGGGCGTAGTCGAGCTCTGACACCCTCGCTACTTCGTAGACCCGCGCATTGAGAATTCGCCGCAGATAGTCCGGCGCCGACTCCGGCGCATGCGGCGCCTGCGGGCGTGACGGACGCAGCGGCTGCGCAAACATGGCGGCTCCTTGGATCAGGGGTGGACAGCCTTTGATCCTACGCCGCGCGCCAAAGTCTCGCCGCGCAGCGGTGCACCGCGCTGACGAATCGGCACATGGGGCGCGGCGGTTGGCCGCGAGGGGTTGGGGATTAGGGATTAGGGCTTGGGGTTTCGACGCTCGCCGGATCTGGGCACAGGGGCACTCACGCTCGGCGGGGCCAGCGCGCCAGCCCAGCGGCGCCGCTCTGAATCCCCAGTCCCCAATCCCAGCCCCCGCTCAGGAATCCTGAATAACAATCGTCGGAAATCCGAAGGCCTTGTTGCGCGCCTGCAGCGACAGCCTGCCCGCCGCCTTGCGCGCAATGGCGCGGTAGCGCTGGGCGAGATCGGACTCGGCATCGACGGCCACCGTCGGCACGCCGCCGTCGGCCTGCTCGCGGATGCGGATGTCCAGCGGCAGGGCACCCAGCAGCGGCACCTCGTACTGGTCCGCCATCCGCTGGCCGCCGCCCTCGCCGAAGATGTGCTCGGCGTGGCCGCAGTTTGAGCACACGTGAATCGCCATGTTCTCGACGATGCCCAGCACCGGCACCTCGACCTTCTGGAACATTTTCAGCGCCTTCTTGGCGTCTAGCAGGGCGATGTCCTGCGGCGTGGTGACAATGATCGCGGCCGACACCGGCACCTTCTGGCACAGGGTGAGCTGGATGTCGCCGGTACCCGGCGGCAGGTCGATGATCAGGTAGTCGAGATTGTCCCAGGCGGTGTCGTTGAGCAGCTGCTGCAGGGCCTGGGTAACCATCGGCCCGCGCCAGATCATCGGCGTGTCTTCCTCAATCAAGAATCCGATCGACATGGCCTGCAGGCCATGGTTCTGCTTCGGCGTGATGGTCTTGCCGTCGGGGCTGTCGGGTTTGCCCGAAAGCCCGAGCATGCGCGGGATGCTGGGGCCGTAGATGTCCGCGTCCAGCACGCCAACTCTCGCACCTTCAGCCGCCAGCGCCAGCGCCAGGTTGACCGAGGTGGTCGACTTGCCGACGCCGCCTTTGCCCGAGGCCACGGCGATGATATTGCGAACGTTTTGCAGCGGGCTCAAGTCCTTGCGCACCTGATGCGCCTGCACGCGGGAGCCGACGTCCACCGTGGCGTGGCCGACCTCGCCATGGACCTCTAGCGAGGCTTTCAGGCGCGCGGCCAGCTCCGTGTGCAGGCCGGCAGCCGGGTAGCCCAGCTGCAGCTCGACCAAGACGCGATCGCCGTCGACCCCGATCGAGCGCACCGATTCGGACAGCGGCTGCCCGGTGTTCTCGTCTTGCTCTGCGCTGAGCCACTGCCTGACTGCTTGCTCGGTGAGCGCCATGGAAACTCCTGATCAATGAGTGAGCGAAGGTCGCTGTCGGACGCATCGCTTCGGCCGGGTAGTTTAGGCCGCCGCTGTCCGCGTGCGCTTAAAACCGGCGAGAGCCTCCGTCAGGCCGAGCTCCAGCACCTCAAATCTGGACGCCGAATGCGCGTCGCGACCGCCTGCCTGACGGCGCAGCCGCTGGCTGAAGCCTGGACCGAAGCGATCGATGCCAGCGCTCAAACTGCTGCAGCGGAAAAGCGCACCGGCGACCTTTTAAACAACTCAAGGAACGGCGGTGCGCTTCGCCTGCAGCTGCGCCCAGGCCAGACGAAAACGCGCGCGAACGCGGAGGCGCTGATCGTCGACGATGGCGTACAGCGTTGGCAGCGCGAACAGCGAGATCGCGGTGGAAAACAGCAGCCCCCCGACAATCGCTCGCGCCATCGGGTGGTAGGGCGGGCCGTCGCCGCCCATCTGGGTACCGGCGAGGGTCAGCGGCAGCATGCCGAGAATCGTGGTGCCCATGGTCATCAGGATCGGTCGCAGACGATCGCGGCAGCCCTGCACCAGCGCGTCATGACGCTGCAGGCCGCTGCGACGCAGCGTGTTGATGTGTTCGACCATCACGATGCCGTTGTTCACCACCACCCCCATCAGCACCAGGATGCCGATCGAGGCCATGATCGAGAACGTGGTGCCGGTCAGCCAGAACAGCCAGAACACGCCCAGCGCGGAGAAGAAGATGGTGCTGATGATCACCGCCGGGAAGGCGATCGACTCGAACACCGCCGCCATCACGATGTACACCATGACCAGAGCGAGCAGCGTGTTGATACCCATCTGCCGGCCCGCCTGATCATCGCGCTCGAAGCTGTTGCCGAAGCTCCAGCGATAGCCGGCCGGCAGCTCGATGCCGTCCATGGCCGCCTTGATCTGTTCGCGCGCATCGTCTTTGGTGACGCCTTCGGCAAGCGCGATCTTCAGCGGCAGCGCGGTCTGTCGGCTCTGTCGGGTGATCGTGCTGGGGCTTGCCACGATACTCACGTCCACCATTGCCATCAGCGGCACTTGGCCGGCAATCGGACTGCTCAGCTTGAAATCGCGAAGATCGTCGATGCTCGCGCCGTCGGACTCCTGAAAGCGCAGCCAGACCGGCACCTCGTTGCCGTCCGCCCGGAACTCGCGCAGCGGCGTGCCGCGCAGGGCGATACCGATGTACTGGGCGACCTGCTGCGCAGAAAAACCGTAGGTGAGCGCGCGTTCGCGGTCGACCTGCACCTGGATTTCGCGCGATTTCGAGCCGAGATCGGCGTACACGTCGCGGGAAAACGCCTGCGCCTGCAGCACCGGCACGACCGACTCTGAAAGCTGCTCCAGCAGCAGCGAGGAATCGCCGATCAGCGAGATCTCCACGCCGTCATCGCCCATCCCGCCGCCACCGCCGACACCGCCGCCCTGCTCGAACTCCACCTTGCCCATCGCCAGCTTTGGCAGGCCTTCGGTGATCCGCTCGATCAGCTTGGAAGCCGGGGTCATGTCGCCTTGCTCGGTAAAATTGATGCGCGTGCCGGCCCAGCCGCGCTCGCTGAACCAGCTGTAGATCTGCACGATCTCGAACTCCTCGCGGTTCTTCTCGAGGTAGGCCTCGACCTCGGCGACGGCTTTCGAAACCTCCGGCAGCTGATAGTTGCCGTTCCAGCGGTACTCAAGCTCGGCCTCGCGGGTTTCGCCGTTCGGAAACATGTCGAACTTGGTGTTCATCATGGGCACAAGGCTGACCGCAATCACCAATGCGATAGCACCGAGCGTCTTCCAGCGATGCAGCAAAGACCAATCGAGCAGGCGGGCGTAGCGATCCTGCAGGCGATTGGCGGCCACACTGGCCTCCTGCAGATGCTTGGGCGCACGGATGCGCGCGCTGATCATCGGGATCAGGCTGATCGCGACCAGCCACGAGCACAGCAGCGAGATGGTGATGGTGTAGGCGACCTGGCTCAGGTAAATGGCGATGAAGTTGCGCTCGCCAAAAATGTTCGGCAGGAACACGATGATGCTGGTGAGGGTGCCGGCCGAAATGGCGATCTGCACTTCGCGGGTGCCTTCGATCGCGCAGCGAAACGGGTTGTTCGGGTACTTCTCGCGCTTCTGATAGATGCTCTCCACCACCACCACGGCGTTGTCGACCAGCATGCCGACACCCAGCAGCAGACCCATCATGGTCAGAATGTTCAGCGACAGCCCGATGAAGTACATGAAGCCCAGCGTCATCACCATGCAGATCGGAATCGCCAGCGACACCATCAGGGTCGACGGCCAGTGGCGCAGGAAATAGAACAGCACCAGCACCGACAGCGCGGTGCCCAGCAGGCCCGCCTTGCCCAGCTCCGACAGCGAAGTGGTGACACCTTTGGCCTGGTCCTGCATGACGAACAGCTGGATGCCGCTGAAATCGGGCTGTTTGGAAATCTCGTCGATTTCCGCCAGCACGCCGCGCGCCACCGCCACCAGATTGGCCGAGCGCTCCTTCATGACGTCGATGCCCACCGCCGGGCGGCCGTCGAGGCGGCGACCGTAGTCCATGCGGCCCGGCGCCAGACGCACCTCTGCGATGTCTGAAAGCCGCAGCCCGCTGTCGTTGATAGGCAGCTGGCGCAGCTCGTCCAGCGAGCGCAGCTCACCCACCGGCTGCACCCGCAGCCGACGGTCAGCTTCAGTGATCTGGCCCGCCGAAACCGAAAAGTTGGACGCACTGAGGCGCTGCGCCAGAGCGTTGAGATCAATGCCGTGCGCAGTGACCCGATCGTTGATCAGTTCGATCTCGACTTCCGGCGCGGCGATGCCGGAGATGTCCACCCGCGCCACACCCGGCACGCGCTCCAGCCGGCGTTTGACTTCGCGATCCAGCAGCTCGTACTCGCCTGCGAGATCAAGCTCGCTGGCGACCCGGATGCGCAGTATCGGCTGGTCGGCGGTGCCGAACTTCATGACCATGTAGCGCTGGAAATCGCTGGGAAACTCGCCGCGAATGGTGTCAAGGCGCTCGCGCGCCTCGGCCGCGGCGACCTGGATATCCCGATCCCATTGGAACTCCATGAACACGCCGGCACCGTCCGGGCGCGACTGCGAAAACATCCGCTTGATCCCCGGCAGCGTCGCCAGCACCTCTTCGGCCGGGCGGGTGATGATTTCTTCGATCTCGCCGGGGCTTGAGCCCGGATAGGGCAAGTCGACGTAAAGGAACGGCGCTTCGACTTCGGGCAGAAACTCCAAGGGCAGCTTGAACGCCGCGATCAGGCCCACCAGCAGCATCGACACGAAGAACATGCTGGCCGTGACCGGCCGCTGCAGGCTTAGACGTGCAAGGCTCATACACCCTCCTCGGTGAGCACCAGACGCGCCTGACGCTCGGCTTCGGCGGCCTGACGCGTGCGCTCGCCGCGCTTGAAGTAAAACTCATCGGGCTTGCGATCCAGCAGCTTGTACACCACCGGGATCACCAGCAGCGTCAGCAGCGTGGAGACCAACAGACCGCCGATCACCGTGATCGCCATCGGCGCGCGCACCTCGGCGCCTTCGCCGCTGCCCAGCGCCAGCGGCAGGAAGCCAAACAGGGTGGTCAACGTGGTCATGATGATCGGCCGCAGGCGCTCATGCGCGCCATCGCAGATCGCCTGCACTTTTGGCAGGCCCTGCTCACGCAGCTGGTTGACCCGATCGATCAGCACGATTGCATTCTTGACCACGATGCCGGCCAGCAGGATCAGGCCCATGAACACCACCACCGACAGCACCCCGCCGGTGATCTTCAGCGCCAGTACCGCTCCAACCGCCGCCAGTGGAATCGTGAACATGATGACGAAGGGATGCAGCAAGGACTCGAACTGCGAGGCCATCACCAGGTAGACCATGAAAATCGCAAGACCCAGCGCAAACATCAGCGACTGCACGGAGGCCTGCAGCTCCTCGTTCTGGCCGCCGATATTGACGCCGAGCCCGGCACCCAGCGGCGTCTCGGCCAGCATCTTTTCGATATTCGAGACTGCCGTGCCCAGATCGCCGTAGCGCAGGTTGGCGGAGACCACCGCGACGCGCTCCTGGTCGACCCGATGGATCTCGCTGGGGCCCTCAGTCGAGACGATCTCAGCCACCGCCGACAGCCGCACCGGGCGATCGCTCTCGGGGTTGATGATCAGCTGTCCGATATCGGCCGCCGACCCGCGCGCGGATTCCTCGGCCCGCACCAGCACATCGATCTTGCGGTCGCGAAAGCTGTAGCGCGTGGCGACTTCACCGCGCACCTGGCGCACCACCTGGTCGGCGATCTGCCGGGTGGTGAGGTTCAGCGCGGCCGCGCGTTCGGCGTCAAACAGCACCTGGATCTCGGGAAAGCCCTGTTCCACCGTCGACTTCACGTCGGCGTAGCGGTCGTCCGCCTGCAGGCGACGCACCAGCTCCTGGCCGGCATCCTTGAGCTGGTTGAGGTCGTAGCCGCGGATCTCGATCTCCAGCGGAGTGGCGAACGAGAACAGCTGCGGCCGCGAGAACTTGGCCTCGGCGCGCGGCCAGCGCTGCATGCTTTCACGCAGGCGGTCGCTGATCTCGCCTTCGGCCTGCTCACCCGCACCGTCGGCCAGAACGATCAGCAGCTTGCCAATATTTTCGCCGGATTCGGTCGGGTTGGCATCCAGCCGCGTACCGCTGCCGCTGACCCCGTGGATAGTGCGAATCTGCGGATCATCGGCGTGCTGACGCTGCAGCTCCCTGACCAGCGCATCGCTCTCGGCCAACGGCGTGCCCGGCGGCAGCTTGACGGTCATCTCGAATCGCCCCTGCGCCAGCTGCGGGATCAAATCCAGCCCGAGGCCGGGCACCAGCGACAGCGCAAACACGAAGGCGACGGCCGAGGCCAGCAGGATCGGCAGCGGCTTGTCCAGCGCTCGCGGCAGCGCGCGTCGGTAGTAGCTCTCCAGCCAGTCGTAGGGCTTCAGCAGCACGCTGCCAATGGCGCCCAGCACCCGCCCCACGCCGCGGCCCAGCCAGCTCAGCAGCGCCAGAACCCAGCGCACCCCGGTAAGCCGCGCACGCGCGATTCGGCCGCCGCTGACGTCGGTCTCGACCTGATCCTCCGGGTAGCCCAGCGGCGCGGGTGACTTCAGCGACGCCAGCATCGGAATCAGGGTCATCGCCACCACCGTGGAGATCACGATCGCGATGCTGACGGTCAGCGCCTGATCGCCAAACAGCTGACCCGCGACGCCTTCAACGAACACCAGCGGAAAGAACACCGCCACCGTGGTCAGGGTTGATGCCACCACGGCGAGACGCACCTCGGAGGCGCCGACGATCGCCGACTCGATGATGCCGAGCCCGCGCTCGCGCGCCTTGGCGATCGACTCCAGCACCACGATCGAGTCGTCGACCACCATGCCGGTGGCCAGCGCCAGCCCGCCCAGCGACATCACGTTGAGGCTCAAGCCCACCTGACCCATGAAGAAGAAGGTGGCGATGATCGACACCGGCAGCGAAATCGCGATGACGAAGGTGCTCCAGCCGTCGCGAAGAAAGAAGAAGATGATCAGGATCGACATCAGGCCGCCAAGCAGCGCCGCGCCCTTGACCTCGTCCAGCGACTGCTGGATGAACACGGATTGGTCGTCGACGGTGATCAGGTCGGTGTTGGCCGGCAGGTTGTCCTTCAGCCGCTCAAGCTGCGCGCGAACCCCTTCCGCCGCCGCTACGGTATTGGCGTCGCCTTCCTTGTAAACCGCAAGCTCGATCGCCTCGCGACCGTCCATGCGGATGATCGCCTCGCGCTCCTTGTAGCTCTGCGCGACGCTGGCCACATCGCGCAGCCGCACCGGCACGCCCTGCTCCACCGCGACCAGCAGTTCCTGCATCTGCTCGACCGAGGCGAACTGGTTGACCGTGCGCACGAGGTAGCGCTGGTTGCCCTCGTCGATCGCGCCGCCGGAGATATTGATGTTCTCCTGCTTCAGGCGATCGATCACCCGCGCCGGCGTCAGATTCAGCTGCGCCAGTCGCTGCGGGTCGAGCAGCACCTGCACCTCGTCCTCCAGGCCCCCTGACACCTTCACCGCCGCCACCCCATCAACGGGCTCCAGGCGCTTTTTCAAAGTTTCGTCGGCGAAGCGACGCAGGTCCTTGAGCTCGGCGATATCGAAGCCCTGCGCGTCCGTCTTGCCCACCAGCCCGAGCCGCATCACCGGCTCGGTGGAGGGGTCAAAGCGCAGCAGCACGGGCTTGTCGGCCTCCAGCGGCAGGCGCAGCAGCTCGAGCTTGTCGCGGACATCAATGCCGGCCCGGTCCATGTCCGTGCCCCAGGCGAACTCAAGAATCACGTCGCTCTGCCCGGTGCGCGAGACCGAGCGCAGCCGACGCAGGTTCTTGACCACGCCGACGCCTTCCTCCACCGGCTCGGTGATCAGGTTTTCCACTTCAGACGGCGCAGCGCCGGTGTATTCGGTGCGCACCGTCAGGGTCGGATAAGAGAGGTCCGGCAGCAGGTTGACCTTGAGGTCGAACAGCGCAATGACGCCGAACAGAACGAAGGTGAGCGTCACCATCCCCACCGTCACGCGACGGCGGGTGGCCATTTCTGCAATGTTCATGCGATTCCCCCGAATCAGCCGGCGCTGCCGACGGACGGCTTGCCCTGCGCGATGGCTTCGGCCTCCACGGCTGCACTGGGCAGACCGATCAACTGCAGCAGGGCGCCGTCGCGCAGAGTCACCTTGCCCGTGGTCACGACCCGATCGCCCTCGATGATGCCTCCGCGGATTTCCGCCAGCCTGCCGCTGACGTGGCCCAGCTCGACTTCGGTGCGCACCGCGCGACCCTCGCGGACCACAAACACGGCGGGCTTGCCCTCGCCTTCAATCAGCGCTTCACGCGGAATAGTCAGTGCCTGCGCGCGCTCGTCGTAGATCACGTCAAGCCGCGCGAACATGCCAGGCCGGAGTGTCCCGGTGGGGTCGGTGAAGGTCGCGGTGACGCGAAAGGTGCCGCTTGCGGCATCCACCACCGGGCTGACCCGGTCGATCACGCCGTCAAACGCCGTGCCGGGCACGGCATCCACATGCAGGGCCACCGGCTGGCCGGGCTTCAGGAGGGCGAGCTCGCGCTCAGGCACATTCAGGACCGCCTCGAGCTGGGACACATCGACAATGCGGAACATGGCCTGGTTGATCTGGATGAGATTGCCCTCCTTCACCATCCGCTGTGCCACCACGCCGTCGATCGGCGCGGTCACATCGGTGTAGGAAAGCTCCAGCTTGGCCATTTCGAACAGCGCGCGCTGGGTGGCGAGATCGAAGCGAATGCGCTCGTGCGCGTCTGCTGCCAGCAGCTTGCGCTCGAACAGCTCCTGGGCGCGCCGGTATTCGGCCTCCAGCTTGCGCAGCATGGCCTGATTGCGCTGCAGCTCCAGCCGCGGCCGCTCCGAATCGATGCGCGCCAGCACCTGGCCCGCCTTCACCTGCTGACCCTCTTCAGTCATCAGCTGCAGCAGCACGCCGGACGTCTTTGACACGACCTGAGCCTCACCGGGGGCCTCCAGCGGCGCCGTACCGCTGTAGCTGGCGCTGATCCCCTGACGCTCAGCCAGCGCCGTTTCCACCGCCACCGGCTGCTCCTTTCGCGCGTCTTCGCCCGACTTGCCCTGTCGATCCTCTGCCGATTCGGACCCGGCTGCGCCGCCCTCCGGCTTGCCGCCGCAGCCCACAGCAACGAGCACGAGGCAGGCCAAGCAGGCGGCGAGGCTCCTTCGGAGCGGCACCGGCATGAGAGCGCGCGGCGTGGACGAAGCGGGGGCGGTAGGCATGGCAGATCCCGGGGGAGGAAGGGGTGAGTGGTGTTATAGTTACCTACACCACCACACGTGTCAAGCACCCTGCAGGCGCCTCAGCGCTGTGGTGAGGGCCTGGCGAGCTCCTGGTAGAGCCCAGCTCAACCCGCAGTTTCACAGGTCGAGGTGACGCGCGCGTCTGCGAAGAGTCACCCCAACCTCTTGATGTGACACCACCCCGGCACACCGGGATCCGCGCTTGTCGCCGTGCTGCGTCCGCGCTGCGCGCGCCACGACTGGCTGGCCCTGCAGCGCAGACGCTATACTCCTGCGCCCTCAAACCGGCCGTGAACCTGTGTGAACGCAGGCACGCAGCAGACCTGACCTCGCCCCGACGCTGGAACCCATTGATGAAGCCGATCCTGCGAATCCTCGCAAGCCTCGCCCTCGCGACGGCCACCCTGCCCGCCCTGGCCGAAGGTGACCCCGAGACCGGCAGGGTGCTTGCCTACACCTGCACCGGCTGTCACGGCATTGCCGGCTACAAGAACGTCTACCCGCATTACCACGTGCCGAAGATCGCCGGCCAGAACTACGAGTACCTGGTCGCCTCGCTCACCGCCTACCAGAACGGAGAGCGCCCGCATCCGACCATGCGCGCGCAGGCCGAGGCCCTCAGCGGAGAAGATCTCCGCCACATCGCCGCCTATCTTTCCAGCCTGAACAAGGGTGACGCCCAGTGATCCCGAAGTCCCTGATCGCTCCCCTCCTCGCGGGCCTGTTGCTAATCGCCGACGGCGCCGCTGACGCGCGCGGCAATATCGAAGCGGGCCGCGAACTCTCCAAGACCTGCCAGGCCTGTCACGGCGTTGATGGCAACGGCACGGGCGTCGGCCAGTACCCGAACATTGCCGGCCAGTACGAGGACTACCTGCTGCACGCGCTCAAGGCCTACAAGTCCGGCGCCCGCAACAACGCGATCATGACGGGCTTCGTGGCCGGCCTTGATGAGCAGCAGATGGCGGATCTCGCCGCCTACTTCGCGTCCCAGAAAGGCCCGCTGCACGACCTGCGCAACCTGAAGTAAGCGATCAGGGTTCGGCTGGGCCGCACACCGAAAAACCCCGCGCCAGGCGCGGGGTTTTTCGTTGCGGGCGACGGGGCCCAAGCGCCGAGCCCTTGAGCCCCGAGCGATTTACCAGTGGACGCCGCGCATCAAGGCCGCGAATGCAATCTGCTCCGACGAAGGCTGCACCTCGCCGCCCTTCACGCCCTGCGCGGCGGCAGAGTCGGGAAACAGCTGGAACGCGGTGTTCACCACCACCTCGTAGGCCTTGGGCGCAATCGCGTTGAGCACGGCTGAGAAAATACCCAGGCGCGTGGCGATCCGCGCCGGGCGCTCGATAATCGCCTGCACGATCAGATCGGCCGCTTCGTCCGGCGAGATCGTCGGCACCGAGTCGTACATTTTGGTCGGCGCGATCATCGGCGTCCGCACCAGCGGCATGTTGATGGTGGTGAAAGCAATGTTGTGCCCGGAAAACTCACCCTGCGCACAGCGGCTGAAGGCATCCAGAGCCGCCTTCGAGGCCACGTAGGCCGAGAACCGCGGTGAGTTGGCCAGCACGCCGATCGAGCTGATGTTGATGATCTGGCCGCGCTTGCGCTCGGTCATGCCCGGCAGCACGCCCATGATCAGGCGCAATGAGCCGAAGTAGTTCAGCTGCATGGTCCGTTCGAAGTCGTGGAAGCGATCGTAGGACAGCGCGATCGAACGGCGGATGGAGCGCCCGGCATTGTTCACCAAGATGTCGATCCGCCCGTGTTCGGCGATCACCTGACGCAGCAGCTCGTCGCAGGACGCGAGCTCGGCGAGGTCAGCGGTGTAGGCATGGCAGAGACCGCCGGCCGCGATGATCTCGTCGCGGGTCTTGAACAGCTCCTCCTGACCGCGGGCCACGATCACCGTGGTGGCGCCCGCGGCAGCCACCTTGAAAGCCGCCGACCGGCCGATGCCCGAAGACGCGCCGGTGATCAAAATGACCTTGCCCTGGACTCGGCCGCGCAGCGTGCGATCAACGAAAAGCTCGGGATCGAGGTGCCGCTCCCAGTAGTCCCAGAGGCGCCAGGCGTAGGTTTCAAGCTCGGGCACGCGGATGCCTGTGCCCTTGAGCGCGCGCTCTGTCTCGCGGCAGTCGAAGCGGGTGGGGTAGTTGATCATGCCCAGCACCGAGGGCGGAATTCCGAGGTCTTTCAGCACCATCCCGGTGAACCGTTTCACCGGCGCCAGGCTGCCCAAGGCTATACGGATCGGCGCAGGAATGAAGCTGAACATGCGCGCATCGAGCCGCATGCTCATCTGCGGCGCATGGCCAGCACGGGCAAACAGATTCAGCACCTCGCCAATGCGCCGCGGCGCCGGGTCGGTCAGGTGGAAGCAGCCGCCGTCCAGGCCCGGCTTGTGAGCGATGTGGTCCATGGCATCGACCACGAAGTCCACCGGCACCATGTTGACCCGCCCGCCCTCGATGCCGATCGTGGGCATCCACGGCGGCAGCACGCTGCGCAGCTTCTTGATCAGGGTAAAGAAGTAATAAGGGCCGTCGATCTTGTCGATTTCGCCGGTTTTCGAGTGGCCAATAACCGCCGCCGGCCGGTAGATACGGTAGGGGATCGAGCAGCTCTCGCGAACGATGCGCTCAGCTTCGTGCTTGGTCCGGAAGTAGGGCTGCTCGAGATTCTCGGCCTCGGCGAACATGTCCTCCCGGAACACGCCGCTGTAGTACCCGGCCACCGCAATCGAGCTGGTGTGGTGAAACAGCTTCGCGCCCACCGCCTCTGCAAACTCCACCGCGTGGCGGGTGCCCTCCACATTGGGGCCGATCTGCGACTCCGCATCGGCCGCCAGGTCATAGATCGCGGCCAGATGGAACACATGCTTGATCTTGCCGCCCATGGCCTTCAGCTGCGCCGGGCTCACGCCCAGCTTGGGCTTGTCGAGATCGCCAAGCACCGGCAGCACCCGCGCAGCATCCCAGCCCATCCGCTCGATCAGATCCTTCAGCTTTGCCTGCGAGCTCTTGCGAACCAGCACGTGGATCGTGCCTTTTCGCATCAACAGCTTGCTGACCAGATGGCGGCCGATGAAGCCGGTGGCGCCGGTGACGAAATAGCTCATGGTGTTCCCCTCCTGCTGGACCTTGGCGCCCGACCGTGCAAGCGGTCGGTTTCGATGCTGCTGCTGCGCACGATAGCGCCGGACGCGGCTGTCGCCTACCCGTCATCTGCGGTTCATGTCGATGCAATCGCATCGACCCGGCTTCGTCATCGACGAGGCCAATCCTTGCGGGCTTCGGGAAATCGTTCCCGCTTTTGCACGGAGCCCGCCATGAAGAACGACGCCAGCCCCATTCCCTACGGCACAGAAGACTTCGATTTCGAAGACAGCAACCGTTCCGGCAACGCGCACTTTGCCGACGTGCTTGCATCGCGCTCGCGCCGCGATGTCTTAAGAGGCGGCCTGGCGGCCGCGGTCGGCGCGATGTTCCTGTCACCCGCCGCGCTGGCTGCCAGCGGCAAACCTATCGCCTTCCTCAACGGCGAAAAGGCCCTGCCGCTGCCGCTGCCGACGCGCCCCGGTTTCGCCCCCCTCGCCATCGGCCGCGGCGACCGCATCAGCGTGGCACCTGGCTACAGCGCCCGCCCGGCCTTCGCCTGGGGTGAGGCCCTGTTCACCGACGCGCCCGCCTACAGGCCCGACGGCAGCAACACTGGCGCTGATCAGGAAAAGCAGATCGGCCACCATCACGACGGCATGCACTTCTTCCCTCTCGGCAGCCGCCCGGAAGAGCGCAGCCGCCGCGGCATCATCGCCATGAACCACGAGTACATCGAGCAGGCCACGCTGCTGCCGAACGGTCAGGTGCTGGTGGACGGCAAGCGCCTGGCCGATGACGTGCGCAAGGAAATTGCCGCGCACGGTGTCAGCGTGTTCGAAGTGGCCCGCCAGCCGAACGGCGAGTGGCAGATCGTGCGCGACTCCCGATTCAATCGCCGGATCACCGCCAATACGCCCTGCGAGATCGGTGGCCCGGTCCGCGGCAGCGACTTTGTGGTGACCAAATACAGCCCGGACGCCACCCGCACCCGCGGCACCATCAACAACTGCGCCAACGGCTACACGCCCTGGGGCACCTATCTGACCTGCGAAGAAAACTGGGCCGGCTACTTCGTCAACCGCGGCGCGCGCCCGCGCGAGCAGTCGCGCTACGGCGTCTCCACCAGCAACGGCCGCTACCGCTGGGAGACGGTTGAGGAACGCTTCAACACCGCGACGAGCGCCAGCTCTGCGGCCGGCGATTTCCGCAACGAAGCCAACGGCCAGGGCTGGATTCTCGAGATCGACCCCAGCGATCCCAAGGCGATGCCGATCAAGCGCACCGCGATGGGTCGCTTCGCCCACGAGGGCTGCGTATTCGCGCCGGTGCAGGTCGGCCAGCCGATGGTGTTCTATTCCGGCGACGACTCGCGAAACGAGTACATCTACAAGTTCGTGACCCGTGACGTCTATCTGCCGCTGCCGTTGACGGTGGCCCGCGATGCACTTGATCGCGGCACCCTGTATGTCGCCCGCTTCAATGCGGACGGCAGCGGCGACTGGCTGCCGCTGGATTTCAACAGCGCCGAATTCCGCGCCAAGGCCGCCGCCGCCGGCGTGGTGTTTGCAGATCAGGCCGACGTGCTGATCAACACGCGGCTGGCAGCCGACGTGGCTGGGGCGACCAAGATGGATCGTCCGGAGTGGGGTGCCATCAACCCGCGCGATGGCCAGGTCTACTTCGCGCTCACCAACAACAGCAGCCGTGACGCACCGGGCACCGACAGCGCCAACCCGCGCGGCCCGAACCCGTTCGGCCATATTGTTCGCTGGCGCGAAACCGGTGACACCCACGCGGCGATCCGCTTCGAGTGGGATTTGTTCATGCTCTGCGGCACCGAAAGCGACAGCGCCAACCCCTCCGCGGGCACCGCCGCCAAGCTGGGCCCCGACAGCATCCATGCCAGCCCCGACGGCCTGTGGTTCGATCAAGGCGGACTGCTGTGGATCCAGACCGACATGAGCGGCAGCCAGCTGGGCTCCGGCCCGTTCGGCAACAATCAGATGCTGGCGGTGAACCCCGACACCGGCGATATCCGTCGCTTCTTCATCGGGCCCGACGGCTGCGAGGTTACCGGCATCGCCGCCACTCCCGATCTGCGCACCCTGTTCGTCAACATCCAGCACCCGGGCGAAGGCGGACGCGGCAGCTGGCCTGACGGCAACGGCGCGCGGCCGCGCTCGGCAACTGTCGTCATCACCAAGGATGACGGCGGCATCATCGGCACCTGAGCCAGCGGCATGGCCTGTGCGGCGGGCGCAGTGTCGCCCGCCGCAGCGGTTTCATCGCGCGCAAATCACTTCGACGTTTGACCCTCCCATGCGCCCGTGCTATCAAAACCCGCCTTGAGGCCGCGCGTTCGCGCGGGGCCCTTCTCAGGCATCCAAAAGGGGGAGCGCGATGAGTGATTTGAACAGCCGTTTCGAGGCCGCCACGGTCGCGGTCAAGGCGCTGCCCGATCGGCCGGACAACGACACCCTGCTGCGGCTTTACGCGCTGTACAAACAGGGCGCCGATGGCGACGTCAGCGGGCCGAAGCCAGGTTTCTTCGATTTCGTCGGTACCGCCAAATACGAGGCATGGGCCAAGCTTTCCGGCACTCCGCAGGATCAGGCGATGGAGAAGTACATCGCCCTGGTCAATAAGCTGACGGGCTGAGCGCAGGTGATCACAGTCGATCAGCCGCGAGCGCTGCGCCATGGCGCGTGACACCCGCGAGCGCATTCTCCAGGCCAGCCTGACGCTGTTCAATGCGCGCGGCGAGCCCAATGTGAGCACCAACCACATCGCCGATGAGCTGGAGATCAGCCCGGGCAACCTGTACTACCACTTCCGCAACAAGGACGACATCATCGAGCAGCTGTTCGCGCGCTTTGAAGTGCGCATGGACAGCGCGCTCAGCTCGCCGCACGATCGCGCGCCCACGCTCGAGGACATCTGGCTGCAGCTGCATGCGGTCTACGAGTGCATCTGGGATTTCCGCTTCGTCTACCGCGACCTCGTCGATATCACCAGCCGCAACCGCAAGCTGCGCATGCATTTTTCGCGGATCTTCAAGCGCGCGTCCGAGAACGCTACCGGCGTGATGCAGGGCCTGGTGCGCTCAGGCGTGATGCGGGCCAGCGCCGATGAGCTGGAGGCGACCGCAAACAACATCCTGCTGATCTCGACCTTCTGGCTCAATTTCAGCGCCGTACGCGGCGAGCAGGACGAGCGCGAGAGCATCAACCGCGGGATTCACCAAGTGCTGATGCTGATCGCGCCCTTCCTGCGCGATGCCGAGCGCCTGCATTTGCACCATCTGCTGCAGGCGTATCGGTAGGTCGGGAATCGGGAATCGGGAATCAAAATCTGAAAACCGAAAACCGAAAACCGAAAACCGGCGAGCCTGCCGATGTCACCCTCCCTCCCAAACGAAAGGCCCGCTCGCGCGGGCCTTTCGTTGTGCTGCCGAGCGGATCAGGCGCGGCGGGCGGTCGTGCGCACCGACTTGCGCGCGGTCGGCCTGCGGCGTGCTGCGCTGCGCTTGGTGCTGCCGCGCGTGTTCGCGCCGAAGCGCGACAGCAGGCTTTCGAACTGGCGGATGGCAGGCTGAGCCGCCGATTCGACCTGCGCGCGCAGGCTGCCGGCGATGTCGGTGATGCGCTCGCCGATGGTGCTCGCTTGCTGCTGGATGCGCTGGACGAGCTGGCGGCGGCGCGCATCGAGCGTGCTCAAGCTCTTGGAGCCTTCGCGGCGCGCAATCGCCGCGGCGCCGACGCCGGCGAGGATGAGGTCGCGAGCAGAAAGCAGGCTGGGCGACGGATTGCCGGTGCGACGGGCTTTGATCTGCTTCATGGGGAGGTCTCCTGCTGCAGGCGCTCGCCGGCCGGCGAGCGCAGCGCCGCAAGGGCGCCATCGCGCATGCTAGGTTTGCGCGATAGAACAAACACACTATCCACGGACGACGCGGCACGGAGATCGACGATGGCGAAGAGCAAAGCATGGGCACCCTTCCCCTTTGATCGCAAAGGCTTCGACTTCAGCGCAAGCAAACTGGAGAAAGCCTGGCCCAAGCTGCACGCCAGCGACTGCGAGCCGTTTCCGGACCACGCCCACGTCGCCGCCTGCATCAAGGCCGGCAGGCTTGACCTCGACGCCGCCGAGGCCGCAGCGCAGCTGCAGGAGGCCTGGCGCGCGTTTCATGGCGGTGAGTTCCAGCAGGCTTTCGAGATCGGCGAATCACTCGGTGCGCTCGGCGCCTCGGTCGCCATCAAGGCCGGCGGCATCCACGCCACTCATCTGCTCGACGACGATGCCGCAAAGCTCAAGCGCTACGCGCAGCTGATGGAGATCGCCGAAACTGCGGCGCAGGCCCTGCCCAAGCTCGCCAACAGCCACTTCCGGCGAGCGTTTGCGATTGGCCGCTACAGCCAGAGCATCTCGATTGCCAAGGCGCTGACCCAGGGCCTGGCCGGCAAGGTCAAGGAAAGTCTGGACGCCGCACTGCAGCTGGCGCCCAAGCACGCCGAAGCGCACACCGCGCTGGGCCTGTACCACGCCGAGATCATCAGCAAGGTCGGCAGCATGATCGGCGGCTTGACCTACGGCGCCAAGGCCGCCATCGGCGAAAAGCACCTCAAGACGGCGATCGATCTGGTGCCGGAATCTCCGGTCGCCCATATCGAATTCGGCAACGGTCTGATGCTGCTGTTCGGCGAAAAGCGCGAAAACGATGCCGCCGCGGCCTATGAGACCGCGGCGAAACTCAAGCCACGCGATGCGATGGAAAAGCTCGACGCCGAGTTCGCGCGCAGCCAGCTCGAAGACGAGTAGAGCCCCTCGCACAGCGCCCGCGCACGATGACCTCAGCGCCGAGGACGGCCGTTGCGGGGCCCGGCATGGCTACTTCAAGCCGGCCAGATAGGCCACCAGCGCGTCCAGCTCCGCCGCGGGCAGCTCGGCATAGGGCCGTTTTGCCGCGATGGCACGCGGTGCCAGATCGTCCTGCACGGCTTCATCGGCGATCACGAACTGGCGGATTTCCTCGATCGAAAGTCGGCTGCCGACGCCGTCGAGCGGGCTGCGCGGGCTGCCCTCGCCGGCGATGGAATGGCAGCGCGCGCAGTCGTTGGCGTCGAATACGGCGCGGCCGCGCGCGTCGGCGGAATCAGGAGCGGCCGAGGATACCGCCGCGCTTGCAGCCGGCAGCGGCGGGTTCTGCACCGCGGCAAACGCCGCCGACAGCAGCAGAACGAGCAAACCCGTCACCGCCGCAAGACGTCGAGCCCAGAGTTCACGCATGTTGGTTCTCCTTGGTAGAAATCAGTCGTGGAATAGGCATTGAGCAGAGGGCACCTGCCTAAGCGAGGTCAAAAATCTCCGAGTGCAGCCTCGCCAGCGGCACGCCCAGGCTGTCCAGGCTGCGCTCGGCCAATCGAATCATCGGCTCCGGGCCGCAGACGAAGTACTGCAGGTCGTCGCGCTTGCCGGGCAAATGCCGGTTCAGCACCTCCGCCGTCATGTAGCCGCGCTCGCCGCTCCACTCATCGGGAGGCTCGCCCAGCACATGCACGAGCGTCAGAGACAACCGTAGGCTCAAAGCGTCGAGCTCCTCGCGGAACACCACCCGATCCCAATCGCGGTTGCCGTAGAACAGCCACAGCGGCCGGATCTCGCCGGCGTCCGCCAGCCAGCGCAGCAGGCCCATCACCGGCGCGATGCCGACGCCGCCGGCGATGAATACGAAACCCGGCGCATCTGCAAAACGGTCGATCCCGAAATTGCCGTAGGGGCCATCGACATAGGCGCGCTCACCGGGCTGGATGCTGCCGATGGTCTGGGTAAAGTCACCCAGCTCCTTGACGGTGAACTCAAGCCGCCCGGGCCGGCTGGGGCTTGAGGCGATCGAAAACGGATGCTCGCGCAGGGCGAAGGGCGAGGCGCGCAGGCTGAGCCAGACAAACTGGCCCGGCCGATAGTTAAAGAGCTCGGCTCTGGAGCCGGGCTCTGGCTCCACCGCCACCGTCCAGCTGCGTCCGCGCTCAGGCTTCACTTCCACCACCCGCCACGGGCTGCGCGTAAGCAGCAGCGGCCGCAGCAGGCGCACGAACACCACCAGGGCCAGCCAGAACGCGCCCAGGCCCAGCCACAGCGCGTGTTTCCAGGCGACCTGCAAATAGCTGGCCGAGCCCAGGACGTGGACGAAGGCCGTGACCAGGCCGAGCACCGCCAGCACCACGTGCAGACGCCGCCAGCGGTCGTATTCGATGTGCAGCTGCTTGCGCATCAGCGAACTGGCGATCAGCGCCAGGAACGCCAGCAGCGCGATCCAGCCGGCCGCCATGTGCGCCGGCGTGCGCCGCGGGTCAAACCCGCCCAGCGCCTGCGGATAGCGCAGCAGCAGCACCAGCGCGTGAGCGACCAGCAGGGCGACTGCAATTGAAGCCAGGTGGCGGTGGAAGTAGTAAATGAGGTCGATGCCGAACGGCGCGGTGGCGCGCTTGAAGCGCGCGGTCAGCGCGAACTGCAGGCCCATCATGGCGAGGCCCGCATAGCCCATCGCCAGCGCGAAATCCCACCAGAAGCCGCCGGCGCGCGGCCGCTCGCCGATCAGCAGCAGCGCCAGGGGCGCCACCACCAGACAAACGTAAATTCCCAGCCAAAAGGCGCCGCTCTGCAAGAACGGTCGCCGCGCCACCTGCCCTGCCATAGCCGCTCCTAGCGCACGCAGCGGATTCGCGCCGCCGCCGGCCCGCAGGCTGACACGGCCCAGGCCGCGGCCATCTGATCCAGATCAATTCGACGCCTCGCCGATCGCACTAAGCTGAAGCCCGCGCAATTCCGGCTGGAGGCCCGACGTGAAAGCACGCCCACGCCTAGGCCGCGAATGCGGCCCACTGCCGACGGTGCCGAGCACGCCCCGCAGCGCCGAAGCCGCGCTGGCGGGCCGGGCGAAAGCTGCGCTGGCGAACATGAGCCGCATCCGTCTCGTGCAGGCAAATCCGGAGAGCGCGCGGCCTCTCGCCATGGCCGCACTGCGCACCGGCGCCGCGGCCGTGCTGGTCGTGTTCGCTTTGTTCAGCGGCCTTCTCGCCGCGAGCGAACTGCCGGCCGCCGCCGAACGCTGTCTCGGCTGCCACGACGACCCGGCCGTCAACGGCCTGCTGCACGGCCCGCACGCCGTGCTGTCGGACCCGCGCAACCGCTTCGCCGAGGAAGGCTGCGCCAGCTGCCACGGGCCCAGCGAGGCGCACCTCGCGCGCCCGCCGCGCGGCGAACCGCGCGCCCGCACCGATGTCGAATTCGCCAAGGGCGAAGCCGGCGCTGCTGGAACTGGCGTTTGCATCGACTGCCACCGCGGCTCGGCCGGCCTGCACTGGACCGGCAGCGCGCATGCCGATGCCGGCCTGGCCTGCACCGACTGTCACCAAGTGCACGCGGTGCAGGACCCGATGCAGTGTAAGCGTCCGCCCACGCCACCTAGCGGCGCAGCTGCAGATGTGCTGAATCTCAGCGGTTGATCGCCTGCCAGCCTTCAAGCGGCAGCAGCGTGTCGATATCTCGGTTGAGGGTTGTTGGCAGCCG
>Ga0335395_10000347_pt1 | contig 29607 bp, 28 predicted proteins | sample MAT02_FD_205744 | JGI IMG/M metagenome (GOLD analysis project Ga0335395, IMG submission 205744) | Freshwater microbial communities from Lake Fryxell liftoff mats and glacier meltwater in Antarctica - MAT-02 (spades assembly) (version 2) ... | reverse complement strand
TTAAAAGTCCAATTCCAATGCTTAAAAAAATTAGCAAAAAAATTAAGCCGTAAATTAAAACCATTCCCATCTTATTCTATGTCGTTAGTTTATTGTTGTGTGTCATCTCGCAGCATTACTGCTAACGGTTTGCAGCTACAAGAAGTTGGCGATTTCGGAGACGAAAACTGTCTGCCACCACAAATCTTGATACGAAGCACAAAGCTTCATTTAAGCACTGAACCGCCAATTTCTTGTAGGTGCTGTTAGCTGCTGGCGTTTTTGTTCAGTTTATTATTTTTTTAAATGCGTCAATAAATTTCATAAAATTTTCTTTTGTTTTGTCGTCCGTAATTTGTCCTTGTTCGTTTATTTTGCCTTTTATTCCTTGTATCAATAATGTTGTTTCGTCTGTGAATTTTGTCAAAACAGTTTTCATAATCAACTGCAATTCTTCGTGTCCTTTTTGTCCGCTTGCAGAAGCCGTTATTAGTCCGATTGGTTTGTCCGATAAAACTGTCGTGGAAACGCACCATTCAATTCCATTTTTCAGTCCACTGGGTATGCTAAAAACATATTCAGGTGTGCAAATTAAAATTCCGTCTGCATTTTCAATATTTTTTCTAAATTCTGTTACTTCTGCGGGTGCATTGTCTGCCGAAAGTTCAGGGTCAAAATGAGGAAGTGATTTCAAGTCCTTAAAAACTGTCAAATTAAAAACGTCCTTTGTCAAATCAACGAAATTGTCTACAAGCTTTTCGTTTGCAGAATTTCTACTTGCACTTCCAATAATTATAAAAATATTTTTCTTCTCTATCATAGATTTTTGTCTGTCAGTTACGGTCTGTTACGCTTGCAGCTAACGTTTTGCAGCTACAAGAAGTTGGCGATTTCGAAGCACAAAATTGTCTGCCACCACAAAACTTGATACGAAGTAAAAAGTTTCATTTAACCACTGAACCGCCAATTTCTTGTAGCTGCTGTTAGCGGTTCGTTGTTTTCTTCTTCGGCTTATTTGACGCTTTTGCAATTATGTTATAGTCAAGGCACAAATTTATAAAATATTCAAAGTCCTTTTTGTCTCTAAATCCGTCTGGATTTATGTAACAATATCCTTTATATTCTTTGCCTTTCATCAACATTATTTCGTAACCGTTTTTTTTCGCAATTTCGTCTTGTAATTTTGGGTCAAAGCGACACATTAAGTTTTCGCCACTTACGTTAATACACATTTTTCCGTTTACCATAAAAGTCAAGCCACGAAACATTTTCTTTTCTTCAATTTTCAAATTTGGAATTTCGGCAAGATATCCTCTAATTCTGTCAGCAAGTTTAGTGTCGTAAGCCATTTTTGAAAATTACTTTGTGTTGTTTGCAAAAGTCAAAGTATCAAAATATATTCTCAAAGATTGTAATTTTTCGTTTTTAATTGTCCAAAGTTCAGATACGTTTCCGTTTATTTTCTGTCCATTTGGAAACTGGAAATTGTAATTTCCAATTACACAAGCTTTGTCGTCTTGAATAATCATTTCTTTAACGGTCATCGTTTCAAAAACTCTGGAAAAGCGTTTTATAACTTCAATGTATGCTTGTTTCCCAACGATTGGGTTTGAGTTCATCATATCTCCGCCAATGTATTCAAAGTCATCAGCAATTACATTTTCCCAATTTGCTTTTTCTGCAAATCCTTTGTAGTAAAAATCAAGAATTTCTTTTGTTGTCATTTTAGTGCTTTCGAAATTAGTTATTTGTTTTGATGTCGGGTCAGTTTACAATGACCGCTAACGTTTTGCAGCTACAAGAAGTTGGCGATTTCGGAGACGAAAACTGTCTGCCACCACAAAACTTGATACGAAGCACAAAGCTTCATTTAACCACTGAACCGCCAATTTCTTGTAGGTGCTGTTATATGCCGCTTTTCCTTCTGTCATTTTAGATTAATTATTTTGTCAGCAATTTGTCGGCAGTGTTCAATATTACCAGCTAAGCCAATCGTAACTGTTTCTATTTCATGTAATGTCTTAGCAATAGTTTCTTTGTCTGAACCATTAGTTTTCAATTTAAATATAGTTGGTGTGTATCCTTGATATTCGTCTCGTGGTGCCATATCGTTTACTCCGATTGGGTCCCAATCATTCCAAAGAATTTCGTCTATTTCCTGATACAAGTCTTTTAGTTCAGTCTTTTTAAGTAGCGATTTAAAGTCGGTTACAAAAGTGGTAATGCAAGTCTGGTCTGTTTGAAAATTAAACTTTACAAAATGTTCTTCGTGTGTTCCGCCCACTTGTCCACGCACATTCAATCTTCCGTTTGGTTCAATAACGAATTCTACAAATGCGTCTGAGTCGTTGTCGTCAAGTAGAGTTTTTCCGGTTAGTGTCAATTGCATATTTGTCAAGTCCAAACACATTGTTTCCAATTGGTCACGTCTAACGCAAAAATGTGAAGTCCCGTTAAAGCCTTCTGACAAAACTGTCAAGTCGAATGTGAAATTGATTTGAACTAAATACCTTGTCGCAAACGAAAGTCGTTCCGTTTCTGTATTAGTTTTAAGTTCAATTATGTCGTCATTTTCTTTCATTTTGTTGTCTGTAGGTGAGTCGTCCTAAAGTGGCATATAACGGTTTGCAGCTAGAAGAAGTTGGCGATTTCGAAGCACTAAACTTTCTGCCACTACAAAACTTGATACGAAGCACAAAGCTTCATTTAACCACTGAACCGCCAATTTTTTGTAGGTGCTGTTACCAGTAGTTTTTCTTCTAATGTCCATAGGCACCATTCGCATATTCTTTTAAGTGTTTTTGATTTACCAACAAAGAGCTGTCTATATTTTTGAAGAGAGCATATTTTTCAATTAAAGGTTTGAATTTTTCATTACCGTTTTCGTGTAGGCAATTATAAAAAATAAGTATTTGTTCATAGCTCGAAAGTTGAGCCCTGGCAATTGAAATATATTGCTTCTTATTTTCAATTTCGGATTTGTCAACGAACTTTATAATATGATAAATAGTCCTAAAATAATGGCTCATATCCGATTTGTCTTCCGAATAAAGTTTGTCATAGGCTTCAACCGTCTGAACTGCTGTTGCTTCACTTAGGTCTTTCATTGCAGATGCCTCACCATAAATTATAGAATTCAAATGGTTAGCAAGTCGTCTATAAAAAACAACAAAGCAATCACGTCCAGATGTTGTTACTGCTAATGTCTTTCTATTTCTTATGTCAAGTGAGTTAACTATTGAGTTAAAGAGGCTCAAAAGTTGGAAAAACGTATTTTCAAATTTCTGTTGTCTCAACGTATTGTTTTGCTCCTTCATTTCCTCTTTCTGTCCTGATAGTTCAAGTCTTGTATATTTCACTTCGAGTTGACTATACATAATTTCCAACTGTTGATTTAGAAGCTGTTGTTTTTGTCCAAGGAATGCAACGTAAATAAAGAAAAGTCCAGCAAGCGACCATATTGAAGCAACTGTTCCAGCCATAAAGTCGCCTAATAAATTAAGTCCAAAACCAGTCTCTTTATTTTTGCACAAATAAAAAATAGACGATACGAAAGCGACAAATGCACCGAACCAAACAAACCTCCAAGCCCAAGTTGTGTATTTGTCAATTTGAGCAATAAGTTGTTTAAGCTCCGTGTCAATTTCTGCCTGTCGAGATTCAATACGACTCGTTGCATTTTCTATTTCTTTTTCTAAAGTTTGGTCGTTCATTGTCGGGTTTCTAAAATTACTGGTAACTTATATATATGCGCTATAAAACCCCCTAAACACTCTAGTTTTTGGCTCGCTTATGGGGGTTGTAGCTCATATATTTACCGCTAATATATAAATTATAAATCATCGAAAGGGCTTTTAACATTTTGTAAACTTTTGGTACTAACGTGGGTATATATCTCGGTTGTTTTACTGCTTTTATGCCCTAAAATTTCTTGAATATACCTCAAATCTGTACCTGCTTCTAGTAAGTGGGTGGCGTAGCTATGCCTCAACCAATGTAAACTTACTGGTTTTTTAATTTTTGCTTTTTCAACTGCCTGTTTTAGTACCTCAGCCAAACTTCTTTCATCATATTTAGAGCCTGCTTCACGCCCTTCAAATAAATAAGTAATGGGTTTGTGTGTTTTGTAATATTCTCTTAACATAATTAATATCCCTTGCGATAATGGTGCTATTCGGTCTTTTCTACCTTTACCCTGTTTAATAATTACAATGTTACGTTTACTGTCTATTTCGTTAGGCTTTATGTTTGTTAATTCGCTTCTTCTTAAGCCACAACTATAAATTAAGGAAAGCATAGTTTTATGTTTAATGTTGCTGTGAGCAGTTAAAATCATTTTAATTTCTTCTTTACTCAATACATTAGGTAATAACTTTTCTGTTTTAGGTCGAAAAATTTTCTCTACTATTATTGATGTTTCTTTTATGATTTTAAAGTACAACTTTATAGCATTTACAATTTGGTTTTGGTATGATATTGATAGCTTTTTTTCTAAAATATAATTTGTGTAAAAATCAACAACATCGTTGTTATTTATGGTTTTTATTTCTCTATCATTAAAATAAGTAAGAAATGTTTGCAAAGCTTCTGAATATGTTTTTACTGTATTTGGGCTGTATCTTTTAGTGTTTAAATACTTTTTAAAAATTTCTACTTGTTCTATTTTATCTAAGGCTATAAGTGGCTTTAAAACCATAGGTGCCAAATTAAACCTCGTTCTGTTTTCTTGGGTATCGGGCAGGTGCCAAACTTTTAAAGTTGCACTCCATTTGGCATCATTTAGTTTCCTAAATCTTGCAATCAGCTCGGGATTATTTGCGTACTTTACGGCAATACGTGGTGCTTTATTGTGTACAATAATTTGTGCGCTATAATCCATATTTTCAAATTGGGAGAAATTTTACTAAAGATATTATTGGGTATTGAGATTAACAAATAAAATATTACATAATGTAACGTAAATAAGGTGTTTGTAAAAAAACATTTTGTTTTCTATGATTATTTACATCTTACCAAAAAAAAGCATAATTATTGTTTTGAGATTTTTATCCCACAAAAAAAAACAGTTTAAAACTTAATTTAAACTGTTTTTAATATTTTAATAATTGTGTATTTATTTTTAAGCGTGTAATTTGGTTCTATCAACTAGTTTATCTTTGTAATAGCCACTCTCTAATTTCTCGCGTACTTCTTTAAATGCTTCTAAGGTGCGGTTTACATCATCTATAGAATGTGTTGCAGTAGGTATTAAGCGTAGCATAATTAAACCTTTTGGTATTACTGGGTAAATTACAATAGAGCAAAAAATACTGTATTTTTCGCGTAAATCCATAGTTATAGAGGTAGCTTCATCAACACCTCCTTTTAAAAATACTGGGGTAACAACCGAGTCGGTAACGCCAATATCAAACCCTCTTTCTTTAAGTCCGGTTTGTAATGCTGTAGCAATTTGCCATAATTTAGCTTTTAATTGTGGCTGGCTTTGCAGTAACTCGAGCCTTTTGGCTAAGCCAATAACCATAGGCATGGGTAATGATTTTGCATAGGTTTGCGAACGCATATTGTAACGCAAAAAATTTGTTATTTCTTCGGTTGAGGCTATAAATGCACCTATGCCCGCCATCGATTTTGCAAATGTACCAAAGTAAACATCAACACCATCAATGCAACCTTGGTGTTCGTGTGTACCAGAGCCAGTTGCTCCCATTGTACCAAAGCCGTGTGCATCATCAATCAATAACCTAAAATCAAATTCTTGTTTTAAGGCAACTATTTCTTTAAGCTTACCTTGTGCACCCGACATGCCAAAAACGCCTTCGGTTATTAATAATATGCCGCCGCCTTGTGCTTCGGCCAACTTTGTAGCCCGTACCAGTTGTTTACGCAAGCTATCAATATCGTTGTGTAAATACACATAGCGCTTGCCTAAATGTAAACGTACGCCATCAATTATACAGGCGTGAGATTCGGCATCATACACGATTACGTCGTTTCTATCTACTAAGGCATCAATAGCCGACATTATACCTTGGTAGCCATAATTTAGTAAAAAAGCATCTTCGTAGCCTGTAAATTTAGCCAACGATTTTTCTAAATTTTCGTGGTGGGTAGAGTTTCCCGACATCATACGGGCACCCATTGGGTAAGCTAAACCAAAATCGGCCGCAGCTTGTGCATCGGTTTCCCTAACTTCGGGGTGATTGGCTAAACCCAAATAGTTATTTAAGCTCCATACTAAATGCTTTTTCCCTTTAAAATTCATGTCGGGTGAAATTTCTCCTTCCAGTTTAGGGAAAGTGAAATAACCGTGTGACCACTTTAAATGTTGCCCTAAAGGCCCCATATTTTTACTAATTTTTTTAAAAATGTCCAATTTGTGCGTGTTTAATTGTTATTTAAACTATTATTTGCAAAAATAGTTTTTTATTGTGTGATAACAAAAAGCTAATAATTAGGTTTATGTTATTTTTTACGCAAAAAAGCCATCTATAATATAAAATGTCTTTTTATAATTTAAAATTAATCTACATTATCATGTAAAAATGAATTGTTGGGCCGTATGTGCGTTTCACCATCATCTAGCGTAAGCGTAAAACGAGAAACAGTTGACTCGGACGAGTGAGGAACATTATCCATAAGCATTTGTTTACGTTTATAAGCTGGTTCGTTTTCCATCTCTTGTAACCCATTGGTGGTGCGTAGTTTCATGCTTAAATCTTTTAAACGTAAAATACGCTCTTTCGATTTTCGCAATTGCTCTTCCATTGATTCATCATTTTTATGCGCATCTACATCAACCGTATTGGGGGTAATATTTATTTGATTAACGGGTACATATATATGTGCGTCAAATTCAGATTCCGAAATTTTAACATCAAACTTTAAAGTTGTATGTTCTTCAATATCTACTACTTCTTCTTTTTCGTCTTCCTCCAGTTGGTGCTTAATTATTTCTTCATTGAAGCATTTTGCATCTGTAATTGGTAAATTTTTATCTTTAGTAGCTAATGTATGTCCAAATAAGTCGACTTGTAGCTTTTCCTCTTTTATAGATATGGGTTGCGTAAACTCAGGATTTGGTTTAATAAAATTATTGCTCTTTTGTTTAATATTAGTAATAGGTGTTATAAAAGGATTTTCGGCGTTCAAATGTTGCTTTACTGGAATATTTTGGATAGTTTGTTCTCGTTCTTCTTTGGTTTGAAAACTGGTAGCAATAATGGTAACTGATACTTTTTCGCCTAAGCTTTCGTCTCTACAATTACCCCAAATTAAATCGGTTTCTACACCCGATTGTTCTTGTATAAAACTGGTAATAACCGATATTTCATCCATGGTAACTTCTTTAGTACCCGAGCTTATGTTTAATAAAATATAGCTCGCCCCTTCTATTTCATTGTCCTTTAACAATGGTGACGATAGTGCACCTTTAACTGCTTTAAATGCTCGGTCGTCGCCTTCGGCTGCAAAACTACCCATAATAGATACGCCACTATCTTTCATAACAGTGCGAACATCTTTAAAATCGACGTTGATATAGCCTGGCAATGTAATAATCTCGGCTATCCCTTTTGCTGCAGTTGTTAATATATCATCGGCTTGGCCAAATGCCGAACCAAGGGTTAAGTTTCCAAAAATCTCGCGAAGACGGTCGTTAGAAATTACGAGATAAGAATCTACATTTTTTTTCAACTCTGCTAAACCAACTTCGGCCTGTGTTTTACGGCGTCGGCCTTCAAAAGAGAAAGGCATGGTAACAATAGCAACAGTTAAAATATCTAGTTCGCGGGCTGCTTTGGCAATAATTGGACTTGCGCCAGTGCCTGTACCGCCGCCCATGCCAGCTGTAATAAATAACATACGGGTATTAGAGCCTAACATATCTTTTATATCGTCGATGTTTTCGATAGCCGAGTTTTTGCCTACTTCGGGGATAGAGCCAGCACCCATACCTTCGGTTAAGCTAGCCCCTAATTGTACCTTGTTAGGTATAGGGCTTAACTCGAGCGCTTGCGCATCTGTATTACAAATAATAAAATCGACACCTGCGATGCCTTGATTATACATGTGGTTAACAGCATTGCCGCCACCACCGCCTACACCAATTACTTTTATAATTGATGATTTTTCTTTTAACATTTCAAACTTCATATACTTAATATTCAGTTATTTAAATTAGTTTATTCTTAGATTAATATGTGTTGTAATAATATAACTTTTTCGACAATCGTTTTCCACAAATGTTAGTCTGTTGAAAAAATAAAGAATGTTAATAATTATTTTAAAAAATCTTTGTCGCTTATATCGTCTTTAATAAATTTTTTGCTCCCTTCGATAATTGAGGCTAACAATCCTTTAGATTTTACGGGTTCGGCACTTATTTTAGTTGATTTTGCTGTTGCGTTTTCTTTAAGTATTTCGTCTTCAATTTTTTGAATACCTTTCATTAATAAACCTATACCAGTAGCATACATTGGGCTTTTTAAATCTTCGTAAATATTTTTGGGTAAAACCTCGTTTTTGGCTAGGTGTTCGGTTGGGTAACCAACTCTACAATCAAAACCTGTTCTTAATTCTACCAATTGTGTTACATGTTTTAATTGTGCCCCACCACCAGTAATTACTATACCACCTATAAGTTTTTTATCGTAATTGGATGATTTTATTTCGTAAAACACATGCTCAATGATTTCTTCCATACGGGCTTGTATAACATTGGCTAGGTGTTTTATAGAAATTTCTTTAGGATCGCGGCCACGTAAACTTGGTACACATACTATTTCGTTGTCTTTGTTTTCATTGGCTAATGCCGAACCAAATTTTATTTTTAATAATTCGGCTTGATTTCGCATAACTGCGCAACCTTCTTTAATATCCTCAGTAATGCTGTTTCCACCAAAAGGTATTACTGCCGTATGGCGGATAATGCCTTCATGAAAAATAGCTACATCGGTAGTGCCACCACCCACATCAACCAATACTACACCGGCTTCTTTTTCCTCGTCGCTTAATACCGATTCGGCCGATGCCAAAGGTTCGAGTATTAAATCTTGTGTTTCTAAATCGGCATTGGTAACACATTTCATAATATTTTTAATAGCCGTAACTTGTCCAGTAATAATATGAAAATTAGCCTCGAGCCTAACGCCAGCCATGCCAATAGGGTCTTTCACGCCTGGTTCATTATCAACCGTATACTCTTGTGGCAAAACATGTATAATTTCTTCACCGGGATTCATAGCTAGTTTAAACATATCGTCAATTAATCTGTCGATATCTTTTTTACATATTTCAGAACTTAGATCTTTACGGGTTAAAATTCCTCGATGTTGCAAACTTTTAATATGTTGCCCAGCTATACCTACGCTTACTACGTGTATATCAACATTTGATTGTGAACTACCTTCTTTTACAGCATCAGTAATGCCTTTTACTGTTTTTGCAATGTTTGATACTACACCACGGGTTACTCCTGCCGATTCGGCCTTTCCTATACCCAATACTTCGATTTTACCAAACTCGTTTCTACGGCCTACAATTACGCATATTTTGGTTGTACCAATATCAAGGCCTACTACTATGGCTGAGCTTTTGTTTTGTTTTGTGCTACTTTTTTCCATTTTTATAGATTTATTTTTATTGAATCTTTAACAATTTTTTTGATTGCTTTTTGTGTTAAAGTATCGGCTGTTGCCGTTTTAATTGTGTCGGGTTTAAGTTGTAAACTATCTCGTTTTTCGCATACAATTTGCCCGTTATAACTTAAGTTAATGCTGTTATATGTTTCCCAACCTACTTTAGGCATAGCCTTTTTATAAAATATATATAAGCTTTTAAATTTGTTGTTTAGGCTATCGGCATTACCTAAAATAATTTTTTGGTTGCCTAAGCGAGGAACAAGCTCTATACTATTTTTATTTACAAAAATTTGCTCAATTTGCTGGTTCCATAAAGTATCATGCGCTATAAAACGGGCTACGGCAAAAATACTTTTGCCCATTTGGGTTTTTAAAGTATCTATTTTACCGTTAAAGGTTTCGTAAATATTGCCATTGGCTACTAATACTCTTGCGGTATAATGGGTAGATAATGGTAATTTAAAACCTTGCTCATCAATATAAAAATCATTACCTGCTATATTAAATACGCGTAATATTGGTTCACGCTGGGTAATTTCGGCATGTATGTCGCCCTGTATATCAATGTAAACTTTTGCAAACAATATAAAAGGATTCGCTTTTAAATTGTCTTCCAATTTTTGGATATTAATATAGCGCAATCTTCTACCTACCAACTGTATGTTATTTGCATTTAATATACTATTTACTTCGTCGTGTTCGATAAAAAATTGGTTGCCTGGCAATAGTATTTTAATGTTTTTACAAGTTAATTCGGTTTTTTCTTTCTCAATAAAACTCATAAGCACAAACAAGCTTGCTAGGCTAATTAGCCATGCAAAAGAATTGCCTATTAAGCGCAAATTAATTTTTTTACCCATTTTGCAAAATAATTTTTAAAGGTAAAACCAAAGTATCAATATCGCCCGCACCAACGGTTAGCAATAGTTGTGGCTGTTTATTTTTTATGTAATCTAAAGCTTGTTGTTTGGTACATATTTGTTTGTTGATTAGTGAAATTTTATCAATCAACATTTGGCTATTTACATTTTCAATGGGCAGCTCGCGGGCTGGATAAATATCTAATAAAACTAAATCGTCAACTGTACTTAACACTAGTGCAAAATCATCGGCAAAATCGCGGGTACGTGTAAATAAATGGGGTTGAAAAATTACGGTTAATTCTTTGTGAGGATATAAAGTTCGGATGGCCGTAAAACAGGCTTTTAATTCTTCGGGATGATGGGCATAATCATCTACATAAATTTTATCGGCTTTAAGCTGATATTCGAAACGTCTTTTTACGCCTTTAAACGAATGCAATGCTTCCCTAATTCTATTTTCATCTATATCTAATAATAGGGCTACTTGTATGGCTGCAACTGCGTTTTCGATATTGTGCTGGCCAGGTAAACCTAAAATTAAACCTTTTATATCTATATTTTTATTTTTAAAATCGAAAACAAAAACGCCGTTTTCTACACGAATGTTTTGTGCTTCGGCATCGGCTTTCCCGGCTATGGAATAAGTTGTACCATTGGGTAAATTTAGCCCTTGCTTTTTAATTATATGGCCATTAGGTTTTATTTGCGATGCAAATAGTTGAAACGATTGTACAAGGTGGCTTTCGTCGCCATATATATCTAAATGGTCGGCATCCATCGAAGTAATTATGGAAATATCGGGGTGTAAGGTTAAAAACGATCTATCGTATTCGTCGGCTTCAACTACCAAAACGTTATTATTCCCAAATAGTACATTGGTATTGTAATTACTACTTATACCACCTAAAAAAGCCGAACAATTATTGCCCGAACTTTGTAAAATATGTGCTATTAAACAGCTGGTGGTTGTTTTGCCATGTGTGCCTGCAACTGCTATGGTAAACATACCTTGCGATAGTATGCCCAAAACTTGCGACCGTTTTTGTAACTCGAAACCGTTTAATTTAAAGTAGTTTAAAATTGGTGAGCTTGCAGGTATAGCTGGGGTGTAAATAATTAAAGTATTTGAACTGTTTATTTTAAAATCAGCTTCAATATATTCAACATTGTCGGTATAATTTACTGCTATACCTTCGGCTTTTAAAGCTAAAGTTAGTGGTGTTTCGGTTTTATCGTAACCGCTAACGAGGCACCCTATATGGTGAAAGTATCGGGCTAAACCGCTCATGCCTATACCACCTACACCTACTAAATAAACTTTTTGTATATCGGCTAGTTTCATATTTGGTTGGCTAGTTTAAAAATTTGGTTGGCAATAGCTTCATCGGCGTTTGGCATAGCCAATTGGCCAATGTTATTACTTAAAGTTTGCGTTAATTTAGTGTTGTTAAGTAATTTTATTGCTTCATTTATTAAATCGGTTTCAGCATTTTTATCGCTTATCATTAGCGCACTATTTTTATCAATTAATGCTTGGGCGTTTTTGGTTTGATGATCTTCGGCTACATTGGGCGAAGGCACTAAAATAACAGGTTTTTTAATGGCACATAGCTCGGCAATAGTTCCTGCACCAGCTCTAGAAATAATAACATCGGCAGCAGCGTAGGCTAAATCCATACGGTTTATAAATTCATAAATTTTTATGCCAGCATCTTTGCTTCTATTTCCGTACTGTTCAATTATATTTTTGTAATGATATTTACCTGTTTGCCAAATTAGCTGTATGTTGTTTTCTTGTAGCTTATTTAAACCCAATAACATGGTTTTATTTAGTGTACCTGCACCAAGGCTTCCGCCGGTAAGTAGTAAGGTTTTTTTTATCGGCGATATACCAAAATATTGTAAAGCTTCGGTACGTTTGCCTTCAATAGCTACGGCTTGTTGCCTTATTGGGTTACCTGTTTGTACAAGATTTAATGCCGGGAAAAATGCTTCCATCCCACCAAAAGCTACACAAATTTTACTGGCTTTTTTACCTAAAAATTTGTTGGTTAAACCCGCATACGAGTTTTGTTCTTGAATTAATATAGGTATTTTTTTTAATGATGCGGCGTACAATAATGGCCCTGAGGCATAGCCACCTACTCCTACCACTACATTGGGTTTAAAATTTTTAATTATGCTAAGTGCGTGTAGCACACTTTTACCAATTTTATAGGGCAATAATAAATTTTTAACAAGCGAATTTCGTTGGAAACCTTTAATATCTAAACCAATAATTTGATAGCCCGCAGCAGGTACTTTCTCCATCTCCATTTTGCCTAAAGCACCTACAAAAAGTATTTCGGTACGGCTATCTATTTGGCGCAAAGCATTAGCAATGGCAATAGCAGGGAATATATGCCCTCCAGTACCGCCTCCACTAATAATTATACGTTTTATAGTTTCCATATATTAAGCCATTGCTGGTATTTCACCCACAATAATTTTGTCTTTATTTTTTAAATTTTCGGCCTTGTATTCTTCTACATCTTTACTTACAGATAATATAATGCCAAAAGCAATACTGGTAAATAATATAGAGGTACCACCCATACTTACCAATGGCAAAGGCACACCTGTAACAGGCAATAAATTTACCGCCACTGCCATGTTGGCTAAGGCTTGTATGGTTAAACTAAAGCCTAAGCCTGCTGCCAATAATGCCCCAAAAGCTTTTGGAGCTTGTGTAACAATCCTAATAATTCGGTACATTAAAATTAGGTACAACACAATAACCATAATGCCACCTAGCATGCCGTATTCTTCTACAATAATGGCGTAAATAAAATCGGAATATGGGTGAGGTAAAAAATTTCGTTGGATGCTATTGCCTGGTCCTTTTCCAAAAACACCTCCGTTGGCAATAGCAATTTTAGCTTGGTCTTCTTGAAAAGTTTTATCAGCATGTTGCATTTCGGGGTGCAAATAAGATTGTATCCGGGATTTATAGGTTTCTCTTCGTGGGCCAAAAAACACTAAAATAGATAGTAAAATTATCCCACCTAAACAAACCAGCATAATTTGTTTAAAGCTGATTCTACCAATTAAAAGTATAAGTATGCTTACGCCAAACAACATAATAGCAGTAGATAGGTTAGCTATTCCAATTAAAATAAATACCACTAATACCGAACCCATAATGGGAATAAAAGCCTGTTTAACATCTTTAATATTTTCTTGTTTTTTGGTAAGCATACGGGCTAAAAAGGTTATTAAAGCTAGTTTTGCCATATCCGAAGTTTGAAAAGTTAAACCAGTACCCGGTATAGCTACCCAGCGGCTAGCATCATTTACATGGCTACCAAAAAGTAGCGTATAAAGCAGTAATGGAATAGTAATAACCATTAAAACTTTAGAAATACCTGCGTAATATCGGTAATCTATTAGGTGAGAAAAATATATTAATACAAAGCCTATGGCAATAAATAGGAAATGCTTTATTACCAACGACTCGGAGCCTAAACCCTTTTTATGAGATAAAGTGCCGGTAGAACTATATACTGCTAAAATCGAAAGTATGGACAATAGTATGATGATGAGCCATATCCAACGATCTCCTTTTGTACGGTTTAATATATTGTTTATCATAACCTTAAATTACAATTTTAAAACAGCCTCTTTAAACTGATTCCCTCTATCTTCATAATTGTTAAACAAATCGAAACTTGCGCAAGCTGGCGAAAGTAAAACGGTATCGCCTTTGCTAGCTAAATGGTAAGCTACCTCTACTGCATCGTTTGCGGTTGATGTGTTAACTATAATTTCTACTACATCTTTAAAGGCATCGTAAATGGCTTTGTTGTTTTTGCCAAGGCAAACAATTGCTTTTACTTTTTGCTTTACCAATTCCTGTATTTGGTTGTAATCGTTGCCTTTATCCACACCTCCCAATATTAAAACAATATCAGTATTGTAAGAATCAAGTGCATACCACGTAGAATTTACATTGGTGGCTTTAGAATCGTTTATAAAAGTAACGTCGGCTATTTTGGCTACAAACTCTAATCGGTGGTCGGCATTTTTAAAATCTCTTAAGCTTTCGCGGATTTTGGGATTTCTAACTTCTAAAATTTTAGCCGCAATACCCGATGCCATTGAATTGTATAAATTGTGTTTACCTTGAAGTGCTAAATCGCTTACTGTCATTTCAAACGTATCATTAGTAATTGCGTTTACTTGCATTGTATTGTTTTTTAAAAAAGCTCCATTTTTTGTTTCGTGTTTAATAGAAATGGGATGCTTTTGAGCGTGTATATTTTTGTAGTTTATTTCTTTAAGCGTTTCGGCATCATCATCACAATAAATAAAATGATTATTGGCTGATTGATTTTGCGTAATGCGAAATTTTGAGTTTACATAGTTTTGCATTTTATATTCGTACCTATCTAGGTGGTCGGGAGTTATGTTTAACAATATGGCAATATCAGCCCTAAAGCGGTACATATTATCAAGCATAAAGCTGCTTATTTCTAATACATAAATGTCAAAGTTTTGGGTGGCTACCTGCCTAGCAAAGCTATAGCCAATATTGCCTGCCAAACCCACATTTAAACCTGCATTTTTTAAAATATGGTAAGTTAGTAAAGTGGTGGTAGTTTTACCGTTGCTGCCTGTTATGCAAACTGTTTTGGCATTGGTGTATCGGCCAGCAAACTCAATTTCGGATAGAATGGGAATATTTTTGGCAATCAGTTTTTGAATAATTTGTGCCTTATCGGCGATGCCAGGGCTTTTTATTACCTCAATAGCGTTAAGTATAATATTTTCGCTATGTTGAGATTCTTCAAATGGAATTTTTAAGCTTAGCAACTCGGTTTTGTATTTGTCTTTTATTGTACCAAAATCAGAAACAAACACATTAAAACCATGCTTTTGTGCCAATACTGCTGCACCAACGCCACTTTCGCCAGCACCTAATATGCACAGCAAAGGTTTTTGGCTATCGAATATAAAACCGTTTATAGTATATGTATGTTTATTTTCCATCAACGAAGTTTTAAGGTAACAATAGTAATAACGGCTAATAAAATACCTACAATCCAAAATCGGGTAACAATTTTAGATTCGTGGTGACCTTTTTTTTGAAAATGGTGGTGTAAAGGAGCCATTAAAAAAACCCTACGCCCCGTACCATATTTTTTCTTGGTAAACTTGAACCAAAATACTTGGATAATAACGGATAAGTTTTCTATTAAAAACACACCGCATAATACAGGTATAATTAATTCTTTGCGGATAGCAATGGCAAAAACTGCAATAATTCCTCCAATAGTTAAACTACCCGTATCGCCCATAAAAACTTGTGCTGGGTAAGCATTGTACCATAAAAAACCAATGCAAGCACCCACAAATGCACCTGCAAAAATTACCATTTCGCCACTATTAGGTATGTATAATATGTTTAGGTAATCGGCAGTAATGATGTTTCCAGATACATAAGCAAGTAAGGCTAAGGTTAAACCAATTATGGCTGATGTGCCTGTTGCCAAACCATCAATACCATCGGTAATATTTGCTCCGTTTGATACTGCGGTAACAATAACAATAGTAAATAATAAGAAAACTATGAGCGCATATTTTTCATAATCATCTCCTAAAAATTTTAAAACTTTGGCATAATCAAATTCATTATTTTTATAAAACGGGATATTAGTTACCGTACTTTTTACATCTTCGGCATAATAAACTCCATCTGCCTTTTGTATCCTTATTAATTTTTTTCCGTTAGTAGATATTACCTCCTGCAACGAACCCATAGTCTGTTTAGGTATTGATTTATTGTAATTTGTTGGGACTTTACTAACGGTTTGCCTAACCAAAATATTAGAATGATAAAACATAGTATAACCTACAATTAAGGATAAACCAACTTGACCAACAATTTTAAAACGACCAGCTAAGCCTTCTTTATTTTTTTTAAATACTTTTATATAATCATCTAAAAAGCCTATAGCTCCCATCCACAAAGTGGTAACTATTAATAAAATAATATAAATATTTTCGAGCTTAGCAAACAGTAAAACAGGGATTAGTATACCCGCAATTATAATTAAACCGCCCATTGTTGGTGTTCCCGATTTTTGTATTTGCCCTTCTAAACCCAAGTTACGTACCGTTTCGCCTACCTGCTTTAGCCTTAAATAATTTATAAGTTTTGAGCCGTAAACTGTAGTAATTATTAATGACAAAATAATAGCTATGGCCGCCCTAAACGATATAAATTTAAACAAACCCGCACCCGGGAAGTTATAATGATTATCTATATATGCAAAAAAGTAGTACAGCATTACGCAAGTAAATTAAATTGTTGTGTTAAAATTTCTTTATCGTCAAAATGGTTTTTTATCCCATTTATTTCTTGGTATTTTTCGTGGCCTTTGCCAGCCAACAAAATAATATCGCCTGGTTGTGCTAAGTGGCAAGCAGTTTTTATAGCTTCACGCCTATCAGTTATGCACATTACTTTTTTTTGGTTTACTGGCGATACACCCTTTAACATATCTTCAATAATTTTTTCGGGGGCTTCCATCCTTGGATTATCCGATGTTAAAATAACTTTATCGCTCCAATCACAAGCGGTTTTAGCCATTACAGGTCGTTTGGCTGTATCTCTATTGCCACCGCAACCAATAATGGTAATTATTTTTTGGTTTCCGTTTGCCAAATCGCTAATGGTGCTTAATACGTTTTGAACGGCATCGGGCGTGTGGGCATAATCTACAATACCAATTACTTTATTAGGCGATGCTATAAAATCAAACCTACCTTCGGCTCCATTAAGTTTACTTAAAACTGTTAGCACCGTAAGGCTATCTTGCCCCAGCAACATAGCTGTACCATAAACTGCTAAAAGGTTATACGCATTAAAACTACCTACCATTTTAAAATAAACTTCGTTACCATTTATATCGAGATGCAAACCCGAAAACTGGTTTTCGATAATTTTACCTTTAAAATTTGCCAAAGTTTTTAAAGCGTAAGTTTTTTTATTGGCAAAGGTATTTTGCAACATTACATTACCGTTTTTATCGTCGATATTGGTAAGTGCAAAAGCTGATTTTTTAAGTACATCAAAAAAACCTTTTTTAGCTTTTATATAGTTATCAAATGTTTTATGAAAATCTAAATGATCGTGAGTAATGTTAGTAAATACGCCTCCTGTAAAAGTTAAACCTGCAATACGCTCTTGTACAACAGCATGAGAGCTTACTTCAATAAAGCAATAATCGCAACCTTTTGTAACCATATTTGCTAACAATTGGTTTAGCGCAATAGGGTTGGGTGTAGTGTGTGTGCTAGGTATTATTTTACCATTAATTTGGTTTTGTACGGTTGATACTAAGCCTGTTTTGTAACCTAAATGTATAAAAAGTTGGTACAATAAAGTGGCTACTGTAGTTTTACCGTTGGTGCCTGTTATGCCTACTAATTTTAATTTTTCACTAGGGTTATCATAAAAATTAGCAGCTATTATACCTAATGCTTTCGCAGAATTTTTTACTTTAATATAGGTTACATTATCAATAATTGTTTCGGGCAATATTTCGCAAACTATAGCAATAGCTCCTTGGTTTATGGTTGATGTAATATATTGATGGCCATTAGTTTGAGTGCCGTTTATAGCAATAAAAAGTGCACCGTCGCCTACCTCTCTTGAATCGAAATGCAAAGCGGATACAGGCAAATTGTTTGTACCTATAACTTGCTCAATAGCAACACCATATAAAATATCTTTCAATAATTTCATATTACTGTAAGGAGATTAAAATTTTTGTTCCTTTTGTTATTGTAGTACCTGCTAAAATAGATTGGTTAATCACTTGGCCGCTTCCGCTGATAATTGGTTGTAAACCCGAATTACCTAATACAAATAAAGCATCTTTTAAACCCATGCCAGCCACATTAGGTACTACTCCCCTACTTTTATATACTTCTTTGTAAGCAATTCCGCTATTACTATCTACATCATCAATACTTAGTTTTGCTAGCTTAGTTTTAATTCCAAATTCGCTGTAAACCATATTGTTGGCTTTATTGCAACCTTGTTTAACCTTTGGTATTTTATTTATTAGTGAAAGTTGTTTGGTTTTGGCATAGTTAAGCATATCCATATCGCTGGCAAAAATATGGTCGGCTACTTCTCTAAATACTGGGCCCGATACCAAAGCTCCATAATACAAACCTTTGGGATCGTTAATTACCACAATCATCGAATATTTAGGTTTTTCGGCTGGGAAATATCCTACAAAAGAAGCCTGATATTGCTTGTTTATTTTATATCCTTTGTTATTGTCGGCCACTTGTGCGGTTCCCGTTTTGCCTGCAATATTATACAAAGGGTTATACACAATTTGTTTACCACTACCTTCGGTAACAACGCCTTCTAACATTGCTTTAACCTTGCTTAGTGTTACATCCGAACATATTTTATCATTAATTTGGCGGGCTTTAAAGCGTTGTATTGAATTGCCTAAACGTTTTATTTCTTTAACAAAAATGGGCGCAATGTAGTTTCCATTGTTGGCAACAGCATTATAAAACGAAAGCATTTTTAATGGAGTAAGCTGCATTTCGTAGCCGTAAGCCATTTGTGGTAAAGTCATATTTTTATTCCAACTTTTATTGTTGGGGTTTTTAATTACGGGTTGCGCTTCGCCTGGGATTTGTAAACCTAATTTTTCGTTTAAGTGCCAATCGTATAAGTGATTGGTAAATTTTGATTGCCTAAACTTATAATTAGTATTTACAAGTTTAGCAATTGCCGCATTTGATGACTGTTCGAAAGCTTTTTTAACAGTTACAATCCCAATACTACCATGCGAGTCGGTAATTAGTTTACCTGGTATTTTATAAGTGCCAGTAGCTACAAGTGTATTGGTATCAATGAGTTTATCTTCTAACAAAGCCATATACGAGGCTAGTTTAAATGTTGAGCCAGGATCTTGATTACCTGCAATAGCGTAATTAAATTTCTCTTTATATATACCTTCGCTAACTTTAGTAAAGTTTGCAACTGCCCTAATTTCACCTGTGGCCACTTCCATTACTATAACCGTACCATGGTCGGCTTTACTTTTTATTAATTGTTTTTGTAAGGCATTTTGAGCCAAATCTTGCATGTTAATATCAATGGTACTTATAATATCGGCGCCTTCTTTTGGCGAAATCTCGTCTTCTTCGTTTACAGGCATCCACACACCACCCGAAATGCGTTGCACCAACCGTTTGCCACTTTCGCCGTTAATGTATTGGCCGTAAGCGCCTTCTAACCCTACACCATTTGCTACATTTTCGTTTTTGTAACCTATGGTGCGGGCAGCCAAATCTCTGAAAGGTAAAATTCGGCGGTTTTGTTGTATAGCTATCATCCCACCTGTATAACGTCCCATGTTAAAAAGCGGAAATTTTTTCATTGCTTTTAAATCTTGATATGTAATGTCTCTTTTTATCAAAAAATAACGCTGCTTGTCTTGGCGGGCAGTGCGTAATTTGCGGGTATAATCGCGAGCCGATTTATCTTTAAAGTAATTAGCTAAGGCAAAACCCAAAGAGTCAACCTTATCGTAAAAAATTTTGTCGTCTTTAATTCCACCTGCCAATAAATCCATACGTACCTCGTATTGCGGAACCGATGTGGCCAATAAACTGCCATCAATAGCATAAATATTTCCTCTTGATGCCTCAACCTCAATATATTTTGTACTAAAAACTTTTGCCATTTTCCTGTATTTATCTCCCTGCACAACTTGTACATGTACCAACTTTACTATTACTGTACAAGCAAATAATAATATAATACCAAAAGCAGCATATACCCTTAATAATATGTTAGTTCTAATATTCATTGGAGGCAACAACAATTTTTATGGGTGGCGTAATGGGTACTTTTAATTGTAATAGAGTATCTACCCGTTTAACTACTTCTGTTTGTTTGCTTTTAAACATTAAGTCGGCTTTTAAAGTCTTAAAATCCCAGCTTAACTCTTTTACTTCTTTATTTAATTTATCAATTTCTCGAATGTTATTTTCGGCCGAATGGCGATTTCCAATATAAATTAAAGCTAAAAATGATAGAAATATTATAAAAGGCAAGGCATTAGTTGCGGCTTGTTTTGATACTACACCTTTTACAAAAAGCAAGTTAAAAAAATTGTTTGACGGTAAATCAAAAGTTTCTTTTTGCTTTAACTTAGGCTTAAAAACGGCTTCGTTTTCTTCCTGAATTTCTTCTATTTTACTTTTAAATTGGTTACTCATCTTTTTACTGCAATGCGTAACCTTGCGCTTCGGGCTCGGTTATTGGTTTCTAATTCAGTTGCTTGTGCTGTTACCGATTTTCGTGTAATAACATCAAAAGGTTTTATATCATTCCCAAAAAAATCTTTATCAATCTCGCCGCTAAACTTTCCTTTAGTCATAAAGTTTTTTACCATTCTATCTTCGAGCGAGTGGTACGACATAATTACCAACCTCCCTCCAGGTTTTAAAACATCGACAGTTTGCTCTAAAAAAACTTTTAACGCTTCCATTTCTTGGTTAACTTCTATGCGTAAAGCCTGAAAAACTTGGGCTAAATATTTGTTTTCTTTTTGTTTAGGTATGAGGGCGCTTATGGCGGATTTTAGCTGGCTAACCGTATCAATAGTTTGATTTAACCTAGCAGTTACAATGGTTTTGGCTAACGATTTAGCATTTAAAATTTCACCGTACATACCAAAAATTTTATGTAATTCTTCTTCTCTGTAGGTTTTTATAATTTCTTTGGCAGTTAAGCTGGATGTTTGGTCCATACGCATATCTAAATCGGCATCGAAACGAATAGAAAAACCACGGTCAGGAATATCAAATTGGTGCGATGAAACCCCTAAATCGGCCAAAATACCATCAACAGGCAAGGTACTGTGTAAGCGTAAATTATTTTTTAAGAATTTAAAATTTTGGTCGATAAATATAAAACGTTCATCATTAATTACATTTTGTTGCGCATCTACATCTTGGTCAAAGGCTACTAAAACCCCATCGGCATTAAGATGGTTTATAATCTCTCGAGAGTGGCCTCCACCACCAAAAGTAACATCCACGTAAGTGCCATTAGGTTTAATAGCCAAACCACTTATACACTCTTGCAACATAACAGGTTGGTGGTAAGTGCTAAGCATTTTGCCCCCTTCCTTTGCCCATAACTTCCTCGGCTAGTTTGGCAAAATTTTCTGGTTCGTTATCTAACTGGGTATCGTAAGCGACTTTATCCCAAAGTTCTATTTTGTTAAACTGGCATAAAAGCACTACATCAGTTTTGGCGTTTGCGTAATCGGTTAGCGATTTTGGTATAAGTATGCGGTTAGCTGCATCCAAGGAAAGTTCGGTAGCACCTCGGGTAAAGTAGCGAATAAACTCACGTGTTTTGGCTTCAAAATGGTTAAGGGTAGATAGGTCGGCCACAATTTTGTCCCATTCTTGTTTGGTATAAATTACCAGGTGTTTCTCGAATCCTCGGTTAATAACCAAGCCATGTTGCTCGGCATCGGGAAGTTGCCGCTTTAGGTTGCTGGGTATCATCAGCCGCCCTTTAGCGTCAAGCTTACATTCGAATTCACCTATAAGTTGAGACATTTTATTATAATGGTATTAATTAGAGTAAAAGTATAGATAATCTCTCCACTTTTTACCACTTTCTCCCACAAAAAGTTTTCAACAGTATTTGTGTATTAAATTTAATGTGTAATATAAAATAGATAAAGCCTCATTTAAGTTTGTACGCTTAGTTTTTTATTAATATTTTGTATGGGTATTTAATTTCATTATGATAAATTATTAGTTTCGACTATAAATAAATTAATATTTTTTTTTAGCAACTAATTTTTATTTGTAATATGTGTATATAATAATAAGTTAGTGGCAAGCTTACCATAAAGTGTGTCCACCCTAATAAAATTTAAAATTAATTAATTTACAAAAAAATAAAATTTTCAGACCATTAAAACAATTGACTAACAGTAACTTAAAAATTGTTTCCCTTATTCATGAGGGAAACAATAAAGTTATCAACAATATTTGCAATTATGAAAGATTTAACAGTTTCCGCTATTGACCGTCAGAATATACTCAATAATAAGCCCGCTATAGAGAACATACAAAGTTATATAGGTATAACTGGAATGTTTTTTCAAGGCGAATATAAGTTTACAAGACAACAAATTGCAGATTTTTACGCCATAGACAACTCAACTATTGACCGTTATCTCTCAAAAAATGAAGAAGAATTAAAACACAATGGTTACATCAATCTAAAAGGGAAAGCGCTAAAAGAATTTAAAAAAGAATTTCGCTGGATGTTACAAGAAGGGGCAAAAGCTCCACAACTTGGGATTTTCAATTTCAGGTCTTTTCTAAATTTAGGCATGTTACTTACAGAAAGTGAGAAAGCAAAAGCACTTCGAAGTAAAATATTAGATATCGTAATTGACACGCTAAACCAAAAGCTAGGTGGTTCCACTAAATTTATAAACCAAAGAGAAGAGGATTTTTTGATAGCCATGGCTCGTGAACCAGTTTACAGAAAAGAGTTTACCGAAGCATTAAACAAATGTTTAGATATGGGGAATTATAAATATGCTGTTTACACAGATGCAATTTATAAAGCAATATTTCTTGAAAAATCGTCAGAATACAAATTGATTTTAAAGTTAGAAGAAAAAGAAAATCCACGAAATACGATGTACGCAGAAATCCTTAGGTTAATTGCTTCATTTGAGGTCGGTATAGCCGATGCCATGGAAAAGAAATCAGAGGAAGTAAAGCGAAAGTTAAAACCAATAGAACTAGACGACTTAATAGATAAATTTTCGAAACAGCGATTTTGGATACCACAAATCGAAGATGCAAGAAGTAAGATGGCAACACGAGACTATGGCTTAAGAAATATAATCCATGAAAGGCTAAAGCCCTATATCAATTCTATAAGCACTGAAGATTATGAACGCTTTTTGGGCGAAAAAAGTCAAGACCTATTACAAAGAGTTATAGAAAATCCCGAATTGTTAGATGTATTTAAAAGATTAAAAGACCGTTAATATGGAATTTGTGTATTTTGATACATCCCACGCCATAACGGTACATGATGAAATTATTAACCAATCAGGAGGAATGCTAGGCATTCTTAATATCGGTTTGTTAGAAAGTGTTATTGAACATGTTCAAAATGATTTTTATTATCCCGAAATAGAGCAAAAACTAACTCACCTATTTTATTCTATAAATAAAAACCATAGTTTTCAAGATGGTAACAAAAGAGCTTCAATAGTCTTATCGGCGTATTTTTTAGAAATAAATAACTGTTCATTTCAAATATCAAGATTTATAAAAGAAATGGAGAATATTGCAGTAGATGTGGCTGACAACAGAATAGATAAAGATTTGCTTTTTGAAATAATTTACTCAATAATTTACGAATTTGATTATAGTGAGGAATTGAAATTGAAGATAATTTACGCCAAAGGGTTTGACAACAATAGCTAAGTCAACAGTAAAAAAACGAGAAAGCCAACCACTAACAGCAAATTTGTTCAATAATGGCTGACGGTGATTCACGTCAGTTCATCAGTTATTTATTTAATTTAGTGCGGTACGACAATGTTTCTGCAAGCGTTGTCAATACTTCACAAACCTGCCGACCATTAATTGCCATTTCACAAACTGGAAACAAATTACAAAATATTAAATGGACATACCTAATATTTTAGAAATACTGATAGGCGAAGAACTAAATAAATGGTATTGGCTTAAAGTAGAGTTAGTTAACTTTACAAAAACTACCAACACAAGTTATACAGATTCAAAATTTAAAATATTAGAAAGACTTGCAAATAAACTTGACGGTAAAAAAGTACAAGTAGAAAATAAAAATAAAACTACCTCAAAATTTAATTGGAAAACAGAAAAATTAACTCTTGAAACAATTATTACAGATAGTTACAAAAATGGAGAAAATACAAGAAAATTCTTTAAGGAGTATTGCGGGCAGAAATTTACTTTTCCATTTCATTTATGGCGTAGATGAAACAAAGTGTTGGTAAAACCTTACAAAACGCAATCATAGAATGGTAGAAAACTCAGAAGTTACAAAAAGACAAATCATATAAATCAGAAATCCCAAACAGCAATCAATACAACAAATATACCCGAGACTTTTTTGTAGATAATCCTGAAAAGACAATTAAAGATGCAAGACGTTTTTGGAAACTTAAACGAAAATTACCACTTGGAAGACATATATACGAACGGACTGATTTACAACTGAAAGAAAAATAACGGCAGCTATCAACGATTTTGCAAAAGTGGCGGTTCGTTGCTGCGCAGACACATTTTCGGTAAAAATCTCTACCTTCGCCAAGCTATAAAACGGTAATTTTAATTATCGCACCAAAAGCAAACAAAAACAAGTTGAAAATATTTATATATCCTAAAACTTAATTTATGCCCATTATTACTGTAAAAAAAATTGTTGAACCAAAGGATTTAGAAATTGCTTTTGCCATTAGAAAACGAGTATTTGTATATGAACAAAATTGCCCAGTTGATTTAGAATTTGAGAATGAAGAAATTTCGCATCATTTTTTGGCTTTCGCCGATGATATACCAGCAGGCGTGTGTAGGTGGCGGCAAACTACTATGGGCTATAAATGCGAACGCTTTGCGGTAATAAAAGAATACCGAAACATAGGTGTGGGTCGGTATTTAATGGAAGCCTTGTTGGCTAATTTACCTTTAAATGCAAGTTATATTTACTTACACGCCCAATTAACGGCAATGGGTTTGTATAAAAAATTTGGGTTTGTTGCCCAAGGAGAAATATTTGAAGAAGCTGGCATACAGCATTATAAAATGGTTAAGAAAGTAAATAATGATATTTAAAATAAAATTAAAATTTTGGATTAATACAATTAGTGTTGATTTAACTTCATAAAAACTAGTTATTTAGTTTATTTTAATTGCCAAAATTTGCAATATTTTTTTTAAGACTATGTACTAATTAATGTTGCGTTTTTAACCACGCTTAAAATTGTATTTACAAAAAACCTAATTAAATTAAATGTATTAAATTATCTACCAAATTTTTACTGTAAAAAACTTTATACTATCATTGAGTACCTATAAAAAGCTAATTTTTAGTATTTCCTTAAATTAATACAAAAAAGCATTTTGAACTTTTCAGATTAAATTTATTATATATTTATCGGAGTTTAAAAAGAAATATTTTTGAAAATTGTTATAAAACTGAAATTAATATTGCAGTATCTACACCACAATAAAAACATTAATGAAATATCAAAATATTAGAGAAGAAGAGCTTAAAAATAAAGTAGTGCAAGACTATTTTTGGCTTTACGATTGCTCTAAAATTATTGGCAATGTTGATTTTTGTGTAACGATTCATCATAGTTCCCCAACTTTAGATGATTTAGCAGTTTCGCAAGAATCGTTATTGTGGTCGGAAGCAAAAAAAGGATCGTCGGATGTTTATAAATCTATTGCACAATTAATATTAACTATTGGCAAAGCAAGGACGTTCGATAAATTTTTACCACCTGCCATGTTGGGTGCTTTTGATGGAGAAAAAATAGCCTTTATTCCATATAACGATATTCACGAAATATTTTACTTAAATGATTTTAACTGGAATGTTGCACCATCTAATTACGAAACCAAAGAGTTTAAGCTTATTTACCAAAGTGTAAAAAATATAATAGATACCAAAACTCTGCTATTTAATTTCTTAAACGATGATAAAGAATTAAATAAGTTTATAAAAATCAATTTCGTAGTTTCCGAAGTTGGGTTCACTAAAACCAAAATTGATAAAAATAATTTTATGGTTATTTACAACAAATGGCTACAAAATGTAAAAGCAAGCATTGCCGTAAATTGGGATATTGCCAAAAAAGGTGGGATTATTGATGGCGACTTTTACCTTGCCGACTTGCTATCGCACCAAAACCATACCTTAAAAGAAAAACTATTTGTATTATTAAAACACGACCATTACGAACTAGACCGTAAGCTAACCGATGCAGGTTTTTTTAGCCACGGCGAAACATCGTTTACCGATAAGCAAGTTGCACATACTCAGTTTTGGAACAAATATGAAAGGCCACCAAAAGAGGAATATTGGGACTATATTGTAGAACGTAGAGACTTGCTTGTGCCGCAAGATGTGCGGGAACGAAAGGGAAGTTTTTTTACACCACAAATATGGGTCGAACTTTCGCAAAAATACCTAACCGATGTACTAGGCGAAAACTGGCAAGACGAATACTATGTGTGGGATTGTGCTGCTGGAACGGGCAATTTATTAGCTGGGTTAACTAATAAATACAATATTTGGGCTTCAACCTTAGATAACCAAGATGTGGAAGTAATACACGACCGTATAAAAAATGGAGCAAATTTATTGGATGACCATGTTTTTCAGTTCGATTTTTTAAACGACGATTTTACAAAATTGCCCAAACCATTACAAGCCATTATTAACGACCCAATTAAAAGAAAAAAGTTGGTTGTTTATATTAATCCGCCGTATGCGGAGGTATCTAGTGTTGGTATTAAAGGTAAAGCTGGTGTTAATATGTCTAAAATACACGATAAATTTTCTGAAAGAATTGGAACGGCTGGCCGTGAATTATATATTTTATTTCTATCAAGAATTTACGATGAATTTAATGGATGCTTAATTGCAGAATTTTCTAAATTAAAGGCATTACAGGGTTCGGCTTTTGGTAATTTCCGAAACTTTTTTAAAGCCGATTTACTTAAATCATTTGTTGTGCCAGCAAGAACATTCGATAATGTAAAAGGAAATTTCCCAATAGGATTTAAAATTTGGGATACTAATAATAAAATTCTTTTCTCATTAACGCAATCCAATGCCTATAATGAAAAAGTTGAGTTTATTGGAACTAAAACATTTTCATTGACAGAGAAGAGTGATTTTATAAATAATTGGATAAGTAATTTTAAAATTAAAAAAGATTTTATTGGGTTTTTGGCAGGCACAAATGGAAATGATTTTCAACAAAACAATATTGTTTATATTTTAAATAAAAAAGAACAGATGGCTAATCCAAGAGGCATTTGGATTAATGCTGATAACATAATACCTGTTTCCATTTTTTATTCAGTAAGGCGTTGTATAACTCAAACTTGGCTCAACGATCGCGATCAATTTTTATATCCCAATAATGGATGGAAAACAGATATAGAATTTCAAAATGATTGTTTGCCTTATACTTTATTTAATACCAATATAAAATCAGAATATGGTACAAACCATTGGATACCGTTTACTGAATACCAAGTAGGTTCGCGAGAAAAATTTGACAGTAATTTTATGACTGACTATATTAATGGTAAAAGTGATATTTCGATGGTTGAAGAAGAAGATTTATTTGGTAAAAAAAATACCGAAGCATCTAGAGATAATCCTTTAATATTTTCGATTGAAGCAACCGAAGTGTTTAATGCGGGTAAAAACCTTTGGAAACATTACCACCAACAACCAAATTGCAATATAAATGCTTCGTTTTACGATATTAGAGAATATTTTCAAGGCAGAAACTTGGCAGGTAAAATGAATAATAAAAGTGATAACGAAACTTATATGGAATTATTAGGCGAGTTAAGAAATAAACTAAAACAAATAGCCAGCAAAATCGAACCTAAAGTTTACGAATATCAATTTTTAAAAGCTTAAAGCTTAAAGCTTAGGTAAGAAACTTAGGAAAAATGTTGAGTTTCGAAATTAATAATTATTAAAATTAACAACAATTGGAAACATACAAAATACAAATTATTGAAACCGTAATAGTGGTGGTGGGCTATATAATAGTTTATTATGCAACTAAAACTTTTGTAAACAGTTCGTTAAAACAAACCCTTTTACAACGTGGCCGAAGAAAAATAATAATTAAAGCTATTCACATTGTATCATTTATAACCGTTATAATTTTGTTATCGGCTATATGGGGGCTTAAGCAAACCCAAATAGCTGTTTTTGTAAGCACTATTTTAACTGCATTGGGCATCGCTTTTTTTGCACAATGGTCGTTACTTTCTAATATTACATCTAGTATTTTGTTGTTTTTTTATCATCCAATAAAATTGGGTGATACTATAAAAATATATGATAAAGATTATCCTTTTGAAGGGGAAGTATCAGAATTAACTTATTTTTTTGTTCATCTTAAAACAGAAGATGGCGAGGTAATTACTATTCCAAATTCCATTTTTTTACAAAAATCTGTTTCGGTTATTGAGAAGCGTAAAACTACAAAATCAAAAAAAATTGAATAAATAAGTATGTTAGGCGTAATGCTAAAAAAACCGTTCATCATTGAAAATTCCTGCTGACATACGACAACTCTATACACCCATTCAACCGACCATAAAACAATCGGCTGAGAATGTAACGTATTATGAGTTTTTGCCTGACTTGAAACTACAACCATTCATTTACTGCTACTGGGAACTTAAAACAACAAAGACACTCAAAAAACAATTTAATTACAAAGTGGTGGCAGACGGCTGTATTGACATTTTCTTTGAGCTCAACAGCCCACGAGACAATTTTGTAATGGGGTTTTGTAAAAAATATACCGAGTTTCCACTCGATAATACATTTAATTATATAGGCGTTCGTTTTTTACCGACTATGTTTCCGCAACTGTTTAAAGTTAACGCTGCCGAATTAAGCAATCGCTTTGAAAATTTAAATGTTGTTGTTCCGCACACAGCAAAATTCATTGCCGACACTTTTTCTATCAGTCAGGATACCAATGAAATCAAATATCTGTTTGACAATTATTTTACGGAAGTTATTTCAAAAACAAAATTTGACCACGATAACAGACTTTACGAAGCAATCAATATCATTCTAAAAAATTTTGGTGTGCTAAATGTGGAAACTGATTTGAATACAGGTATTAGCCCAAGACAACTTCGCAGACTATTTGAATATTATATAGGCGATACTGCAAAGACATTTAGCAAAGTGGTTCGGTTTCAAAATATTTTGAGAGCAAAACCTTCCA